>Ga0136846_1225003_pt1 | contig 11967 bp, 12 predicted proteins | sample HopSoiMetagenom2_FD_96841 | JGI IMG/M metagenome (GOLD analysis project Ga0136846, IMG submission 96841) | Grasslands soil microbial communities from Hopland, California, USA - 2 Assembly 2016 (version 4) | ecosystem: Environmental > Terrestrial > Soil > Grasslands | place: USA: Hopland... | reverse complement strand
CTCGTGCCGTTCACGCCGGCCGGCGCCGTCAGGCGGGTGCCGGGGGACGCCTTCGCGTGCGCCACGACCGAGATGACCTCCGCGTTGTTCGCATTCGGAGTAATGGAGGGGTAGTAGACGACGGCGTCGGCGGTCGGCGCGGTCACGAGGGCTGCCGTCTGGGGCGTCGCCGACAGGTCGATGCCGGTGTAGGCGGCGATCCCGCCCGTGCCGATGGCGTTCGGCGAGAACGACCAGGAATACGAGCCGCCGGAGGTGTCCGCCGAGGTGGCGACGCGGTACCAGATCTGCGCGCCGACGGTGGTGCCCTGGTTCCGCGTCGAGTCGAGCTGCGTCCACGATCCGCCGGCCGGGGGCGTCACGGTCACGTTGGAGCCGCCGAGCCAGCCGACGTGGGCGATCATGACGTCGTTGACCTTCACGGCGGCCGGCACGCTGAGCTGCAGGCTCGCGCCGGCAGCGGTCGGCCCGACCGTTCCGGCGCCGACGTTGAACGACGCCGGGTCGATGATGTACGGCGTCGGGAGCTCGCTGTCGTCGAGCGCGAGCTCGAGCCACCAGGATCCGCGTGCACGTGCAAGCGACCAGTGCAGATTGTCCGGCGAGATGTCACTTCCGTCAGCGCCGAGGACCTTCGGGGGCGCGATGACGAAGTCGCCGGTCACGCGGTGGCCCGCGATGAACGCGACGTAGCCGTCGTCACCGATGCGAGGGCGCAGCCCGTTCGCGTCGAGTCGCCACCGCCACGTCTTCGTGCCGTGGTGACCGTCGACGACGAGATACTGCTCCGTCTTCCTGGGCGTGGCGGACATGACGACGCGCCCGAATGTCGTGCGCACGGACACACCGTGCGTGAACTTCGCGAGCGACGACGTCCCCATCCCGGAGAGCTCGAGGCGCAACGCGTGCTGTCCGTGAACGGCGCGGAAGCCGCGTCTGCCGAATGTGACCTTCACGCCGCGCGCCGGCGCCCTGACGAGGGAGGCCGAGCTCAACGGCGAGCCCAGCTCCCTCGTCAGGTACGCCGATGCGTCGTGTGCCTTCGCGCCGCGGAGAGTGGCGAGCTCGGAGACGGCGAAGAAGACGGTCAGGAGGAGCGCGGCGGAGACCGCGAGGAGCCTCGGCGAGCGCCACGGACGCACGGCCACGCGCTCGGCTCGCGCCGAGCGTGAACCAGGCCGCAGGTCCGGAAAGCTCGCCATTGATTTCTCCATCCACACGCGGGAGTGCGTGTGGCTCCGCCGTAGAAATCGGCTCTACAAGCGAGCTCTGTGAGTGATTGCTCGCCGAAAGGCGTAAAAATCGACGCGAAATCCCCCCTCCGGGGGACGCCGCGCGCGGACTATCAAGCTCGACTCGAGGGTTAGTCTTGCCGAACCAGCGCGGCTGCGACCTCCGCGGACCCGGGCCCGCTCGCGAGCACGCTGGTCGTCCCGAGGACGCCGGCCGCGACGTCGCCCCAGCAGCCGTCGAGGGGCGGACACGTCCGCGCGTCGGCATCCGGGAAGGCCGCGGCCACATAGCTCGGCACCGCTGCCTGCCACTCGCCGGCGTCGGCAGCCGTGTCCCAGCGCAGGACGATCACGCCGACGTCGCCGTAGAGCGCGACCCGTCCGCCGCCCCAGCCTTCCGCCACCCGCGCGGCGCCGGGCACATGAAACGCCTGCAAGAGGTTGCGCACATCGAGCTCGCCGAAGGTCTCCGACTCGACGAGGCCGGCTCCGCCTGCGCGCGCGGGCAGGCGCACCGGCAACGCGGGCTCGCGCTCGAGGAACTTGTCGACGTGCAGCAGCTGCTCTGTCGTCTGCGGGAAGGTGCGCAGCGCGCTCGCGAGCGCACTCCGTCCGCCGAGGTAGCGCAGCTGTGCCGCGAGCGCACGCCCCGGCGCGCGCAATCCCGACGACAGGGACGCGACGCCGTCGACCATCGCCTGCGCGGCGTACCAATGGTCGTGGTCGCGGGCGCGCAACGCGACCAGGCGTCGGAGGTGGAAGTTCTGGTCGATCAGCGCGCGCACGTACTCCTGAATCAGTGTGCGCCGTCCCGGCCGCGGCCCGCGCTGCACGAAGAGGCGGTGCGTGCGGACGTCGTACCAGGCCCGTGGCAACTGCACGTGCATGCTGTGCGACGCCAGCCCGAGTCGCTCGTACACCCGCTGGTCAGCGCTCGGCGAGAAGAGCGCGTGGTAGCGCGCGGCCGACACCCTGGCGGTCGGGACCGCGTGGCGGACGCGCAGTCCGGAGAGCCGCGAGGCATCGCTCAACGCGCTCTGTGCTGACGGGACCGCACAGACGCCACAAATGACAACCGCCACGAATTTCTCCACGAAAGGCGTATCGGCAGTGGTGCGCGGCGGCAGGAGGTGAAAAGGCGCCCGTAGAATCGGCTGAAATGGCGACCACCGAGGACCCGCGCGCACAAGCCGACGGCACGGCCGAGTGGAAGCGCGAGCTCTACGACGCCAAGCCCGAGCGCGAGGGGGAGCTCTTCTCGACGATCTCGGGTCTCGAGAACGAGCCGCTCTACACGCCGGACAACGTCGAGATCGACTACGAGCGCGACCTGGGCTATCCGGGCGTCTATCCGTTCACGCGTGGGGTCTATCCCTCGATGTACCGCGGCAAGCTCTGGACGATGCGGCAGTTCGCCGGCTTCGGGACGGCCGAGGAGACGAACGCACGCTTCCGCTACCTGCTCGATCACGGACAGACGGGGCTGTCCACGGCCTTCGACATGCCGACGTTGATGGGCTACGACTCGGACCATGCGCGCTCGCTCGGCGAGGTCGGACGGGAGGGCGTCGCGATCGACTCGCTCGGCGACATGGAGACGCTCTTCGCCGGCATCCCGCTCGCGGACGTGTCGACGTCGATGACGATCAACTCGCCCGCGGCCATGCTGCTCGCGTTCTACCTGTGCGTGGGCGAGCAGCAGGGGACGCCGCGCGCACAGCTCCGCGGGACGATCCAGACGGACATCCTCAAGGAGTACATCGCGCAGAAGGAGTGGATCTTCCCGCCCGAGCCGTCGATGCGGCTCGTCATCGACATGATCGAGTTCTGCGCGAAGGAGATGCCGCTGTGGCATCCGATCTCGATCTCCGGCTATCACATCCGCGAGGCCGGTTCGACCGCGGCGCAGGAGCTGGCGTTCACTCTGGCCGACGGCTTCGCCTACGTCGAGGGGGCGGTCGAGCGCGGGCTCGACGTCGACGACTTCGCGCCGCGACTCTCGTTCTTCTTCAACGCGCACCTCGACTTCTTCGAGGAGATCTCGAAGTACCGCGCGGCTCGAAGGATCTGGGCGCGCGAGCTGCGTGAGCGCTACGGCGCGCGGAACCCCCGCTCCTGGCTGATGCGCTTCCACACCCAGACGGCGGGGGTGTCGCTCACGGCGCAGCAGCCCGAGGTGAACATCATCCGCACCGCGCTCGAAGCGCTCGCGGCGGTGCTCGGCGGGACGCAGTCGCTGCACACCAACTCGTTCGACGAGGCGCTCGCGCTGCCGACGGAGAGCGCAGTGCGGCTCGCACTCCGGACGCAGCAGGTGATCGCGCACGAGACGGGGGTCGCGAACACGATCGACCCCCTCGGCGGCTCGTACTACGTGGAGGAGCTGACCAACCGGCTCGAAGCCGAGGCGTACGACTACTTCACCCGCATTCGCAACCTCGGCGGCGTCATCCCGGCGATCAAGGAGAACTTCTTCCAGCGCGAGATCGCGGAAGCGTCGTTCCGCTACCAGCACGAGGTCGAGCAGAAGCAGCGCGTCGTCGTGGGGGTCAACCGCTACCAGCACGAGGACGAGCAGCCGCTCGAGCTCCTGCGCGTCGATCCGGCGCTCGAGCAGAAGCAGATCGACCGCGTTCAGGCGCTACGTGCGCGCCGCGACTCGGCGGCCGTGAAGGGCGCGCTGGCGCAGCTCAAGGAGGATGCGGCCCGCGACGACCGCAACCTGATGGGACCGATCGTCGAGGCTTCCAAGGCGTACGTGACGATGGGCGAGATGTGCGAGGCGCTTCGCGAGGTCTGGGGCGTCTGGCGAGAGACGCCCGTCTTCTAGTATGGCCCGCTCGTGACCTCGTAGAGATTGCCGTCGGGCGCGCGAAAGTACGCCCAGCGGTAGTTCTCGGCGCTCTCGACGTCGGTGACCTCGACTCCCGCCGCGCGCAGCTCGGCCGCAGCCTGCTCGGCATCGTCGACGAGGAAGCCGCCGGCAACGCCTTCCGGGTGCCCGCCGGCCGGATGCGACTCGTCGAAGACCTCGAACACGTCGCCGCCCGGCAGCCCGTACATCGCGAGGCCGCCCTCCCGGTGCTTTACCCGCAGGCCGAGGACGTTCTCCGCGAACGCCGTCATCTCGTCGAACCGCGGGGTGCGCGTGCCGAGCCAGACGATTCCTCTCACCTCCACGAGGCCGAGACTAGACTCCGCCACCGTGGCGCGGAAGATCAGGGTCGTCATCGCCAAGCCGGGTCTCGACGGGCACGACCGCGGCGCGAAGATCATCGCGCGCGCTCTGCGCGACGCCGGCATGGAGGTGATCTACACCGGCTTGCACCAGACGCCCGAGCAGATCGTCGAGACCGCCATCCAGGAGGACGCCGACGCGGTCGGCATCTCGATTCTCTCCGGCGCGCACATGACGCTCGTGCCGCGGATCCTCGACGGCCTGAAGGAGAACGGCGCCGATGACGTCCTCGTCGTCGTGGGCGGAACGATTCCGCGTGAGGACACCGAGGAGCTGAAGCGCCTCGGCGTTGCAGAGGTGTTCGGGCCCGGCGCTGCGACGAGCGAGATCGTCGACTTCCTGAAGGGCAAGGTGCCGGTCAGTTGATCCGCGTCGACCGCGCGGATGCGGTCGCCGTCCTGACCGTCGACCGGCAGGACGCGCTCAATGCGCTCGACGTCGCGACGCTGACCGACCTGCGCGACCGGCTGCGCGAAGTAGCCGAGGACGACGGCATTCGAGTCGTCATCCTCACCGGCGCCGGCGACAGGGCGTTCGTGGCGGGCGCCGACATCAAGTACATGAGCGGCCTCGACGTCGAGCAGGCGAAGGCATGGGGCGGCCTGGGACACGAGGCCGGGCACCTGCTCGAGACGATGCCGAAGCCGACCATCGCCGCGGTCAACGGCTTCGCGCTCGGCGGAGGCTGCGAGCTCGCGCTGGCGTGCGACATTCGGTACGCGGGGAGCGGGGCGAAGCTCGGGCAGCCCGAGGTCAACCTGGGGATCATCCCCGGCTGGGGCGGGACGCAGCGGCTCGCACGCGTGTGCGGCCTCGGCGTCGCAAAGGAGCTGATCTTCACCGGACGTGTCGTCGATGCGGAGGAGGCGCTGCGCATCGGGCTCGTCAACGGCGTCCACGACCCGGTGCTGGACAAGGCTCGTGAGACGGCCGCGCTGCTGGCGTCGAAGAGCCCGATCGCGCTCCGCGTGATGAAGGAGCTCTCGAACCGCGCGCTCGGCGGCGACCATGCCGCGAATCTCGAGGCGGAGGGCGACACCTTCGGCGAGCTCTTCTCCAGCGACGACGCCAAGGAAGGCATGACTGCCTTCGTCGAGAAGCGCGAGCCCGTCTTCAGAGGGACGTGATCCTCGCCGCTCCGCTGCTTGCGCTGGCGCTGAGCGGCGTGCCTGCGCTCACCATCGACGACGTGACGACCAACGAGACGCTGATCTCTGCAGGCCCCACGGTGACGCTCTCGTCGCCTTCGTCCGAAACCGTCACCGTCCACTTCGCGACGGCCGAGGGGACCGCGGACTGGAGCGACTTCATCGCGCAGTCCGGGACGCTCACGTTCCCGCCCGGGGTGACGACCGCCGGCGTGCCGATGGACATCAAAGGCGACGCGCTCGACGAGCCTGACGAGACGTTTTACGTCGACCTCTCGGACGCGCAGAACGCGACGATCGGCCGCGCGCGCGGCACGGTGACGATCGTGGACGACGATCCGGCGCCGTTCCGGCTGCTGGACGCCTACGTCGACGCGCGCTGGAGCGTCCACCGGACGTACACGCGCGTGACGAGGTTCGAGATCCACCGGCCCGACCGAACGGCGGTCAGAGTTCGGTGCCGGGGCGTCGGCTGTCCCTTGCGCGTTGGCGCAAGGCTCCGGCCCGGCGCACTGGTGGATGTGCGGATCGAGGCGGCCTACCAGCCTCTGATCGGCCGGGTGTACCAGTACCGAATCCGAGCGGGCAAGCCGCCACGCCTGACGGCGCTCTGTCTGCCGCCCGGCGCGCTCTCGCCGCAGCGCTGCTGATTCAGCCGAGCTGGATCAGCGCCGACATGAGCGCTCCGTCGTCGCCGCGCTGGGCCTTCAGCGTGGCCGGCGCCGGTTGTGTCCACACGACGACCTTCTGGCCTCTCGTCGCGAGCGTGACGCTCGCGACCGCTCGCACCGTCGGCGCGACCGTCTGCACGAGCGCGGTCGCCGGCACCGCCAGCGTGATCGGACGGTTCAGCTTCGTCAGCGTCAGCCCCGACGGCCACGCCTGCGAGGTCGCCACGTTGACGACGACGCGGTCGGTCGTCGCGGAGACGACCGTGCCCGACAGCGTCAGCGAGAACGGCGTGCCCGGCTTCGCAGTGAACAGCAGCTTGTACGCCTTCTGCAGGTACGGGTACGGGCTGACCGCGTGCCCGCCGCCGGGATGCACCTCGAAGTGCAGATGCGAGTTGCCGCCGTCCGCATCGCCGGAGTCGCCGACGTACGCGATCTGCTGTCCGGCCGCGACGCGCGCGCCGTTCTTCACGGTGTACGCGATTCCCTTGACGCACTTGCCGCGGTTGTCGTTCTTCAGCGTCAAGTCGTTGTTCAGGTGGATGTAGTAGTAGACGGTGCCGCTCACGCCGTAGAGATAGAGCATGCAACCGGCAGTGCGCGACGTCGTCCAGTACTTCACCGTGCCGGCCTCGGCCGCAACGGCGGGCGACCGCTTCGCGGACATCAGGTCGTTGCCCTGATGCGGACCGCCTGCACGGGGCGCGCCGAAGTCGTCGACGTACTGCACCTGGCCGACGACCGGGAAGATGATGTGGTCGGGCACTTTGGGCGCGGCCGCGCGTGCCGTCCCGGCAACGAGGCCGAGCATCGCGGCGAGGAAGAGGACCCTTCGGGCTGTCGTCCGGTGGCGTCTCATCTGAGAACGGGCGGTCCGGTGCGCGTCCGAAGGGCAAGACCCTAGCAGCCGCAACGGCGCCAGTAGAGTGCGGCCCGCATGAAGATCGCCGTCTGCGTCAAGCAGGTCCCTGAAGGGAGCCGCCGGATCGATCCGGAGACGAAGCGGCTCGATCGCTCCGGAGAGGGGGCACTGAACCCTTTTGACGCGAACGCGGTGGAAGAGGCCCTGCGCCTCAAGGACGCCGGCGGCGAGGGCGAGGTCGTCCTCGTCTCGCTGGGCCCGCCGAAGGCGCAGGACGCCCTGCGGAAAGCCCTCGCGATGGGCGCCGACCGTGCGGTCCTGATCGCCGACGACGGAGCGACAGGCGCGGATCTCGTCGCGACGAGCAAGGCGCTCACAAAAGCGCTCGAGCGCGAGGGCGCGGACCTGATCCTGTTCGGCCAGCAGGCGAACGACTCCGACGGCGCCGTGCTGTGGGCCGCGGTCGCCGACCGCCTGCGGCTGCCGGTCGTGTCGCAGGCCGCAGAGCTGACGCACGCCGACGGCAAGCTCACCGTCAAGCGGCAGACGGAGTTCGGCTACGACGTCATCGAAGCGCCGGTGCCGGCGGTCGTCGCCGTGTCCGACGCCATCAACGAGCCGCGCTATCCGTCGCTCAAGGGAATCATGGGCGCGAAGTCGAAGCCGCAGGAGACGGTCTCGCTCTCGGACCTCGGCGTCGACGGGCTCGAGTCGCGCACCGAGGTCTACGCGCTGAACGATCCGCCCGCGCGCGGCGAGTCGAAGAAGATCGAGGACGACGGCAACGCGGCGCAGGGGATCGTCGATTTCCTCGCCGAGAAGAGGCTCCTGTGAGCACGCTCGTCTTCCTCGAGCATCATGGCGACGAGCTCCTCAAGTCCTCCCTGGGCGTCCTCTCGAAGGCGAGCTCGCTCGGCGACGACGTCGCCGGCGTCGTCCTCGGCGCGAACGTGCGCGGGCTCGCGGAGGGTGCCGGCAAGCACGGCGCGGCGAAGGTCTACGTCGCCGACGACCCTCAGCTGGAAGCGCCGCTCCCGCAACCGCGCGTCGACGTGCTCGCGCAGCTCGTGCAGAGCGAGAGCATCGACACCGTCCTCTTCGCGAACTCCGTGCTCGCCGCAGACGTCGCGGCCGGCCTCGCGGCGCGCCTCGACGCAGGCCTGAACTGGGATCTCGTCGACCTCGCGCAGGAGGACGGCAAGCTCGTCGGCAAGCGTCCGGCGCTCCAGGACACCGTCTACGTCGACGTCGGCTGGGCCTCGGAGCCGCGACTCGCGCTCTTCCGCTCCGGGTCGTTCGACCCGGCTGCGACGGGCGGCAGCGCGGAGGTGGAGGATCTGCAGGTCTCGCTGGAGGACTTCTCGACCGGCGCGCGCATGGTCGACCAGGCGCACGAGGAGAGCTCGGGCCCGTCGATCGAGGACGCCGAGGTGATCGTCGCCGGCGGCCGCGGCCTCGGCGGACCGGAGAATTTCACGCTGGTCGAAGAGCTCGCAAAGGCGCTCGGGGGCGCCGTCGGCGCGACGCGCGCGGTCGTCGACGCCGGCTGGTACCCGTACTCGACGCAGGTCGGCCAGACCGGGAAGACCGTGGCGCCGAAGCTCTATATCGCGTGCGGCATCTCCGGGGCGATCCAGCACAAGGTGGGCATGCAGTCGTCCGGGGTGATCGTCGCGATCAACAAGGATCCGAACGCGCCGATCTTCGAGTTCGCGGACCTGGGCGTCGTCGGCGACGTGCACGAGGTCGTTCCGAAGCTGACCGACCTCGTCAAAGCGCGCAAGTCGTGAAGCCTGCCGACTATCCGCCCCCGTTCGACGCGCGGGAGTTCGTCGCCGCGCCGACGGATCCGGAGGACGAGCGGATCGACGTCGGGATCCTGATCGTCGGCGCGGGCCCAGGCGGGCTCGCGTGCGCGATCCGGCTGGGCCAACTGCTCGAGAACGCGCCCGGGGTGCGCGAGCGCCTCGGCGAGGTGCCGGTTGCCGTCCTCGAGAAGGGCAAGCAGCCGGGCTCGCACCTGCTCTCCGGCGCCGTCGTCAACCCGCGCGCGCTGAGGCGCCTGTTCAAGGGACGCAAGCGCGTCGACGAGATGCCGTTCTACGGGCCCGTGGAGCACGAGTCCGTGTACTTCCTCACGTCGAGGCGCGCGCTGCGAATCCCGACGCCGCCGACGATGAAGAACGACGGCAACTACGTCGCCTCGCTGTCGCAGCTCGGCCGCTGGCTGGCGGAGCAGGCCGAGGAAGGCGGCGCGATGATCCTCCCCGAGACGTCGGCGCTGAAGCTGCTCGCCGCGGACGGACGAGTGCGCGGCGTGCGCACCGGAGACAAGGGACGTGGCCGCGACGGCGAGCAGCTCGGCAACTTCGAGCCCGGCGTGGACGTCGTCGCGCGCGTCACCGTACTCGCCGAGGGGACCCAGGGGCACCTGACCGGCGTCGCGCTCAACCGCTTCGGCCTCGCCGGCGAGAACCCGCAGGTCTGGGCGCTCGGCGTGAAGGAAGTCTGGAAGGTCGCGCGGCCGCTCGACGGCGTCATCCACACGATGGGGTGGCCGCTTCGTGCCGCGTCGAAGTACCGCGAGTTCGGCGGCTCGTTCATCTACCCGATGGGCAAGGACATGGTCACGCTCGGAATGGTCGTCGGGCTCGACTACCGCGACGTCGAGCTCTCCGTGCACGACCTGCTACAGGAGCTGAAGACGCATCCGCTCGTGCGCAAGCTGCTCGACGGCGGCGAGCGCGTCGCGTGGGGCGCGAAGACGATCCCGGAGGGCGGTCTCCTCTCGTTGCCCCAGCAGCTGCACGCGCCTGGCCTGCTGATCTGCGGCGACGGGGCTGGCCTCGTGAACGTGCCGGCGCTGAAGGGGATCCACTACGCGATCGAGTCGGGCTCGCTGGCGGCGGAGGCGGCGTTCGCCGCGCTGCAGCGCGGGCAGACCCCGTCGACGCCCGGCGCCCTCGCGGTCTATGACGAGGCGCTGCGTCAGAGCTTCGTGTGGAAGGACCTGAAAGAGGTGCGCAACATGCGCCAGGCGTTCGGGCGCGGCTTCTGGCTCGGCGGCGCGCTGGCCGGCGCTATGACCGCGACGAAGGGCCACTTCCCGCCGGGCGACACGCGCACGGAGCGCGACAGCGAGCAGGAGCTGCTCCGCACCGACCGCGCGCAGAGCTACCCGGCGTCCGACGGAAAGCTCACGTTCGACAAGCTCTCGTCGGTCTTCGCATCCGGGAACAAGACGCGGGACGACCAGCCGAACCACATCGTCATCCGGCGCGACGTCCCGACCGAGCTCGCGCGGATGTGGGAGCGGATGTGCCCCGCGCAGGTGTACGAGGCGACGGCGGACGGCGTCGACGTCACGCCGTCGAATTGCGTCCAGTGCGGCGCGATCACGGCGAAGGGCGGCCGGCTCACCCCGCCGGAGGGCGGCTCGGGGCCGGAGTACACCCTCACATGAACAGCCACGTCCCGGGACAGTCCCCGGACATGTCCGTACGATCTCTCGGATGGCCACCACCGGCGCGCTGATCTCACTCGACGACGTCGAGCGCGCCCGCGAGCGCATCGGCGGCCGCCTGCACCGCACGCCGCTGCTGAGCTCGGCGACGCTTTCCGACCAGGTCGGCGCCGACATTCGCTTCAAGGCCGAGCTGCTCCAACGCACCGGCTCGTTCAAGCCGCGCGGGGTGCTGAACAAGCTGGCGACGCTGACGGAAGAGGAGAAGCAGCGCGGCGTCATCTCCATCTCCGCCGGCAACCACGCGCAGGCGCTCGCCTACGCATCCGCCCTGGAGGGGATCGACGCGCTCGTCGTGATGTGGCAGACGGCGAGCCCGGTGAAGATCGCCGCCGCGCGCGGCTATGGCGCGACGATCGACACCGAGGCGGCCGACATTCCGGGCGCCTTCGAGCGGCTGGACGAGCTGATCGAGTCGACGGGGCGGACGCTCGTGCACCCGTACGACGACCCGCTCGTGATGGCCGGGCAGGGGACGGTCGGCGTCGAGATGCTCGAGGACGCGCCCGAGGCGGACGTCGTGCTCGTGCAGGTCGGCGGGGGCGGGCTCGTCTCGGGAATCGCCACCGCCGTGAACGGCATCAAGCCCGGCGCACGCGTCGTGGCCGTCGAGCCCGAGCGGTCACCGGCATTGAACGCGAGCCTGAAGGCCGGGGAGGCCGTGACGGTCGAGGCGAAGTCGATCGCCGACGGCCTCAACGGGCCGTACGCCGGGCCGAACTGCGTCCGTGTCTGCCTGGAGCTGGGGGTGGAGTCGGTCCTCGTGACGGAGGACGCCCTGCGCGAGGCGTTCCGGTTCATGTACGGGCGAATGAAGCTCGCGTGCGAGGTCGCGGGAGCGGCCACGGCCGCCGCCCTCATGTCAGGAGTGGTCGAGCTGGAGGCCGGTCAGACGGTCGCCGCGGTCGTCTCGGGGGGCAACGTCGCACCCCAAACAGCCGCTGCTATCCTGGCTTCAGAACAATGAAAACAGGAATTCATCCCGAATATGTCCTCGCGACCGTGACGTGCTCCTGCGGGAACACGTTTCAGACGCGATCCACGAAGCCCGAGCTCCATGTGGAGATCTGCTCGAACTGTCATCCGTTCTATACGGGCAAGCAGAAGCTCGTCGATACGGGTGGCCGGGTCGAGCGGTTCCAGCGCCGGCTGGAGAAGGCCGGCGGCGCCCGCCGCGGCTAGCGCGCGCTCTCATGACAATCGGCGGAAAGGCCGTCCTCGAGGCGCCGCTTGCGATGCCGATATCAACGTCTGAGATGGGCAACCGATGACGACAGTCGGAGGGCAGGCAGT
>Ga0136846_1239779_pt1 | contig 11968 bp, 8 predicted proteins | sample HopSoiMetagenom2_FD_96841 | JGI IMG/M metagenome (GOLD analysis project Ga0136846, IMG submission 96841) | Grasslands soil microbial communities from Hopland, California, USA - 2 Assembly 2016 (version 4) | ecosystem: Environmental > Terrestrial > Soil > Grasslands | place: USA: Hopland... | reverse complement strand
ACGCGAGTCACTGCCTAAGCCCGCGAGGCCTTCCTGCTGCCCACGTGGCTTCCGCCTTCAGGCGGAAGCTCAACGCTTCGCGGGTCTCACGTAGACGCGCTGCTCGAAGCGCAGGTCCACGTAGTCGATCTGCGGCACCCGCTCCCGTAGCGCCGGCGCCAGGTCGACGTAGGACTGGAGCCGCTCCAGGAACCGCTCCTCGCCGAGGTGGAGCAGCGCCGGGTCGTCCTGCAGCATCACCACCGCGTCGTGCGCGTCGTGGACGTCGATCTGTGACACGCGCTGCGCGATCTCGTGCCGCGCCGCCAGCGCGTCGATCACCCGCGCCGCCAGGTCGGCGCGTCCTTCGTCGATCGATGGCTGACCCGAGCTCGGCCCGCGGACCAGGCCGTCGATGATCGGCAGGTCGAACTCCGAGTACTGCGGCCCGAACTCGTCGATCAGCGTGCCGCCCGCATCGATCAGGTACAGCGTGCTGCCGAGGCGGCACAGCCCGATCGGCCGGCGCTCCGACACGAACACTTCCACGGTCGACGGCAGCACGCGGCGCATCGCGACGTCGGCGACCCACGGCGACTCCATCAGCCGGCGGCGATACGCCGGCAGGTCGGCAGTCAGGATGCTCGAGCCGCGCAGCCCGTCGACGATCGCCTGCACCTCGCCGCTCGAGATCCGCACGTTGCCGTGCACCGCGATGCGCCGCACCTGCAGGCCGGAGGCGTGCAGCACCAGCGTGGTGCCGCGGTAGCCGGTGTAGGCGACGACGAGCGCCGCCGCCGCCCAGCGGCCGGCCCGCCAGGACAGCCACCGCGCGGCGCGTTTGTCCTTCTTGCCGCCTGGCCGCACCTTGGCGCGGCGGAAATTCTTCTCGGCGGGCGCCTTGACGCTCATGCGCGGCCCCCTCCGCCCTGGCCCACTCCCCGCGCGTTCGTGCCTTCGGCGGCGGGCTTGCGCAGCTGCTCGAGGATGCGATCGGGCAAGCTGCCGATCGAACCGGCGCCCAGGGTGATCACCAGGTCGTTCGGCTGCGCCAGGCGCGCGACCGCCGCCGGCACTTCATCGAGCGCCTTCACCAGCGTCACCGGCCGGCCGGTCCGCCGGACAACGGCCTCGACCGCCTCCGCGCTGGCGCCGGCGATCGGCGCCTCTCCGGCGGCATAGACATCGGTGAGGATCACCGCGTCGGCGCCGCCCAGCGCGCTGCCGAACTCGTTCAACAGGTCCCGCGTGCGCGTGTAGCGATGCGGCTGGAACACCACCACGACGCGGCGATCGAGCCCGGCGCGCGCCGCCGCGATCACCGCGGCGATTTCGGTCGGGTGATGGCCGTAGTCGTCCACCACCATCACGCCGCGTTCCTCGCCGCGCAGCTGGAAGCGCCGCTCCGCGCCGCGGAACGCCTCGAGCCCGCGCGCGATCTGCGCGAACGGCACGCCGACGTCGAGCCCGACCGCGACGGCGCCGAGCGCGTTCAGCAGGTTGTGCCGCCCCGGCACGCGCATCCGCAGCGCGCCCAGCTCCACCGGCGCGCCGAGCGGCGTCGCCTGCACGACGCGGCACCGCGATCCAAACGCCTCGAGCGTCATGCCGTGCCCGGTGATCGCCGCGCCGCTGCCCTCGAATCCATACGTGATCACGCGCCGCGTCATCCGCGGCACCAGCGCGCGCACCGCCTCGTCGTCGGCGCACGCCACCACCGTGCCGTAGAACGGCACCTTGTTGGCGAAGTCGACGAACGCCTGCTGCAGCGCGTCCCAGTTGCCGTAGCTTTCCATGTGCTCGTGGTCGATATTCGTGATCACCGCGATCGCCGGCGTGAGCTTCAGGAACGACCTGTCGCTCTCGTCCGCCTCGACGACCATGTAGTCCCCCCGCCCCAGGCGTGCGTTGCTCCCGAACGCGCTGAGACGGCCGCCGATCACCGCCGTCGGGTCCATGCCCGCCCGCTCGAGCACCAGCGCCACCATCGACGTCGTCGTGGTCTTGCCGTGCGCGCCGGCGATCGCGATCCCGTAGCGGAGCCGCATCAGCTCCGCCAGCATCTCGGCCCGCGGAATCACCGGGATGGCGCGGCGGCGGGCCTCCGTCACCTCCGCGTTCCCCGACTGCACCGCCGACGAGGTGACGACGACGTCGGCGTTGCCGACGTTGAGGGCGTCGTGCCCCTGCGCGATCCGCACGCCGAGGCCGGCGAGCCGCTCCGTCACGTCGGACGTTTTCGCGTCGGAGCCGCTCACCTCGTAGCCGAGATTGACGAGCAGCTCGGCGATGCCGCTCATCCCGATGCCGCCGATCCCGACGAAGTGGATGCGGCGGGTCCGTCCTAGCACCGCGCCAGCTCCAGCGCCTTGTCGACGATCGTCCTCGCGGCGTCGGGCCGCGCGAATTGCCGCGCCGCGCCGGCGAGCGCCTGGCGCCGCGCCGGATCCCCGGTCAGCGCCAGCACGCGGTCGGCGAGCGCCGTGCCGGTCAGGTCCTTCTGCTCGATCAATTCCGCGGCGCCGGCCTGCGCCAGCACTTCCGCGTTCTTCTTATGGTGGTCGTCGGCTGCCGTCGGCAGCGGGATCAGGATCGCCGCGCGTCCTGCCGCCGTCAGCTCCGCGATCGTCGTCGCGCCGGCGCGGCTGACGATCACGTCGGCCGCCTTCATCTCCCGGTCCATCGCGTAGAGGAACGGTTCCACTCGCGCGGGAAGCCCGGCGTCCTGGTAGCCGCGCCGCACCAGGTCCACGTCGCGCTCTCCTGTTTGATGCGTAACCTCCACGCCGCCAGCGGCTGCCAGCCGCGGCGCCGCCGCCACCATGGCCACGTTGATTGCGTGCGCGCCCTGGGAGCCGCCAAAGATCAGAACCCTCGCGCGCCGGTCGCGGCCATCTTCCGGTGGCCGCTCCAGCTCGCCTTCAAAGAATTCGGGACGTACCGGGTTGCCTGCGACAAATCCCCTCCTGCCGAAGAAGGACACCGTGGAGTCGAACGTCACCGCCGCCGCGCCGACAAATCGCGCCAGGAGCCGGTTGGTCAACCCGGGCACCGCGTTCTGCTCCGCCAGCAGCGTCGGAATCCGCCGCAGCGCGGCGAGCAGGACGACCGGCCCCGAGCTGTAACCGCCAACGCCGATCACCAGGTCCGGTTTGCGCCGCGAGAGAATCCGCCACGCGTCCCAGGCGCTCGCCGGCAGCGTCGCGATGCCCTTCATCACCGCCAGCCCCGCCCGCCCCTTCAACCCGGCGCTGCGCAGCAGGTCGAGCTGAAAGCCTTCGCGCGGCACGACCCGCGACTCGATCCCGCGCGCGGTCCCGGCGAACGTCACCGTCGCGCCGGCCCGCCGCGCGAGCAGTTCCCGCGCGATCGCGATCCCGGGATAGAGGTGCCCGCCGGTGCCGCCGCCGGCGATGACCACGCGCGGCGCGCGGGTCGCGGACGTCGTCGGTGCGCTCATGCATCCGCCATCCCCGCGAGCGGCAGCGGCTCGAGCACCGTCGTCACCACGCGCGAGGCGGACGCGTGCTGCGAGATGTTCAGCAGGATCCCCATGCTCAGCATGCTGATCAGCAGTGACGAGCCGCCGAAGCTGACGAACGGCAGCGGGATCCCCTTGGTCGGGGCGAGGCCGAGCACCACGCTCATGTTGAAGAACGCCTGCACCGTGACCATCGCGGTGATGCCGAGCGCGACGAACGAGCCGAACCGATCCGGCGCGCGCATCGCGGTGCGCAGGCCGCGCCAGGCGATCACGCAGAAGCACGCGAGGATGAACGTCGTGCCGAGCAGGCCCAGCTCCTCGCCGATCACCGCGTAGATGAAATCGGTCTCGGGGTACGGCAGGTAGAACAGCTTCTGCACGCCCGCCATCAGCCCGCGCCCGAACAGTCCGCCGGTGCCGACCGCGATCAGCGACTGGATCACCTGGAACCCGTCGCCGAGCGGGTCCTCCCAGGGATTGAGGAACACCATCATGCGGCGGCGCCGGTAGCTGGCGCTGACGAGCACGATGTAGGCGGCCGGCAGTGCGACGAGCGCCAGGCCGACGATGTAGCGATAGTTGATCCCGGCGGCGAAGATCATCACCGACGCGATCACCAGGATCGACAGCGCGGTGCCGAGATCCGGCTGCAGCAGGATCAGTCCGGCGATCACCCCGACGGCAACCCCGATCGGCAGCAGCGAGTACTTCAGGTCGTCGATCCGATCCATGCGCCGCTCGAGCAGCGCCGCGACGAAGAACACGACGGCGACCTTGGCCAGCTCGGACGGCTGGATGCCGAGGCCGGCGACGAAGAACCAGCGCCGCGCGCCGTTGATGCGCGGCCCGAACAGCACCGCGATCAGCGCCACGATCACCAGCCCGACGGCGCTCCAGATCACCAGCGGCTGGCGGTAGACGCGGTAGTCGATGCGCATCACCAGCGGCATCAGCATCAGGCCGAGCAGCGCGAAGGTGCCCTGCTTGAACAGGAACAGGCTCGGCTTCTGGAAGCGCTCCATGGCGATGACCGCGGAGGCGCTGTAGACCATGACCAGGCTGGCGCACACGAGCAGCAGCGTGGCGGTGAACAGCAGCTTGTCCGATTTGAGTTTTCTCGCCATTCGTCGTAGCGTTTCCTGCCCCCGGGTTAAAGCCGGGCCGGGCTCCAGCCGACACTAGTTCGCGAGCAGTCAGTAGTCATCAGCGGGCCGGGAGGGAAGACACCAACCTCGCAGACCGGGGCAGCCTGCGTTCCCAGCGGCCAGCTCTTCTCCGTCTCGACCCGACTGATGACAACTCACCGCTCGCGATCATTGCTCTCGCGTGCCGTTGAACTGCTCGCGCAGCCTGAGCACTTCCTGCTTGAACACCCGTCCGCGCTCGGCGTAGTCGCGGAACATGTCGAAGCTCGAGCAGGCCGGCGCGAGCACCACCGTCTCGCCCGGCGCTGCCGCGGCGAACGCGCTGCGGACGGCGGCGGCCATGTCCGCGGCGTCGTGCACCGGCATCGCGCCGTCGAGGGCCTGGTGGATGAGCGGCGCCGATTCGCCGATCGCCACCACCGTGGCGGCACGCTCGCCCAGCGCGCCGCGCAAATCCGTGAAGCTGCCGCCCTTGAAGCGGCCGCCGAGAATCACCACCAGCCCGCGCGGGAAGCTCTGGATCGCGCGGAGCGACGCCTCGATGTTGGTCGCCTTCGAGTCGTTGACGAACCGCACGCCGCCGATCTCGGCGACCGGCTCGAGCGCGTGCTCGAGTCCGGTGAACCCTTCCACCGCCCGCCGCATCGCGCCGGGATCGACGCCGGCGATCGAGGCGACCGCCGCCGCGGCGAGTACATCGGCCAGCAGGTGACTGCCGAGCAGCTTCACCGACGACAGCGGCACCAGCACCTGGTCGCTGCCGGCGGCGCGGCGCACGATCGCGTCTCCTGCCAGCACCACGCCTTCGGCAAGATTGCGTTCCACCGCGAACAGCAGCCGGCGCGATCGCGCGTCCTGCGCCAGCACGTGCGACGGCTCGTCGTCGGCGTTCAGCACGGCCCAGTCCTCGGCGTCCTGGTTGGCGAAGATGCGCGCCTTCGCTGCCGCGTATTCGGACAGGTCGGCGTGACGATCGAGGTGGTCGGGCGAGAAGTTGAGCAGCACCGCGATCCACGGTTTGAACGTCTCGGCGGACTCGAGCTGAAAGCTGCTCGTCTCGACGACGTGGATGGTGTCTTCGGTGGACGCGTCGACCTGCGCGCTGAGCGCGTGGCCGATATTGCCGCCGACCAGCACCCGGTGTCCGCCCGCCTCCAGCATCCGTCCCGTCAGCGTTGTCGTCGTCGACTTCCCCTTGGTTCCGGTGATCGCGACGATCCGACCGCGCAGCCAGCGTGACGCCAGCTCCAGCTCCCCCATCACCGGCACACCTGCGGTGCGCGCCTCGACGAGCACCGGCTGCGCCGGCGGCACGCCCGGGCTGAGCACGATCAAGTCGGCCGAGAGCAGCGTGGCTGCCTGATGACCACCGAGCTCGAGCTCCACGCCGGCCTCGCGCAGGCGCGCTTCGTCGCCCGTGCCGTCCAGGTGTGCGCGCATGTCGGTCAGCGTCACCTCGGCGCCGCGCCGCACCAGCAGCTCCGCCGCGGCGACACCGCTCCGCGCCGCGCCGACGACGACGACCCGCTTGCCCGCGACGGAGAAAGGTGTGGCCGTCATCGCAGCTTGAGAGTGGTGAGGCTGAAGAGGGCGAAGATGATCGACAGGATCACGAACCGCGAGATCACCTTCGGCTCGCTCCATCCAATCAGCTCGAAGTGGTGATGGAGCGGCGCCATGCGGAACACGCGCTTGCCGGTCAGCTTGAACGACGCCACCTGGATCACCACCGAGGCCGCCTCGACGACGAAGATCCCGCCGACGATGACCAGGACGAATTCCTGCTTGATCAGGAGCGCGACGGTGCCGAGCGCGCCGCCGAGCGCGAGCGAGCCGACGTCTCCCATGAAGATGTCGGCCGGATACGAGTTGTACCAGAGGAAGCCAAGGCTGGCGCCGACGAGCGCTCCGCCGAAGATGGTGAGCTCGCCGATCAGCGGCGACACCGTCTGCAACTGCAGGTATTCGGCGAACACACGGTGGCCGCTGACGTAGGTGAGCGCGGTCAGCGCGGCGGCGGCGACGCCGAACACGCTGATCGCGAGCCCGTCCAGGCCGTCGGTGAGATTCACGGCGTTGGTCCAGCTGACGCACACGAACATCGCGAACAGCAGGTAGGTCCAGCCGAGATCGGGGATCCAGCGCTTGAAAAACGGGAAGACGAGGTGCGTGTTGTAAAGCTCTTTGCTGGTCAGCGCCAGCAGCGACAGCCCTACCGCGAGGCCGATGACGATCTGCCATCCCATCTTGTAGCGGGGCCACAGGCCGTGATGCGACCGGCGCACGATCTTGAGATAGTCGTCGGCGAAGCCCACCGCGCCGAACGCCGCCGTCGCGATCACCGCGATCCAGATGTTCGGGTTGGTGAGGTTGGCCCACAGCAGCGTCGGAATCAGCGCCGACGTGAGGATCAGCAGGCCGCCCATCGTCGGCGTGCCGGCCTTGGCGCGATGCGTCTGCGGCCCGTCCTGCCGGATCACCTGCCCGATCTGAAAGTCGCGCAGGCGCCGGATCAGCACCGGGCCGAGCACGAGACTGAGCGCCAGGGCCGTGACGCTTGCCGCGGCAGTGCGGAACGTGATGTAGCGGAACACGTTCAGCAGCTGGATGTTGGTGTGCAGCGGGTAGAGCAGGTGGTAGAGCATCAGGCGAATTCCACCTTCAGGCGATCGACCACCATGTCGGTACGGATGCCGCGCGAGCCCTTGACCAGCACGAGATCGCCGGGGCGGACCTTCGTCAATGCCAGCGCCGCGGCGTCGTCGCTCGTCGGGACGTAGAGCACCGAGGCTTCAGCCATGCCGGCGCGGCGCGCCGCATCGGCCAGCCACTGTGCGCCGTCGCCGCCAACCGCAATCAGGAGCGACAATCCCGCGTCAGCGGCGGCGCGGCCGCACTCGATGTGCAGCCGTTCCGCGTGCCCGCCCAGCTCGAGCATCTCGCCGAGGACCGCGACCTTGCGGGCGCTGCCGGTCGCGGCGTGCACCGTCTCGAGCGAACGCTTGAGCGCGGCCGGGCTCGAGTTGTACGAGTCGTCGATCAGCGTGATTCCTCCCGGCAGCCGCAGCAGCTCGCCGCGGTGCGCGGCGGGCTTCATCGCGGCGGCGCTCTCGGCAATCGCCTGGAGCGGCACGTCCATCTCGAGTGCGACCGCAGTCGCGGCCAGCAGGTTGAGCAGGTTGCCGGTGCCGAGGAGCGGCGTGCGCAGCCGCATCTCGCCGCGCGGCGTCGTCACCGTCGCGGCCATGCCCTCGAGGCCGAGATGCTCGACCGCACTACCGCGCACATCAGCGGGCGCCGATATACCGAAAGTCACCGTCCTGCCCGCGAACAGCCGCAGGCGCGACGAGATCCGCTCGTCGTCGGCGTTGGCGATCAGCAGATCGCCGGGACGTCCCTGCTCGAGGATCTCTCCCTTTGCATCGGCGATCGCATCCGCAGACGCGAAGAACCCCAGGTGCGCATCGCCGACGTTGGTCCAGACGCGCACATCCGGTTCGGCGACGCCGATCAGGGTGCGGATTTCGCCGGCGTGATTCATCCCCAATTCGACGACCGCCACATCCGGCCGCACCCGCAGCTCGAGGAGCGAAAGCGGCAGGCCGATGTGGTTGTTCAAGTTGCCCCTGTTGCGAAAGACGCTGTAGCGGGCCGAGAGAAACTCCGCGGTCAGCTCCTTCGTCGTTGTCTTCCCCGCGCTGCCGGTGATCGCGACGACTTTCGTGCCCGAGCGGCGGCGGATCTCCCGCGCGCCGGCCTGCAGCGCCCGCGTCGTATCCGCGACCTGGATTACCAGCGGCGCCGGCCCGGCCTTTCCTGCCTCGGGCAGGGCCGGCGTCGCAGTCACCACCGCACCAGCCGCGCCAGCGGCCAGGGCGGCGGCGACGAACTCGTGTCCGTCGAACCGATCGCCATGAATCGCCACGAACAGGTCGCCGCGCTGCAGCGTCCGCGTGTCGATCGACCATCGCTCGATCCGGCGCGCCGCGTCGCCGGCGATCAGCCGGCCACCCGTTGCGGCGGCAATCTCGGCAGCGGTGAGCGAGATCGGTTCCACGACTAGGTGACCCGCGATCCGCTGCGCCGGCGCGCCAGCGCGGCGCGCGCGACGTCCACGTCATCGAACGGCAACGTGCGGTCGCCGATCACCTGGTATTTCTCGTGCCCCTTGCCGGCGATCAGCAGCAGATCGCCTGGCCGGGCGTCGCGGACCGCCGTCTCGATCGCCTCGCGGCGATCGACGATCGCGAGCGACGGCGTGCCGCGCTGCCCCTTCGGCGCGATCCGATCGGCCGGCATGACGATGCCGCGGCGGATCTCGTCGATGATTCGCTGCGGATCCTCGCTCCGCGGGTTGTCCGACGTGACGATCACCAGGTCGCTCAGTCGCGCCGCGACCGCGCCCATCAGCGGCCGCTTGGTGCGATCGCGATCGCCGCCGCAGCCGAAAACGGTGACCACCCGGCCGCTGGCGAGCGGGCGCGCCGTCTCCAGCAGGTTCTTCAGCGCATCGTCGGTGTGCGCGTAATCCACCACGACGCGGACGTCGTCGGCGGCGCCGGAGACGACCTGGAAGCGGCCCGGCACGTTCTCCAGTCCCGCGATGCCCGATTCGATCGCGGTGAACGGCAAATCGAGCGCCATCGCCGCCGCGGCGGCCGCGAGGATGTTGTAGGCGTTGGGACGGCCGACCAGCTTCGAGCGCACGTGGATCGTTCCGCGTGGCGTGCGGATCTCGAAGCTCAGGCCGTCGAGCGAGAACGACAACGGTCCGGGGCGCACGTCGGCGGCGCCGTCGATCGCATAGGTGACCGGCCGCCGCGTCGCCGCGAGGAGATCGCCGCTGCGGCGATCGTCCGCGTTGATCACGCCGACCGCGCCGTCAGGCAGGATCTCGAAGAGGCGGCGCTTGGCGGCGAAGTAGGCTTCCATGTCGCCGTGGAAGTCGAGGTGATCGCGGGTCAGGTTGGTGAAGATGCCGGCGGCGAAGCGCAGCTGATCGACGCGCCTGAGCGCCAGCGCGTGCGACGAGACTTCCATCACGCAGGCGCCGCAGTCTTCCGCGAGCATTGCGCGCAGCATCTGCTGCAGTTCCGGCGCCTCGGGCGTGGTCCGGGGCGCCTCGAGCTCACGGCCGCCGATGCGATAGCCGATGGTGCCGATGCGGCCGCACTTGATTCCCGCCGCCTCGAAGATCGAGGCGAGCAGGTACGAGATCGTCGTCTTGCCGTTGGTGCCGGTGATCCCGACGAGCGCCAGCTCCTGGCTGGGATTTCCATAGAAGGCGGCCGCGGTCGCGGCGAGCGCGGCGCGCGCGTTCTGCACCTGGATCCACGGTACGGCCGCGCCGGCCGGGGCTGGCGTCTCGGCGACGACGGCGCCGGCGCCATTGGCGAGCGCCTGCGGTACAAACCGCGTCCCGTCCGCGTTCACGCCGCGCAGCGCGAAGAATACGGCCCCGGGGGTTACCTGCCGCGAGTCGTAGACGATGGCGGCGACGTCCTTCGCGCCCGGCGCGCCCGCATCCAGGCGGAGCCCCGCTCGATCGATCAATTGCTGGAGGGTCACGGGTGCCCTCCGGTCGCGGGGCCCGGGGCGCGCCGCTGCAGCTTCAACGCGCAGGCGTTGCCGCGGACGAGCGCCGCGCCCGCCGCCGGATTCTGATCGACGACGAACCCGTCGCCTGACAAGCGCGCCGTCATCCCGATCTGCGAGAGCAGCCGCAGCGCTTCGCGTCCGCTCAGGCCGCGCAGGTCCGGCATGAGGCCGCTGGCCGCGGGATCGGGCCTGTTCGCCGCCGGCATCGTCCTCACCGCCGGCTGTGCCTTCATGTCGGTGTCGGCCGTGACGTCATGGCGCGCGACCAGCACCGGCGGCGGCGCGTTGAGGTTGGGGCCGACGCCCAGATAGGTGAGCGCGGCCTCCGCGATCCGCTTGAACACCGGCGCCGAGACCGCCCCGCCGGTGTAGCCGTTGCCATGCGGCGAATCGATGACCACCAGGATGGTCAGCGCCGGATTGCGCGACGGAATGAACCCGACGAACGAGGCGTTGTAGTCCGACTTCTGGTAGTGGCCGTTCACCAGCTTGGCGGCGGTGCCGGTCTTGCCGGCGATGGTGTAGCCCTCCATCTGCGCCGCGCGCGCGGTGCCGCGCTCGACCACCTGCTCCATGATCGTGGTGAGCGTGGCGGCCGTGTCGGGCTCGATGCTGCGGCGCACCTCCTTGTGCGGGACCTCGACGCGCCGACCGTCCTTGATGAAGGCGCGGACGACGCGCGGTTGCAGCAGGTGCCCGCCGTTGGCGATGGAGCTCACCGCCGTCGCCATCTGCAGCGGCGTGACGCCGACCTGGTAGCCCATCGACACCGACGCCAGCGCGCTCGAGTCGAGGCGATCCGCGCTCCAGACGATCCCCGCCGTCTCTCCCTTGAAGTCGGGGGCGAGCGCCTGGCCGAAGCCGAACTTGTTCACGTACTCCGTGAGCACTTCGGGGCCCAGCTTCAGTCCGACCTTGATCGCGCCGACGTTGCTCGACTTGACGATGACATCGGTGAAGCTGATCAGCCCGTACTGGTGCGTGTCGTAGATCGGCTTGCGCCCCGGGAAGGTGATGGAACCCGGGCTGGTCTCGATCATCGTTTCCGGCGTGATGACCTTGCGCTCGAGCGCCGCCGACGCGGTCACGATCTTGAAGGTCGAGCCCGGCTCGTAGAGCGTCTGGATGGCGCGGTTGCGCCGCGCGTCGTCGTCGGCGCGGCCGAACGCGTTCGGATTGAAGGTGGGCCAGTTGGCCAGCGCGAGGATCTCGCCGTTGCGCGGATCCATGACGATCGCCGAGCCGCCGACCGCGTGATTCGCCTCGACGCCGGCGCGAAGCTCGCGCTCCGCCACGTACTGCAGGTACTCGTCGATGGTCAGCTCGATGCCGGCGCCGGCGGTGGCCGGTTTCTCGACCCGGCTGAACACGGCGCGGCGCTTGTTGTCGGTCTGGATCAGGACCTTGCCGTCCTTGCCGCGGATCTGCGAGTCGTACGCCGATTCGATGCCGCCGAGGCCGACGTTGTCGAGTCCGACGTAACCGACGACGTGCGCGGCGAGCTCGCTGTTCGGGTAGTAACGGCGGCTCTCCTTGAGGAGCGTGATGCCCTGCAGATCGAGCGCCTTGATTCGCCTGCCCTCGTCGGGCGTGACCTGCCGCGCGACGTAGGCAAAGGGCGCGCGGCGGCCGAGGCTCTTCGCGATCGCCTGCCGCCGGTCGCTGTTGCAATTGTCGAGCGCGTGGCAGACCTGCGCCGCCACGTCGGCCGGATCGTCGATGTCGGTCGGCACCGCCGCGATCGTGTCGGCGTCAACGCTGT
>Ga0136846_1237407_pt1 | contig 11968 bp, 12 predicted proteins | sample HopSoiMetagenom2_FD_96841 | JGI IMG/M metagenome (GOLD analysis project Ga0136846, IMG submission 96841) | Grasslands soil microbial communities from Hopland, California, USA - 2 Assembly 2016 (version 4) | ecosystem: Environmental > Terrestrial > Soil > Grasslands | place: USA: Hopland... | reverse complement strand
CGGATGGCATTTCCCAGCTCGAGCAGCGCGAGGCGCCCGCTCTCCTCGAGATCGCGCTGCGCGTTCTGCACGGCGGACGCCTGCGATTGCTTGATCAGCACGGCCGAGATGCCGGCCATCACCGCCGAGGTAATGGCGAGGGCGACGAGCATCTCGACGAGGGTGAAGCCTCGAGACGAGGATGGAGTCATATGGGCAGCGGGACCAGGCCGGCGCCTACCGGCGTCGGGTCGTAGTGGAAGCCGAGAGCGACGGCGCGCATCCATTTGGAGCCGACGCGGTAGCGGACGATCACCGCCAGCAGCCGTCCCTTCGGGTCGCCGGCGACGTTGACGAATGCCTGGTAGGTCTCCGTGCCGACCAGCTGGTCGGGCAGGGTGACGTCCGGGGCATCGCTCCCCGTCGGGGTCGCGGTCTTGGCGAAGAGCCCGGCCGGATCGGTGAAGGTCGCGTCGTTGCTGACGTTGTTGTTCTGGATGCGCGAGTCGTTCCAGGGAACGTGGTTGAGCTGTCCCGCGAGGGAGCGCGCAACCGCCATCGCCGTGGCCTGGCGGCGGCTGAGCACGCCGAACTGGCCACTGCTGACGAAGGCGACGACGAGGGTGGTCATCGCCAGCGCCACCAGCATCAGCGCCACCATGGTTTCGATCAGGCTCGTGCCTTTGTGGCTCATGCGCGGTCCTTTCCAGGCACTCTGCCGAGCAAGAAGGACGCCACACTCAACGAGTCGATCTTGCTACGGAAACCGTGATCCACCGTGAATACTTTTTTCCGGGTTCCGCTACTTTGGTGCACGCCTCGAGTGGGCCCTTCAGGGCGCGACGCGCCGATCTCCACACCCTCGCGTTTCCGCCGCCACCACGCATTCCTAAAGTAGTCTGCCGCGGTGCATTGGTGGCTCGTCGGACTCGCAGCGCTGGGCGTGCTCGCGGCCGTGCTGGTCCTGGTCGCCTCGATCCGGCGGGCGCGGCTGCGGCGCGTGGTCCCGGCGCGGCGAGCGCCACGGCTTCGACACCCCGTCGTCCTGGCTCACGGCGTACTCGGCTTCGACGAGATCGCCGTCGCCGGGCGCAAGCACCGCTACTTCCGCAACATCGCCGAGCAGCTCGGCTCGCTGGGCGCGGAGTTCCATTCGCCGCGCGTGCCGCCGGCCGCGCCGGTTTCCGTCCGCGCCAGCCGGCTGGTGGCGCTGGTGCGCGAGCTGCCCGGCAAGCGCGTGAACGTGATCGCGCACTCGATGGGCGGCCTGGACGCGCGCTTCGCCATCGCCCAGCTGGGGCTCGCCGACCGCGTCGCCTCGCTGGTCACCATCGGCGCTCCGCACCACGGCACGCCACTGGCGGAACTGCCCCTCACCCGCGCCACCGCGCGCCTCCTGCGCATCGCCGCGCTGGCCGACCTCACGCCGCGGGCGTTGGAGCGGTTCAATCGCGAGGTGCCCGACGATCCGCGGATCGCCTACTGCAGCGTGGTGGGCAAGAGCAATCTCGCCCACACCAACCCGCTGCTCTGGCCCTCGCACGCGTACCTGTCGGCGCGCAGCGGGGCCAACGACGGCCTGGTGCCGGCGGCGTCCCAGCGCTGGGGCAAGGTGCTGCGCGAGATCGAGGCGGACCACTGGGCGCAGGTGGGATGGTCGCTGAAGTTCGACGCGGTCGCGCTCTACGAGGAGATCCTGCGCGAGCTGGCGGCGCTGGGGTTCTGAGCCAGGCCGCGGAAGCGGCGCACGTCGATGTTGTACTTGCGCACCTTGTACCCCACGATGCGCTCGGTGCTGCCCAGGAGCCGCGCCGCCTTGGCCCGGTTGCCGCGGGCGCTCTTGAGCGCGTCGAGGATGAGGTCCTTCTCGTACTGCTCCACCGCGTCCGTGAGAGGTGCCTGGGCCAGCGTGCCCGACGCCTCCGCCGTCTGCAGCGTGGGCGGCAGGTGGTGGCCGTGGATGACCTGCCCGTCGCAGGTGAGCACCGCCCGCTCGACGATGTTCTCCAGCTCGCGGACGTTGCCGGGCCAGTGGTAGCTCATCAGCATGTCGATGGCCGGCGTGGAGATGCGCTTGATGCGCTTCTTGTGCTGTCGGGAGTAGCGGGCGAGGAAGTGATCGGCCAGCAGCATGATGTCGGGCTTCCGGTCGCGCAGCGGCGGCACGAAGATGGAGAAGACGTTGAGGCGATAGTAGAGGTCCTCGCGGAACTGCCGCTCGGTCATCGCCGTCTCCAGATCGCGGTTGGTGGCGGCGATCAGGCGCACGTCGGTCTTCAGCGTCTCGGTGCCGCCCAGCCGCTCGAATTCCTTTTCCTGCAGCACGCGCAGGAGCTTCACCTGGATGGACAGGTTCAGCTCTCCCACCTCGTCGAGGAAGAGGCTGCCGCCGTGGGCCAGCTCGAAGCGGCCGCGCTTGCGCGCCTGCGCGCCGGTGAAGGCGCCCTTCTCGTAGCCGAACAGCTCCGACTCGATCAGCGTGTCGGGCAGCGCCGCGCAGCTCACCTTGACGAAGGGCTGCTCGGCGCGGGTGGAGTTGTAGTGGATGGCGTGGGCGATCAGCTCCTTGCCGGTGCCCGATTCGCCGCGGATGAGGACGGTGGTGGCGGTCTGGGCCACCTGCGCGATCTGCTCGTACACCTGCTTCATGGGGCCGCTGGTGCCGATGATGTTGGAGAGGTCGTAGCGGTCCTCCAGCTCGGAGCGGAGGTGGCTGTTCTCGGCCAGCAGCCGGTTGCGCTCGTCCTCGATCACGCGGTCGGCGCGCACCGCCTGCCCGATCATCGCCGCCACCACCGAGAGGAACTGCGTCTCCCCCTGGTAGTCGCGGCCCTCGTCGAAGGGATAGTCCACGGCGACTGCCCCCACCGGCTTTCGCTCCACCGCGATGGGCACGCAGAAGAGGCTGGAATCGCGCGCGCCGTTGCGCCGGCGCTGGAAGGCGCGGTTCATCAGGGTGGGCTCGCGTTCGGTCTCGGGGATGACCGCCGGCCGGCCGCTCTGCGCCACGCGGCCGGGGATTCCTTCGCCCAGCTTGTAGCGCGCGGAGAGGCCTTCCTCGGGGATGCCCAGCGCGGCCTCGACGGCCAGCTCGCCGCTCTCGCCGTCGAGCAGGAAGACCGCGCTGCGCACCGCGCCCCGCTGCGCTTCCAGCTTCTCCAGCGCGCGCTCCAGCGCCGAACGCAGGTCGGGAGCACTGCCGAGGGCGCGTCCCACCTCGGCGAGCGAAGAGAGGATTCGCAAGTCCTCGCGGGCCTCGGTCGCGCGCTTCGCCACGACAAGTTGGGTAGCAAAGGCGGAAAGGCGAAGCAAGCGCACCTACAGAAATGTCGGTGAGTCTGCTCAAACCAACAACATTGTCTCGTACGTGCCGACGCTCGACAGCAGCAGCACGGCGGGCAGGCTGCCAGGAAGACCGCGGCCTGTTGGCACTGCAACGACAAGATCGTGTGCTTTGAGGTGCAATCGGACAATTCTGTCGAGTCGGCTGCGCGCCCGCGGAAGTCCGGCAGAGTGAGATCCGTCGGCCCCCCGTGGCCCAGGGCGTGCAGGGAGGCGGGGGATGGGGAGAAAGCGATGAAGAAGATCGAGGCCATCGTGCGGCCGTCCAAGCTGGACGAGGTGAAGGAAGCGCTCAGCGCCGCCGGCGTCAGCGGGATGATGGTGACCGACGTGCGCGGATTCGGGCGACAGAAGGGGCACACGGAGCTGTACCGCGGGGCGGAGTACGTCGTGGACTTCGTGCCCAAGGTGAAGATCGAGATGGTGGTGCCCGACGACCTGGTCGGCCGCGCGATCGAGGGCATCCTGCAGGCAGCCCGGACGGGGCGGGTCGGCGACGGAAAGATCTTCGTCACCGAGGTGGAAGAAGCCGTCCGCCTCCGCACAGGCGAACGCGGCGAACAAGCCTTGTAGGGACAATCTCCAGCGTCGTTCAGCGAAGTCCCTTCGGGACGAGCAGGCGTTCGGCGAGGATGAACAGGGCCTGGACCAGGAGGGCGAGGAGGGCGGCGGGAATGGCGCCCTCGAGGATGATCCCGGTGTCCGCGAGGCGGATGCCGGTGAGGATGGGCTGGCCGTAGCCGCCCGCGCCGATCAGGGCGCCCAGCGTGGCGGTGCCCACGTCGATCACCGCAGAGGTCTGCACTCCCGAGAGGATCGAGCGCGACGCCATCGGCAGCTCCACCAGCCGCAGCCGCGCCCAAGGGGGAAGCCCCAGCGCCTCGGCCGCCTCGCGCAGCTCGGGCGCGATGCCCAGCAGGCCCGCGTGCGTACTGCGCACGATCGGCAGCAGGCTGTAGAGGAAGAGCGCGGCGATGGCGGGCCGCGCGCCGATGCCGAGCAGCGGGATCATGAACACCAGCAGTGCCAGCGAGGGGATGGTCTGGATCAGCCCCGTCGCGCCCAGCACGACCTGGCCCACGCGCCGCCTGCGCGCGGCCAGCATGCCCAGCGGGATGGCGACGAGGATGGCCGCGCCCAGCGAGATGGCTACCAGGAAGAGATGCTCGCCCGTGCGCCGCAGCACGCGGATCGGCCAGCCCTCTCCCTGTTGATTGGGCGCGCCCACGAATTCCCCCGCCACCTGCTCCTCCGGCAGTCGATCGAGCCGCGCCCTGGCGTTCATCGCGATCATCGCGTCGGCGGAGATGGCGCCCTGCAAGCGCTGCAGCACCCGCACCGCGGCTTCCGGCAGGTCCGCGCGGTAGAGCAGCACCGCGCGGTAGTCGGGAAACGCGCGCCGGTCGTCGGCCAGGACGCGCAGGCCCAACGCGCGGATCTCCGCGTCGGTGGAGTAGAGGTCGGTCGCGTCGAGCGAGCCGTCCTGGAGCGCGCGGTAGGCGAGATCGTGCTGCAGCCCGCGCGCGTTCCCCTCGGCGAACCCATAGACGGCCCGCAACCGCGGCCACCCGTCGGTCCGCTGCATGAACTCGTTGCTCAGCCCCAGCCGCACCTCGGGGTGACGCGCGAGATCGCTCAAGCTGCGCAGCCCCAGACGCTCCGCGACGGCGCGGCGCACGCCGATGGCGTAGGTGTCCTCGAAGCCCAGCGGCTCGCTCATGCGCAGCCCGCGCGCGCGCAGCCCCTCGGCCGCCGTACCGCGCACGAGCTCCTGGGCGATGGTGCCGGTGTACTCGGCGTAGACGTCGATCTGGCCCTGCGCCAGCGCCTCGAACACCACGCGCGTCCCGCCCAGCTCCCTCCGGTGCACCGCCGGAATCCCCGCCCGCTCCAGCGACTGGCGGACGATCTCGCCCAGGATCACCGACTCGGTGAACTGCTTGGAGCCGACGCGGACCGGCGCGGCCAGGAGGAGCAGGGCGAGCAGGATCACTGAGCCTCGATGCGGTGCGCTTGCACGAAGCGCGCGACGAAGGCGTCGGCCGGCGCGTGCAGCAGGTCCGCGAACGGCCCGCGCTGGACGACCAGCCCGTCGCGCATGAGCACCGAGGTGCCGCCGAAGAACGAGGCCTCCGCCAGGTCGTGGGTCACGAGCACCACCGTCTTGCCCAGCCTCGCGAAGGCGTCGCGCAGGTCGTGCTGCAGGTCGAACCGCGTCACCGGATCGAGGGCGCCCAGCGGCTCGTCGAGCAGCAGCGCCGGCGGGTCCAGCATCAGGGCGCGCATCAGGCCCACCCGCTGCGCCTGGCCTCCGGAAAGCTGCGCCGGATGCCGCTGCAGGGCCTCCAGCTGCAGCCGCACCAGCTCGGCCAGCGCCCCCATCCGCTGCGCGATCCGCGCGGCGTCCCACCCCAGCCAGCGCGCCAGGAGCGCGACGTTGCCCTCCGCTGTAAGGTGCGGAAAGAGCCCGCCGCCCTGGATGACGTACCCGAGCCGCAGGCGCGAGCGCAGCGTGGGCGGCTCGCCGTCGAAGAGCACCGTGCCGGAGTCGGGCTGCAGCAGGCCGTTGAGGAGCCGGAGGAGCGTGGACTTGCCGCTGCCGCTGGGCCCGAGCAGCAAGGTGGTGGTGCCCGGCTCGATGGCCAGATCGATGGGCCCCAGCGCCCGCGCGCCGGCGTACGACTTCACCGCCCCATGGACGCGGAACGCCGCCGGCATCGCCGGCGACAATAGCGCGACGCTTCTAGGACCGCGACTTGCGCGAGCGCGCCGCCTTGCGCGCCGCCGCGCTCCGGCGTGCGGGGCCCTTGGTGGCAGCGCCCTTGCGGGCTGCGTTCCGGCGGCTGGTTGCGCTCCGGCGCCTCGCCGCCGCGCGCGCCTGCCGCGACAACGCCGGCCGCGACGCCGCCGACCGTCCTTCCCGCTTCAGCGCCTTTCGTACCGCGCTCGAGCGCCGCGGTGAGGTGCGCTGTCCGCCGCGGCGACCCTTGGCCACGTCGCGCCGCGCCTGCTTCCGCGTGCTCGATCTGGCTCCGCGCTTGGGCGGCGGCAGCTTCACGCCGGCGCGCCGCGCCTCGGACAGGCCGATGGCGATGGCCTGTTTGGTGGACCGCGCGCCGTGCTTGCCCTGTCGGACGTGGTGGATCTCCTGGCGGACGAACTCCCCCGCCTGCGTGGACGGCGATTTTCCTTGCCGCTTGTCGCTCTGCACGCGTTCGAGCGTTTCCTTGTCTGGCATCGGGGATCTCCTGGAGCGCAAGGTGGGGAGCGGCGCGCCGCTTTGCCACCCGCAAGCGTCACAATCGGAAACGTTCCCGATACGCCGCCGCAACAAGGCCTGCGCACACTCGCCCCGCTCGTGTGGAGGTGCCCATGTGGATGGCGGCGTTTGCGCTGGTGGCGGCGGTGATCGTTCCCGACAAGCCGGACCTCAAGTCCATCGCCGATCGCGTGCACGGCACCGTGGTGCAGGTGCGCGGGCAGGCCGGGGAGGCGGCGAGCTACTCCACGGGGATCCTGGTGGGTCCGCGCCTGGCCCTCACCACCCTGCACGCGGTGGCCGCGGCTGCCGGCGGGGACGCGGTGGCTCCGCTGCCGCGCATCGAGGTGATGCTCCCCGATCAGGGCGTCGCCCTGGCCCGGCTGGTTTCGGCCGACACGCACCTCGATCTCGCCCTGCTCAAATTGGCCGACGACGCGCCGCTGCTCCCGCCGGTGGCGTTCGCGGAAGAGGATCCGACGCAGGGGGAGACGCTCATCGCCATGGGCGTCGGTGAAGACCAGATCACCGCCATCGATGTGACGGTCTCCGACAGCCGGGGCAGCGTCTTCGCCGTGGCCAGCAGCCACCCGATCGATTCACGCTTCTGGGGCGGACCGCTCTTCGATCTTCAGGGAAGGTTCGCCGCGGTGGAGCTGACCGCGCTGGGCGAGCCGCACGCGCTGCCGGCGCGCTTCGTGCGCGAGTGGCTTCAGCGCGCGTTCGCGCGGCAGGCCCGCCTTGGCCCCGGTCAGCGGTTGATCAGCATCTCGCGCTTGAGCTCGTCGTCCACCGGCTGACGTCCCAGCCAGACCGAGAAGAGCGCGTCGGCGAAGTCCTTGCCGGGCAGCGTGACCTCGTCGCCGCCGCCCGCCTTGATCAGCGTGCCGCTCCCCGGCGCGTAGGTGATCACGATGGTCTGGCCAGCCTTGAGGTCGGGGATGCTCTTGATGAACTGATCGAGGCGCTGCTGCAGGCGGGGCATCTCGGGGCCGGAATTCTTCTGGAACCCCTCCTGCACGGCCTCGACGATCTTCCCGCGCTCCAAATCGCGGAGCATGCTCATCTGCACGCGCTTCACCTGGTCGGAGGAGATCACCTGCTCGGCGTTCTCGCTGGGCGTCTCCAGATACAGGCTGGCGATGTACACCTTGAACCAGAGCTTCTTGCGCAGGCCCATGCCGGCGAGGTGGAGCTGCTTGCCCGACACTTGGACCGTGGGCGGGGCGACCACGCCTTCGCGCTCTTTTGCGGCGGCGGGCAGGGCGACGAGCAGCGCGAGCAGGATTCGCATGGGACCTCCTAGAAAGTGAAGTAGATGAAGTCGATCTGCGCGCCGGCGTGCGCCAGCGTGAACAGCACCAGCGCGGTGGTGGCGGCCACCTGCCAGCGCACGCGCAGCAAGAGGAAGCTGCGGCCGGCGATCAAGGCGGAAAGCGGCGACATGAGCAGCGCGAATCCCAGCAGCCAGCCCGCGAGCAGGCCGGGGACGGCCTCGGCGCGCCAGGGCGGCAAGAAGAGCCGCGCGAGGTACGCGAGCGCGGCGTGCAGGCCGGGCGCGCGAAAGACGGCGAAGAGCACCGCCACGCCGTGGAACACGAGCAGCACGCGCAGGGCGCGCGGCAGGCGTTTCCAGAAGGCCATCTCGCGCTCGGCCGCGAGCCAGATGCCGTGCAGCGCTCCCCAGAGCAGGAAGGTCAATCCCGCCCCGTGCCAGAGGCCTGCCACCGCCATGGTGAGGACGAGGTTCCGCCGCGGAGCGCGCCGGTTGCCGCCCAGCGGGATGTAGAGGTAATCGCGGAACCAGGTGGAGAGCGTCACGTGCCAGCGCCGCCAGAAGTCGCGCAGGCTTTCGGACAGGTAGGGGTCGCGGAAGTTGAGCGGCAGCGCAAGGCCGAAGAGCAGCCCGATGCCCACCGCCATGGTCGAGTATCCCCAGAAGTCGGCATAGAGCTGGAAGGCGAAGGCGTACGCTCCGGTCCAGGCCGTGCTGGTGGCGAGCCGCCCGGGGTCGGCGAAGTCCTGCGCGACGAACTGCGCCAGCACGTCGGCGACGCCCACTTTGAGCGCGAGGCCTGCCACCACCAGGAAGAGACCCTGGTGGAAGCCCTCGGCATCGAACCGCCGGCGCTCGCGAAGCTGCGGCAGGAACTCGCTGGCGCGCACGATGGGCCCGGCCACCAGCTGCGCGAAGAAGCACTTGAACACCGCGAAGACGAGCAGCGATCGCTCCGCGCGCACCGTCCCGCGGTAGACGTCGACCTGGTACGCGACCACCTGGAAGGTGAAGAAGGAGATGCCCAGCGGCAGGTACGCCGGCGGGCGCGGGACCGGGATCCGGAGGAGCGCCTCGGCGATCCCGGCGAGGAAGGCGGCATACTTGAACCAGCCCAGCGCGGCCAGGTTCGCCGCGACCGCCGCCGCCAAGAGGGTGCGCGAGCGGCGGCCATCCTGCGCCAGGGCGAGCAGGTAGTTGGCGAGGATGAAGCCGAGGAGGAGGAAGAGGGAAGGCCAGTGGTGGGCAGCGTAGAACCAGAACGAGGCCGCGAGCAGGACGCAGAGCCGCGCCCGCTGCCAGGGCAGGGCCCAGTGCACCGCTACGGCGCAGGCGACGAAAAGGAGGAACGCGGCGCTGGTGAAGAGCATCAGTCGCTCCGCGTCGCCATCGCCTGGGCGAACCCGGCGCGCGCCGCCTCGTCCGCCAGCGCGCGGCTGAAGGCGGCGCGACCTTCAGCGTTGAGATGCCCGCAGTCGCGGAAGCCCTCCGCGGGCAGGCGCGCCTCCTGGTAGCTCCACACCGGAAACTCTGCCGCAACGGCCGCCCCTGCGGCGCCCATGTCCTCGGCCGGCTCACAGGGCAAGAGCGGCGGCACCACGAACACCACTTTGACTCCCGCCTCCCGGAGCTCGCGGCCCACGGCGAGCACGCGAAAGGCCGCCTCCGGCGCCGAGGTCGCACGACCCGCCGGCATGGTGGGGAACACCTCCGGCGCCGGTGCCGCCCGGGGCGCGATCCCGAGCAGCGCGTCCAGCTGTTCGCCGAGATGGATCTCCGACCCGTCGAGCTTGCGCGGATAGAGGATCAGTCCCGGGAGCCGCTCGAAGCTCTCGCCGCGAAGGGAGGCCCGGTGCGCGATCAGGCTGGAGTGGCGCGCAGCCCATGCCTCCAGCCCCGCAGGCGCGGGCTCGTCTTGCGCCGATGTCTCCAGCTGCGGGCGCGACAGCTCCACGAACGCGAGCCGCAGGCCGGGCCGGCGCGCGAACCTGCGCGCGAGCTGCTCCAGCACCTCCAGCTTCACGCCGCTGGCCGCGAGGCTGAAGGCGCGCACGCCGGGAAAGGGCGCCGCGAACGCCCTTGGCGAAACGTCGTCCCAGAGGCGCGAAGTGCCGAAGAAGAGCACCTCCACCGGCCCATGTTTCTCCAGCATGACCGCCTTGGTCTCGCTGCGGCTGGCGGAAGCCGCGATCTCGCGCTCGCAGATGCGGAAGCCGATCTCGAGGGTCGCCAGCGCGGCGCAGGTGCCGAGAAGATACCGGAGCAGCCGCCCCATGGCCGCGCACCATATACCGATCATGCTAGAGAGAGCCTCTTCCAACCGACCGGGAGCACACCGTGGGCAAGACGGCGATCCAGGGAATGGCAGGGCTCAAGGCGCTGGTGGGCAAGGAGCTGGGCGTCTCGTCGTTCCGCGAGATGACCTACGAGGCGATCGAGAAGTTCGCCGACGCGACCGGCGACCACCAATGGATCCACGTCGATCGCGACCGCATCGCCCGCGAGTCGCCCTTCGGAAAGCCCATCGCGCACGGATACTTCACCGTCTCGTTGGTGGCGGGACTCTTCTTCGAGCTGGTGGACGTCAGGGGCTTCGCGATGGTGATCAACTACGGGCTCAACAAGGTCCGCTTCCCGGCCCCGCTCAAGGAGGGCCAGAAATACCGTCTGCGGGCGAAGCTCGGCGACGTGAAGGAGATCGCCAACGGCGTGGAGGGGCTCATCGACGCGGCGGTGGAGGTGGAAGGCGAGAGCAAGCCGGCGTGCGTCGCCGAGCTGGTCTTCCGCTTCTACGGGGCGGCCTGAGCAGCGCTTGCCTGCCTACACGCAAGTAGCGTAAACTCGCACACGGGGGCGGTTTCCACCGCCAGACGAGGTGCGACGCGGTGGCTGACCAAAAGGTCAACCTGAGGCCTGCCTCGGGCGCGCCGGTGGTGTCGAGGCCGCTGAAGACGGGCGGCAAGTTCACGATCGTCCTGCCCAAGAAGCGCATCGTCTATCGCCATTGGGACAAGGACACCTATCTCCCCGGCGAGGAGGCCCAGCTCATCCTCGAGGGCGAGGGCCTCGCGCACGAGAAATACGAGTTCATCGTCGAGCGGGCCGACGCCAGCGGGAGCGGCTGGACGGCGGTGGCTACGGTGAAGCCGGAGATCGACGGCGACAAGGCGACGGCGAAGTTCACCATCCCCAAGCAGCCGCCGAAAGGCAGGCTCACCAAGGCGGAGTGGAAGCGCCGGACCGCGAAGCCGGGCGACCGCCTGGGGCTCCACGTCGAGGCGCAGAACTACGAGGAAGGCTTCCTCTCCATCCACATCGAGAAGAAGCAGGAGGACGGCAGCTGGGACGTGCTCACGCGGTGGCAGGGAAAGATCGAGAACGGCAAGTACGACTCGGTCTTCCCCGTGCCGCCCGCGGCGAAGAAAGCGAATCCCTGGAAGGACGGAAGGATCGTCGCGCTGGACTTCGAAGGGACGCCGCGCGAGGGCGGCACCGCGTGGATGGTGGCGAAGACCTCGGAGCTCGACGGATCGCAGGTCACCTTCGTGCTCGAGCGGGCCGAGCAGGACGGCAGCTGGGTCGAGGTGGGGAGCGTCGTCTCTACCGTGAAGCAGAACCGGGCGCGCAACTCGCTGCCGGTGCGCGCGCCGGCCCGCAAGGTCGATGCCGTCCCGCCATCGCCGCTACCCGACAAGCCTTCCACTCCGGAGGAAGAACCTTCCAACGAGAAGGAGCCGCCCGTCCGGTTCACCGACGCCCCCGGCCGCGAGGACGAGCTCCTCGTCTGGGTCCACTCGGCCTGGCTTGCCGGCGCCGAATTCGAAGTGGTGATGGAGCGCCGGGAAATGGACGCCGACTGGGAGGACGCTGGCCTCTTGACGGAGGAGCGCGACGAGACCAGCACGGGCGATCAAGTCGACGACGAAGACACCACCCATTCCGACGACGCGACCGGATCCGACGACGTCTCGGCCTCTCCAGCCGGCGACCATACCAACTCCTCGGAACACAGCCACGATTCCACCTCCACAGCCTCCAGCAACTCGCCGGCCCCAGGCGGCGGAGCAGCAGCCGGCGGTGGAGCAGCAGCCGGCGGAGGAGCAGCAGCCGGT
>Ga0136846_1219516_pt1 | contig 11970 bp, 8 predicted proteins | sample HopSoiMetagenom2_FD_96841 | JGI IMG/M metagenome (GOLD analysis project Ga0136846, IMG submission 96841) | Grasslands soil microbial communities from Hopland, California, USA - 2 Assembly 2016 (version 4) | ecosystem: Environmental > Terrestrial > Soil > Grasslands | place: USA: Hopland... | reverse complement strand
GGTATTCTCCGAGCAGCGGAGTGGTAACGCGTTGACGGTTTTCATTCGCCGTTAGAGTGAACGACGTTCCAGCCAGCGACACTTCGGCATCCCCGACTGTGTAGCGTTCGTCGAGCATGATGACGTCGGAGGCTCCCGCATCCCTGGCACAATTGGCTAACAGCTCCCGAATTCCCGAATCGGGCTCGCCGATGACGGCCGGCACGCCGGGCTTGAAGATGCCCGCCTTCTCTTTAGCAATCGCTTCGAGAGTGTCGCCGAGGAGATCGGTGTGGTCGAGTCCGATCGACGTCACGGTGGCTACACGGGGCATCAAGACGTTCGTCGAATCGAGACGGCCGCCCAAGCCAGTCTCGATCACGCAGAAATCGACTTGCTTCTGCGCCAGCCAGTCAAAGGCCAACGCGGTAGTGACTTCGAAGAAGCTCGCGCCAAGTTCCTCCGCGAGGGGGATCCACTCCCGCAGCCAATCGAGGACTTCACGCTCAGAAATCGACTCGCCATTGACCGTTATGCGCTCGCGGAAGTCGATCAGGTGTGGCGAGGTGTACCTGCCAACTCTCAAGTTCCGCGCGCGCAATAAAGCCTCGCAGGTCGCCACCACGCTGCCTTTTCCGTTTGTGCCCGCGACGTGGATTGCCGCGATCTTCCGCTGCGGCGAGCCCATTTTGAGGAGAAGCGCTTCGGTGCGCTCCAGACCTGGTTTGATACCGCCGGTGGTACGCGCGAAGAGATCCTTGATCGCCTCGCCGTAAGTCGTCAGGAAGTCGTCCAACCCGCCGAGGCCGGCTTACCGCTCATGTGGCGGAGCAATTGTCCCACCGTGCGCTTCAGCTCCGCACGCGACACGACGGAATCGACGATTCCATGCTCGAGGAGAAATTCCGCAGTCTGGAAGCCTTCGGGCAATTCCTGCCCGATTGTCTGCTTGATCACACGCGGCCCGGCGAAGCCGATCACCGCGCCCGGTTCGGCGAGGATCGCATCGCCGAGCATCGAGAAGCTGGCGCTCACTCCGCCGGTCGTCGGATTCGTGAGAATCGAGACGTACGGAATGCGGCGCTCGGAAAGCTGGGAGAGAATCGCTGCGGCCTTTGCCATCTGCATCAGTGAGAGCACACCCTCCTGCATTCGCGCTCCACCAGAAGCAGAAATGATGATCAGCGGATACTTGCGTTCGATCGCGAGCTGTCCGAGGCGCGCGATCTTCTCGCCGACGACAGACCCCATCGAGCCACCCATGAAAGCGAAATCCATCACCGCGAGACAAACCGGCATCCCACCGAGCTGGCCCGTGAACGTGAGAATCGCGTCACCCTCTCCAGCGTTGGTCGTGGCTTTCTTGAGACGGCCCTCGTAATCGGGAAATCCGAGCGGATCGGTGGAGCGGATCTCGATCTCGGTTTCCTCGGCTGTGCCTTCGTCGAGGAGGATCGCCGCATACTCACTGGCGCGGATGCGACGGTGGTGGCCGCAGTTGGGGCAGACATTCAGGTTGCGGACGAACTTCTCGCGCAGATCCGTGTGCCCGCACTGGTCGCACTTCTCCCAGGCGTCGGGCGGAATCTCGTGTTTTTCGTGCCGGGGAAGGCGGGGCTTTTTTTCCTTACGGAACCAGGCCATTCGGCAATTTATGCCAGAGCTTGGTTCTTCAGAAGTGCGCTCCGGGTAGTTCTTCTACCTATAGAGCGAAAGAGCGCTGCCCCGGCCTTCTCCCGAGATCCGCAGGAGTATTCCGACGGCAAGCCAGCTGGCAAGCATGAAGGAACCGCCGTAGCTGAAAAACGGAAGCGGGATTCCGGTGATCGGCATCAGGTTGAGCGTCATGCCGACGTTAACCAGCACGTGAACGAACCAGCCGGCCATCAATCCAAATGCGACGAGGCTGCTGTAGGAATCGTTCGCGCGCTCAGCGACCTGGGTGATACGAAGGAAAAGCCAGAGGAACAGCGCCAGAGCAACCGTCACTCCGATGAACCCGAGCTCTTCACCGACTACTGAGAAAATGAAATCGGTGTGCTGCTCCGGCAGAAACGCCAGCCGCTTCTGCGTTCCGAGGAGGTATCCCTGTCCGGCGAATCCACCCGACCCGATGGCAACCTTGGACTGAATGACGTGGTATCCGGATCCGCGCACGTCGGCGGTTGGATCGAGAAACGTCTTCAGACGATTCTGCTGGTACGGAGCCAGCTTCTCCCACATGAGCGGGGCGACGACGCCGGTGGCGACGTTCAGGACCATCAGCACGATTCCTTCGATCAAATAGGGCCGGTACCACAGAACGAGCGCGAGCAGTATGAAAAACCACGCACCCCACAATCCGACGCTGAATGAAAGAATCAAACTGATTGCCGGACTCGCGATCAGAATCAGCAGCGGCCAGGCAACGCCGGCCCAGTAAAGCATCGCGAAGAAAATCCCGATGAATACGATACCGGTGCCCAGGTCCGGTTGGAGCATGATGATCGTCCAGGGGATGCCCACAACCAGTGCGGGCTTCCAGAGATCGAGCAATGATTTCGGAGTCTCCCGCTGGTTGGCGAGAACCTTGGCCAGCATCAGGACGACCGTGACCTTCGCGATCTCCGACGGCTGGCCGATACGATGACTACCAATGGCGAGCCAGCTCTTTGTGCTCGCCGCCGTGCCTGCTCCTTTGCCGATCACCAGTGTCAGGGCCAGCAGGAATACCGACAACGCATAGAGCGGAGTTGTCATCCACTCGATGAACCGCACTGACGAATGACCGACGGCGTAGGCAAAGCCAAGCCCGATCAGAAGCCACAGTATCTGTGACTTGTATACGGTCGCGACGGCGGTGGGCGTATCAGTCTGCCCCGCCGAGTAAACCATGGCGATGCCGAAGAGCGATAGCGCTCCGGCGGCCGCGAGGAGCTTGAAGTCGGAGACGATCGGCCGGCTCATCATCCTTCGTCCATCGTTGCCTGGATCGGCGCGACCTTGAGGAAGTGAGAAATGATGGCTGATGCAATGTGAGCCGCGCGTGAGCCGTGCAAACCGAATTCCAGCAGAACGGCGACGACGATCTTCGGATTGTCAGCCGGCGCAAATCCGACGAACCAGCCGTGATCCGCACCGCCGGGGTTCTGCGCTGTTCCTGTCTTGCCCGCCAGCACCGCTTTTTCGCCCGTCGATGTCGTGCCGGTGAGCGCCGAAGCAGCCGCCGTTCCGCCTGCCTCTGTTACAGCCTTTAGTCCTTCGAGCAAAGCCGTCTGCAGCTCGGGAGAAACCTTGTAAATCGGCTTCCGCTGTGTCACGAGATGAGCGATCTCTGGCCTCGCAGCAGTGCCGCCGCTCGCCAACGCGGTGTAAAACTTGGCCATGTTGACCACGGTCTGAGAATTCGCCCCTTGACCGATCGCCAGGTTGAGCGTCTCTGCGTTGCTCCAGTTGCGCGGCCCGTACTTCTTGTCGTAGTACTCGGTGGCGTACGGCCAGTAAGGCTGGTTCTCCTCGGGGAGATCGATGCCCGACTTGTCGCGCATTGTGAGAGAGATTCCACCCGCGATGAGTTTGGTCAAGCCGATTTTCAACCCGAGCTGGTAGAAATAAACGTCGCAGGAATGTTTGATCGCATCTTCCAGACTCAGGGAGCCATGTCCACGCTTATCCCAGCACCGGAAGTAGCGATTCCCAAACTGGTAGCCTCCGGTGCACGGAACCGGCATGTGATCCTTCGGCGTAGCGACCCCGTTTTGCAGCGCGATCACCGACGTGGCGAGCTTGAAAGTCGAGCCCGGCGGGTAACGTCCCTGAATCACCTTGTTTACCAGCGGACGCCGCTTGTCCTCGAGTAGCTGCTTGTAGTAATCGACCGGGATTCCGCCGGTGAACTTGTTCGGATCCCAACTCGGCGCACTGTACAACGCGAGAACAGCACCGGTGCTCGGATCGATGGCGATCGCTCCGCCCTGAAGCGAGTCTGCAAAAATCCCCGCGGTGAATTTCTGAAGATCCAGGTCGATGTTGGTGTAGAGAGGCGGAGCGCCCTCCGGATTGAGATCGGGACGCGGACCTTCGCCCCGAACCGGACGTCCGCGCGCATCGACTTCATCGAAGCGCACTCCCTCTCGGCCGTGGAGAATGTTCTCGTACTGCTTCTCGAGGCCCGCTTTGCCGATTTGCTGGCCGGGTTTGTAGTTGGCGTACTTCGGATCGTTGAGCTCGCCTTCAGTGATTTCGCCCGTATAACCGACAAACGATGCGACGTCCGGTCCGTCGGGATAGTAGCGCTTCGGAACCGACTGGATGATCAGCCGCGGATAATCGAGGCGGTGCTCTTCGAGAACCGACACGATGTCGATCGAAGCATCTGGAATGATTACCGTCGGGCGGGTTGGCGCTCTGCGATACCGCCTGATCGCCAGACTCATGTCGTTCTGCGTCAGCTGCAGTGTCGGTGCAAGCTGGGCTAGGGCGGCCCGCAGGCTGTCGACGTTTGGCGCAGTGATCGAAACGGAATAGGCGGGCAGATTCTCTGCTATAACCTTTCCGTACTTGTCGTAAATGATTCCGCGGGGGGCGGGGAGCGGAATGGGACGCAGCCGGTTCTCCTCGGACTGCATCACGTACTGATTATGCTTGAGCACCTGCGTGTTGAAGAAAGCCCCGACCAGTCCGACGAAGCCCAAGGCCAGGAATAGCGAGCTCATTCTTGCCCGGCGGGCAACATCGTTAGGGTGAAAGCTCATGTGGGTGCAGGCTCCAGCAGCGGTCTCATTAGGAACAGTAACAGAACGCCCACGGCCGCGGTAACCGCTGCCGAGAGCGGTGACCAGAGGAGAAGCTGCTGCAGAAGCTCGACGCCTTTCACGCGCTGCTCACCCACGAAGTAGATGATGTCGAACACCCACTTGCCGAGAAAGAAGAAGAACGCGTTGAGCACGAGATTGTCGGCGAAGAAAACGGCCTTCAGATAGGAAGCGCCGAACCCAACCACCGTCATCGCGATCGCACCTGCTCCCAGCGCGTCGGGCGCCAGCGAATCCGAGATCAAGCCGAGCACGAAGCCGATCACCGCCGCTGTGGCGGGTCTCACCCGCACCGAAGCCAGCAACAGTGCCAACACCAGGAAGTCCATCGGCGCACGCCACCCCAGCAAAGGGCGGAGCGTGTAGTGGAGGACGACGAAGATGAGGAAGCTGATTACTGCGCGAATCGCTCCGCCCACGTTCATCGTCTTGCTCCCGGTCGAATGGGTGTGGTGTCTGTTCTGACTGAGTCGCGTCTGGGAACGGTGTCTGCCCGTCTCGCGGCGCTGTCGGCAGCAGCTGCCCGGCGCGCAGCAGCTCGCTGAGCGGCGGCTCGAGCCGCGGCTCGCGCGGCGACCGCCTCGGCGCTTGTGTCAGTGGCCGCGGGTGTTGTCGGCGTCACGCCCAGCGGAGGAGTGCCGTTGGCGGCGGCAATCGAGTCTATCACCGCGCGCCGGGCCGCGGCTTCAGCGAGCGCCGCAGCCTTCGCGGCGGAATCACCCGAAACTACAATACGCTGCGCCGCCTGATCTGCCTGCGCGACGCTCTCCCAGACACCGTCCAGCCCTTTGGCGAGCCGCTCACGGCGAAGGATCATCACCGAATAGACGTCGGCAGGATTCACAGCCGGTTGAAGCAAATAGGTTCGCGCCCAGCCTTCACTGGTTTTGATTTCCTGCAGCACGGTCCCAACCGGAATTCCACGCGGCCAGACGCCACCCCAGCCCGAGCTCACGATCAGCGCTCCGGGTTTGAGAGTGGCTCTAAACGGCACCCCACGAAGCTCCATCAGATATCCGCCGGTCGCGCTGGTGAGGTGCGCCTGTGCGATTCCGAATGCGGTGCCATCTGGAGACATGGCGCTGACACGAAAGTCGGGATGCGTCCAGAGAAGCGCGTGGCTCATCGTCGGATCGACCTGGTCGACGAAACCAACGAGGCCTTCCGGCGCGATCACCGGGCTCATTCGTTCGACCCCCGCTCGCGATCCGGCACTCAGGATGACAGTGGTCTCGTCGCGAACGCCGCGACCGTGGAGCGCCTCGGCGGGGACGAAGCCCGTGCGAATTCGCGATCCGAGCCCGATAATTTTTCTTAACCGCTCGTTCTCCGACTCCAGAGCACCGGCCTTCATCGAGCCGAGCGAGAGGCTGTCGAGGTGCGCTTGCTTCGGCTCGGCCGAGAGAAGCGATTCCCGGCCCCGCTCGGCGTTCTCCTGAAGGAGTACCAGCGGCGCCAGGAAGCTGCGGCGCATGCCGGTGGCGACCGGGTCGCGCAAGGTGTTCGGTAGAGCGCGGGCTGCGAACGCCAGAGCGATGCACGTCCCAAGAATTATCAGATCGAACCGGGTGTTGCTGCGTATGGCGCGAGCCACGTGTTACCTCAAGTCGCTAGGACAGACCAGTATTTCGCCTCGTCATCAAGAATACGGCCTGTACCCCGAACTACACAGGTCAGCGGGTCTTCGTCGACGTGAATTGGAAGTCCAGTCTCCTGCGAGAGCAGAACGTCCAGGCCGCGTATGAGAGCGCCACCGCCCGTCATCACTATCCCGCGGTCGACGATGTCGGCAGCGAGCTCGGGCGGGGTGATCTCCAGTGCCCGTCTCACCGCGTCGACGATCTGCTGAATGGGCTCCTGCACCGCATCGCGGATCTCCGACGAGTGCACGCGCACCGTCTTGGGGATCCCTGATACAAGATCCCTGCCTTTGACGTCCATTTCTCTCTCGTCGCCCACCGGAGCCGCGGATCCGATCTGGATTTTCACCTGTTCGGCCGTCGATTCACCGACGAGGAGATTGTAGTTCTTGCGCATGAACTGAACGATCGCCATGTCCAGCTCATCGCCACCCGTTCGGATCGATGTGTCGCTGACGATGCCCGATAGCGCGATGACTGCGATCTCGGTGGTGCCGCCGCCGATGTCTATCACCATGTTGCCGGTCGGGGTTTCAACCGGCAGACCGACGCCGCTCGCCGCCGCCATCGGCTCGGCGACCATGAAGACTTCCTTTGCGCCGGCTCCGAGTGCCGAGTCGCGCACCGCGCGCTTCTCCACCTCGGTGATTCCGGATGGGACGCAGACGATCACCCGAGGCTTCACCTTGAAGACGTGATTCTCGATGATCAGCGCCAGGAAATAGCGCAGCATCTTCTCGGTCACGTCGAAGTCCGCGATGACTCCGTCCTTCATTGGACGAACCGCGATCACGCCTTCGGGGGTGCGGCCGAGCATACGCTTCGCTTCGAGCCCCACGCCTTTGATTTTTTTCGTCTCGCGATCGAGAGCGACTACCGACGGCTCGTTGAGCACGATGCCTTCGCCCTTGACGTAGATCAGTGTATTTGCGGTGCCGAGATCGACGGCGATCGCATTCGCCGGAAAAAGCGCACCCGGCTTGAAGAATGGCCAGCGCATTAGTTCAAATATGAATCGGGTGGTGTATACGGCAAGGCAAACGCCTCAGCGACAGCGGGGTATGTCACTTTTCCGTCTACTATGTTGAGTCCCTTCCTTAACGGAAGGTTGTCCTTGAGCGCCTGCTTCCATCCCTTCTTCGCCAGCTGCATTGCGTAGGGGAACGTCGCATTGGTCAAAGCGAGCGTCGACGTGCGCGGCACGCCGCCGGGCATGTTGGCCACTCCGTAATGAATGATTCCGTCCACCACGTAAGTTGGATTCTCGTGCGTCGTCGCATGAATGGTCTCGACGCAACCACCCTGGTCAATGGCCACATCAACGATCACTGATCCTGGCTGCATTGTCTTAAGGTCTTCGCGGCGAATGAGTCGTGGAGCGACGGCGCCCGGAATGAGTACCGCTCCCACCACCAGGTCCGCGGTGGAGATCTGCTCCAGGATGTTATGACGATTGGAATAGATGAGTGTGACGTTGGCCGGCATTACGTCCGACAGATAACGCAACCGCTCGAGCGATAGATCGAGCACCGTCACTTTGGCGCCGAGTCCAGCCGCCATCTTCGCCGCGTTGATTCCGACGATCCCGCCGCCGAGGATCACCACCTTGCCCGGCGCCACACCCGGCACGCCTCCGAGCAGCACGCCGCGCCCACCGTAGATCTTCTCGAGGTACTTGGCGCCTTCCTGGACCGCCATGCGGCCCGCGACCTCTGACATCGGCGTCAGCAACGGTAATTCTCTGGAAGGCAATTCGACTGTCTCGTAAGCAATGCACGTCGCACCGCTCTGGATGTGAGCCTGAGTCAGCTCCTTGTCGGCAGCGAAATGGAAGTAAGTGAAGATCACCTGGCCTTTGCGCATGCGCGGCCATTCAGGCTTGATCGGCTCCTTCACCTTCATGATCATGTCGGCTTCGCGCCAAACAGCATCCGCATCGGCACCGATTTTCGCGCCGACAGACGTGTACGCGGAATCCGGGAACCCGCTGCCTTCTCCGGCTCCCTTCTCCATCATGACGCTATGTCCGGCCCCGACGAGTGCTTCCGCGCCAGCAGGCACCAGCGCCACGCGATTCTCGTTGGTCTTTATCTCTTTCGGAACGCCGATCTTCATGGAATTAGAGATTGCTTTTGATTGATTGGTGAATGACGCGACCCATTTTCGTCGCGGCTAAGCTGCCGATTTTGGTCCCAGTGTTACCAACGTTTGCAGCGATGGCGAAAAGTAAGCTTTACAGAGTCCCGAAACAGTTTCCATGTCGATGGTATCGACCAGTGCGAGGACTTCATCGAGTGTTCGGTAAGGCTCGTCATAAAGCTCCACTCCGGCCGCTCGATACATTCTGGAGCTCGGGCTCTCCAGCGAGAGTGTAATCTGTCCTTTCAGTTGGCTTTTTCCAGCGGCAAGCTCGACTTCCGTGAGTCCATTCGCTGATAGGTTCTCCATCTCCTCGTTGATCGCGTCGACCGCAGCGCGCGCAGTCTCGGGAGCCGTTCCGACGTAAACACCGTGCATTCCGGCGTCCTCGTGGAAAGACTGAAACGAGTAAACCGAGTAGGCGAGCCCAAGCTCTTCCCGAACGCGCTGGAATAGGCGCGAGCTCATACCACCTCCAAAGAGCATCCCGATCATACTCATGGCGTAACGCCTGGGATCGCTGTGCGCGAAGGTCGCGCTCCCAATGACGATGTGTGTCTGTGCAGTATCTCGCTCGAAATGAAGGGCAACAGGAGCCTGCACGATTGGAGCCGGAGATGTCAGCGGCGGCAGTCCCCCGCGCGGCACGTCCGTCCAGCCCGTCGATTCGAGCGTATCGAGAAGTGCGTCGTGCTCTACGTTGCCCGCCGCGGCGAAGACGATCTGGTCGGGATGATAAGCGCGCGAGTGCAGCGCGCGCAGATCCGACGGGGTGAGGGCACTGACGGTCTCGCGGGTGCCCAGAATCGAATATCCGTAAGGATGGGTTCCCCACATCTGGGCGTTGTGCAGCTCGAAAACCAGATCGTCCGGCGTGTCGTCGACGGTGTTGATCTCTTCCAGAACGACTTTCCGCTCGAGGGCGAGATCGGACGCCTGGAGAACCGGACGGAATATCAGATCAGCCAGAACATCCGCGGCCTGCGGGAGATGCTCGTCGAGAACCTTTGCCTGATAAGCGGTGTGCTCGCGAGCGGTGTAAGCATCCAGCGAGCCGCCGAGGACTTCCAGCACGAGCGCCAGCTCCTTTGCGCTGCGCTTCGGCGTCCCCTTGAACACCATGTGCTCGAGCATGTGAGAGACGCCCATTTTGTCGGCGCTCTCATGGAGTGATGCCGCGCGAACCCATGCCCCCAAAGCGACCGACCGTACTCCCGGCATGTATTCCGAGAGTACGGTCAGCCCGTTCGCCAGAACGGTACGGCGCAGCTCAGAGCCTGCGGCCTGCGCAGCGAGGGTCACTCGCGCGAGCGCCCTCCGCCCCCGCCATTTCTTCCACGACCACCGCGTCCACGACGCGGCCGCTCACCGCGATCGCCACCTTCCGAACGCTCGCCAGACTCTTCGACCTCACCAGCTTCGCTGCCGGTCTCGGCGCCAACCGCTGCGAGTGCGGGAGCCTCACTGCTTCCCTCCTCCCGCCTGCCACCTCCCGCCTCCCCTTCCGGTTTTGGCGTCAGAGCCTTCATCGAAAGACGAAGCCGTCCACGCTCATCGCGATCGAGAAGCTTGACCTTCACGCGGTCGCCCTTCTTGACGACGTCTTCGGTCTTCTCGGTGCGGCCGTGCTTCAGCTCGGAGATGTGCACCAGGCCCTCGGTGCCCGGCATGATCTCGACGAAAGCGCCGAAGGCCGTCGTGCTCTTGACGTTGCCCTCGTAAGTCTCGCCGATCACCGGCTCCGCGGTGAGCGCCTGGATCATCTGACGCGCTCTCTCCATCGCTTCGCCACCGACAGCCGCAATCGTAACCAGACCCGTATCGTCGACCGTGATCTCGGCGCCAGTCTCTTCCTGGATGCCGCGGATCGTCTTGCCCTTCGGTCCGATGAGATCTCCGATCTTCTCCGGATTGATGTTCATCGTCACAATACGCGGAGCGTACGGCGAGAGGTCAGCGCGCGGCTCGGCCAGTGCCTTCGACATTTCGCCGAGAATGTGAAGTCTTCCCTCGCGCGCCTGGGCCAGGGCTTCCTTCACGATCTGGAAGCTGAGTCCTTCGATCTTGATGTCCATCTGGATCGAAGTGATTCCGTGCTCGGTGCCCGCGACCTTGAAGTCCATGTCGCCGAGATGGTCTTCGGTGCCAAGGATGTCGGTGAGAATCGCGTACTTGTTGCCTTCCTTGATCAGTCCCATCGCGACACCGGCGACGGCAGAGCGAAGCGGTACGCCGGCATCGAACAGCGCCAGAGCGCCACCACACACCGACGCCATCGACGACGACCCATTGGACTCGAGAATGTCCGACACAATGCGAATCGTGTATGGGAAATCCTCGAACGCCGGCAGCACGCCCTGCAGCGCGCGCTCGGCCAGGTTGCCGTGCCCGATCTCTCGACGGCTGGTGCCTCGCATTGGGCGGACTTCACCCGTGGAGAAAGGAGGGAAGTTGTAGTGAAGCATGAACGACTTCGTGGACTCGCCTGCTTCATCGATGCTATCGAGCCGCTGAACGTCGTTGGCGGTTCCCAGCGTCACCACGACAAGTGCCTGGGTCTGCCCGCGAGTGAAGAGCGCTGAGCCGTGCGCGCGCGGAAGCACCTTGGTGTCGATCGTGATCGGTCGCACTTCCTTGGTGTTGCGGCCATCGACTCGTAGTCCGGACTCGAGAACCTGCGAGCGCAGCGAGTGGTACTCGACGTCGCCGACGAGGCCCGAGATGTCCTTCGAGTTGTCCGGGAATTCGGTGACCAGCTGCTCGGTTGCCTGTTTCTTCACCAGCTCCACCGCTTCGATGCGGGTGTGCTTGTCCTTTTGGTTGATCGCTTCGACGATCTTTCCCTTGACCAGCGCGTCGACGCGCGCCTTGATCGCGACGGGAGTCTCTGCCTTCTTCCACTCCATCTTCGGCTTGCGGGCCTGACCCAGCAGCTCTTCCTGAATGGCGATGAGCTCCTGAATGCCGCGCTGTCCGACATTCAGTGCTTCGATCACGTCGGCTTCGGAAACTTCGAGCGCTCCGCCCTCGACCATCATGATCGAGTCCTTCGACGCGGCGAGGACAATGTCCATGTCGCTGTATGGGAGCTGCTGGAAGGTCGGGTTGAGGATCCAATTCTCCTGGACGCGTCCGACGCGCACGGCGGCGATCGGGCCCATGAATGGGATCTTCGAGGAGTTGATCGCGAACGACGCGGCGACGAGCGCCATCACGTCGGCGTCATTTTCCTGGTCGGCGGAGATGACGTAGATGAAAACCTGAACTTCGTTCTTGAATCCTTCCGGAAAGAGCGGGCGGATCGATCTGTCGATGATTCGCGCCTTGAGGATTTCCGGATCGGAGGGGCGTCCTTCCCGCTTGATGAAGCCGCCCGGGATTTTGCCGGCGGCGTAAGCCTTGTCCTTGTACTCGACGAG
>Ga0136846_1216246_pt1 | contig 11970 bp, 12 predicted proteins | sample HopSoiMetagenom2_FD_96841 | JGI IMG/M metagenome (GOLD analysis project Ga0136846, IMG submission 96841) | Grasslands soil microbial communities from Hopland, California, USA - 2 Assembly 2016 (version 4) | ecosystem: Environmental > Terrestrial > Soil > Grasslands | place: USA: Hopland... | reverse complement strand
CCCGGTGAGTACCGCGTGATGCCGGAGAAGAATGGCGGCGCCTTGCTCGTTCGGATCGACATAAACGGCACAGCGCCGATCCCACTAACGCCAGTGCAATGGGGGATTTTGGACGCCGCGCGCTTCATTAAGCGGCGGTGATACTGGAACAGCGGCAAGCGGCGGTGATGCTGGAAGCACGCCCGCAAGAACGTATCAAGGCATCCGCTTTACGCCGCTTACTGCTTGGCGAGCCTATTCCCGCGTCTCCGAGAGACGGACGCTCTCGCCCGCGCGGCCTTAAATTAGCACCTGCCGCTCATGGCAAAGCCGGAACTTCGAAATGGGCGATGTGTTGGAGGGCTGCAAAGCCATCTCGCAAAAAGGGAGGTCCCCATGAGATCGCTTCTGACTGCAGCAGCCTTCGGAGCGCTGCTGGCTGTACCCTATTCTGCGCCGGCGTCGGCCCAGCAATCCCCAGATTGCGGCAAAAACGGCATGACCTGCGCGCCGATGGGCAAGAACCTGAACTATACGACCGGCACCCAATCCCCAGATTGCGGCAAATACGGCATGACCTGCGCGAAGTCCGCAACGACGGCGAGCGCGGCGCCGGCGGCCACGAGCCTGACCACCGGCCGTTCCGCGGCGACTCGCGTGAGAGGAACAGGCGCCCACACCAGGCATTGATCTTTCGGCTGGCCCGCCGCGCGTTCTCTCAGCAGACACACGGCGCAACAAGCGGGCGCCGGCCCCGCGCGCTCAGTCCCCAAGCCTAACGCTCGGGGCCACGGAAGCTTGACGCTCCCACGTACCCCTCGCGCCCGGCACCTACATGGTCACCAAACATACGCGCGGGGGCGCGCCTAAGGGCGAGCGGTTCGTGCGCGTCGATGTTGAAGGCGAGCCGCCGATCCGGCTGACCCGCGTGCAATCGGGGCTGCTCGACGAAACGCAGTTTTCGAGCGGCGGTAACGCTTCACCATCTGCGCCGGCACCACCTCGCCATTCGCGCGGTCGGTCTCGCGGCAGCAGACTTGCGCCGGCATAATCCCGGCGACCGAGAGCGTCTGGGTCACCAGTGCGCACCGATAAGCCGTTCACGGCAATATGTACCTTGTGCGCGAACCATCGGCGCGCGCGCGAGAGGATACCCGCCGTATGATCTTCTCCTCCGTGTTCGCCGAGGGATGGCGAAAATATTCCGGTTCGTGACCCGGTCGTCGACGATTACGATAATCGACATTAGCCCCAACTCATCGCGGATGTCCGCGTCTGCTCCTGACGGCCCGATCGACACAATCCCCGGATATCATTAAGGGAATCAGAATCAGCCCGACGTTTTCTACCGGCTGTGGCGGCGAGGCGGCCGAAACTGGCGTCTCATTCCCGAGGGTAGCCCGTGGACATCAGTGATCTCTCAGCCGCCGAGCTTGCCGAGCGGTTCGCGAACCGAACTCTGTCGCCGGTCGAAGCGCTGCGGGCGGTGCTGGCGGTCGTCGAGACGTGGGAGCCGCATCTTCGCGCGACCTATGCCTTTGATCCGGCAGGCGCTTACGCCGCCGCGCGGGCGTCGGAGACGCGCTGGGCCGGGCGCCGGCCGCTAAGCGCGCTGGATGGGGTGCCGGTTACCATCAAGGAAAACATCGCCTCGAAAGGAGTTCCTGTCCCGCTCGGGACGCTCGCAACGGCGCTCAGGGAAGCCGTGGAGGATGCTCCGCCGGTCGCGCGCCTGCGCGAAGCAGGTGCGGTTATTTTTTCGAAAACGACGATGCCCGATTACGGCATGCTCTCATCCAGCCTGTCGAGCTTCCATCCCCTCACGCGCAATCCCTGGGACCTGACGAAAACACCGGGCGGCTCATCCAGCGGGGCCGGGGCGGGTGCCGCCGCCGGATACGGCCCGCTGCATATTGGCACCGATATTGGCGGCTCGGTTCGATTGCCGGCATCCTGGTGCGGGATTTTTACGTTGAAGCCGAGCCTCGGCCGCGTCCCGATCGATCCTCCCTATATGGGCCGCGTCGCCGGACCGATGACCCGGACGGTGGGCGATGCCGCGCGCCTTATGGCGGTCATCGCCCGCCCCGATGGCCGCGATCACATGAGCTTGCCGCCCCGTGAGATCGATTGGGGCGATCTCGACCGGGATTTGAAGGGCCTGCGCATCGGCTGCTGCCCCGAGATCGGCTGCGGACTGCCGGTCGATGCGGAGGTTGCCGCCGCAGTGGCGGCGGCGGCGCGCACATTTGAACGGGCGGGTGCGATCGTGGAGCCACTCCCGGCTTTCGTCACGCCCGAGATGATCGCGGGCCTCGACCAGTTCTGGCGGGCGCGCGGTTATTCGGATCTGATGAAGCTCCCGCCGGCCGCAGCCGAGAAGGTGCTGCCATTCATCCGGGCCTGGGTCGAGAAGGCCGGCGCCTATTCAGGCGAGGACGTCTTCTCCGGCTACGCGCAAACCGTCGTCCTGCGGAAAGTCGCCAATGACGCGACCCGTCCCTTTGACTTTGTGCTGACGCCGACCGCGCCGGTGGTCGCCTTCGATGCAGAATTGCCTTGCCCTACGAACGATCCGGATCGGCCATTCGAGCACATCGCCTTTACCGCGCCGTTCAACATGTCCGAACAGCCGGCGGCGTCGATCAATTGCGGCTATACGCAAGCCGGCCTGCCAATCGGATTGCAGATCGTCGGCCGGCGTTTCGACGACCTCGGCGTCTTGCAGATGTCACATGCCTGGGAGCGCATGCGGCCGCCGCAGCGGCCCTGGCCGAAGCCGCCTACGTGAAGGGAACTCAAGCCAGGTTTTCGGCAAAGAAAGCGAATGTGCGCGCCTGCGCTTCCTTCGCGCTCGCGGCATCGTAGCTTTCCCGCTCGTCGCAATTGAAGCCATGGTCCGCCGGATAGACAAAGACCGGGATTTCCGGATGCGCGGTCTTTATCTTTTCGACGTCGCTCAGCGGGATGTGTTTGTCGCGCTCGCCGAAATGCAGCATGACCGGCGCGCGCGGCTGCTCGTCCAGCATTCGCGCAATTCCGCCGCCATAATAGCCGACGGCAGCCGAAATGCCGGAAAGGCGCGTTGCCGCCGCCCAGGCGAGCGTGCCACCCCAGCAATAGCCGACGACACCGACACTGCCGCCGGCCGCGGCCAAAGCGACCGCCGCCTCGATGTCCGCAAGCGTCTCCTCAAGTTTGGTTTTGCCGCGAATGTCCATGGCGCGCGGGCGATCTGCCTCCCCGTAGCCGAGCTCGACCCCGGGTTCGACCCGATCAAAGAGTGCCGGCGCAATGGCAAGATATCCCGCGGCCGCATAGCGATCAGCGACGGCGCGGATGTGATGGTTGACCCCGAAAATCTCCTGCAGGACGACCATTCCGCCCTTTGGTTCGTCAGCGGGCGCGGAGCGATAAGCGCCGATCGTTGCGCCGTCCTTCGCCGTCAGATTTATGTTCTCTCCCATGCCGCCCCTCGCCGCTACTTCGCGATTAATCGCATTGGGTTGCCGTGCGCTCAACTTTGCAACTGCGCCCACATCTCGCGATCGCGCTCCGCTGTCCAGATCACCGGGTCATCGATCCCCGAAGCTTCGTCATAGGCGCGCGACACGTTGAACGGCAGACAATGTTCATAGATCGCGAATGAGCCGAACCGCGGGTCCATCGCCCCGCGGCAAGCCGCGAACGTCTCCTTCAAGCCCGCCCCGCGCGCGACCGAAAGTTCCGCCGCCCCATAGAGCGTGTTGACGAAGTCCCGTGTCATGGCGACCGCCTCACGCACGCGCGTCTTGCCGACGAGCGCATCGCCGCGGCCGGGCACGATGGCACGAGGGTCGAATTCGAGGATCGCATCGAGCGTCGCCGGCCATTCGCGCAAATGGGCATCGCCGCAATAACAGGCGGAATGATACTCGACGAGATCCCCGGTGAACATCACCTCGCCATCGGGCACATAAGCGACGATGTCGCCGGACGTGTGGCCGGCGCCGATCTGCATAAGCCGAACCTCGCGCTTGCCGAGATAGAGCGTGAGCTCGCCCCTGAAAGTCACGTTCGGCCATGTCAGGCCGGGAATCAATTGGGCATCAGTGAACAGCCGGGGAAAGCGGCCATATTCCGAATCCCAATCCTGTTGGCCGCGCTCCGCAACGAGACGTCGCGTCTCCTGCGAGGCGACGATCGCTTGTGCTTTGTAGGCTGAGGCGCCGAGGACGCGCACCGCGTGATAGTGCGACAGCACCACATAGTTAATCGGCCTGTCCGTCACCTGCCGGACCCGCTCGATGACGAGCGAGGCAAGCCCGGGCGTTGCCTGCGCGTCCATGACGAGACAGCTATCGTCTCCCACAATAATCCCGGAATTCGGATCACCCTCCGCGGTGAATGCGTAGAGGCCCGACCCAACTTCGGAAAAGCTGATTTTCTTCGCCTGAAGATCGCCGGTCGAAGCAAATCCTGAGCTACTCATTGTACGTCCTTTAACGGTTCGGCATTCACTCGGCGTCCCATTTGAGGATCCCTGCGTGATCGATCGCCTGCGCCGCCTCTTCCACCTTCCGTCCGGCAATCATGAGATCGGGCGCAATTTCGGCAAGGGGGACGAGCACGAAAGCCCGACGAAAAAGCTCCCGGTGCGGCAGGGTGAGGCACGCATCTTTCGATTTGAGATCATCATAGAAAAGAATATCGATGTCGATGACCCTTGGGCCCCAACGCACGCCGGCGGTTCGGCCCAAATCCGTCTCCACTCCGTTGAGCGCGGCAAGGAGCTCGGCGGGGGAAAGCCGCGTCTCGGCAAGCGCGCAAAGATTGGCGAAGTCTTCCTGCTCAGTGAAGCCCCACGGCGCGGTGCGCCAGAGCGAAGAGCGGGCGGTGATCCGCGCGATACTCCGAGCTTCGACTTCCTGCAGAGCGCGCCGAACATTCGCGGCGGGGTCGCCGACATTGCTGCCGAATCCGAGACCGATCGGAGCCGGGGCGATCGCATCAGGCGCTGACGATTGCATCAAGCACAGTGAATGCGGCGCGGTGTTCGGCCGGATCGTGAACCCGAAAAATGCTTGCGCCATACATTGCCGTTACCACGTTGGCAGCGATCGTGCCGATAAGGCGCCCGTCGACGGTCGCGCCCAAAAGCGCGCCAAAGATGGATTTGCGGGAAATGCCAATGAGGATTGGTAGTCGGTAATCCAGAAGTTCCGTCGTTGCGGCGAGCGCAGCGAGATTCTGCTGCTTCGTCTTGCCGAAACCGATCCCGGGATCGAGGATGATACGCTCACTCGGGATGCCGGCGCGCTGTGCAACAGTAAGTGAGTGGTCGAAGAAGCGCCGCAGATCGGCGCGGATATCGATAGCTGGGTCGGTTTCGGTCCGATTATGCATGATGACGAGCGCGGCGCCGGCTTCAGCGACCGTATCGGCCATCGCCGGATCATGCTGCAATCCCCAGATATCGTTGACAACGACGACGCCGAGCTCAGTCGCGCGGCGCGCTGTCGCGGCTTTGTATGTGTCGATCGACAACGGCGCATCGACCGCTTCGAGCAGCGGTTCGAGCAGCGGTGCGAGCCGCGCCCATTCCTCCTCGGCAGTGATCGGCGTATGCCCGGGACGGGTCGATTCTGCGCCGACGTCAACGATATCCGCGCCATCTGCGATCAAGCTTTTGGCCTGTTCGACGGCGCGATCGGGCGAATTGAAGCGCCCGCCGTCGGAAAAAGAATCCGGCGTGACGTTGAGGATGCCCATGAGCGTCTTGCGCGAATGCGCGGCGGCGAGAAGCGCGTCGCGCTTTTCTTCATATCGCGTGCGTTCACCAGCGCGCAGCAACGAAAACCTCGCCTTTGCCGAGCACGGCCATGTCGCCCGCATAACGCTCGAAGGAGCCTCTGAGGAGGCGCGCCGCCGCGCGGCTTTCCGCTTTGAGATGGTCTGCAAATAGACGCGTGAAGGCGAAGGGGAACGCGCCGCAGGGGAGAAAAGTTGGCGAGAGCGACACTTGCTCCGCCAAAAACAATGAGCCTCGCCGCATCAGATAGCCCGGTAGCCGTCCGGTCGAGCCCATGACTATCAACGTACCGGCAATCATTCTGCTGCCGGCATAATCGCCCGTCCCTTTTTCGATCACGATGATCCCGCGGCGCATGCGGTCGCCGGCGCGTTCTCCCGCTTGGCCGCGCACAACAACGAGACCACCCCGCAGGCCTTGTATCTCGCCGGGGAAGGGCGCGGCGAGAAAATCGCCGGCATTGCCGCTGATCTCGAGACGCCCGCCGGACATCCCTGAGCCGGCGAACGGACCCGCGTCACCGGCAATGGTCAGCCGGCCGCCGGACATGTTGCGGCCCGCAGCCTTTCCGACGTGACCCTCCACTTCGATTGAACCTGCCGCGAGCCCCTCGCCGATATTATCGAGACGCTCGGAGCCACCCTCCAAGCGGAGGCTGGTCAGATCACCGGCGCGAATGCGGAACATCTCGCCCGTCGTTATTTTCTTTCGTGTCGTGTTCAGCGGAAGGCGCGCTATCTCTGCAGTGCTGAGGCCGGCAAGCCTCTCCGGAACGAGCGGTGCGCAATCGAGCCGCTGATCCGGCTCGCCCCGCAGAATGAACGTGAACGGCTTCACGCAACGAGCTCTTTCAAATGGAATTTGAAAGGCCCAAGTCCGCCGCCGTAATTGCCCGCGCCAACGCGTACGGCGCCGCGCTTCGGCCCGAGGCGCACGAGCGCGCGCAGGCCCGCGCGCATCGCGCCCGCGACGGCGGCTTCGCTCAATCCGTCGATGACGATTTCAAGCACACAGCCGATGCTCGCGTCGATCACGGAGTCCACGGCGCCGCGAAGCGTGGGGCAGTAGGCGTCGTTTGTCGAAGCAAGCATGCCTTTGTACTTGCCGCCGATCTTCGTTCCCGAACGCACAATGCCGCCCGGAAACGGCATGATCGCGTCGGGCATGGCGCGCATGGCGTCGATCGCGGCTTCGGCTGCACGCAAGGTCGTCTCGTAAGAGCGGCCCATCAGCAAAAGGTTGCCGCCGCCAACGGCTTGGGTGACGAGACCCGTCGTTGCCTCGCACAAGAATTCGCCGTCCATGACCGGCACGCGCCAGAAATGACGCCCGTCATCGAGGCGTTTCGATATTTGCCAGCCATCGCCGAAATATCGGATCGCATCGCCGAGCCGGAGCCGAGGCCCGCCCTGCACGCCCGAAAAGCAGGCCGAGCCCGGTGCCGTCAGCACGCATTGTCCCAGGCGGTTGGCAAGCTGCTTCTGCAGTTCGTCCGGCGACATGGATAAAATGAGCACGCGAACCCCGGGGCGGTGGTCCGGTGTTTCGCGCATGCCGAGCTCTCGGTCGATTCCGGCTTCGCAGCCGCAGCCGATGATCGACGTCGCAAAGCCGGTAATGCTCGTGGCCGCGTTGAGCGCCCAGCGGCGGGTGGGGCCCGTGATAATGATGGCGGCGCCACTCATCGCGAACGCTTCCGCGAACGTGTCGTCAATTTCGACGCCACGAACGTTCATTGGCGAAGGCAGACTTGTTCGAACGCGGTGTGCGGCAGGGCATCGGCATCGACCGCGAAAAAGTGGCGCGGCGCGCGGTAGACCTCGTCATAATAGGCATCGAGCCGGCTTTCTATGCTGCGATCGAACTCCGGCCGTGCTTCGAGCGTGCATCCGGTGCGATAATGCGTGACCACACCATCACGCACGACGAGATCGCCATTCTTCAAGACGAGATGCGCCTCGCGGAACATGCGGGCGCGATCCATGCCGTCGTCATACACAGCGACATCGGCGCGGGCGCCCGCACCCAGATGACCGCGATCTGCAAGGCCGAGGAGCTTCGCCGGGGCCGTCCGCGTCATGGTGGCGATCTCTTCGAGCGTGTATTCGCGTGTAATCGAACCAAGCGTCGTCATTTCCGCGACCGAGCGCGGCGTCTCGGCAAGCCACTCCGCGCGTAGGTCGCGGCTCATCAACAGCGCGAGCAGATCGGGATAGGTTGTAAACGGCGCGCCATTCGGATGATCGGTCGTGAACAACACGCGGCCCGGATCGTCGATCAGCAGGAAAAGTTCGAGCCCGCAAGCCCATTGCACCGCGTTGTAGAAGTCGCTGCGGCGGTAGTCATACGGCACGATGCCGCCGCCATTGGCATCGCCATCAAAGATCACCCATTTGTTAGGCCGCGCATCGCGGCTGCCATTATACTGGCGCAATACATCCAGTGAGACGGTGACAGTCGGGCCGAACATCACCTGACCGACGTCCACGGTGATATTTTTCGCGGCATTCACCGCCTCTGCGAGCCGCGCGGCCGCGGACGAAAACCCGCGCTTGCCTTCCGTGCCGTAGGCATAAAACTGCACATGCGCGAGGTGCAGCGGCAGGCCGCGGGCAGCTTCGATCGTGGCGAGCGCCGTCTCGACATTGCCGGCAATGCCGAGATTGTTCATATGCAGATGCAGCGGATGCGGAATTCTGAGATCAGTGACGGCCCTTTGCAGCGCCTCGACAATGGCCCGCGAGGTCACGCCGTAGTGCGGAACAACGTCATCAAGCGAAAAGGCACGCGCGTTGTACTTGAACGCCGTCGCGCCCCCGGCATTGATGCATTTGACGCCGAGGCCTCGTGTCGCAGCGAGCGCCGCGCCAACATAGTCGGCGATCGCATTCGCGCCCTCACCCGCGCGCAGCATGGACAACAGAAAATCGTCGTTGCCGAGAACCGTCAGGGTCGCCTTGTCGATGATCGGCGTGTCGGCAAGCTCGAGATGCGCTTGCAACGCGTGCTGCGGCGACACCGCCGGCTCGACGACAGTGGTGAAACCCATTTTGGCGTAGAGACAACCGGTCTCGAATGTCGACCAGCGCGCGGTGGAGAGCGGCAGGTTGCCGGGAGACGGCGTTTGTCCTGGGTGCAACTCGGGCAGGAGCAGTCGTGCGGTGTTCACGTTGCCGCCGGCGATATGCGAGTGAATGTCAATGCCGCCCGCCATGATGACTTTGCCGCTCACGTCATGGGTGTGGTCGGCGGTTCGCCCCACGGGCCCCGCAACAATGCGATCATCTTCGATGAAGAGGTCGCCGGCGCGCATGCCGCCGTTTGCGGGGTCGATGATGCGTCCGCCACGGAGGCATGTCAGCATGATGCTGCCTCACGCGAAATTCCCTCGGCGATTTGGTCTAGAACGGCAGCGGCGCTGGGAAGTTGCGTCGCGTGCATGGCGGGCCGCCAGGCGAGGGATTGCGTCTCTCGAGCGAAGTCGACTCCATCGTGGTCGCGCCCGTGCTGTCCGACGGGTATCTGCACCTTCACATCATTCCCGTCGAAGTGATCTGTGCCTAACGAAACGATGGGAATCCGCGGCGGCCAGGCCGGTAGCCTTTGCCCGCTCGAAATGCAAATCAACAGATCGGCCTCGCCGTTCTCGAGCATGCGCGAAGCATCGAAGCGCCAGGGGTCATGCTCCGGGTACCCACGTCCAAAGCCGGTGCGGATCGGAAACCCCGTCATCCATCCCGCGGTTTGCATCGATGTCTCGGCATTGCCGGAGCCGCCGACGGAAATTGTCGAGAAGCGCGTTGCCTTGTTGAGATCGGCGACAAGGCCTACCAGCATTTCGATGGCAAGTGCATCAAGCGATGCGGGGCTGTAGACAATTACTCCGAATTTCGTGTCCTTGAGGGCCTCTAACATCGCCTCAAGTGCATCTCCGCCCGATGCGGACAGTGCGACCCTGCGCTGCGCATTGCGTGCCCGCAGCGCCGCGATGAGATTTGGGAGGGCGTCGTCCTCGGCAGCAATCGTTTGAGTCGCACACGGAGAGAGAGCCCGCTCCTCCCCACGCGCTCCGAGCCACAAAATCTGCCTTCGTTGCGGCGGCAATCCCAATCGCGGCAGCTCCGCAAGGCCTAGCCTTTCGATCATATCGGGCCAAAGCTTCGTCAGACCGGAGCCGACGAGAAGAACCGTGTCGGCGCGCTTCCGCGCTTCGCTCGGCGTCACGATAAATTTCCCGAAACTGCGCATTACATCGAGTTCGCGAAACGCGCCCTTTGACTCGCTGTGATCGATCACGCCGCCGGAGCGGGCCGCCAGTCGGATTGCCGCGCGGGTACCCGCAACATCACAGGCGTTGATCAAGAACACCGGCAGCCGGCTCCTTGCAATCAATGCCGCCACAGCGTGCGTTGCCTCGAAAAGCGACACCGACCTGCCTTCGATGAAGCAAGCATTCTGCGGCATGCACCCTGCCGGACCTCAGTCGTATTTCACATACGCGAAGCGCTGGTCGTTCGCAGGCGTTCCCTCGAGGGCGCCGCCGTCTTTGCCCGGTTGCCAGTGCACCACTTCCTCGATTTTTTTGGCAAGCTCGAAATCCTTGTCCGTCACGCCGCGTGCTGCGTGATTTTGCAGGCGCACCTCAACCCAGGCGTAAGAGGCAGTGATGTCAGGGTGGTGCCACGCGGCTTCCGCAAGATGGCCAACGGTATTGATGACCATCAGCGTGCCTTTCCAACTGTTCGTCCGATATTTCCGGCGGATCCAGCCGTCCTCGAGATACCAATGTGGCAGGTCGCGCTTGAGCCGCGCCTCGATTTCGGCAGGGGTGTAGGTGCGTTCCTTCGCCCTCTCGCTCATCTCGGGATTCCTCCGGGCATGCGATTTCAGATGTTGCAAGCCGACGATTTTTGCGCAGTGTAGGGGGCGAGCCTTGCGAAGCAAGCCCGCATTCCTTCCTTCCATACGCGATGATCGATAGCGTCACTGTCCGGGCACCGGCTCGTCTGCATCTCGGCTTTCTCGACATGAATGGCGGCCTGGGACGGCGCTTCGGCAGTCTCGGCCTCGCAATCGATGCATACGAGATGCGCATTACCGCGCGACGCGCTGCGGAAATGAGCGTGCATGGCCGGGAGGCCGACCGCGTGCGGCGCGTTCTAGCGCAGCTCTCTTCTTCGATCGGCAGCTCGAGCTGTGCCATCGCCATCGAGAGCGCGATTCCGGCGCATACCGGCCTGGGCTCGGGAACGCAGCTTGCACTGGGCATAACCGCCGCCCTGCACCATCTCGTCGGTTGCTCGGGCGATCTTTCGCAATTCGCAGCGCTCACTCAACGCGGCGCGCGGTCTGGCGCCGGTATTGGGCTGTTCGCTGCCGGAGGTTTCGTCGTCGATGGCGGCCATGGGCAGACTGCCGCCGTCCCGCCGATCATCGCCCGTGCGGCTTTTCCCGAAGCTTGGCGGATCATTCTCGTCTCAGACCCGTCGCAGCAAGGGATCAGCGGCGCCGATGAGGTGGACGCCTTCGCTGCGCTGCCGCAATTTTCCGCTTCATCCGCCGGCGAAATCTGTCGCCATGTGCTGATGCAGGTCCTCCCCGCACTCGCCGAAACCGAGTTTGAAAGCTTTGGAGCCGGAATTTCGGCGATCCAGGCGATTGTGGGGGATTATTTTGCACCGGTTCAGGGCGGTTCGCGATTCAAGAGCCGCGCAGTTGAAGCGCTGCTGCACGATTTGGCCGCCTCGGGTGCGACGGGAATCGGCCAAACATCATGGGGCCCAACCGGCTTTGCGTTCGCTCCCAGCGCAGACATCGCGGAGACGCTCCTCGCGGAAGTCTCGTCCAAAGCAGCCGACAGGCATCTGGACATCCGCCTGTGCAAAGCGCTCAATCGTGGCGCTACGATCGAGGAAAACACGCCGGCACGCGCGTGATCGGGATCAAGAAAATACCAGGGCGGAATGATGGCTTCGAAACTAATCCTGCATATGATCACGCCGCTCAAGCACATGAGCCCGTTCGACGTGAACATGGCGCTCGATGCCGGCTTCGACGCCGTCCTGCCCTACACCAATGTCGACGCGAAAGAGGTAACCGGCCTCGTGCATGACGCGATGTTCTCGCGTCCGCCGCAAGATGCCGTTCGAACCGGCATTTTCATCGGCGGCAAGGATGCGATCCTCGCGCTCGATATGCTT
>Ga0136846_1225191_pt1 | contig 11972 bp, 11 predicted proteins | sample HopSoiMetagenom2_FD_96841 | JGI IMG/M metagenome (GOLD analysis project Ga0136846, IMG submission 96841) | Grasslands soil microbial communities from Hopland, California, USA - 2 Assembly 2016 (version 4) | ecosystem: Environmental > Terrestrial > Soil > Grasslands | place: USA: Hopland... | reverse complement strand
GATCGGCCCGAGGTCGTGCACGCGCTCGGCGAGGGCGTCGTCGCAGAACAGCGCGCCCAGCTCGAGAGCTAGACCGGCGTCCCGACCCCGCGCTCGCGCGCACGCTGGAGCGCGACCGCGCCGATGGCCACGTCCCAGGCGGCGAGGCCGTTCGACTTGAAGAGGACGATGTCGTCGTCGGCCTGGCGGCCGGGGAGCTCGCCGGCGATCACCTCCTGCAGCTCGTGCACCTCGAGCCAGTCGAGCACGCCGGCCTCGACCGGCTCGATCAGGTCGCCCGACTCCTGGCGCGACTGCTCGACCGAGTCGCAACAGACGAACGCGGCCCGCTCGAGGACGACGTTGTCGAGCTCGCGGCGCCGCGGGTCGTTCGCGCCGATCGCGCAGACGAGCGCGCCCTCGCGCAGCCACTCTCCGCGGAGCACCGGGTCCTTCGAGGTCGTCGCCGTCACGACTACGTCCTGCTGCGCCGCGTCGCGGTTCGTCTCGCCGGGCTCGGCGCCGACCTCCTTGCAGAACTTCTTCAGCTTGTCCTCGCTCCGGCAGTAGGCGACCACACGCTTGATCCCTGGCAGCGCCTCGCGGATGCACGCGACCTGGCTGCGCGCCTGCCAGCCGCAGCCGATGACCCCGAGAGACGCCGCGCCCTCGCGGGCGAGGAACTTCGCCGCAACGCCGCTGGCCGCGCCGGTGCGCAGCTGGCCGAGCTTGTCGGCCTCGATCACGCCCGCGAGCTCGGCCTTCTCGGTGTCGAAGAGGACGACGACGAAGGGCGTCCCCTGCTCGAGCCAGGTATACGCCTTCAGGCCGGCGAGCCCGAGCTCGTGGTCGACTGCGGCCATCAGCGCGAACAGCCCGCCCTCGACTTCGGCGCGCCTGCGCGGCAGGTTCTCGGCCTCCTCGGCCGCAAGCCGGCGAAAGGAGCCCTCGACGGCCTCGAGCGCGTCGGCGGGCGTCAAGAGCTCGGCGACCTCGGATTCGGTCAGGTAGAGCGGCACGGCGCCGAGGCTACTGCTTCGGAATGAAGCTGATCGAACCACTCGGTTCGAAGACGGCCCACTGGACGTCCTCGAGTTTCGCGATCTGCTGCCCGCGCGCCTGCTCGGCGAGCTCCTCGTGCGTGATCCGCTCGCGCTTGAGGTTGCGCTTGATCACCTCGCCGTCCTGGACGAGCACGATCGGGTCGCCGTTCAGGAAGCTTCGCGCCCAGCGGAACCGGAACGACGAGTACGACACGATGACCTGCAGCACCGCGATCGTGCCGACCGCAATCACTGCGCCGGTCACCGAGTAGTCGTCCTGGGTCAGCCCCTGCTGGATCGAGTCCCCCAGCACGATCAGGAGGATCAGGTCGAAGGGCTCGAGGGAGGAGAGCTCGCGCCTTCCCATCACGCGCGTCAACAGATACATGAAGGCGAACAGTGCGATTGCGCGGATGACGAGGTCCATTACGGGTAGACGTTGATCTCGCGCTCGTAGGTGATCAGCCGGGTCTTGCCGTCGGTCAGCCAGACGGTCTGGCGGCGGCCGAAGGCGACGTTCGTCGGGTTGACCTGGAAGTCCGTGAAGAGGATGTAGCTCTGGCCCGCGGGGATGTGACCGAGCTCGAGGGAGATGCGGCCGTTGTTGCTGGCCTCGCTGACGGGGCTCGGCTCGATCGTGTTGATGGTCATGCCCTCGGCCCAGCCGGGGCCGAGGACGAGGTACGCATCCTTGATCTCCGCGCGCGCGGTGACGTGGAAGCGCGCCTGGAAGATCAGCCCGCCGCGCAGGTGCGACGGCGCGTAGATCTTGAGCGAGGCTTCCGGCGAGACGAGCGTCGTCGAGTCGGGCCGCTGGCCGAAGACGTTGAAGAGCGCGACCACCGGAACCACCGCGACGAGTGACATCAGGCCACGGCGGACCCAGATGTCGTTGCGACGGCCTTCGAGGTCGCGGTCGCGCTTGAGGACGATCGTGTCCGGCACGTCGGCCATGCAGCGCGATTCGCGCTGAAACCGGGAAGCCCTCCTAGCTGTGGGCCCAGGCGACGAGCCCGCTGCCTGCGACCACGACCGACCCGATCACGGCCAGGGCGACGAGCAGCGCGTCGCTTCCGCCGCCGTCTTCCTGGGGCGCGCGAGCGGCGGCAGAGCGATGCGATCTGACCGCCACCGTCTCGTACTCGTAGACGGATCGCGCGCGGCCGTCCGCGTCAGGGTCGGCGAGAAAGCTCTGGAACTGGTCGGACCGGACCATCTGCATGCGCGTCGTCATCAGGCGGTGGACGACCTCGTCGACCGGCTGCGAGCGCCGGCTCAACGCGGCGGCCCACGTCGACGCGCCCCGCGGCCGAAGCTCCCGCACGACGGGCGCGGGGCGCGCCTGCAGGTGGACCTTCGGCACGCCCTGCCCGCGAGCCTCGACCTGAAAGCTGAGCGGCTGCCCGTCCCCGAGCGTGCGGTCGAAGCTGACAGGCGCCTGGCCCGGGAGCGTGAGCTGGCCCTGGACGCGGAGCGGCGCGGCGATCCGGACCGGCTGCTTCAGCGTCCGCACCTCGCCGATGAAGTTCGCGAAGGTTCCCTTCAAGCGCACTCCGGCGAGTGATGCGCGTCGCGTCTCGTCGAGCAGGCGCGCGAGCTCCGGCAGCTGAACCTTTCCGGAGTAGACCTGCTGCGGGACGACGGTCGCGTTCGTGACGGTCAGGACCGCGCGGTCGCCGTCGCGCTGGAGGCGCAGGCGCAGCGGCAGGTAGGGCGCGGCGTCCCGCGCCCGCAGGAAGGCGTCTGCCGCCAGCACCTTTCGGCCCGGAGAGAAGCCGGCCCAGAGGAGCTGGTCGGAGCGCAGGCCCGGGCTGGACTGCGTGCCGGGCGCCGGGCTGACGTCGTCGATCGGCCCGCTGATCGCGAGCTGGTAGTCGCCCTGGCCGCGGACGAGGAGGCGCTGCCGGACGCGGACCCGCACGGGCCGCCCATCCGGCCCGACGCCGACCTTGACGAGCTCGACGCTGCCGATGTGCAGCGCGGGTGCGATGTAGATCTGCGGCAGAGCGGTCTTGCCGACGAGCGGCGGGACCGGCGTCGGGTAGGGAACGGGCCCGGGCAGCACGACCTGCTGACGGGGCTCCGATGCAGCCGCGGCCGGCAGCGCGAGCGCCGCCGCCGAGAACGCGAGAACGAGGCGCGCGCGACGGCTCATCGCGTCTGCGGGATCGACGGCAGCGTGGACGAGAGCGGGTCGTCCTTCACCGGCGCGTACGTCATGTCGTGGAAGCGCGCGAAGTAGACGTCGTCGTCGACGACGCCCTCGTGGTTGTGCTCGTTGAAGCCCCGCTCGTCGCCGTTCGCTCCCTGGGTCGTGACCTGGTTGAGCGCGGCGAGCACCTTCGTCGAGTCCAGCGACCCCGCACGCGTCAGCGCGGCCACGAGCACGTGCGCGAAGTCGTAGGAGTACATCGCGAACTCGGGCGGCTGGAGGACCGCCTTGCCCTCGGACGTCTTGACCCCGACCTTGTCGGCGCCGTAGGCCGCCTCGTACTGCGACTGGAAGCTGAGGAACGGCCCGGTCCCGACCTCCGCGGTCAGTCGACTGCCCGCGAAGGTGAGCCCGTCGACCCAGTCGGGATGATCGGCGAGGCGCTGCCGGATGTACGGGTCGGCGCCGGTGGGAGGCGCATAGACGGGGACCTGCCAGCCGAGGCTGCGAGCGGCGGTGAGGACGGCCGCGATCGTCGGAGGCTGGCCCCAGACGAGGAGCGCCGTGGCCCCGGATCGACGCGCGCGGAGGATCTGAGCCGAGAGATCGGACGAGCCTGCCGGCAGCGTCAGCCGGGTCGCGACCGATTCGGGATTCTCCGAGAACGCCTTCTCGAGGTCGGCCGAGCCCTCCTGGCCGTACGCGCTGTCGTCGTGGAGGAGCCCGATCTCGAGCTTCTTCGGAATCAAGTACTCGGCGTAGCGAAACGCCATCCCGTGGTTCGTGGGCGCGATCCGAAAGACGTTCGGGCGGCTCTGCGGATCGACGAGCCCGGACGCGCCGTCGTAGACGATGCCGACGGGCACGTGCTCCTTCGCCGCGATCTGCCAGGTCGCGTCCAGCCCGGTGCCGTCCGTGACGATCGCGACGGCATCCGCGTCGAGCGCGCTCCGCGTGTCCGCGACTGCGCGGCGCGCGGAGAGGTGATTGTCGTAGACCTTGACGTCGAGCTGGTAGCTGCGGTTGCCGACGATCAGCCCGCCGCCGGAGTTGATGCCCGACGTGGCGAGGTCGACACCGTGGCGAATCGTCTGCGCGATATAGGGGCTCCCCGTCACCGGGATGTCGACGGCCACGAGGACCTTGCCGCCCGACTCGTGGCCGCTCTTCCCGCAACCCGCGGCGAGCAGCGCCAGGCCGGCGAGCACGACAACGGTCCGGCGCATGGCGTGAGGTTACAGGCGCTGCGCGCCGAGGTACGCGCTGCGGAGAACCTCGGTCTCGGCGATCTCCGCGACGGGCCCTTCGGCGACCGCTCGGCCCGCTGCGAGGACGATCACCCGGTCGGCGACGAGCCGGATCAGCCTGAGGTTGTGCTCGACGAGCAGCAACGCCACGCCGCCCGCGCGGATGCGGTCGACCACCCCCGCGAGATGCTCGAGCTCCTCCGCGCCGGCGCCCGCCGCGAGCTCGTCGACGAGCAGGACGTCCGGCTCCGCGGCAAGCGCCGCTGCCAGGGCGACGAGGCGGCGCTGAGAGCTCGTCAGCTCGGGCGCAGGAGTGTCGGCCTCGCGCTCGAGGCCGACGAGCGCGAGCGCCTCGAGACCCGCGGTCTCGGCGGCGCGCTCCTCGGCGCGTGAGCTGGGCGTGGCCAGCGCGGCCCTGATCGCGCCTCCGTGCCGGCGGCGGACGCTGCGGCCGACGAGCACGCTCTCGAGGGCCGTCAGCTCCGCGAAGGCGACGGTCGTCTGCAGCGTCCGCGCGAGACCGAGCCGGACGCGCTCGTGGGTCGAGGCCTCGCTCACGTCCCGGCCGCCGAGGAGCACACGGCCGGCGTCGGCCTGTTCCGTGCCCGACAGTAGCCGCAGCGCGGTCGTCTTTCCCGACCCGTTCGGGCCGACGAGGGCCGTCGTCCGGCCGCGCGCGAGCTCGAGCGACAACCCGTCGAGCGCGACGACCCCGCCGAACGCCTTCCGCAGGCCTTCCGCGACGAGGACGGTGTCGGCCGGGCCTCCCGTTGCCTCAGCGTCCCCGTACGAGACTGTGACCTGGCGCTTCCGGCGCTCGGCCCGGGGGCGGAGCTGCTCGAGCCACGGGATGATCCCCGCGCCGCCGAGGGCGAGCACGAACAGCAACAGGACGGCCGCGACCGCCGTGTCGAAGCGCTCGAGCGGCAGCTGCAGAACGCGCGCGAGGGGGTCGGCCAGGAGCCCGATCAGGCCGAGCACCGCGATGCCGACAGCCGGACCGAGCGTCGCCGCGGCACCGCCGAGGAGGACGGCGACGAGCAGCTTGAACGACAGGAACGGGTCATACGCCGCGGGGTCGGCGACCGAGGCGAGCTGTACGGCGAGGCCGCCCGAGAGCCCCGCGATGAAGGCCGAGGCAACGAACGCGCCCAGCCGCCGGCGCCCGAGCCTGACTCCGAGCGAGGTCGCCAGCGGCGGCGCCTGCCGCAACGCCGAGAGCTCGAGCCCCGCTGCCGACCGGCGCACGGCCGCGATTCCCACCGCGGACAGGACGAGCAGCGCGAGCGCCACCTCGAAGTGCACGGTCGGCGTCGCTGCGAGCCCGAGCAGGTTCCGCTCCGGGACGATCAGGCCCTGGGAGCCGCCCGAGACGGACGGAAAGGCAAGGAGGAAGAGCCAGACGAGCCAGGCGAGGAGCCAGGTGCTGACGGCGACGAACGCCGGCTTGAGCCGCACGACCCCTCCCGAGAGCAAGGCCGCGACGACGGCCGCCGCCGCGCCGGCGAGCGCGGCCGGCTCCAGCGGCCAGCCCTCGCGGGCCATCAGCAAGGCCGAGGTGAACCCGCCCACCGCGAGGAACGCGCCCTGCCCGAGCGACGGCAGGCCCGCGCCGCCGACCGTCAACCCGAGGCCGGTTGCAGCCACCGCGAGGTAGACGGTGTTCGCGAGCCCGTCCACGCGCACACCCGGCAGCGACAGGAACGGGACGAGGGCCGCGAGCGCCACCGCGGCGACGGCGATCCAACCCCGCCAGCTCCAGCCCGAGCGGGCCTCGGTGAACGCGCGCCGCAGCTCGGTTCCGGTGCGCGTGAGCGCTGTGGTGCTCATTCGCGTTCCTCCAGCGCCTCGCGCGACGGCCACGCCGCGATCAGCAGCAGCACGAACGCGATCGGCAGGACTTCGCGGTACGACGGCCCGAGCTGCCACGACCCGAGATGGATGTTCGCGATCCCCGCCTCGACGACCCCCAGCACCAGCCCGGCCGCGAACGCCCGGAGCGGCGGGCCGAAACGCACCGCGAGCGCCGCCACGAGCCCCTTCAGCCCGAGCAGCGTCCCCGTGTTCGCGCTCACGGCCTCGCCGGGGGCCGCCGCGATCGCCGCGATCATCGCGAGTGCGCCGACGAGACCGAACGCAAGCGCGACGAACAGGTCGACCGGCACGCCGACCACGCGTGCGCCCTCCGCGTCGTCCGCGACCGCCCGCAAGGCGCGCCCGAATCGCGTCCGCTCGAGCAGCCACGCAGAGCCCAACGCGAGCGCCAACGCCAGCCCGATCACGAAGAATGCCCGAGCCTCGACGTGTGCTCCGGCCACGCGGATGAACCCGGCGGAGCCGACGCGGTGGAACGGCAGCGGGTCCGGGAAGACGTAGCTCGCGCGCTGGAAGGTGGCGCCGATCACGGCGCGGATGGCGAACGCGACCGCGGCGGTCCCGGCGACCCAGCCGATCGTCGATCCGCGCGCGAGGTACGGCTGCACGATCCCTACGTAGGTCGCCACCCCGGCGGCGACGCAGAGCACGAGGCCGACGATCAGCGCACCGAGGAAGCGCGGCTCGTGCGCTCCCGACTGCGTGACGGGCGAGGTTCCCGCCAGGACGAGCAGCGTCGCGAAGATCCCGAGTCCGACGAGGTCGCCGAACGCGAAGTTGACGATTCCCGTCAGGCGATACATCAGCGAGTGCCCGGCGGCGAAGAGCCCATAGACCCCGCCGGCCGCCAGCCCGCTGATCAGAACCTGGAGCGCGATCGTCACGGGGAGAGTTTGTCGGAACCCTGCTCGTCCTCGGGGTGCGATGGCCGTTCCGAGGCAAGGACGCAGGGAGGCTCAATAGTGGAGAGCTATTGGGCCGACTGAGGACGCCGCCTCGGGGCGGACAGCGCGGCCCGAGGACACAGTCCGGGTTTCGTCAAGCTCTCCCTAGTACGAACTGTTGCGCATCCTCCTCGCTCGGGCGCGCATTGCCTTGCGCGACTCGGCCCGAAGACGTGCGTCCTTCCGGACCTCGAGGGCCCGGATCTCACGCTGCAGCTTCAGGTAGCTCGACCAGCGGTCCGCGGGAAGGGAGCCGTCCGACAGCGCCGACTTGATCGCACAGCCGGGCTCGTGCTCGTGCGAGCAGTTGGAGAACTTGCACTCGCCCGCAAGGTCTGCGATCTCCGCGAAGCTCGAGTCGAGCGCCTCCTCGCCGGCCCACAGCTGAAGCTCCCGCATGCCCGGCGTGTCGATAAGCAGCGCGCCGGACTCGAGCGGAACGAGCTCTCGGTGCGAGGTCGTGTGCCGCCCGCGCCCGTCGGAGCGGATCGCGCCCGTGAGGAGCACCTCGCGGCCGGCGAGCCGGTTGACGAGCGTCGACTTGCCCACGCCCGACGAGCCGAGCAGCGCGATCGTTTGGCCGCGGACGAGGTGCGCTTCGAGCTCCTCGATCCCTTGGTCCCGCGCAGCACTGACGGTCAGGACCGGCACCCCCATCGCCACCGCCTCGACGTCCGCCAGCTCCGCGACCGGGTCGACGGCCAGATCCGCCTTGTTGACGACGATCACCGGGTTCGAGCCGCTGTCCCAGGCGGCGGTGAGGTAACGCTCGATCCGTCGGGGGCTCAGGTCGTGCCCGAACGCCGTCACGAGGAAGACGGTGTCGACGTTCGCCGCGACGACCTGTGCGACCGTCCGGCCCCACGCTTCCTTGCGCGTGAAGGAGGTCTTGCGTGGCAGTACCGCCTCGATCACGGCCTTGCGCTCGCCGTCCAGCGGGCGGACGGCGACCCAGTCGCCGACGGCAGGGAGCTCGTCCTCGGCGAGGCGGCCCGCAGGCACGCCTCCCAGCCGTCCGAGCTCGGTCAAGAGCTCGCACGGCCCGTGGTGGCGCGCCGCGACGCGCGCCGGGATCAGGTTGTCGTTCTCGTACGGCTGAAACGCTTCCTGGAAGAACGCGTCCCAGCCAAGGTCTTCTAATGACACGGCTTGCAGGCTCAACAGAGTCTCCTTTGGCTTCTGAGGAACGAAAAAGCGCCCGGCTGGGCGCATGGGCGAGCCTCAGGAGTCGCGCGTGCCTAGCGCGCGCAGCCGGAGGCTCGGCGAGAGAACAGCTCTGACATTGTCGAACCTCCTTCCGTCGCGGGTCTTCCGAAGCATACGGCACGATCTGGTCGATGGCCACGTTCGGCTTCCAGGCGTGCTCGAAGCCCGGCCCGGTCTTCCTCTCGGTGCGGGCGGTGAAGCCGGGTATCGGCATCCCCGGCTTCTCCCACTAGTCGTCCGCTACCGCTCGGCTCCCGTCGCCTCGAGCGTGTCGTGCACGTGCTGCCCGACCTTGCGATCCGGCCGCGCGAGCAGGAAGTAGGCCGCGCCGATCACCGCGATGATCACCATCACGAGCAGCGTGATCCAGTCGAGGTTGAAGAGCGCGCGCCCGCTCGAGAGCCCGCTCGGGACGACGACGTTCAGCAGCATCAGCCCGAGGTAGGCGGCGGCGACGATCGTCACCGTCCAGCCCCACTTGCCGAGCTTGAACGCGCCCTCGGGAACCCAGCCCCGCGCCCGCGCGACGACTGCCGCGATCACGGCCAGCAGGAACGAGAGGTAGATCCCGCTGACGCCGAACGAGACGAGCGAGTAGAGCGCCGTCGTGTTCGCCGGGTAGGTGATGAAGCCGAGGTCGACGTTGTGCTTGGGCTGGTAGTAGACGAGGAGCACGAACAGCACCGAGACGAGCGCGCCCACGATCAGTGCGTTGACGGGCGTCCGGAACTTCGCGTGCACCCTCGACAGCCAACCGGAGCCGGGCAGCGCGCCGTCGCGTGCGAACGAGAATGCGAGCCGGCTGCCCGCGCCCTGGATGGCGCTCCCGCAGGAGAAGAACGCGAAGATGATCAGGAGCAGCAGGAAGTCCTGCATCCCGCTCGAGAGCTGCGCGAGGATCGCCGGCACACCGCCGCCGGCGACGACCGTCTTGACTGGATCCTTGTCCGGCATCGCGAGCAGGAGCGCGGCGGTCAGGATCAGCGACCCGATGCCGCCCCAGATCAGCGCCCAACGCATGGCCTTCGGGATCTTCGCGCCCGCGTCCTTCGTCTCCTCGGCGATGTCGCCGCACGACTCGAAGCCGTAGAAGATGTACACCGGCGCGAGCACTGCCACCAGCGCCGCCGAGAGCCAACTGCCGCCGAAGCCGATGCTGTAGGCATTCGTCGAGGCGTGCGTGGCACCCTGGGACGAGAAGAGGAAGCCGAGGCCGTGGTGGAAGCCGTGGATGGCGAGGATCAGCGCGATGCCCAGCGTCCCGAGGATCTCCACGCCGACACCGAACTGCGCGACGCGGCCCATCACCTTGGCGCCGGTGATGTTGAGGGTCGTCTGGATCCCCAGGAGGACGAGCGTGATCAAGAGGACCGTCGTGTGGTTCGTCGGATCCCAGTTCGTCCCGAACCAGTTGTGGAAAAGCGCCGTGATGTACCCGACGGATCCCGTGTCGACCGCGGCCACCGTGACGAGCAGCGCGATTCCGTAGAACCACCCCACGAACCAGCCGTACGCCGGACCGACCGAGAACTTCGAGTACTGGTAGAGCGCGCCCGCGACCGGGTAATGGCTCGCGAGCTCGCCGAAGACGAGCGCGACGAAGAACATCCCGATCAGCGGGATGAACGTCAGCCAGATGTACGCGGGGCCCGCGAGCGCGACGCCGAGGATGAACAGCGAGTAGATGCCGACCATCGGGGACAGGTAGGTGAACCCGACGGCGAAGTTTTCGAAGAAGCCGAGGACCCGGTTGAGCTGCGGCGTGTAGCCGAGGTTCTCGAGCCGCGCGTTCTCGTCGCGATCGGCCGTCGTAGCCGGGATCTCCCCGGGGTGCGCTATGTCCGACATCGCTCCTCCTAAATGTGGATGAGCGATCTAAAACCGCCGGGACGAGCGTTGTCAAGACGCGTAACGCGTGCTACGACGCGTGCACGGGGTAGCGCAGATGCGTGACGCCCACCCCGGCAACGACCCTCGGATTGCCGAGGACGACCGGTGTGTTCGCGAGGTGGTCGAACAGCCGCGGGCCGTCGCCCAGCAGGACGGCCGCCAGATCGATGTGGATCTCGTCGAGCAGCCCGGCGTTCAGGCACTGCTGGATCGTCTGAGCGCCGTGTACGCCCACGGACTTCGGGGCGGCAGCCGCTTTGGCCTGAGCGACCGCGCTCTCGATGCCGTCGGTGACGAACTGAACTGTCGAGCCGGGCCGAGGCCAGCCGTCGGGCACGTTGTGGGTGACGACGAACGCGGGCCCCCAAGGGTGCTGGCCGCCCCACCCGCCGGCGCGGTCGAACGTGCGCCGGCCGGTGAGCATGGCGCCCACCTCCGGCATGAGGCTCCGCAGATGGTCGGCGCTCTGCGGCGAGACCCGGAACGTCATGTCCATCGTCGGACTCTTTATGGGGAATTCGACGTCGCCCGAGAAGTACCAGTCGAAGACTTCGTCGACCCCGTCGGTCGCGTCGGCGACGAACCCGTCGAGGGACATGGACATGAGTGCGACGACGTTGGACATGCGCCCGGCATGATTCGAACATGCGACCTCTGCCTCCGCAGGGCAGCGCTCTATCCCCTGAGCTACGGGCGCGGGGAGGTCAGTGTAGCCGGGCGGGTTGGCCGCCGATCTCGAGCTCGGCGTCGTCCGAAACCTCGCGCCTCACGTAGCCGAGAGCCTTCCCCGGCACCGCGCTCGTCACGCGGCCGACGGCCTTTTCGCCGAGCAGGATCTCGTCGCCGGGCTTCGCGCTCTCGACCTCGAGCCGCCGGAGCCGCCGGTTCGGGCGGCCGCGGTAGTGCAGCCGCGCGATCGGCTCCTGGCCCGGGTAGCAGCCCTTCGTGAAGGACACATGTGTCGCGTCGAGGCCGGCCTCCGCGGGAAGAACGGTCTCGTCGAGCTCCTTGCCCCAGGCCGGCATGCCCGCCTCGATGCGCAGCGCCTCGAGTTCGCTCGGGTCGCCGCCCTCGACCGGCTCCTCGCTCCAGCCTTCATACGCCTCCACGCCGTAGTCGTGGTTCGGGATCCCGTCGCCGGCGCCCAGCCGCAGCCAGCCGTGGTAGGGCGCGACCGCGACCTCGCATTTCGCCGCGAACCGCGCTCGTAAAAGGGTCGACGCAACGACCTCCGCGAGCTCGGTTTCCGTGATCAGCAGGAAGTCGGCATCTCCCTCGCGCACGACACGAACGGGCGCGACGATCCGGCTCTTCGGCGTCAGCAGCAGCGCCTGCCGGGCCTCTCCCGGCGCGAGCGACGCGACCTCGTTCGAGAGCATGCGCTCCAGGAAATCCGCGGCCTCCGGCCCGGCGACACGGACGTATCCGCGGTCGAGCCGAACGAGCGTTGTCGCTGTGATCGCCACCGAATCCAGTGTAGGCGCGGCGCGAGGGACGGAAGCCGCTTAAGATCCGATCCTCGATTTCGAGAGAAGGGGGAGAAATGAATCGCCTCGTCCGCGCCGCCCTGCTCGTAGCGGTGGCGCTGCTCATCCATGTTGCCCTCGCGGCTGCAACGCCGCCCGGGAGCGACACG
>Ga0136846_1239304_pt1 | contig 11973 bp, 8 predicted proteins | sample HopSoiMetagenom2_FD_96841 | JGI IMG/M metagenome (GOLD analysis project Ga0136846, IMG submission 96841) | Grasslands soil microbial communities from Hopland, California, USA - 2 Assembly 2016 (version 4) | ecosystem: Environmental > Terrestrial > Soil > Grasslands | place: USA: Hopland... | reverse complement strand
GTGGCTTCCGCCTTCAGGCGGAAGTTACAGCGCCCGCTCGTATAACAGCAGCGCCGCGGCTTCGTCGAACGGGCGCGGATTGAACGTGCCGGTCCACTGCGTTGCCGCGTCCGCGGCGAGCGCGGGCAGGTCCCCGGAACTGACCCCGATCTCGCCCAGGGTCCGCGGCAGTTCGCCGGCGCGGGCGAGATCCTCGAGTAACGACGCGAGCGTGGCGCCCGGATCGCCGCCATCGCTCACGTCCGCAACGCCGAGCAGTTCACGATATCGTTCTCGAGTCGGCCCATCCTCCGCGTTCCATCGGACGATGTGCGGCAGCATGACGGCGATGGCGATGCCGTGAGTGGTGCCGTAACGCGCGGTCAGCGGATTGGCGCACGCATGCGTCGCCCCGAGCATCGAGGCTTCAATCGCAATGCCGGCCTCATGGGCGCCAAGCAGCATGGCGCCGCGCGCATCGAGATCGCCCGGACACCGGAGCACGCCCTCGTAATTTGCCTGGAGCCGCCGCCAGGCATCCCGCGCGAACAGCGTCGACAGACTCGTCCGCCGAGCCGTCACGTACGACTCGACCGCATGGGAGATCGCGTCGTAACCTGCGATCGCCGTTACGGCGCGCGGCTGCGAGACGGTCAGGGCCGGATCGAGGATCGCGACCCGGAACGCCGCCTTCGGGTCGCCACACGCCATCTTGGCGTGCGTCTCGGCGTCGGAGATGACGGCGTACGATTGCGCCTCGCTGCCGGTGCCCGCCGTCATCGGCACACCAATCGAGGGTAGCATCGGCCGCGTCGCCTTGCCGTGACCGCGATAGTCGCGCATCGACCCGCCGTTGGTGAAGACGAAATTGATCCCCTTTGCGCAATCGAGCGAACTGCCGCCGCCGAGCCCGGTGATCGAGTCGATGCCGCATGCGGCCGCCTCCGCGCGGCCGGCTTCGATCATCCGGGTGTCGGGGTTGGTGTCGAAATCGTGGAAGAACGACGGACGAATCCCCGCCGCGTTCAGCAGGTTCGCGACACGAGCGACCTGTCCGGTCGCAGCGATGCCCCGGTCAGCGACAATCAGCGTCCGCGTGAAACCAAGCTCGCGGGCGAGCGTCCCAATCTGCGCGAGCGCGTCTTGGCCGAAGAAGATGCGGGTCCGAAGCGTGAAGTCGAACGGCTGCATGGCGTCAATGCTAATCGACTCGTCCGTCTCGCCCCTGGGCGGGACCGCTTCGCCACCAAACCGTGGCGCCGCCGGTGTCGGGAGCCGATGCTCGGGCCTCATCATCCAAAGGAGGACAAAATGCGCTACCGGCTGATACCGATTCTCACGGCGCTGGCGCTCGTCGGCCCCGTCTCGGCGCAGACGCCTCAGCGCGAGGCGCCGTGGAAGGGAAAGAACCTGAAGTATTTTCCGGCGGACACCCCCAGGGACGCGCTGACGCAGCGCATGCGCGAGTTCTCGTTCGCGCTCGGCGTGCGTTGCCAGTACTGCCACGCGGGGGGGAACGGGATCACGTTCGAGGGCGTGGATTTTCCCTCCGACGAGAAGGCCCCAAAGAAGAAAGCCCGGGCGATGCTCCGCATGGTTGACGAGGTGAACAGGAAGCTCCTGCCGCGGGTGCCGTCACGCGCGGAGCCGCGCGTCGACGTTGATTGCGTGACCTGCCATCGAGGGCTGCCGCTGCCGAAGACCCTGCAGACGACACTGCTGGAGATAATCGAGAAGGACGGAGCCGCAGCGGCGGTCGCGAAGTATCGTGAGCTCCGGCGGAATGACATGGTCTCGGGGCGCTACAACTTCGACGAGTGGGAGATCAACGAGCTGGCGCGCCGGCTCGCCGCGGCCAACGACACCGCCGCTGCGATTGCGGTCCTGGAGATGAACGGCGAGTTCTATCCGGCGTCGCCGTCAATCGACTTCCAGCTCGGTGAGCTGCACCGAACCCGCGGCGAACGTGACAAGGCGCTCCAGCGTTATCACGCGTCACTCGAAAAGGCGCCGGATAACGAGGCGGCGAAGAAACGCATCGAGGAACTGGAGAAAAAATAACATGGCGCGCGCGCGGACCTGGTTCGCCGTCTGGCTCGGATGGACCGCGCTCGCGCTGTTCTTCGCGGTCAGCACATCGCTGACCTATCGGTCGACGGGACAGCCGGCCAACTGGTCGCTGACCATCACGCGCGCGCTGCCCGAATGGTGGCTGTGGGCGCTGCTGACGCCGGTCATCGTCGCGCTTGCACGCCGGTTTCCGCTGCACAGCGAACGGCGCGTTCGTCACGCGATCACGCTTGTCGCGGCCGGCGTCGTCATCGCGATCGCGAAGACGCTCGCCGATCGCGCCCTGTTCGCGCTGCTGACCGGGTTCTGGATGTACCTGCTCGCCAGCACGCTGGCACTGCAGTTCGTGATCTATGCCGTTCTCGTCGCGGCGGCGCACGGCGTCGAGTACTACCGGCGCAGCCGCGAGCACGAGCAGCTCCAGGCGCGGCTCGCCGAGACGCGGCTGCAGCTCCTCAGCATGCAGATCCAGCCGCATTTTCTCTTCAACACGCTGAACACGATCGCCGAGCTCGTTCACGAGGATCCCGACACCGCCGATGCGATGATCACCGGGCTCAGCGATCTGCTGCGCCGTGCGCTCGACCTCGGCGCCGCGCAGCAGATTCCTTTCAGCGCGGAGCTCGACCTGCTCTCGCGATATCTCGAGATCCAGAGGGCCCGGTTCGGTGACCGGCTTCAGGTGCATGTCAGCATCGAAGAGGCAGCACGCGACGCCGCCGTACCGGTGCTGCTGCTGCAGCCGATCGTGGAGAACGCGATCCGGCACGGTCTGGCAGCGCGACTGGATGCCGGCCGAATCGACATCGAGGCGGCGGTCGCCGGCGACCGGCTCGTGCTCCACGTCACCGACGATGGCGCCGGCAATGGCAATCAGGTGACGCACGGGCCGGAGCGGGTGGGGCTGGGCAACACCCGAGCGCGCCTCGACGCGTTGTATGGCGATCGCGGCCGTCTCTCGCTCGCCCGCGTACCCGGGCGCGGCGCACGCGTCTCGCTCGAAATCCCGTTTCGTCCGGTGCCGCGGCAGTCATGACGCTTCGGATCCTGATCGTCGACGACGAGAGCGTCGCGCGGCGCCGCATCCGGCGCCTGCTGACGGCGGAGCACGACGTGACGGTCATCGGCGAATGCGGCGACGGCGGATCGGCGATCGCAGCGATCGCAGCCGAGCACCCCGATCTCGTGTTCCTCGACGTGCAGATGCCGGAACGTGACGGGTTCGAAGTGCTGCAGGCCGTCCCGCCGCCCGAACTGCCGGCGATCCTGTTCGTGACGGCCTACGATCGCTACGCGCTGCGCGCGTTCGACGTGCACGCGATCGACTTCCTGCTCAAGCCGTTCACGCGCGAGCGGTTCCGCATTGCGCTGGTCCGCGCCCGCGAACGGCTCGAGCGCCGAGATCGCGACGCGGGGCTGGCCGCGCTTGCCGCCAGCCTCCGCCAGCGCCCGCGCTACCTCTCCCGTGTGCCGGTGCGCACCGGAGACCGGATCGTGCTGGTCGACGTGACGACCGTCGACTGGCTGGAAGCGGCCGACAACTACGTCCGCCTGCACGTGCAGAAGCGCGAGTACCTGCTCAGGGAGACGCTGGCGTCGCTCGAATCCCAACTCGATCCGAATCGCTTCGCCCGCATTCATCGCTCCGCCATCGTGCAGATCGATCGCATCGCCGAGCTGCACCCCGCAACGCACGGCGACTTCGATGTGCTGCTGCGCGATGGCACGCGGCTGACGCTCAGCCGCACCTGGCGCGACCGCCTGCGGGGTCTCTACTGAGCGAGCGAGGCCGGTTGGACGGCCGATTCGTCGGCCTGCTTCGCGCTCGTCACCTTCGACAGCACCCCTTCGAGCAGTGGCGTCAGCAGCGGGAGCTGCCGCGCGCGAATGACCAGGTTCCATGCGCCTTCGAACTTCTTCCACCCCGACGCATAGAAGAAATGCTTGGCCTGGTGCCTCAGTGTTCCATGAGCCAACGATGCGCGTGTTATCGAGCTCCAGCGATAAAACTCCTGGTACGCCCAGTTGTACCCCTCTTCGAGCTCTCGAGGACTCATCCCGGCGGGGCGATAGACGACGTGACGGGTGTCGTAGAGATCCCAGTTGCGTGTGGTGATGCGCCGGTCGCGTTCCAGGCGCGTATGGAGCCCGGTTCCGGGATAGGGCGTCTGGATGTGGAACGTCGCGGTCGTGATCCCGTGTTCGATCGCCCACTCCACGGTCCGTCGAAACACGTCCGGTCCGTCGTCGTCCATGCCGAACACGAAGCTGCCGTTGATCATGATGCCGAGGCCGTGGAGCCGGTTGGTGACCGCGGTGTAGTCGCGATTGAGGTTCTGACGCTTGCCGCTGCGCCGCAGATTGCCCGCGGTCAGCGTTTCGAATCCCACGAAGAGACTGCGCAGGCCGGCCTCGGCGGCGCGCTCGATGAGATCGCCGCGCAGGATCGTGTCGACGGTCGCAGCGCCCTGGAACAACCGGTTCATGCCGCGCATTCCCTCGAAGAGGCTGCGCGCGAACCGCGGGTCGCCGAGCAGATGGTCGTCCAGGAAATACAGATGTCTCCCCGGCAGCCGGGCGATCTCCGCGAGCGCCTCGTCGGTCCGCTGCGTGTAAAAGGACTTGCCCCCCGCGAAGAACGCGTCCTTGTAGCAGAAGTCGCAATGCTGCGGACACCCGCGCGTGACCACGATCGAATTGGGCACGAGATAGTTGCGGCGGCGAATCAGATCGCGCCGCACCGGCGGTATCTGCGTAAGCGTCCGTCCCGCCGTCGAGCGATAGACCGGCTGCGGACGCTTCGCTCGAAAGTTCGCGATGAACTGCGGAAACGTCTGGTCGCCAGGACCGAGAAAGATGGCGTCCGCATGGGCCGCCGCTTCTTCGGGCAAGGAGGTCACGTGAAGACCACCCAGCGCGACGAAGATCCCTCGTGCACGGTAGTGGTCGGCGATTCGGTATGCGCGATACGCATTCGTGATGTAGACCTGGACGATCACGAGATCCGGCCTGTCATCGGTGTGAAGAGGTTCGACATGCTCGTCGACGATCGTGACGTGATCGTCGGCGTTGAAGTACGCCGCGAGGGTCGCGAGGCCAAGCGGCGGAAAGAGCGAGTACTTGATCGGACGCCAGTAGGGACTCGTGGCTTCGGTCAGCGCCGGGAGGATCATCTTGACGCGGAGCGGCGGCGAGGTCATGCTTTGCATTGTAAAGTAGATACGATCCGCCGCAATGGCTGATTTCACTCCGCACCCGATCAAGCCGGCGATCGACCTGTCCGTGCTCGAGCAGCTCGACGTCCGCGTCGGCACCATCCTCTCCGTGCGCGACGTGTCGGCATCCACCCGCCTCGTGCAGCTGACCGTCGACTTCGGCGACCATCAGCGTTCGATCGTTGCCGCGCTGAAACAGGAGCGGAGCGATCCGTCGGAGATCGAAGGACGGCAGGCGCTTTTCGTCCTCAATCTGCCGCCGCGCGACATGATGGGCGTGCGGTCCGACGGGATGCTGTTCGACATCGGCTATGCGGACGGCGTTCGCCCGGTGCTCGCCGTTCCGGAACGGGCCGTGCCGAACGGCGTTCGCGCGGGGTAGGATCCCGCCGACAGGAGGGTGCCGATGCGATCATCCGTCTCGTTGTTCGCCGCCGCGTTGATTCCGCTCGCGGCAGTGGTGGCCGGCCAGGCTCCGGCCACCCACCGGTTTACGCCAACAACGTTCTACACGACGTATTCCTTCGCGCACCCCCCGGCGCTGCGCATCAAGCCCGGGGATCACGTCGTCACCACGACGATTGACGCGGCGGGCACCGATCGCGACGGCAGGTCTGTTTCCCCCGGTGGCAATCCGCAGACGGGCCCGTTCTTCATCGAAGGAGCAGAGCCCGACGACACACTGGTCGTCACCTTCGACAAGATCGAGCCCAATCGCGCGACCGGCTATTCAGGCAGCCTGATGGCGCCGTATGCCGTCACGCCGCAGGCGATTGCCGCGCGTACGGATCGCGATGCACGGCGGATGATCTGGAACATCGACAGGACGAAAGGGATCGTTTGGATCGATTCGCCGGATCTCACGCCGTCGCATCTCGAGCTGCCGCTCAGGCCGATGCTCGGATGCGTCGCGGTCGCTCCCGCGCGAAAGGAAGCCATTACCGCGATCACCCCCGGGGCGTTCGGAGGGAACATGGACTACGCGGGCTTGAATGCCGGCGTGAAACTGATGCTCCCGGTGAACGAGCCCGGCGCCCTCCTCTTCATTGGCGATGGTCACGCACGGATGGGAGAAGGGGAGGCCGCGGGAACCGGCGTCGAGACGTCGATGGACGTGGAATTCACGGTGGCGCTGCTGAAGAAACGGTCCATCGCGTGGCCCCGCGTCGAGAACGACACCCACATCATGGTTCTTGGCAGCGCGCGTCCGTTGCTCGAGGCGTTTCAGCTGGCCACGACGGAGATGCAGAAGTGGCTGATGGCTGACTACGGATTCTCCGAGCGTGGCGCTTCGACGTTCATGGGGCAGGCGCTCGAGTACGAGATCGCGAACGTCGTCGATCCGAACTTCACGGTCGTCGCAAAGATGCGGAAGACGCTGCTGCCGAGGCGGTGATCGAGCATCGCGCGGCCTGAGTTGCCGCCACCGTCCAGCTTAGTGATCCTCAACTTCTGGGAACCTGCAACCCACGAGCTCGCGAAAAACTTTCAGCCGTCATACACTTGCTCTGGAACTGCCGCGGGCGTCGTCGACAGTTGGCACGACGGAGGAGTTCACCCCGGCTGTTTCTTCCACCCGCAGCTGCAGTTATTTCCCGCATCTATATCGAACGATAGGGATCTATCGTCTGACAGGCACGTTGGTGTGGGTACCGCGCGTTTGCTCATTCGCACGCCGGGAGGCTACTTAAGTTCCCAGACGCGACAACAATTTGCCTACTTTTCACGGTTCAGTTCCCAGTCGAGCCAAATTGAAACGTTCGAGAGCGGCATCTCGTTAGCATTAACATGGGAAGTTTTTCCGGTGGAAAGCAGAGAGGAGTCATGATTCACCTCGGTGGTCGTCTTCGTGTCGGTCTCACCATGCTGCTCGGGTGCGGTTTGGCCGCGTGGTGGGCCGTGTCGCCGGCCGCGCAAATACCGGGGCCGCCGCCCCCGGGTGAACGGCTCTGCGACAACTCGTATGAGGATTGCCGGGCGCCGATTCTCGACGCGATAGCCCACGAGAACGCTGGCATCGACGTCTCGGTCTGGTTCATGGACGACTTCAGGTACGTCGACGCGCTGATTCTCGCGTGGAAGCGCGGCGTGCCGATTCGCGTAATCGTCGATACCCTGGCAGACGCAGTTCCAAACAACAAATTCCAGCGCGACAGGATGATCGCGGCAGGCATTCCCATTCGGGAATACACCGGAAGCGCGATCAACCACTGGAAGGTGTTCATCTTCCACGGCCAGGGCAAGATGAACTTCAGTGCGGCGAACTTTTCGAACGGGTCTTATTCTCCGATCGTGCCGTACACGGAGTACGTAGACGAGGCGATTTACTTCACGAATAGGCCGAGCATCGTCAACAGCTTCATCACGAAATTCGAGGACCGCTGGACGAACACGACGAAGTACGCGGATTTCGCGAATATCACCGCTCCGCCCACGCGGATTTACCCGATCTCCCCGATCGATCCCGCGCTCAATTTCGTACCCGATCAGAACTTCGAGAACCGGCTGAAGGCGAATGTTGATCTTGAAGGAGCGAACCCGAAATTCCCGTCGCTGACACCGAAAATCGACGTCGTGATCTTTCGCATCACGTCCGCGAAGATTCCTGACTCGTTGATCGCCCGAGCCCGGGCCGGAGTTCCGGTTCGGCTCATAAACGAAGAGCAGCAATACCGCAATCCGACGTACTTCTGGGACTCTTACAACATGGATCGGATGTCCACGGCGTGCGTCGGCATGCCGGCCCCGTGTCAACCGATCCAGCTCAAGTTCAAGAACAACACCACGGATCAGGACGCCCACCAGAAATCGATCATTCTTTATACCCGGGCTCTGTCCACAACTCCGGCACCGATGGTGGTGTTTGGTTCATCCAACTGGACCGCTTCCTCGGCCGCCAGCCAGGAGGAGCACAATTACTTCAGCATGGAACCCTGGATGGTGGACTGGTTCGTCCAGCAGTTCGAGCGCAAGTGGAACAACCTGAAGGCCGACGGCACGGCGATCGGTACTGGTACCGGTGGTTGTACCAGCACGGGCCCTTGCTTCAAGCCCTTCGTGCCCCTGCCGCCCGACGCGCCGCTGATTGTGTCGCCCGCGAACAACGCATTAGGGGTCGCGACCGCTTCCGTGACGCTCAAGTGGGAAGGCGGCTATTGGGCACACAAGTACAACATCTATCTCGACACGACGCCCACGTTCAGCAGCCCGATCGCGATCGACTTCACGCCCACCGTCGCCAGCGCAGGCGTCGTGGCCACCAAGGAGTCGTACACGGTGACGAATCTTCTTCCGGGCACGACTTATTACTGGAAGATCGTCAGCAAGACGATGGCGAACCTGACGAAGACTGGGCCCGTCTGGCAGTTCACGACCGCCGGCGGCGCGCCGGTACCGGCCGCGCCGACGGGCCTTACGGCCGCGGCGCCATCGTCGGCGGAAATCGATCTCTCATGGAATCCGCAAGACGGCGAGGAAGGGTACCGGATCGAGCGCAAGCTGTCGACTGATACGACTTACACGCAGATCGCGAGCATCGCGCAGGACGTGATCACCTATGCGGACAAGAACAGCGGCCTGAAGCCGGATACGACGTACAACTATCGCGTGCGCGCGTTCACGACATCTGGCGCGTCTACGCCGAGCAATGTCGTGACCGTCAAAACGCCGTTGCCAGCGGTCAGTCCGCAGGACGTCGTGCTCTACGCTGCGCACGCTCCTGTGATCTTCGGCGGCAAGTACTTAGTGGCGAGTGATGCCACGGCGGCAGGCGGCCAGCGGCTCGACAATCCAGACCTCGGAGCCGTTACGGTGTCGACACCGTCCGCGACGCCCGCGAGCTACTTCGAACTGTCGTTCGCCGCCGACGGCGGTGTGCCGTATCACCTCTGGATTCGCGGGAAGGCATTCAGGGACAGCACGTCGAACGACTCTGTCTGGGTGCAGTTCTCGGATTCCGTCAACGCGTCCGGCGCGGCGACATATCCAATCGGTTCGACCGCCGGAGCGACTGTCATTCTTTCGGACTGCAGCGGGTGCACGGTGCAGGGATGGGGCTGGAACGACAACGGCTTTGCAACCATGGGGCCGCAGATCGTCTTTGCCAGTTCGGGCACCCACACCGTGCGCGTCCAGCCACGCGAGGACGGCTTCGAGATCGATCAGATCGTGCTCTCGCCCTCGACGTATCTGAACACGTCTCCCGGAGCGATCAAGAACGACTCAGTCATTCTTCCGGAGCAGGGGGCGGTGACGGGTCCTCCGGACGCCCAGGCGCCGACCGTGGCGATCACCGACCCGGCTGACGGTGCAACGGTTGGCGGTGCGGTGACCGTGAACGCCGCGGCCACGGACGACGTGGGCGTAGCGCGCGTCGAGTTGTGGGTCGATGGCGCACTGGCGCAAACCGACGCCACCGTGCCTTACTCCTTCACGTGGCACGCCGCGGACGGCACGCACATGCTCGAGGCGCACGCCTTTGATTCGGCCGGCAACCAGGGCACGTCGGCGTCGATTACCGTGCAGACGTCAAATCCGCCGACCGGCGACGTCTTGCTGTCCCCGACGGACGCGCAGCAGACGATGAACGCGCAGCCAACGGTACTCGCCGGCAACTGGAGCGTCGTCGCGGATCCTGCCACCGCGAACGGCTTGCGAGTCTATGAGCAGAACGCAGGGGCGGCAAAGATCGCCCCAGCGCTGGCGGCGCCGGCGAATTACTTCGAGATGACGTTCAACGCTGACGCCGGAAAGCCGTATCACCTCTGGATGCGGATGAAAGCGGACAACAACGACTGGGCGAGCGACTCGGTGTTAGTGCAGTTCGACAATTCCGTGACATCGACCGGCACGCCGGTTTTTCGGATTGGGACCACGTCGTCGACCTCGATCAATCTCGAAGACTGCAGCGGCTGCGGCCTCTCGGGCTGGGGCTGGCAGGACAACGGCTGGGGCGTCAACGTCTTCGGCCCTGACATTTACTTCGCGACGTCGGGCACGCAGACGATCCGCGTCCAGCAGCGGGAGGACGGCGTCTCGATCGACGAGATTGTTCTCTCGCCCTCGACATACCTGACGTCGTCGCCGGGTGCGCTGAAGAACGACAACACGATCGTGCGATGAACGGAAAAGTGGTGAGTCTCGAGTCGAGGTCCTGAGTCGGCAGTCGCCGACTAGGGACTCAGGACTCGAGACTCACCGCTCCGTGCGCGCGCAGTTGCACCCGCCATGCGCGCGCTCCTTCCATCGGCCATTTCCGCCACGGTTCGGTATGCTCGACGCGATAGCTCGATCTGCCGGGCGGCCGCTTCGAGCAGCACGGGCCGCACCGCCTCGGCTGACTCCCACGCGCGCGCGATGGCCGCCTCGAGATGCGCGCCCCAACCCGATTCCGACATTTCTACCGATTCCAACCCCGCGCCGAACTGGTCGGCAAGGCCGAGAAACTTCGCGCGGTAGTACTCCGATGCGACCAACCCCACGGCTGGAATTCCTTGAGAGAGCGCGAAGACCGCGCCGTGGTAGCTTCCGGTGACGACGACGCGACATCGACCGACCTGCCGGATGATATCGACCGGCGAGCGCGGCTCGGGATCGCTCGATGCTGACATCACGTCCGCGAACAGCTCGCGGATGGCAGCAGCATCTGCGCGTTCGGCGTTGTGGGGCTGTGTCCCTCCCGGCTGGCGCGAGATCGGCAGTGGGACGAGCGGGGCGCTCCACCGCCGTGCGGCGGCATGCGCCGCCTGCTTCACAATGCCGAGGTTCGAGCCGTTGGTCTCGGCGTAGTAAGCGACCCTGACATTGATGCCCAGCCCTCCGCCGAGTTCTGGCTTCTTCTCGCCGTAGGCCAGTTCAATGGCATCGTCGCCGGTGAGGAAGATGCGATCGGTCTGGACGCCGAAGTCGCGGAGCAGCGCGCTGCTGGCACGTCCCTCCCGGAGTGCGATGAAGTCGATCGATGGGAGGACTGCGGCGACCCTCGACCGCAAGACCGGCGCGTCCAACGGACCGAACCCCTGTCCGAAAATCGCGGTGACCGGTTTCCCGAATCGTCGGGCGCGCTGGATGCCAATCTGCAGCGTGTCCAGGACCCTGACCGCTTTCGTCGTGAATGCGTCTGTGAGTGATCCGCCGCCCGTGAGCGCGACCACGTCTGCGGTTCGCATCCATCGCAGGAACTCTGTGATCGGGGCCAGTTCCTCACCGCGGAGCCGATGCCGGACGGCGAGCGCCGCTTCCAGAGGCCGCGCCGCGTTCAACTTCAGTCCGCGCTCCAATCGCTCGACCGTTGCCGCCGCTGTCGACGGCAGACGCGAGTGAAGACGGCCGAACATGTGTATGTTGAGCCACTGGGCCCGGGCACGATTGCTGAGGGGAATCAGCTGGTGATCGAGCGATTCCAGTGCCGCTGGCGCTTCGGTCAGCACTCCGATGGATGCGGACGGCCAGAGCGCTCGCCACCGGGCAAGGGCGACCTGCAGCATGGCGAGGTCGCCGAAATTGAGGCAATCGTAGCTGCCCGGGTCGATGAGCACCGTCTTGACGCCAGTCACCAAGCGGTCCTTAAATCGGATGCGTCCATTGGGCACGATGGGCGCCCTACGCAAGTGATGCGCCAGCTCGGCCTCGCGAGTAGCGGGCAATTGTTGACCTGCCGCTTGCTGAGATCGGTAGCGTATGGCTGAATCTTGGTAGCGATGTCCACACC
>Ga0136846_1229151_pt1 | contig 11973 bp, 10 predicted proteins | sample HopSoiMetagenom2_FD_96841 | JGI IMG/M metagenome (GOLD analysis project Ga0136846, IMG submission 96841) | Grasslands soil microbial communities from Hopland, California, USA - 2 Assembly 2016 (version 4) | ecosystem: Environmental > Terrestrial > Soil > Grasslands | place: USA: Hopland... | reverse complement strand
TCCGCCACCGTGCGCATGAAGCTCAAAAGCCTGGTCGCCAACTTCAACACCGAAGTCGTGTTCAAGGCCGACGACAAGATCGACCAGATCGTCCTGGACAAAAAGGACTGCACCTACTCCTACTTCGCCGACCCGCTGTACGTCTGCATGGACTCCGAGTTCAACCAGTACGAAGTCGAAGCCGAAAACATGGGCGACTCGCTCAACTACCTGCAAGACGGCATGGAACTCGAAGTCGTGTTTTACGACGGCAAGGCCATCTCGGTCGAGCTGCCCACCAGCGTGCAGCGCGAAATCACCTGGACCGAACCCGCCGTCAAGGGCGACACCTCCGGCAAGGTCCTGAAACCCGCCAAGCTCGCCACCGGCTTTGAAATCGGCGTGCCGATCTTCGTGGCACAGGGCGACGTGGTTGAAATCGACACCCGCACCGGCGAATACCGCAAGCGCGTGTAATCGTGCTTTGACACTCTTGAAAAAGGCTCCTGACGGGGCCTTTTTTGTTTGCGGGTCTGGCACCATCTGGCAATCCTGCCTGACGCGGTCAACTCCATCACAATAAAGCCATGAACAACAAAACACGCGATATTGAAGCCCCCCGCCTGGCCGATGCCTGGGCCGCCTTGCAAGCCCATGCAAGCGAAGGCAACCCGCTGGAAGCTGACGCCTCGCGGCTGGCGTTTGCCGATCCGGAGTTCCTGCTGCGGCGCGAAACGCGCGGGATCCGTTTCCAGCTGGAGCTGCTCAAACCTGACCTGGAGCAACAAGCCCACGGCATCGAAAACACGGTCGTCGTTTTTGGCAGCGCCCGGTTTCGCAGCGAAGAAGACTCGGTGACCATGGTGGCGGAAGCCGAAGCCGGCGGCGATGCAGAAACCATAGACCGCGCCCGCAAACTGGCACGCAATGCCCACTATTACGAGAAAGCCCGCGCCTTCGGCAAGCTGGTCGCGCAATACAGCGAAGACAAGCCCTCCGAGAAAAAGCTCTTTATCTGCACCGGCGGCGGCCCCGGCATCATGCAGGCCGCCAACCGCGGGGCGCACGAGGCCGGTGGCATGAGCGTGGGCCTGGCCATCGCGCTGCCCATGGAAGAAGCCGCCAACCCCTACGTGCCGCCCGAGCTGTCATTCAAGTTTCACTACTTCGCGCTGCGCAAGATGCACTTCATGATGCGCGCCAAGGCGCTGGTGGTGTTTCCGGGCGGCTTCGGCACGCTGGACGAACTCTTTGAAGTCGTCACGCTGGTGCAGACCCGCAAGGCCAAGCCGGTGCCCATCATCCTTTTCGGCAGCAGCTATTGGCAGCGCCTGCTCAACACCGAGATGCTGGTGGAAGAAGGCGTGATATCGCCTAATGACCTGAAGCTCTTTCAGTACGTGGACGACGCGCAGGTTGCCTGGGACCTGATCAAGGACTTCTACCGGCTTTAAGAACCTGTTCACGGTTTAAACGGGGCCGCGTTTGGGTGCAATCGGGATGAGTGGGCCGGCCGGGAACGCCGCATGGGCTAATGCCCATGCAAGGGCCTGGGTGGCTCAATCGCCCGATTTCACCCCAACCCGGAGGGCAAGCCCCTTCTCGGGCGGTCTGCGGCGTTGCGGCGCTAACCCATAGCTGAGCTATGGGCAGCGCACCGCGCCTTGCATCCCATCCCGAGAAGGGGCTTGCGCGGCCCCGTTTAAACCGTGAACAGGTTCTTCAGTGTTTAGGCTCATGCCCGCCATGCGCGGGCATGGAGTCTTTAAGCAGCCAGGCTGCCCGCGAGCCAAAGCCCACCATGGTGCCGGTGGCCCAGAACACCCCGGCAATTCCCACCAGCGCGCCGGCGGAGCCGAACAGCATGGGCATCACCACGCTGGAGGCATTGATCGCCATCAGCCGCAGCCCCAGCGCTTCACCGTGGCGCGCCTCGGGAGTGATCTGGTGCAGCATGCTCATGACCATGGGCTGCACCATGCCCAGGGCCAGGCCCAGCAGGACTGAACATATCCCCATGCCGATCGCCGAGTGCATCAGCGGATAAATGCCGAACAACGCTGCCGTGATGAGCATGGAGGCAGCCAGCACCTTCCACTCGCGCAGATGGGCGGCCACCAGCGGCATCACAGTACGAATCAGCGCCGCTGCCACCGCAAACGAGCCGAGGATGGTGCCGATCACCGATGCGCTGATGCCTCTTTCAAAACCCAGCACCGGCACGACAAAGGTGTGCACGTCCCAGCAGGACGACAAAAACCAGTTCACCAGCATCAAGCGGCGAAACGTCGCCTGGCGCAGCAGATCCCAGGCCCTGGGTTGCGGGCCGCCGCTGGCCGCGATGACCGGCGGCAGCTCACGCGTCTTGCGCACCAGGAACCAGCTGGCCATCGGCAAAATCGCCATCAGCAAGAATGCCGCGCGGTAGCCTGAGGTGCTGCCCGGCATGGCGCCCACGTGGTCGATCAGCAGGCCGGCTGAAAAAGGCCCGATGAAGTTGGACACCGCCGGGCCAATCGACAGCCAGCTGAACACCTGCCTGAGTTGCAACGCACCCACTGCCGCCCGTCCCACGTGGCGCTGCAGCGAAATCACCGCCGCGCCAGTGGCGCCACCCGTCATCAGCGCCGCAAAACACAGCACCGGAAAGATCGGGAATGCCACCGCAGCCCCTGCCCCCAGCACGGCGGCAAATACGCTGTAGCTGATGGGACGGCGCAGGCCATGCCTGTCGGCAAAGCGGCCGGCCGGCAGCGCCAGAAAGACTTGCGTCAAGGCAAAGAGCGCCAGCAGCACGCCGACTGCCGCGGGGCTGTAACCTTCACGCAGCGCCAGCAGCGGGGCCGCCATACGCGTGCCCGCCATGCACGCATGCAGGCAGATCTGCGCCACGATGAGGCGGGCGAGTTCAGGCGTCATTTTTCAAGTAAAAAGTGGCCGCAGCCCAATAGCCACGTGCGCTACCAGCTATCAATTCAATAGCGTTCGGTTGCGGCATCAGGGCGCTCATTCGCCCAGCAAGTCAGTGTCAGCCACGGGCGGCAACAGCGATTGCGATTCGATTTCGGGCAGCGCCTCAACCTTGCGCAGCGCCAGCCGCATCTGCTTGGCGCGGGTGTCGGCCTTGTCCAGCGTGTCGGATGCTTTGGCGACCTGCTCCTTGATGCGTGCGACCCATTCGCCGTAGCGCTCGAATTCCGTTTTGACGGCGCCCAGCACCTTCCACACTTCAGAGGCCTGCTGCTCCAGCGCCAGGGTGCGAAAACCCATGTGCAGGCTGTTGAGCATGGCCAGCAGCGTCGTCGGCCCGGCCAGCGTCACGCGGTATTGGCGCTGGATCGCGTCCATCAGCCCCGGGCGGCGCAGCACTTCGGCATAGAGGCTCTCAACCGGCAAAAAGAGGATGGCGAAATCGGTGGTGTGCGGCGCCGCCAGATAGTTCTCGGCGATAGATTTCGCTTCAGTGCGGATGCGCGCCTCGAGCGCCTTGCCGGCCGCCTCGACGGCAATGGGATCAACCCGTTCATGCGCATCAAGCAACCGCTCGTAATCGTCGCGCGGAAACTTCGCATCGACTGGCAGCCAGACCGGCGAGCCGTCGTCGCCGCGGCCCGGAAAGCGGATCGCAAAGTCGACACGCTGGCCGCTGCGCGGTTTGGTCTCTACCTGCTTGGCGTACTGGTCTACCGTCAGCACCTGCTCAAGCAGCGCTTCGAGTTGAACTTCGCCGAACATGCCGCGCGTCTTCACATTGGTCAGCACACGCTGCAGGCTGCCAACGCCGACAGCCAGCGACTGCATTTCCCCCAGTCCCTTGTGCACCTGCTCGAGCCGGTCGGCCACCTGTTTGAAGCTTTCGCCCAGGCGTGCCTCCAGCGTGGTCTGCAGTTTCTCGTCGACCGTCTTGCGCATTTCGTCGAGCTTGGCGGAGTTGGTCTGTTGCAATTGCGCCAGTTGCCTCTCCAGCGTTTCGCGCACTTCGACCATGCGGCGCGCGTTCGACTCACTGACGGATTGCAGTTGCGTGGTCAGGGTGTCCGACAGGGTTTTTTGCAGCAAAGTGAGCTGCTGCGCAAACGCGTCGATCTGGGTGTTCTGCGTGCGGATGGCTTCGGCGCTTTGCTGCACCAGCGTCTGCTGGAAGGTAGCGAAGGTGGTGGCCAGTTCCTGGCGGCTGCTTCGGGAGTTGTCGCCGATCTCGCGCCGCAGCTCGCGCTCGAGCTTGTCATGGCCCGCCACCATGCCGGCCATCATCTCGATGCGCCCTACATCTGAAGGCGCAGCCGGCTTGCGTACCAGCAACCAGACCAGCAGCAGCAGGTTGGCCACCAGCAAGGCCAGGGCGAATATCAACCAGGGTTCCATGGATTCAGTGTCTCAGAGGCCGGTTTTTCAATGCTACGACGTCATATTGTGACGCGACTACGGGTTTGCTATTTATTTGATAGCCAGTACCGCAGGGTTTAAGGGGGTCAAAGGTTTGTTGCCGCCAAAGAACGCGATCAGGTTGTCGGCGGCCAGGCTGGCCATGGCCAGGCGCGTGGGAATGGTCGCGCTGGCGATATGCGGTGTCAGCACCACGTTGGGCACGGTCAGCAGGTCGGGGTGCACCTTGGGCTCGCCTTCGAACACATCCAGCCCCGCGGCCGAAATGCGCTTGTCTTTCAGCGCCGCGGCCAGTGCCGCGTCGTCCACAATGCCGCCGCGTGCGATGTTGATCAGCGTGGCGGTCGGCTTCATCAGCGCCAGCTCGGCCGCGCCTATGGTGTGGTGCGAAGCCGGTGAATATGGCAGCACCAACACCAGGTGGTCGGCAGTCTTGAGCAACTCTTCCTTGCCGACATAGCTGGCCTTGCATTCGGCCTCGAGCGCGGCGTCAAGCCGTGAGCGGTTGTGATAAATCACTTTCATGCCGAAGCCATGGGCGCCGCGTTTGGCGATGCCCTGCCCGATGCGGCCCATGCCGAGGATGCCCAGCGTCGCGCCGTGGATGTCGGAGCCGGCGAACATGTCGTAGCTCCACTTGGTCCATTTTCCGGCACGCAGGTAATGCTCGCTTTCGGTGACACGGCGGGCCGTGGCCATGAGCAGCGCAAAGCCGAAGTCGGCGGTGGTTTCGGTGAGCACGTCGGGGGCATTCGTGGCCAGCACGCCGGCCGCGGTCATTGCGTCAATGTCGAAGTTGTTGTAGCCCACCGCCATGTTGGCGCAGATCTTCAGGCCCGGGCAGGCGGCCAGCACTTCGGCGTCAATGCGGTCGCCACCGGTGGTGAAGGCGCCGTCCTTGCCTTTGAGGCGCTCGGTCAATTGAGCTTTGGACCAGGTTTCATCGCTCTGGTTGGACTCGACCTCAAAGTGCTGCTCAAGGCGCGCAATGACTTCGGGGAATACAGCGCGGGCAACGAGGATTTTCGGCTTGCTCATGAAGCTTTTTACTTTCTGTCAATGAATGGTTAAAACCAGATGAAGGTCATGATGATGAAGAGGGGGATCAGCACCGCGCCAGACCAGGCCATGTAGCCGAAGAAGCTGGGCATAGCGACGCCGCGTTCTTCCGCCACGGCTTTGACCATCATGTTGGGCGCATTGCCGATGTAGGAGTTGGCGCCCATAAACACTGCGCCGGCCGAAATGGCGGCCAGTGTCGGCGCCAGCGTGGTCATCAACGTCGCCGGGTCACCGCCCGCCGTATTGAAAAACACCAGGTAGGTGGGCGCGTTGTCGAGAAAAGAACTCAGCGCGCCCGCCGCCCAGAAGTACATGGCCGGATCGGGCTGGCCGTCGGGCCGGGTCACCGCCGAGACGATGGCGCCGAAGGGGCCCGCGGCACCGGCCTTGAGCATGGCGATCACGGGAATGATGGTCAGGAAAATACCCGCAAACAGCTTGGCAACTTCCTGCATCGGCCCCCACGAAAACTGGTTGTCTTTGTGCACGCCCGCCGGCGTCAGGCGCAGCGAGATGAAGGTGACTGCCAGCAGGCCGGCGTCGCGCACCAGGCCAGGCAGGCCGACCTCTGTGCCGTATACCGTGATGCCCAGCGGCGTCTTCCAGAGGCCGCTGAACAGCACCAGGCCCACCACCGCCGCCAGCAGCCAGAAATTGACAGCCCCTTCAAAGCCGATGCCGCGGGTGTCGGGCGTCGGGTCGACGGCAAGCACGCCCTCTTTGGCGTAATACCAGCGGTCCAGCAGATAAAAAATTCCCAGCAGGCTGCACACGAGAAACAGCGTTTCCGGAAAGATGTGGCTGACCGTCCAGAAGAAGTCAACGCCTTTGAGGAAGCCGAGGAACAAGGGCGGGTCACCCAGAGGCGTCAGCGAGCCGCCCGCATTGGACACCAAAAAGATAAAGAACACCACCACATGCGCCTTATGCACCCGGTTGTCGTTGGCGCGAATCAACGGCCGGATCATCAGCATGGAAGCACCGGTGGTGCCCATGAAACTGGCCAGCACCGTGCCGATGGCGAGGATGGCAACGTTGACGGCCGGGCTGCCGTGCAGGTTTCCCCGGATGAAGATGCCACCGGCCACGGTGTAGAGCGCCACCAGCAGGATGATGAAGGGAATGTATTCGGCCAGCAAGGCATGCACCAGGCTGCTGCCCGCCAACGCGGGGCCGAACACGGCGGCAAAGGGTAAAAAGAACGCCAGCGTCCAGGCGGCAGACACCTTGCCGAAATGGTGATGCCAGAAAGAAGGCGTGAGCAACGGCATCAACGCGATCGACAAAAGAATGCCCGCAAAGGGAACGCCCCATGCCCATGAAAGGCTGGCGCCATCGACATCGGCCGCCATCGACAGTCCCGGCAAACACATCAAAGCAAGCATGGCAGCGCCGCGTGAAATTTTCATTGCATCTCCTTTTATTGACCGGAAAAAGCCCGTGCCGCCTCGGGCCTGCAGCTTTTTCCCTTGATCGTTGTTTGTCCCGTCATGCCGGGCGGCATTCAGGCAATCTCGAACACCTGCCTCAGATAGGCCAGGTATTTTTCGTCGTCGCACATGTTCTTCGAAGGCGTGTCAGACAGCTTGGCCACCGGCTGGCCATTGCAGCGAATCATCTTGATGACGATCTGCAGCGGCTCGTAGCCCAGGTCGTTGGTGAGGTTGGTGCCTATGCCGAAAGCCAGCTGGCAGCGGCCCCTGAACTGCTGGTACAGCTCGATAGTGCGCGGCACCGTCAGGCCGTCGCTGAAGATCAGCGTCTTGGTCTGCGGGTCGACCCGGTTCTTGGTGTAGTGCGCCAGCATGCGTTCGCCCCACTGGAAGGGGTCGCCGCTGTCGTGGCGGGCGCCGTCAAACAGCTTGCAGAAATACATGTCGAAGTCGCGCAGGAAAGCGCTCATGCCGTAGACGTCTGACAGCGCGATCCCGAGGTCGCCCCGGTACTCCTTGGCCCACGACTCGAAGCCGAAGACCTGGCTGTCGCGCAGGCGCGGGCCCAGCGCCTGGCAGGCCTGCAGGTATTCGTGCGCCATGGTGCCCAGGGGCGTCAGGCCCAGCTTCATCGCATACAGCACATTGCTGGTGCCGGCCAGCTGGCCGCCCGCTCCTGTGCCAAGGCGTGCCACCAGGGTGCGCAGCACCTCCTCATGCCAGGCTTTGCCAAAGCGGCGGCGTGTGCCGTAGTCGGCAATCTTGAGGGTGCGCAGCCCTTGGGTCTGCAGCTCGCCGATCTTGGTCTCCAGGCGCTTGCGCCCTTCGGCCAGGTCCGCCTTCTTTTGCGTGTTGCGAAAGTAGACCTCGTTGATGATGGCCAGCACCGGAATCTCGAACAGGATGGTGTGCAGCCAGGGCCCTTTGATCGACACGTCGATCTCGCCCGAAGGCAAGGCCGTGACACTCACATACTTTTCATTGAGCCGGAAGATGCCGAGGAAGTCGACAAAATCGCTTTTGATAAAGCGCATGGCCTTGAGGTAGGCCAGCTCGGCGTCCTGGAAACGCAGGTTGCACAGGCCGCGGATTTCTTCGCGTATCTCCATCACGTAGGGCGCGAGATCGCCAATGCCTGGCGCACCGGCATTGCGGCACTTGAACTTGTATTCCACCTCCGCACCCGGAAACTGGTGCAAGACCACCTGCATCATGGTGAACTTGTACAAGTCGGTATCGAGCAGGCTGGTAATAATCATGAAGAACGCTTGAGGGCCGCGGCGCGGCAACGCCTTGGTGGTTAATCAGGTGAACAGCCCGCCGCACACATGACGCAGCGGACTTCCTTCAACTCGCGCTGGCTCAGGTGCCCAGGAAATCCACTTCAAACAGCAGCGTGGCGTTCGGCGGGATCACGCCACCGGCGCCGCGTGCGCCGTAGCCCAGTTCCGCCGGAATGATGAGGCGGCGCGTGCCGCCCACCGACATGCCCTGCACGCCTTCGTCCCAGCCGCGGATGACCTGGCCGGCGCCCAGCGAGAACTCGAAAGGCTGGCCGCGGTCTTTGCTCGAATCAAACTTGGCGCCTTGCACGCCGCCGTTGTACAGCCAGCCGGTGTAGTGGACCTTGACATGCTGCCCCGCCTTGGCGATGGCGCCGGTGCCTTGCACCGTGTCTTCGTATTGCAGGCCGGAAGGCGTGGTGGTGATGTTGCTCATGGGGAGGTCCTTCTGAAGGAAATGAAAGGATTAAAAAAACAGGAGGGAGCGAAAACAGGAAGAAACCGGTCTTTCGTCATGAACCCCTGACTTTACCCGCAACCAGCAAAACCAGCCGGTCAGCGCGGGATGCCAGCAACTGGTTTTGCTCGGCCACCAGAAGGCCCAGGCCTTCCTGCTTCAACTTCAGGAGCGCATCGCGGATGGATTCCACCAGCACGGGGGCAATGCCTTCGCAGGGCTCATCAAGCAGCAGTATTTTGGGCGCCGTCATCAGCGTACGGGCAATCGCCAGCATCTGCTGCTCGCCGCCGCTCATCTGTGCGGCGCGCCGGCCCAGCATGGCCTTGAGCGCGGGGAACAGATCGAGCGCACGGACCTCAAGCGCAGCGGCATCGCGGCCTGCCGCAATTCGCAGGTTCTCACGCACGGTGAGGTCAGTGAAGAGCCGGCGGTCTTCTGCCACATAGCCAAGGCCGGCGCGTGCGCGGCGGGCGGTGTCCCAGCGTTCGATCGCCCCAGGCTTCGCCTGTGCATCGATCTGATATTGAATGCGGCCTTCAGTGCGTACTTCCAGCCCCATCAGTGACTTGAGAAGCGTGGACTTTCCAGCGCCGTTCAGGCCCTGCAGAACGACCAGTTCGCCCGGCGCGACCTGCAACGAGACATCAAACAAGGCTTGCGCCGGGCCGTAGAAGGCGTTGAGGTGCTGCACGTCAAGCATGGCGGGCTCCTTCACCGGCGGTTTCGCCCAGATAGCGGCTTCGCACCGTCGGGTCCCTGGATATCTCGTCGAACGATCCCTGCGCGGCAAGCTTGCCCTCGATCAGCACCAGCACCCGGTCGGCCACGCCGGCTACGGCGTCCATGTTGTGCTCGGTGTACAGCACCGTCATGCCCTGCCCTGCCAGGCCTTTCACCAGCTGCATCAGGCTGGCGCGCTCGGGCCCGGCCAGGCCGGCAGCAGGCTCGTCCAGCAAAAGCAGCTGTGGCGCAGCAGCCAGCGCCACAGCCAACTCCAGGCGTTTCTTGGCGCCATAAGGCAGGCTCAATGCATCGTGGTTGGCCAGCGCCTCCAGCCCGGTCTGCGCCAGCAGCGCCAGGGCCGCCTCGCACCCTTGGCTGTCCAGCTGTTTGAAAGCTGAAATGGCCCGCAGCCCAATCTGGGCCTGGCCTGCCAGCTGCACATTTTGTAGCACCGTGAGCGCCTCAAAGACCTGCGCCACCTGAAACGTGCGCGCCACGCCGTGCTGCAGGCGGGCCTGCGGGCTCAAACCCTCCAGCGGCACGCCCTTCCACACGATATGGCCACCCGTGAGCGGGTACTGGCCGGCAATGCAGGCAAAGGTGGTGGATTTGCCCGCGCCGTTGGGGCCTATCAAAGCCACGCACTGGCCGGGTATTACCTCAAAGCTCACGCCATCGACGGCGCGGATACCGTCAAAGTGCTTGACCAGTTGCTGGACCTGCAACATCAGCGGGCCCCTCCCGTCTTGCCTCTACGCCGCAAGCGCGAAAGAAGCAACGGCAACCGGCCCGCCAGTCCCATCAACCCGGAGGGCGACGCCACCATGATCAGCATGATGAACACGCCCAGCAGGCCGCGCCAGTAAGTGACTTCACGGCCCAACTCGGCACCGGCGTAGGTCAGCACCACGCTGCCGACCACAGCGCCCCACAGCTGGTGCACGCCGCCGAGAAGCACCACCAGCAGGGCATCCACCGAGGTAGAGACCGCCGCCAGTGAGGGGAACACCGCCCCCTTGTGCGCAGCAAAAAGACCGCCGGCCAAGCCGGCCAGCGCGGCACTCTCCACAAAAATACGGTACTTGAGCCAGCCAATGGCCAGGCCCGAAGCCGATGCGCGCATGGGTGCATCGCGCAGCGCCTGAAGCGCCGCCCCCAACACGGAGCGGCCCAGAAAGCGCAACGCAAAGACCGCCACCAGGGCAAGCCCCACCAGCAGGGCGTAAAAAACCGGCCGCCCGTCCTCGCCGACAAGGGTGAGCCCAATCAAGCCGTTGTCGCCGCCCGTCAAATCCACCCATTGCGTCGCGCCCGCCCAGATCACCTGCGCCAGGGCCAGGGACAGCATCGCCAGATACACGCCGCTGCTTCTGACCACCGCGGCACCGAACACCGCCGCTACGGCCAGTGCCGCGCCGCATCCCGCCGCCAGCGCCAACGGAAGCGAAGCGCCCCAGAGGCTGTGTGACAACGCCGCACCATAAGCGCCCAATGCAAAAAACGCGGCATGGCCAAAGCTGACTAGGCCGCCGAGCGCCATCATGGATTGCAGGCTGATGCCGAAGATCATCAGGATCAGCGCGTCGGCGGCCAGGGCTTGCCAGTAGGGCCCGCCCGCCCATGCCACGCAGGCCAGCACCACAAAGGCGGCCGACACCAGCGAAGAGCCCGCCAGCCCCATTCCCAGGCCGCGAAACTTCTGGGCCGCCTCGCGCGCACCACCGCCCTCTTGCGAAGAGACCGCCTTGCCGTTAAGCCCCTGCGGCCGGAACACCAGCACCACCGCCATGGTGAGAAACACGATCACCAGCGTGGCCTGCGGAAACACGCTGATGCCAAATGCATGGACCAGCCCGATCAACAGCGCCGCCACAAAGGCGCCGCCTATGCTGCCCAGTCCGCCCATCACGACGACAACAAAGGTCTCGACGATCACATTCATGTCCATTTGCAGGTGGGCAGGCTCACGCGGCAGTTGCAACGCGCCGGCCAGCCCCGCCAAGGCACAGCCCAACACGACTGCGCCCAGCATCAGCAGGCGCGGGTTGACGCCCAGCGCCTCGAGCATGGAGCGGTCTTGCGTTGCGGCACGCAAGCGCTGGCCAAACAGCGAACGGCGCAGCAGCAGATGCAGGCCCAGCCAGACCAGAGGGCCCAACGCAATCATCGCCAGCTGGTAGACCGGGAAAAAGTCCTCACCGATCTGCACCGAGCCCTTGAGGCCCGGAAAGCGCGGCGCAAACACTTCGTCAGGGCCAAAGCCCCATTGCATCGCATCGTGCATCGCCAGCGTGAGGCCGAAGGTGGCTACCAGCTGGTAAAGCTCGGGGGCTCCTGTCATTCGCCTTAGCAAGAGAAATTCGGCTGCAGCCCCCGCCACACCTGCGCAAGCAGCTCCTAAAAGAATAGCAAGAAGATACAGCAGCGCACTCTCGCCCCAAGCCGGAAACCAGAGCGTGACCCAATGCGCGGTGAACAGCGCCCCCAGCATGAAGAAGCTGCCGTGCGCAAAATTGACGATGCGCGTCACACCGAAGATCAGCGTGAGGCCCGCCGCCATCAGGAACAGCGTGGTCGCGTACGACAGGCCCCCGAGCAGCTGGACCACGGAAAAGGTCATCCAGTCAGTCCAGCCAGGTAGTGAATT
>Ga0136846_1225371_pt1 | contig 11973 bp, 14 predicted proteins | sample HopSoiMetagenom2_FD_96841 | JGI IMG/M metagenome (GOLD analysis project Ga0136846, IMG submission 96841) | Grasslands soil microbial communities from Hopland, California, USA - 2 Assembly 2016 (version 4) | ecosystem: Environmental > Terrestrial > Soil > Grasslands | place: USA: Hopland... | reverse complement strand
GACCGGCACGACGCTCTCGCTCGAGCGCCGCCGGCGTGTCGCCGAGTACGCGCGCGACCGTTCCCTGGCCGTCCTCGAGGACGATCCGTACGGGCTCGTGCGCTTCGAGGGTGAGCCGCTGCCGAGCATCGTCGAGCTCGAGGGCGGCGAGCACGTCATGTACAGCTCCTCGTTCTCCAAGACCGTCGCGCCCGGCCTGCGCGTCGGCTACGCGATCGTCCCGGAGGCGCTCTCGGGCGAGCTCGAGAAGCGCGTGGCCTCGACGTACATCACCCCGGCGCTGCTCGCTCAGGCGACCGTGCACGAGTTCCTCCGCCGCGGTCTGCTCGAGCCGAGCCTGGAGCGGGTCGGCGGACTGCTGCGCACAAGGCGAGACGCGATGCTCGAGGCGCTCGAGCGTGAGCTCTCTGGCCACGCTCGCTGGAACCGGCCCGAGGGCGGCTACTTCCTCTGGCTCGACCTTCCTGACGACCTCGACGCCTCGGAGCTCCTCCCCCGCGCGACCGAGGCCGGAGTCACGTTCGTCGCCGGCGCCGACTTCGGCGGGCCGCCCAACAGCGCCCGGCTGGCATTCAGCTTCGCCTCGCCCGAGGAGATTCCCGAGGGCGTCGCGCGGCTGGCCCGCCTAGTGGCGGCGGCGCCCGCGCCGGTTTAGCTGCGACAGCAGCACGCCGCAGATCAGGCCGAGCGCGATGCTGAGCAGCACCACCCAGATCAGCGAGACCTGGGTGGTCCCGAACACGAAATGCATGTTCACCTGCTTGCGGTTCTCGAGCACGAATGCGATCGCAAAGGCGATCACCGCGAGCAGGACGATCAGCTTCAGGTAGAGGCGGGGCTGCCACTGGCGCAGCCCTTCCTCCGCGGGAACCGCCTCGTCCGCGGGCTGCTCTGGAGGCTGCTCGTCGGAGCGGCGGAGCCGGAGGCGCATGCCCGGAGTTTAGGTGCCGCCTAGGCCGCGCGGTACTGGCCGGTCAAAGGCCGCGGCACGAGCCGGGGCTGCCGCGGAGGCACGAGCGAGCCGCGGCTGTGGAGTCGAAACGTTGGACACGGAGCCTCCAGCGTGAGTGCACACAGACCGGCCCGGTGGAAATAGCAATCGCCGCAAGTTGGTTGGATTCGCTTGCTCAGAGTGTCGCCTGCTCCCTCTAAATGCGTGGCCCGAACAAGGCAGGACTATAGGGCCGCTGCTCTCGCTTTCAAGGTTTGCCTGTGGAGAAAACATTGCAATTTCCGGCGGTTTCAAAGCTGCCGAAAAATGGTTGTACTTCAGGCTTTCGGGCCGAGCGTTGCCAGCGCCCGCAACGCCTGCCGAACATTTTCCACAGGGATGATCCTGAGCCCCTCCGCGTACTTCCTGGCCTCGCGCGCGTTGTCCCCGGCAGGCACAAGGAACACGTCCACACCCGCGCGGCGCACGCCGAGCGTTTTCTGCTTCACGCCGCCGATCGGGAGCACCGAACCGTCCAGGGCCAGCTCTCCGGTGGCCGCGACCCGCCGCCCGTGGGTGACGTTCCGCCCGAGCTCCTGCAGGATGTCGAGCGCGAAGGCGAGGCCGGCCGAGGGCCCGCCGATGCCCTGCGCGTCGATCGACACCTCGACCGGAAGCTTGACCTGGAGGTTGTCGGAGGCGGTGATGCCGACCAGCGCCTGCTTCGGGGCGGTCGGGTCGGCGATGGTCCGGAGCGTCACCTCTCGCGTCCGGCTCCCGCGCCGGTAGCGCAGGCGGATCTGGTCGCCGGGGCGCTTCCGCGCGAGCTTCGCTCGGAGCTCTGCGACCGTCCGGATCGCGGTCCCGTCGACGGCCGTGATGACGTCGTTCGGCTGGAGCACCTTCGAGGCAGGTGCCTTGGGCTCGACCGCGAGGATGGTCACGCCTCCGCTGCGCGCGGTCGGCTTGTAGCCGAGCATCTTGAGCGCGACATACGGCGCGACCTTCTGCGAGTCGCTCATCTCGACCTGGCCGAGCCGCTGGTCGAGCGCGTCGCTGATCGGCGGAGCCTTGACAAGGGACGAGCCGCTCCCGCGGATCCACGGGACGAGCCGTTCGAGCAGCCTCGCGTCCCGCTCGCGGACGTCGACGAAGTAGATCTGGTTCCGCTTCGCGTGGTGGCCGGAGATTCGGAGGAGCGGCGCGACCGGGTGGGCCGGGTCCACGAGCTGCAGCTGGTAGCCGTGTGCGGGAACGATCCAGGCGATGACCACCGCCAAGACGAGGAGCAGCAGCCCGGTCGCCGCCAGACGCCCGGGCGAGAACCAGCTCTTCTTCAAAGAAGGCCCCGCGTCAGGCCGCCGTCGACGGGGATCACGGCACCCGTCACGTAGCTCGCGGCGTCGGACGCGAGGAAGCAGACGACCTCGGCGACCTCGCGCGGCGCGCCGAAGCGCCGCAGTGGGATCTGCTCGAGGTCTTCAGCGCGCGGCCGGCCCTTGAACGCCTCGGCGAGGCGCGCGGTCTCGATCCGGCCGGGCGCGATCGAATTGACCGTGATCTTCTTCGGGCCGACCTCCCGGGCCAGCGTCTTCGCCCAGCCGATCACTCCCGGCCGGACGGCGTTCGAGAGCGCGAGGTTCTCGATCGGCTCGCGGACCGAGCTCGAGGTGATGTTGATCACGCGGCCGTGGCCGCTTCGCTCGAGCTGCGGAAGGCAGAGCTCGGTCAGCCGCACGGCCGAGACGAGGAGCAGCGCGACCGCGTGCTCGACCTGCTCGTCGGTGAGGCCGACCGCGGCCGTGCGCGGCGGGCCGCCGCCGTTGTTGACGAGGATGTCGATCCCGCCGAAGGCCTCGAGCGCGCGCTCGACGAGACGTTTCACGTCCGCGGGGTTGGTCACGTCGCCACGGACCGGGAGCGCGCCGAGCCGCTCGGCCTCGCGCTCGAGAAGCTCGCGACGTCGCGCGAACATCGCGACGTTGGCGCCCTCGGCGGCGAGCGCCTCCGCGATCGCGAGGCCGATCCCAGAGGAGGCCCCGCAGACGATCGCGGTGCGGCCGGCTAGCCCGAGGTCCACGCCTGGCTCGCTGCGTTTGCGATCCCCGATCGCCGCCGCCCGCTTCCCCGCCGCTCACTTCCACGCGGCTCAAAGCCCCACCCTGGGTGGGGAAGAACGTCCACCCGCCACCCGCTGCGAGCGTATCGGGAAAGTCGTGACACGTCTGTGGACCGGGCGCGCCGGTTCTGCGCCAATCCGTCCACAGCCCTACTCGGTCGAGCCGAGGACGCCGACGACGTCCCGCACCGCGGCGGCGGATTCCTCGAACGCGCGCCTCTCGTCGTCGGTGAGCTCGAGCTCGAGCACCTCCTCGATCCCATCCGAGCCGAGCCGCACCGGCACCCCCATGTAGAGCCCGTCGATCCCGTACTCGCCCTCGAGGTACGCCGTGCACGGCAGCACGCGGTGCTCGTCAAGGAGCACGGCGTCCACCATCTGCGCCACGGCGGCGCCCGGCGCATACCAGGCGGAGGTACCGAGCAGCTGGACCACCTCGCCGCCGCCCTTCGCGGTGCGCTCGACCATGGAGTCGATCCGGTCCTGCGAGACGAGTCGCGTCAGCGGCACGCCGCCGACGGTCGTCGCAGAGACGACGGGCACCATCTGGTCGCCGTGGCCGCCGAGCACGAGTGCCTGCACGTCCTTCACCGACGAGCGGGTCTCCCAGGCGATGAACGTGCGGAAGCGCGCCGTGTCGAGGATGCCCGCCTGGCCGAAGACCCGCTCCTTCGGGAAACCCGAGGCGGTCTTTGCGACGTGGCACATCGCGTCGAGCGGGTTCGAGAGCACGATGATGATCGCGTCCGGCGACTGCGCGACGGCCTGCTCGACGACCGAGCCGACGATCTTCTCGTTCGTCGTCACGAGGTCGTCGCGGCTCATCCCCGGCTGCCGCGGCAGCCCGGCCGTCACGACGACGACGTCCGATCCCGCCGTCTCCTCGTAGCCGTTCGTCCCGGTAACCGTCGGTTCGAATCCGAGCACGGGACCCATCTGCGAGATGTCGAGAGCCTTGCCCTGCGGCAGCCCTTCCTTGATGTCGGTCAGGACGACGTCGGCGTAGTCGCGCTGCGCCAGCACTTCCGCGGCGGTCGCGCCCGTGTTCCCGGCGCCGACGATCGTGACCTTTCTACGCAACCCGCGCTCCCAGCTTCTCGACGATCGCGTCGGCGACCTCGCTCGTCCCGACTGCGCTCGGATCGTCGCGCGAGGGCTTCATGTCGTAGGTGACGCTCTCGCCTTCCTCGATCACCTCGGCGATCGCCTCCTCCAGGTGGTTCGCCGCGTCCTCCTCGTCGAGATGGCGGAGCATCAGCATTCCGGAGAGCATCATCGCCATCGGGTTCACCCGGTTCTGCCCCGCGTACTTGGGCGCCGAACCATGCGTCGGCTCGAAGACCGCCGCATGCGTGCCGAAGTTCGCTCCCGGCGCCAGCCCGAGGCCGCCGATCAGGCCCGCAGCGAGATCCGAGACGATGTCGCCATAGAGGTTCGGCAGCACGAGCACGTCGTACTCCTCGGGCCGCTGGACGAGCTGCATGCAGAGGTTGTCCACGATCCGATCCTCGAACTCGAGGTCGGAGTTCTCCGCCGCGACCTCGCGCGCCACGCGCAGGTAGAGCCCGTCCGAGAACTTCATGATGTTCGCCTTGTGGACGGCGGTCACCTTGCGGCGGCCGTTGCGGCGGGCGTAGTCGAACGCGAACTCGACGATGCGCCGGCTGCCCTCGATCGACAGCGGCTTGATCGAGATCCCTGAGCGCGCCGGCACCTGCCCGCCGTGCGCCTCGATCCAGGCGGAAAGCTCCTCGGCGTGGGCCGTGCCTTCCTCGTACTCGATCCCGGCGTAGAGATCCTCGGTCGCCTCGCGGACGATGATCAGGTCGACGTTCTCGTAGCGGGAGCGCACGCCGCGGTAGCTCTTGCAGGGCCGGACCTGGCCGTAGAGATCGAGCGTCTTCCGGAGCGTGACGTTGACCGAGCGGAAGCCGCCCCCGATCGGCGTCGTGATCGGCCCCTTCAGTGCGACGCCCGTCCGCTGGATCGACTCGAGGACGTGGTCCGGCAGCGGGTTGCCGCCGTGCTGGTCCATCACGTCGGCCCCGGCCTCCTGGACGTCCCAGTCGAATTCGACACCGGTCGCCTCGAGCACGCGGCGCGTGGCTTCGGTCAGCTCTGGCCCGGTGCCGTCACCCGGGATCAACGTCACCTCGTGCGCCACGGGGCTGGACTCTACCGAGCGATACTCTGCCCGCGTCATGGCCTCGAAGCCCGCGAAGAAGTCGGTCGCCCTCTCCGGTGTCGCGGTCGCGGAGACCGCGGTCTGCTCGATCGATCCCGAGCGCGGCATCCTCCGCTACCGCGGCTACGACATCGCCGATCTCGCCGAGCACTCGACGTACGAGGAGGTCGCGTACCTCCTGCTCGAGGGCGAGCTGCCGAGCGAGGAGCAGCTGCGCTCGTTCAAGGAGGAGCTCGCGCAGCGTGAGCTGCCGGCCAACGCGCGCGCGCTCATCGACGGCAACGCGCACGACGTCTCCCCGATGGAGATGCTGCGCACAGCCGCGTCGTTGCTTTCATTCGCAGATCCCGCCGAGGCGGCCGTCGACCGAGAGAACGACCGGCGCAAGGCGGCGGCCCTGATCGCGCAGCTTCCGACGATCGTCGCCCGCCACCACCGCTTGCGCCAGGAGCTCGCGCCCGTCGAGCCGGATCCCGAGCTCTCGTATGCCGAGAACTTCCTCACGATGATGCGGGGAGAGAGCCCGAGCGAGCGCGAGACCCGCGCCTTCGACGTGGCGATGATCCTGCACGCCGAGCACGAGCTGAACGCGTCCACGTTCGCTGCGCGCGTCGTCGCCGGCACCGGAGCCGACCTCCACTCGGCGATCACCGCGGCGATCTGCGCGCTCAAGGGCCCCACGCACGGCGGCGCCAACGAGGCGGCCATGCGCACCTTCGAGGAGTTCGGCTCACCGGAGGCCGCCGAGGAGGGCGTGCGCCGCTATCTCGCGGAGAAGAGGACTCTCTACGGCTTCGGGCACCCGGTCTACGTGACGACCGACCCTCGGGCCCGCATCCTCAAGCGGCTGTCGGAGGAGTTCTCCCAGGAGGGCGGCGAGCCGAACTGGTACGCCATCACGGAGGCGACCGAGCGCGCCGCCCACGAACAGAAGGGCCTGAGGCCGAACGTCGACCTCTACAGCGGGTCGCTCTACCGCTACCTCGGGATCCCGAACGACCTGTTCACGCCGCTGTTCGAGTGCAGCCGGGTCGCGGGCCAGGCGGCGCACGTCCTCGAGCAGCACGCGAACAACAGGATCATCAGGCCGGCGGGCGAGTACGTCGGGCCCGGCGAGCGCGAGCTGCCCGTCCGCACCTCCTGACGCTCCCGGCGTCCGGTAGATTCGAGTCCGATGAACGACTTCAAGCCCGGTCTCGAAGGAGTCGTCGCCGTCCAGACAGAGATCGCGGAGCCCGACCGCGAGGGGGGCTCGCTTCGCTACCGCGGCGTCGACATCGAGGAGCTCGTCGGCCACGTGCCGTATGAGAAGGTCTGGGGGCTGCTCGTCGACGACGACATCAGCGTCTCGATGCCGGATCCGGAGCCGCACGAGCCACCTGCGCTGAGCGGCAACGCGCCGGCCGACCTCCAGTCCGAGACCGCCCGGCTCTCCGGCGTGTGGCAGCTGGGCAAGCTGAACGAGATCTCCGACGAGCAGGCGCGAGAGGACCTCGGACGGCTCTCGTCGCAGATGATGGAGATCGTCGCGCGCTCGGCCGCGAAGGCCGACGGACGCGAGCCGGCTCCGGACGACGTCGTGGCCCAGGGCGACACCGCCGCCGAGAAGTTCCTCCTCCGCTGGCGCGGCGAGGCCGACCCGCGCGCCGCGAAGGCGATCGACACCTACTGGATCTGCACCGCCGAGCACGGCCTGAACGCCTCCACGTTCACGGCGCGCGTCGTCGCCTCGACCGGCGCCGACTGCGGGGCGGCGCTCTCGTCAGCGGTGGGCGCCCTGTCCGGGCCGCTCCACGGAGGCGCGCCTGCGTACGTGAAGCCGATGCTGCAGGAGGTCGAGCAGCTGGGCGACCCGGAGCGCTGGGTGCAGGATGCCCTCGAGAAAGGGAAGCGGATCATGGGCTTCGGGCACCGCGTCTACCGCGCCGAGGACCCGCGCTCGCGGATCCTCAAGCGGACGGCGAAGGAGCTCGGCTCTCCCCAGGTCGAGCTCGCGGAGCAGCTCGAGCAGGTCGCGCTCAAGGCGCTGCAGGAGAGGCATCCGGAGCGCGTGCTCGCGACGAACGTCGAGTACTACTCGGCGATCGTGCTCGACGTTGCGGAGATCCCGCCACCGCTCGCTCCCGCGATGTTCGCCTGCTCGCGCGTGGCCGGCTGGTCGGCGCACATCCTGGAGCAGAAGCGCACCGGCCGTCTCTTCCGGCCGTCCGCGCAGTACGTCGGCCCCTCGGAACGATCGCTCACGTCGGTTTGACCCTCGCCGAGGCAGCCGCCGTCGCCGACGAGCTCGCCAAGCAGGGCAAGGAGCGCGAGCTCGCAGATCTCCGGCGCGACTGGTCGGACGAGATCGAAGAGGCCACCCGCTCGGGCGACTACCGCGAGCGCGCCGTGGCCTACCGGGCGATCGGGCAGCTTCGCTTCCGCCAGAAGGCCGAGCTACTGCGCCGCGGCCTCGAGGACGACAGCCCGGCCTGCCGCGGCTCCGCCCTCCTGTCGCTCGAGCTGCTCTCGCGCGACCACCCGCGAGAGATCAACTCGGTGCGGCCGCTCCTGCACACGCTCGCCAACGCCGACGACAACGCGGCCGTCCGCCGCCTGGCGGTTCTGTGTCTCCGGAACGGCTCGCCCCAGCGCGACACGGTCGTCCTCCTGCAGGGGATCGCGGACGAGGACGGCCTCGAGCGCGAGCTCAGGCAGACCGCCGCAAAGGTCGCCGCAGGGCTCGAGAAGCGCGCGAACGCGCGTTAGACGCAGTTACAGACGTTCCCGCGGAGCTGCCGCCCGCAGGAGGGGCAGATGCGGCGGCGTTGCCGCCACTCGAGCCCGTGCTTGCCCACGCCTCCGAGCGTCATCAGCAGCCCCGCCGCAGCCGTCGAGATCATCAGTACCGCGATGTGCGGGTCGAGAGCCATGGCTCATTCGTTCCGCACGCTCACTCCTCCGAAACGTGCCGTCGCCGTGCGTGCGGGTGGCTGCGGAAGTAGACGTCGCGCCGCCGCCGGTCGCTGACGTGGGTGTAGAGCTCTGTCGTGCCGAGATCCGCGTGCCCGAGCATCTCCTGGACGCTGCGCAGGTCGGCGCCGCCCTCGAGCAGGTGGGTGGCAAACGAGTGGCGCAGCAGATGCGGATGGACCCTCTCGGGCTCGAGGCCGGCGCGCTCGGCGAGGCGCCGCAGGATCAGGAAGGCGCCCGCGCGCGTGAGCGCCCCGCCCTGCGCGTTCAGGAAGAGCTCAGGGCGGTGGCGGCGGTCGAGGTAGGGGCGGCCGTGCGCGAGGTAGCGCCGTAGCGCCTCGATCGCGTGGCGGCCGACGGGGACGACGCGCTCCTTGTTGCCCTTGCCGGTGCAGCGGACGAGACGGCCCTCGAGGTCGACGTCGGTCTTGCCGAGCCCGACGCCCTCGCTGACCCGCAGCCCCGCGCCGTAGAGAAGCTCGACGAGGGCGCGGTCGCGGAGCGAGCGCGGGGTCGTCCCGGGAGCGGCCTCGATCAGGCGCTGCGCCTCCGCGGCCGAGAGCGTTCGGGGCAGGCGTCTCCTCCGGCGCGGAAGCTCGAGTGCGGCGGCCGGGCTGTCGGTGCGGACGCCGAGCAGGATCAGGTGGCGGAAGAAGGAGCGCACGGCGGCCACGCGGCGCGCGATCGTCGCGGGGGCGAGGCCGGCGGCGCGGAGCTCCGCGAGCCACCGTTCGAGGTCGTCGGTTGTCGCCTTCGACGGCGGGCCGCCGAGCCAGTCGCCGAGCGCGCGCAGGTCGCGGCGGTAAGCGTCGACGGTCTTCGGCGCCCGCCGCGCCGCGAGCAAGGCGAGGAATCCGTCCACTTCGGGATCGGACGCAGCCGGTTGGGCCCGCGGCGTCGCCATCGCGACGTTCTTTCTTCGCCCCGCGCGTGCGGACGCCTGCTAGAGACAGCCGCTGTGAGCGCAGACGAGCGGCTGGAGGAGGCGGCGAAGCTCTTCGACGCCGCCGCGGAGGAGCTCGAGCACGCGGCTGCCCACTGCCGGACCGCCGCCCGGCATTTCCGCGAGAAAGCCGTACCGCGAGGCGCGGCGCACGCCTGGGCAGCGCTCGGCCACATCCGAACCGCGGAAGAGTCGCTCGAGGCGCAAGCGCGCGCGCACGCTCGCGCCTCGAACCCTTAGCCCTCGGGCGGTGGAACGACTTCGCCGCGCTCGATCCAGGCCCGGAGCTGCTCCTCGAACGTCGCGAGCGAGCCGTGCCAGCGGATGCCGTCGGCCATCTCGTCGGACATCGGGCCGAAGGCACTGCACTCGTGCCGCAGGACGGTGCCGTCGCCGTCCTCGACGAACTCGTAGCGGTGGTCGAGCCTGATCCCGCCGCCGAGCATGTCGCTCGTGCTCGTGTAGCCGTTGGGCGGGTCCCACCAGCCGATCGTCCCGTAGAGCTTGCCGGCGCCGTCGCCCCAGTCCTCGTAGATCTGGCCGCCGGCACGACGGTCGTTGACCACCCGCTTGAGCCGGTCCTGGCCGTAGCTGACCTGGAACCACTTGCCGGTGTCGAGGAAGGCCTCGAACACCTCGTTCTGTGGCTTCGCAAAGCGGAGTTCGTTCGTGAACGTGACATGCCGAACCTCGTGCATCAGTCCTCCTTCAGGTGGCGCTCGAACGCCAGTAGCTGTGAGGCCGACGCCTGCTGGAAGCTGTTCAGCCAGCGCTCGAGCTCGCGCTGGATCGGAACGGCGTTGAGCTCGTTCCACCGCTCGCGGCCCTCCCGGCGGGCGAGGACGATCCCGGCGCGCTCGAGCACGCCGAGGTGCTGCATGACCGCGAAGCGCGAGAGCTTCGGCAAGACCTCGCAAAGCGCGGTCGTCGTCTTCGGCCCGTCACGGAGTGCGTCGAGCAGCGCCCGCCGGTGCGGGGAGCCCAGCGCCTTCCAGACCTTGGCGTCGTCCATTACGTGATAAAAATATCACATAACTACGAGCGAGGATGCGCACTGTCGTAGACCTTCCGCAGGCGCTTCGCATCCACGTGGCTGTACATCTGCGTCGTCGAGAGCGAGCTGTGGCCGAGCAGTTCCTGGATCGTGCGGAGGTCGGCGCCGCCCTCGAGCAGGTGCGTCGCGAAGGCGTGGCGGAGGCGGTGCGGGTGCGGCAATAGGCGGCGCAGCGTGCTCGTGTCGAGCCGGCGGCCGCGGGCCGAGAGGAAGAGCGCGTTCTCCGCGCGGCGGACGAGCTTTGGCCGCGCCTCGCGCAGGTAGACCGCGACTCGGTGCGACGCCTCTTCGCCGAGTGGGACGACGCGCTCCTTGCCGCCCTTGCCGCGCACGTGGACGAGTTCCTGCTCGAAGTCGACGTCGGCGAGGTTCAGGTCGACCGCCTCCTGCGAGCGCAGGCCGGCCGAGTAGACGAGCTCGACCAGGGCCCGGTTGCGGAGGCCCAGCGGGCCGGTCCCATCGAGAGCGTCGAGCGCGGCGTCGACGTCCTCGGAGCGGGGCGCGTCGGGAAGGCGCCGCGGCCGCCGCGGCGCGAACGACGCGTCCGGGACCCGCTCCGGCCCGAGCGCGTGGCGCAGGAACGCGCGAACGGCCGCGAGCTTTCGCCCGATCGTCGAAGGCGCGAGCTTCCTGGGCCGCGCGCGCCCGAGCTCCGCGGTGTAGTCGGCGAGGGCGCGTACGTCGACCTCGTCGAGGCGCGTCCCTCGGCGCTCGAGCCAGGCGCAGAACTCCGTTACGTCGACGCGGTAGGCGCGCCGCGTCGCCTCCGCGAGCGCGGGGCTCTCGAGGAACCGCTCCAGCTCTGCCTTCACGCGGCGCACTTCGCCGCGAACGCGGCTAATCCTCAGGAAACGGCTGCGACGATCTCGTCCGAGAGGCTCGGGAAGCCGCGCAAGAACTCGGCGCGCTCGGCCTTGAAGCGCTCGACGAGAGCGCGATACGCGTCATCGCGGCCCTGCTCCGCATACAACCGCCGCGGCTGCAGGACGTCGAGGTCGTCGATTCCCGGCACCGCGGAAGCGACGAAGTAGCCGAAGTCGGGATCGAGCTCCCACTCGATGGTCCCCTCGGCGATGCCCTTCACGATCGCGGACGAGTGCTTGATCCGCACCTTGCGCGAGCGCTCGTCGTCCTCGGGACCGCCGACGCGCCCGGTGTTCATCACGTAGACCTCGAGCGGGTTCTCTGCGAGGAGCTCGAGGAAGCGGTTGCCCTGGAGGTCGTGTGGCATCGGGAAGAACGGGTTCGTCCCGGGTACGCGCAGGAACTTGCCGGCCTCGTCGGCGCCGCCGGCGCTCGTGCCGGTTGTCTCGCCGAGCATGAAGAACGCTGCCGCCTGCGGGCCCTCCAGCTTCGCGACGGCGGGAACGATGTTCTCGTTCTTGTTCAGGATCAGGAGGAAGTGCGCCTCGTCGATCTCGTCCGAGGCGGCGCTCTCGATCACCGAGAACGGGAAGGTCGCGCGGCCATTCGACGTGTAGTTCGTGTCGTAGAAATCGACCTCGTCGCCGTGCTGCGAGACGTTCTCCAGGTACGAGTCGGGCTGGGTGACCGCGCCGTAGATCGTCGGCTCGTCCTCGGGGTTCAGGCCGAAGGTCTTCGCGAAGCAGCCGTTCTCGGTGGCATAGACGCGGCCGTTCGGCATCCAGGCGACGAAGTCGTCCTGCACGGGCAGGGAGCCGTTCTGGCGCGTGAAAGTCGTGGTCGTCTTGCCGGTGCCCGAGAGCCCGACGATCAGGCCGACGCGCTTCCCCTGCTCGGTCGGGATGATCTTGCAGCCGGCGTGCAG
>Ga0136846_1219039_pt1 | contig 11974 bp, 11 predicted proteins | sample HopSoiMetagenom2_FD_96841 | JGI IMG/M metagenome (GOLD analysis project Ga0136846, IMG submission 96841) | Grasslands soil microbial communities from Hopland, California, USA - 2 Assembly 2016 (version 4) | ecosystem: Environmental > Terrestrial > Soil > Grasslands | place: USA: Hopland... | reverse complement strand
TTCCCGCTTCCCGCTTCCCGCCTCCCGCCTCCCGCCTCCCGCTATGTCCGCTTCTCTCACTCGACGAGTCTCCTTCGCAGGGGCGCACCGCTACAGCAGGCCGGAGTGGAACGATGCGCAGAACACGGCCACGTTCGGGGCGTGTGCGTGGCCAAACTTTCACGGGCATAGCTACGTGTGCGACGTAACGGTCAGCGGACCGATCGATGACAAAACCGGATTCGTCGTCGACCTCGGGGTGCTCGACCGGATACTCAAGGAGCAGGTGAAGGACCGATTCGATCATCGCAACATCAATCTCGACGTCGCAGAGTTTGGTGAGGGCAAACTCGTCCCAACCGGGGAGAACCTCGCGCGATTCATCTTCGAGCGAGTGGACAAGGAGCTTCCCAAACCGGTCAGGGTGATACGCGTCACCGTCGGTGAAGACGACACGCTGAGCGCCACCTACAGCCGGGATTGAGTCGAATGTCGATTCATGGAACGCGCTCGTTGCGCGCTCTGATGTGTCTCGTGTTGTCAGTCACGCTTTCGTCGTGTGTCACGATGTCGCGAGTGGTGCGCCCCGCGTCCGGACGCGACGATCTGGCTCGATTGATAGACTCGCTGACAGCGCAGCCGCAGTTTCGTGGCGGACATTGGGGCGTGCTGGTGGTGAACCCGCGTACAGCGGACACACTGTATTCACAGAACGCGGGCAAGCTGTTCATGCCTGCGTCCAACATGAAGATCATCACCTCGGCGACGGCGCTTACGCTGCTGGGACCTGATTACACCTACAAGACGACTTTTCTCGTCGACGGGCCGGTGCAGGATTCATTGCTCGACGGCGACCTGATCGTGATCGGTCGCGGCGATCCGACGATCAGCGACAACATGCGCGGTGTCGCCACGACCGTCATGGATGCGCTCGCCGATTCCATTCGCGCGCACGGGATCTCACAGATCACTGGCCGTCTCGTTCGCGTCGGCAACGCCTTCCCCGACTCCGTCCATGGCTACGGGTGGGAGTGGGACGATCTCGGCGAATACTACGGGTCGGGCGTCGACGAATTGATCTTCAACGAGGGAATGGCGCCAACCACGCCTCGCCCTCCGCCGGACAGCGCCCGCGACAGCGCGTATTCGGGCCCGGCGAAGGATCCAGCAACAGGCTATCTCAACGCGTTGAACGACGCGCTCGTCCGCAAGCGGATTACGCTCGATGCCGGCGTTCTCGACAGCATTCTCCCGACGCCGATCAAGATGGACACGTTGTTCACCTTCACGTCGCTGCCGATGCGGAACATACTCCCGGCGCTTCTCAAGCCTTCACAGAACCAGATCGCGGAGATTCTGTTGAAGACGATCGGTCTGGAGCGCGGGGGAATGGGTACAGCAGACAGCGCGCGCAGGATCGTGGGCCAGCAGCTTCTGGCGTGGGGAGTGAACCCCGATGAGTTCGTGATTCGTGATGGCAGCGGACTCTCCAGACACGATCTCGTGACCCCGGAGACGCTGGTGCGTGTGCTCGATCGAATCCAGCAGGACACGGCATTTGCCGTCTTTTACAATGCGCTGCCGATTGCCGGCGTCGACGGGACGCTCCAGGACAGAATGAAAGGAACCCCTGCTGAGGGAAACGCGCATGCGAAAACCGGCTCCATCTCCAACGCGCGGACCTTGTCCGGTTATGTGACGACGGCCGACGGTGAGCGGCTGATCTTCAGCATCATGGCCAGCAATTGGACTGGCCCGACGTCGGCGGTGACCAGCGTTGCCGATCAGATCGTATCGGCGCTCGCGGCATACCGCACTCACTGAGATAGTTCCGTGGCGCGTTTGCGGAGTGACCAGGAAATGCTGAAGCTCGCCGAAGCGAGCGAGCGGATCCTTGCCGACATCAAGCCACTGGAGATCGAAGCCATTCCCCTACGCCAGGCGCTGGGCCGGGTGCTGGCGGAGGACATCTCGGCGACAGTGACGATGCCACCGTGGAGCAATTCCTCGATGGACGGTTACGCCGTGCGGTCAGCGGACATCACGCCGGTGATGACCGGCGAGAAGGTGAAGCTGCGAGTGGTGGGCACGATCGCCGCCGGCGATTTCGCCAAGCGGCCGCTCAAGCGTGGTGAAGCGATGCGCATCATGACAGGTGCGCCGGTTCCGGACGGCGCCGATTCGGTGATTCGAAAGGAAGACACCGATGGCGGCGTGGAGAAAGTGGAAATCCGGGACGCGCGCGACGTGTGGAAGAACATTCGGCCCGCTGGTGAGGACTACCAGCGCGGCGATGTTCTCGCCAAACGCGGATATGCGATCAAACCCGCGCTCCTTGGCGTTCTCGCATCGACCGGCATCGGCGAGGTCAAAACCTTCAGGCGCCCGCAGGTGGCGATCGTCAGCTCGGGGGACGAGCTCGTCGATCTCGAACAGTTCGATCAGGTGGCGGATGGTAAGCGCATCATTTCCACCAACAGCTACACGCTCGAAGCGCTGACGCGAGTTGCGGGTGGGATTCCTTCGGATCTCGGCATCGCCGCCGACACCAAAGCGTCGCTCCGCCGAAAGCTGGAGAGCGCTGAAGGGTGCGATCTGATTCTGACTTCTGCCGGTGTTTCCGTCGGCGACATGGATCACACCCGCGACGTCATCGAAGAACTGGGCGGGGAGATCAGGTTCTGGAAGGTCAGAATGCGGCCGGGAGCGCCATTGGCGTTCGGGTTGTTGAATGGCACGCCGTGGATCGGAGTATCCGGCAATCCAGTTTCAGCGATGGTGAGCTTCGAGCTTTTCGTCCGACCAGCACTTAGAAAGATGCAGGGCCATGCGGCGCTGTTTCGCCGCCCTGTCACTGTCACCATCGACGAAGACATCAAGATCGGGGCGAAGCTGACTCACTTTCTGCGCGCGATTGTGACCCGTGGCGAAGACGGTGCTCTAACTGCACGACTGACCGGTCTGCAGAGCTCCGCCGCGCTGACTTCGATGGCGAAAGCAAATGCGTTGCTGATTGTTCCGGACAAATCGCCACAGGTGCCGAAAGGCTCGAAGCTCCACGCGCTGATGCTCGATCAGAGTCTCGACGAGACTTCAGCGTTCTCCCTGTGAGTGAGCCAGACTCGTCAGGAACGGCCAAGCAGGATGTTCTGCAGGGTAAAGATCTGATTACCTCGCTGAAGCGGCGGTTTCGCACCGCCGAGATTGAAGCAGTCGTTGGTGAACGGACATACCAGATCCTTAAGCCGGCGAATCCCGACGATCTCATTCGCGAAGAAGATTTCGTGAAAGATGAGCGGCTTCCTTACTGGGCAGACATTTGGCCGTCTTCCCTGATCCTCGCCGCCAAACTGCTCGAGCTCGACGGCCACGGCCGCACGGCGCTGGAGCTCGGATGCGGCGCCGGGTTGTGCACCATCGCCGCGACGGCCGCCGGGTTCGACGTGCTATCGACCGATTACTACGAAGACGCGCTCGATTTCACTCGCGCCAATACGTTCACCAACCTCGGCGCAGAAACGCGGACGATGCTGTTCGACTGGCGGCATCCGCCGGCCGATCTCGGCCGTTACGATCTGGTGTTCGCCTCGGACGTTCTGTATGAGCTGGAATACGCGAAACTGCTACCTCAGATCCTGCGGCGTACGATGAGCGTCGATGGTTACGGACTCATCGGAGACCCAGGGCGTGTCGCTGCTCCGACTTTCGTCGAGTCGTGCACAGACAACGGACTCGTCGCCGAGAAGATCGAGACGCGGCCGTTCGAGGCGGGCGAGATTAGGCAGAGTATTGATATTTATCTGGTCAAGGGGGCATGAGGATAGGGATGAGGGATGGGGGATGAGGGACGGGACCGGAGTGTAGGAACCATCCCCCGTCCCCATCCCCCCCCCATCCCCCCTAACTACATCTGGCGATACTTCGGCCCTGAGCCGCCTTCGCGCGGAGTCCAGCGGGGACCGAGCACGTCGGTGGCCTTGCAGTCGATACAGTTAGCCGGGCTTACGACCAACCGATCGCCGTCGCGTTCGTACACGCCGGCGGGACACATGTGCGCGTAAAGCTCAGCGACTTCGGGAGTGATGTCCGGACCGACGATCAAATGCGAGGGAATGTCGTCGCGGGTGGCGTTGCCCGATTTGAACACCGCGTCGAGCTTGCTGAAGGTGAGCTTGCCGTCAGGCGTGAACGGCGCGGGCGGCACTACTTCGCGCACTACTTCGGCGTCGGTGTGCGACTTGATCTTGCCGCCGAACAACGCACCATTGCTCAAGTTCATCAAACCGACTTTGAGACAGGTCAGGTAATAGTTTCTCTCCTGGAAAGCGACTCTCATGTTGCGACGATGGTATAAGTCGCTCGCGATGAAGCTTCCGTCCACCATCGCATCGTATTCCTTGAGCGTCGCAGCGGACGTGTCTTTTTTCTTGAGCGCATCGAACGCAGTGCGCGCCGCAAACATGCCGGACTGCATCGCGTAGTGAATTCCCTTGAGTGACGCTACCTCCACGAATCCGGCTGCATCACCGACTAGCATCACTCCATCACCATGGCGGCGTTTGGGTAGAGCGTAGAAGCCGCCTTCGGGAATGGTCTTCGCGCCCCACTCGACCATCTCGCCGCTCTCGAGAATCTCCCGGAACAACGGGTGCAGCTTGATCCGCTGCAGCATCTCGTGGATGTCGTCCGTCGTGCGCTTGTTGTCGAGGCCGACAACGATGCCGAGCGCGATCTGATTCCGGGTCAGCGGATACATGAAGCTGCCTCCGAAACAATCCTTGGGCACCGGCCAGCCGAGCGTATGCACGACGGCGTCGAGCGGCTTCAGTGTCTCCCAAATCTCCTTCACGCCGAGCGCAAAGATTTGCGGATTATCCGAGGATATTTTTTGCCATTCGAGGTACGCTTGCGACAGCGTCCCTCGGGTGCCTTCAGACAGCACCGTGATCTGTGCGGTAATATCGGTCGGTGGAGTATATCCGCTTCCCTGCTCCCCGGTTCTGCTCAAGCCGGAGGGAGTGGTGCGTACTCCGGTGACACGCGTTCCTTCGGTGAGCAGCGACGCGGCGGGAAAACCGGTGAAGATGTTGACGCCGAGTGCCTCTGCTTTCTCACCGAGCCAGCGCACGATCTCGCAAATCGACGCGATGTGGAAGCCGTGGTTTTTCATCGTCGGCGGCGTCGGCATCCTGAATGCACGGTTCTCGGTCAGGAAATGGACGCGCTCGTGCGTCACAGGACCGCGAAACGGAAAATCCTTGTCGTTGAGCTCCGGGAACAGGGCCCGCATTGCAATCTGATTCACTACCGCGCCCGACAGCGAATGCTCACCCAGCGCACCTGCCTTCTCGAGCACTCCGATCTGCACTTCTCCAAGATCGCCGCCCGCTTCCTGATCCGCCTTGATCAACTGGGCGAGAGCGATCGCGCCCGCGAGACCAGCAGGGCCACCCCCGACGAAGAGCACATCCATCGGGACAGCTTCCGCATCCGGCTTGTCGGTGAGAATCAACCGATCGAGCGGAAGCGGAGCCTGATGGATGCTTGGTAGGACTCTCCCGGCGCGATCAGGCATTAGTGATGCTTCTTCGCCTCGCGCACCGCGTCGGTAAGTGCGGGCACAACTTCAAAGACGTCGCCCACGATTCCGTAATCGGCGACCTTGAAGATTGGCGCGTCCTTGTCCTTGTTGATGGCGACGATGGTTTTCGAGGTGCGCATTCCCGCCAGATGCTGCACCGCACCGGAGATTCCTACCGCGACATAGAGCTCGGGACTGACGAGTCGTCCGGTCTGGCCAATCTGGTCGCTGTGAGGACGCCAGCCGTCGTCGGTGACTGCGCGCGTGGCTCCAACCGCGGCGTTACCAAACGCAGATGCGAGATCTTCCACGAGCTTGAAATTCTCCGCCGCCTTCAATCCGCGACCGCCCGCGACGACGACTGGGGCCTCGGCGAGATCGAGCTTGTCTCTGTTTCCCTGTTTCGTCTCCAGAACTTTGACGCGTGTCGATCCGGGATCCGTCGCGGGCTGAGCGGTCTCGACCCGTCCGGCCTTTGGGTTCTGCGCCGGCGCGATCACATTCGGCCGCATCGCGATAACCGCCGGCGTGCCGGACATCGAGATCGTCGCGATGACCTTGCCGATGTTCATTGGATGCCGGACGACCAGGTTCTGACCCTGAACGTCGAATGAGAGAACATCGGTCACCACACTGACGCCGAGCCGCGCGGCCACGCGTGGCGCCAAATCGCGACCTTGGGCCGAGGTGCTGAACACTGCTGCGCGATATCCGCCCGCCTTGATGCGGTCAGCAGCGGTGGCGGTCGCAGCTTCGGGGTTGTAGTTGGCGAAGGCAGGATTCTCGACAACGATCACGACATCCGCGCCGTGTTGTCCAAGCTGCTGCGCCTTCGCGGCGATTCCGGCGGGACCCAGCACGAGAGCGTGGACTTCTCCGCCTCCGGTTTTGTCGGCGAGCGTTCGCGCCGCTGTTACTGCTTCGAGTCCAACTTTCCGCACTTCGCTGCCGCGGGTTTCCACAAAAGCAAACACGTTTGCCATTACAGAACCTTGGCCTCGGTTTGCAGCAGTTTCACGAGTTCCGGAACGGCGGCAGCGCCTTCACCGATGATGCGTCCGGCCTGTCGTTCGGGCGGCAGCTCGAGGCGCGTCACCGTGAGCTGTGGCTGTGGCAGTTGCGCAGCTCTCGATTCGAGCGGCTTTTTCTTGGCGGCCATGATTCCCTTGAGCGACGGCAGTCGCGCGGTGTTGAGGCCTTCATCAACTGTGAGCACGGCGGGGAGCGGAAATTCCACGATCTCCTGTGCGCCTTCGAGCTCACGCTTGGCGGTTCCCTTCCCGCCGGCGATCTCCAGCCCGGAGATCGCGCTCACACATGGCAGCTCGAGCAGCTCGCCGACCATCTGGCCGACCACGCCGTTGGCGGAATCGGGAGACATCTTTCCGAAAAGAATGAGATCGTAGCCGCCCGATTTGAGCTCGGCGGCGAGCGCGCTGGCAACGGCGAATCCGTCGAACGGCACCTTGTCGGCCTTGAGATGAACTCCGCGGTCGGCGCCCATGCTGAGCCCTTTGCGAATGGTCTCCTGGACGACGTCGGGACCGAGCGAGATGACGGTCACCTCACTGCCGGCGTTCTTGTCCTTGAGCTGCAGGGCCGCTTCGACTGCCCAGGCGTCGAAATCGTTGAGATCGAACTTCAGGCCGGCTTCATCGACCGAGACGTTGTCCGCACCAATCCTGAAGCGTACGTCCATGTCGGGCACCCGCTTGACGCACACGGCAAGCTTCACCGCGGAAATCTCCATGTGAGTGATCGGGGAAATATATCGGGAGGCGGGAGGCGGGAGGGGGGAAGCAAACAGCAGCAAAGTAACGCCGACAAAAAAAAGGCCCGGCGCTTGTCCGGGCCCCTTCGCTCCGCTCGACTGCAGTCGGGAGGAGAAGCTAGAGCTATAACGTCAGAGTGTCGTCAGTCGTGCGAATCGTACCACGGAACGCCGTGTCGCCGCGGTGACTGAGTCTGATGTGACGCTCCTTGGCGCGAGTTTCCATTTCGTCCATTGAGGCCAGATACTCCTCGACTTTGACGAAATACGGGTTTTCGCGAAGCACGTTGCGCGAGATCGTAAGCGGATGTGTCTCGTAGGCACCGTGAACCATCACGCTCCCCGACAAGGATGCGACGTCGTACATGCAGACCACGACGCACGGAAACTGCTTCGCGGCCGAGGTGACTTTCGCTTCGAACGACAGGATGTCGAGATCGGCCGGCCATCCGGGGCGCGCCCAGCCGATGTTGCCGAGCAGACGGATGCACTTGCAGCCCGCGTCAACCGCGCGCTGAAAGGTGCCGCCGATATTGGCGAGCAATTCCCTGCCATCCGGGTTGCCGGAGACTACAGAAAGCCGGCCAGCTTTCCGTACCTTCTCGACATCGACCTTTTTTCGACGCAGCACGTCGAGCACGCGCGAGTTGGCATCATCGTGGCCAAACACGACCAGATGGTCGCGCTTCTTGAGTCCGGCGAGAAGAAACTCTACGGCTTCGTCGAACTCCGAATCCCTCTCCCAGAAGTAGGCGATGTGATCGCCAAGATGCACTCGTTCACCACGCAGACCGAGCTCGACGGAAGCTTCAGAGGAGCGAGTGCGACGCCTGGTCATTCGAACGCACTGATGCCGGTGACTGCCTGACCGAGGATCAGCGTGTGAACGTCGTGCGTGCCCTCGTAGGTGTATACGCTTTCGAGGTTTGCCATGTGGCGCATTGAGGAGTATTCGGCGAGGATGCCGTTGGCGCCGAGCAGTCGGCGCGCTTCGCGAGCGATATCGGTCGCCACGCTGACATTGTTACGCTTGGCGAGCGAGACTTGTTGAGGACTGAAGGTTCCGGCATCCTTGAGACGGCCGAGGTGCAGCGCGAGCAGTTGTCCCTTCACCAGCTCGGTCAGCATATCGGCCAAACGTTGCTGCTGTAGCTGGAATCCGGCGATCGGCTTGCCGAACATCACCCGGTTTCCGGCGTAGGCGAGGGCTTCCTCGTAGCACGCCTGTGCCGCGCCCATCGCGCCCCACGCAATCCCATACCGCGCCTGTGTGAGACACATGAGCGGGCTTTTGATACCGCCCGATTTCGGCAGCAGGCAGTCTGCTCCGACTTTCACGTCCTGGAGGACCAGCTCGCTGGTGTCAGATGCGCGCAGCGAAAGTTTTCCCTTCTGGTCCTTGGCAGTGAAGCCAGCAGTGTCGGTTGGAACGATGAAGCCGCGGATCGACTTGTCGGATTTGTCATCGCCGGTCTTGGCCCAGACGATGGCGACGTCGGCAGTCGATCCGTTGGTGATCCACATCTTGGCGCCGCTGATCACCCAGCTGCCGTCCTTTTGCTCGCGAGCGCGGGTGATCATGCCCGATGGGTTCGATCCGTAATCGGGCTCGGTCAATCCAAAGCATCCGATTAACTCCCCGTGTGCCATTTTCGGGAGATAATGGCGCTTCTGTTCCTCGCTACCGAACGCGTAGATCGGATACATCACCAGAGCGCCCTGCACCGAAGCGAAGGAGCGCACGCCGGAATCACCGCGCTCGAGCTCGTGCATGATCAGTCCGTACGCGACGTTGTTCAGTCCTGCGCAGCCGTATTCCTCCGGCAGATTGGCGCCAAACATCCCCAGCTCCGCCATCTCCGGGATCAGCTCTTTCGGAAATCTTCCGTCTATATAGCAATCGCCGATGACGGGGAGAACCTTCTCATCGACGAACGATCGTATGGTATCGCGGACCGCGCGCTCCTCTTCCGAGAGGACGCTATCCAGATTGTAAAAGTCGGTTGCCATGCCTGGAAAGTTAATGGCGGATTGAGGCGTTCGGACCAACCGCCAGTCCGGAGTCCGGATTAATTGAGGAGTTCGGACGTTAAACGGGTGGCCCGGGAACGCGTGTCAGCGATCCTCGATCCTCAATTAGTCCGAAATTCGAACTACTGTGTTAGTCCGAACCCCTCAACCTCACGCCACTGCCCGACATGCGAGTGGAGTAATCCCTACTGCGCGGGCTTTGGCTCGAAATGATGCCCCGTGATCGACGCCAAGCCCTTGCTCGTCCTGCCACTGGTGCACCATCTCGTGCAGCAGGGTGTGCAGCGCTTCGTCCCAGCCGTCGCGGCGGATGTGACGGCGACTGAGGACGATCTCGGGCTCGCACCCCTCCGTCGCGGGGCTGTAATGGCCGAGTCGGCTGCGCATGCGCCGCGAAATGCGAATTGGAATCGTGCGCAGCTGCCCCGAGAATCGGTCGCCGTTGTAGGTCTGGTGCCAGCGCACGAGCTCGCGAACGAATGGCACATCGGCAGGATGCGTTTTCTCCGGTGCCCGTCTGCGACGCTGGACTTCGGGTCGCAAGACCGGGAATTCGAGAATGGTCCGGCGAGCGGCATTGCGCGCCACGCGAGTGCGGCCGTGGACGAAGGTGATGATGGCGCTCCACACATCCTCATCCGCCTGAAGGAAGCTGTTGTGGATGCGCAGCTCCCCACCGCTGTAGCTCACGACTACAGTGCGATTGGATGTCAGACGCACGCGATACTGGGACCCAAGCCCGAGGCGCTGCAGCCGCGCGCGCAATTCATCCGCATTTGAGGGTGGTTCTTCCGCCAGCTCCAACATCAGCTGGTCGCGATCACTCAGGCGCAACATACTCCGAGCGTTGAAAGCACTTGTGCGGACCTTCCACGAAGGTGCGCTGTTCCTTCGACCACACGTGAGTCGTGACGTCGATGGTCGTCGTACCGATCTCGATGACGTTGACTGAAGAAGGCCTGCCTCCACGTGAGCGGTTGGAGATGGTGCCCGCCGTCGAGATCACCGTCCCCTTCCTCGTATGCTCGATGTAGTGCACCGACTCCTGATGGTCGTGTCCACAACAGACTACATCGACGCCCATCTCGGCGAAAGCCCCGAGAATCTTCTGCGTGTTCTTGAGTCCGTGCCTCTGCGAGAGCTCGCCGCGCACAGGGTTGTGGTGCATCACGATCACCCTGGCATCGCGCGGAGCTGCTTTCTGGAAGATCTCCTTCGCCTGGTCGAGCTGCTTCTTGTGGATGTCTCCGATGATCGAAATGTCCCTCAGATTCCAGGTCAGTGTCCGCAGCGTCACTCCGTGCGCGGTGTTGATCCCGACGAAGGTCGCGCCGGGCACGTGAAGAACCGGCTCCAGATCCTTGTCGATGAAGCTGCGGTAGTTCGCGTAGACATTCGGCTTGCTACCGAACCCCAGTGGAGCGCGCCACCATTTCACGTCGTGATTGCCCGGAATGGTGATGACGCGACTAACCCTCTTGGCATCGCGGATGAACGCTGCGGCCCGCTGGAATTCGCCGGCGCGCGCGCGCTGCGTGAGATCACCGGAAATCACCACCACATCAAACTTCGCGCCGGCGATGATCTGCTCTATCGCATCGATCTGCTCCGGAACGGCGGGCCAGCCGAAGTGAAGATCCGAGACGTGAAAAATGCTGGTCATGCGCGAGGCGAGAGGCGGGGGGCGGGAGGCGGGAGGCGTAGGCCGGTTCGAGCTGAGGACTGCGGCAACGCTCGCATGCTCAAGGCGCGACGACGAGATCCGCGAAATGCCTCGCCACACTGGCGGCAAGCTCAGGTGAGAAGGTTGTCATCGGGTCGCTCGGAATCTCCCAAATTCCCTTGAGTTGGGCCATCCGCGAATCGATCAGCACCACGCGCAAAGTCGCAACGCCTGTACCACCTTTGCTCGACAATCTGAGCTCCACGGGCAGCAGCGCATAGCGAGAGCCCTTGAGACCAACGAGTCCGCGCACCTGAGATGCCAACGGATCGCGCACTGCCGGATCCTGTGGTGGGCGCCCGCGCAGCCATTCCGCTGACAACGACCGCGCATCGCTCATGACGATGCTGTTCACTTTGGAGGCACGCTCAACTTCGCGTCCGAACGTCCACGCCGAGCCCAGGCCGCGGGCGCTCAGCTCTCGCTCGATCTTCGCATCGAGGTCGTCGAGAAAGACGGCGCGGTTGGGAATGTTCTTCATCCAGCCCAGACTGTCGGTGGTAGACAGATACTGGACGGGCAGGACCAGCATCTCCTGGCCGGCAAGCCGCTCGAGCGGGCGCAGCTGTGCGGCGGGCGGAGTTGTCTCGGGAGGCTTCGAGGCGCAAGCCAGCGAAAACGCTGCGCCGGCAAGTAATAAGTAGTGTCGCAAGGGTCGAGTGTGGATTGCGGCGAAAGTTAACGCATACTCAATTTCAATCCTACGCTGTCAATCGAGTGATGCGACAACTCCGCAGCATCGTCATCTGGACTCTGGTTTCGATACTCGGCGCGGCGAGCTTCGCCACGCTGGCGCTTTCTCGAGGCGAGAGCGTAAACGCTGCCTGGCTCCTGATTGCGGCCGTATGCACCTACGCCGTCGCGTACCGGTTCTACAGCCGCTTCATCG
>Ga0136846_1232454_pt1 | contig 11975 bp, 9 predicted proteins | sample HopSoiMetagenom2_FD_96841 | JGI IMG/M metagenome (GOLD analysis project Ga0136846, IMG submission 96841) | Grasslands soil microbial communities from Hopland, California, USA - 2 Assembly 2016 (version 4) | ecosystem: Environmental > Terrestrial > Soil > Grasslands | place: USA: Hopland... | reverse complement strand
TCCGCAACCGCTGAAATCCAGAAGAAGAATGGTCCTGAATTCTGGCGAAGCCTGGAGGAATTGGCGGGCAGTTCCGATTTCAAGGAAATGATGCACCGCGAATTTCCCAAAGGTGCGTCCGAATGGCTGGATGCGGTTTCGCGGCGAGGATTCCTGAAGCTCATGGGTTCGTCGCTCGCGCTCGCCGGCATGACGGCCTGCACTCGTCAGCCGCTTGAACCCATCGTTCCTTATGTTCGCCAGCCGGAAGAGCTGGTTCCGGGGCGGCCGATGTTCTACGCCACCGCATTCACGCTTGGCGGATACGCCACACCGCTTCTCGTCACCAGCCGCGAGTTTCGTCCGATTAAGATTGAAGGCAATGATCGCCATCCGGCGAGCCTGGGCGGCACCGACGTGTACGCGCAGGCTTCGCTGCTCGATATGTACGACCCCGACCGCTCCCAGAACGTGCTTTATCTTGGCGACATCAGCACCTGGAGCACGATGGTTGGCGCGCTTCAAGGCCCGTTAAGCGCACAAAAAACTTTGGGCGGGGCCGGTATCCGGGTGCTGTCGCGAAATTTCTCGTCGCCGACGCTCGCTGACCAGATGCAGCAGTTCCAGAAGGCCTATCCGCAGGCCAAGTGGCATTTTTACGAGCCGGTCAATCGCGACAATGTGTATGCGGGGGCGCAGATGGCCTTCGGGCAGCCGGTAGAGACGACATACGATCTCTCGAAAGCGGACGTTATCGTTTCGCTGGACGCTGATTTTCTCTACGGCGGGTTTCCTGGGATGACGCGCTACGCGCGTGACTTTGCCAATCGCCGTGATCCCGATTCCGGGAAGATGACCCGGCTCTACGTCATCGAGAGCACGCCGAGTTCGACGGGAGCGAAGGCGGATCATCGAATCGGGGTGAAGGCTGCGGAAGTCGAAGCCTTTGCTCGAGCCCTTTCTTCATCAGGTGCGACGGCGGATTTCCCTCCGGTTGGAACTGGGGATGCTGGGGAATTTGTACGGGCGGTCGTCGCCGATCTCCAGAACACTCGTGGTGCCAGCGTCGTCATCCCTGGCGATCATCAGTCGCCCGCAGTTCATGCCCTCGCCCACGCCATCAACGAAAAGCTTGGCAATGTCGGTAAAACCGTTTTCTACTCCGACCCGGTTCTCGCGAACACTGCAAGTTGCAACGACTCGCTGAAGGAATTAGTCGGCGACATGCGCGCGGGCAAAGTTGATCTGCTTGTGATCCTCGGAGGCAATCCGGTTTACGACGCACCAGCGAACTTCGACTTCGCCGACGCACTTAAAAATACGAATATTCCTTTGCGCGTTCATTTTGGTCTGTACCAGGACGAAACGGCTGAGCTTTGTCATTGGCATGTGAACGAAGCGCATTATCTCGAAGCCTGGGGCGACACCAAGGCTTACGACGGTTCGGTCTGCATTATTCAGCCGCTGATCGCGCCGCTTTACAACGGCAAGAGCGCTATCGAAATGACGGCATTTCTTGCCGGGCAATCACAAGCGAACGGATACGAAGTAGTCCAGAATTACTGGAAATCGAAACACTCCAGCGCCGACTTCGACATGTGGTGGCGCAAATCGGTGGAGCAGGGTTTCATCGACGGCACGGCCTCGCAGTCGAAGCAGGTCTCGGCAAAGTCCGGCAACGTGGCGGCAACTTCTTCTTCGGCGCCTGCCAATGGCGACATCGAAATTAACTTCCGCCGCGACCCTTCGATTTATGACGGCCAATTCGCCAACAACGGCTGGCTGCAGGAATTGCCCAAGCCAATGACGAAGCTGACCTGGGACAATCCGGTGCTTATCTCGCCGAAGATGGCCGAGCAGTTGAAGGTGCAGAGCAAGGATATGCTGAAGATCGAGCTCAACGGCAAGTCGCTCGAGCTTCCAGTCTGGATTCAGGCCGGGCATCCGGAAAATTCGGTTACCGTGTATCTCGGATATGGACGCCGCCGCGCTGGCCGGGTAGGAACTGAGACTGGGTTCGACGTCTATCCGCTGCGTTACAGCGCGACGCCGTGGATTGCAAGCGGCAAAGTTTCCAAAACTTCCGGCACCTACATTCTTGCGAGCACGCAGGGATATCAGACGATGGACGCGGGCACCGACAATCGCGCCATCGTGAAAACCGCGAATCTTGAGGAATACAAAAAAGAAGCCGATTTCGACGGCGAGCGACCGCAGGACAACGAGACGCTTTATAACGAGACCCTTCGCCAGGAATACGCCCAGAAGGAGCCGTTTGCCTGGGGCATGACAATCGACCTGAACAAGTGCGTCGGTTGTAACAACTGCATCATTGCGTGCCAGGCGGAAAATAATATTCCCGTAGTCGGCAAAGACCAGGTCAATCGCGGACGCCACATGCACTGGCTCCGCGTGGACACCTATTATCAGGGTGATCGCCAGAATCCTAAGGCCCACTTCCAGCCGGTGCCGTGCATGCAGTGCGAAACGGCGCCTTGCGAACTGGTTTGTCCAGTGGGAGCGACAACCCATTCCACCGAAGGCCTCAACGACATGATTTACAACCGCTGTGTAGGGACGCGCTATTGCTCGAACAATTGTCCCTACAAAGTGCGGCGGTTCAATTTCTTCCTCTTCCAGGATTGGGAGACATCGCAATTCAAAATGATGCGCAATCCTGACGTGACGGTGCGTAGCCGGGGCGTAATGGAAAAGTGCACGTATTGTGTGCAGCGCATCACTCATCATCGGATCGATTGGGAGCGTGCGGCAACCGAACAGGAGAAGAAGACAGCCATCGATACTCTGGAGACCGCTTGCCAACAATCGTGCCCTGCAAATGCAATTGTTTTTGGAAATATCAGCGATCCGGGCACCGCGGTGAGCAAATGGAAAGCGACGTCGCGCAATTATGGATTGCTCGACGATTTGAATACGCGTCCACGGACGACATATTTAGCGGAGATTAGGTAGCCGAATCCGGAGCTAGAAAAAAGCTCTTAGCTCTTAAGCCTTTTAGTCTCAGCGAAGATGCAAGAGCGGACGGTTTGAGCATTGTGAACACGGGGCGTGGCCCAACAACCGGCCCTGATCTCGCAGAAAGGCGAGATTCAGGATGAAGGACCCAGAGGGGATTTAGCTACAAGCTAGAAGCTAAGAGCTGATTTTCATGGCCAGACCAACAGAAGTCGAAGTCGGCGAACAGAAAGCACCGGTCATACAGCCGGGGCACAGTTTTGCCACCATTACCGACAAGGTTGCCGGCATTGTGCTGCGGCGTCCGATCACTGGCGGCTGGGTGTTCGGCCTGTTCATCTGCTTCCTGATTCTGCAATGGTTCATGTTTGCGGTGTGCTGGCTCTTTTATAAAGGCGTTGGCGTCTGGGGCGTGAACATCCCCGTTGGCTGGGGATTTGCCATCGTTAATTTCGTCTGGTGGATCGGCATCGGGCACGCCGGCACGCTCATTTCTGCGATTCTGCTTCTCCTGAGGCAGCAGTGGCGCAACTCGATCAACCGTTTCGCCGAAGCCATGACGTTGTTTGCCGTTGCTTGCGCCGGCATGTTCCCGATCTTCCACCTTGGCCGACCGTGGCTCTTCTACTGGCTCTTCCCGTATCCCAACACGATGACCTACTGGCCGAACTTTCGTAGCCCCCTGGTCTGGGACGTGTTCGCGGTTACGACTTACCTGACGATTTCACTGGTCTTCTGGTTCGTCGGGTTGATTCCCGATCTCGCCAGCTTGCGTGACCAGACTTCGAATAAGGCGCTGAAGTTTGTCTTCGGATCGTTGGCGATGGGTTGGCGCAACTCGGTCCGCCACTGGAACCGCTATGAGACTGCCTATCTTCTATTAGGCGGGCTGGCCACGCCTCTGGTGCTCTCGGTTCACACGGTCGTGAGCTTCGACTTCTCGGTGGGCATTGTTCCCGGATGGCATACGACCATCTTCCCGCCTTACTTTGTCGCGGGCGCGATCTATTCCGGATTTGCCATGGTTCTCGTGCTGGCAATTCCGATTCGAAGGTTTTATGGGATCACGGATTTCATCACCATGCGGCACCTGGAAAATTCCGCCATGGTCATGCTGGCGACGGGCTGGATTGTCGCTTACGGCTATGCGTTCGAAGCCTTCATGAACTGGTACGGCGGCGATCCCTATGAGAGTTTCCTGCGTTGGAACCGTCTGCATGGACCGTATGCGTGGACCTATTACGGACTGCTGTTCACCAATCTGGTCGTCCCTCAGGTTCTGTGGTTCAAGAAAGTTCGCACAAACACCATCTTGCTGTTCTTCGTTTCGCTCGATGTTCTGGTGGGAATGTGGCTGGAGCGCTTCGTGATCGTCGTGGTGAGTTTGAGTCGCGACTTCCTGAATTCTTCGTTCGGGCAGTACTATCCGACGCAGTACGACTGGGCGATCTTTGTGGGCACGCTCGGGTTCTTCGCGGCCTGCATGTTCTTATTCATGCGAGTGCTGCCGGCAGTCTCGATTTCCGAATTGAAAGTGTTGCTGCCGCAGGCTGAGGTCAAGGTCGAGCACGAGGCGGAGGTCCATCAATGAAGGATCCTCGAATCTTCGGGCTGATGGCGGAGTTCGGCGACGTAAATTCCGCGATTACAGCCGCGCGCAGCACCTACTCTGCGGGATATCGGAAGCTCGACGCATACTCGCCGTTTCCGGTTGAGGAGCTGTCGGAAGCGATCGGCTTCCACAAGAACGGCGTTGCGCTGATTTGCCTGATTGGCGGGTTGCTGGGCGGCACGGCCGCATTCACCCTGCAGTGGTGGATCAACACCATCAGCTATCCAATCAATATCGCCGGTCGTCCGCTAAATTCGTGGCCTTCATTCATTATCGTCACCTTTGAAATGACCATCCTTTTCTCTGGATTGTCTGCAGTATTCGGAATGATTGCGCTGAACGGCTTGCCGATGCCGTATCACCCGGTCTTCAACGTTCCGCAATTTGAAGGCGTGACCAAGGACAAGTTTTTCATCGTGATCTTCTCGTCGGACAAGAAGTACGATCCGGTCGCGACGCGGCAATTTCTGGAAGGCCTGAGCCCGCTTTCCGTGGCGGAGGTGCCCAGCTAAATGGCGCGCCTTCACAAAATCTTTGTTCCCACCCTACGAAAACCGCGTAGGATGGGGCACCCTCTCGCATGCCTCGGAATTCTGGGGACTCTGGTTCTTGCTGGCTGCCGCCAGGACATGCACGACCAGCCTCGTTTCAAACCGCTTGCTGAGAGTGACTTCTATGCTGACCTCCGTGCTTCGCGTACGCCGGTTGAGGGAACAGTGGCGCGTGGACAACTGCACGAGGACGCATATTTTTACACCGGCAAAATCGGCGCAAATCCCGGCAACTATATGCCGGCAGAAGTTCCAGTGAATGCAGACACGCTGGCGCGCGGCCGCGAACGCTTCAACATCTACTGCGCTCCGTGCCATTCGCGAGTTGGTGATGGCAATGGCATGATCGTGCAGCGCGGATACCGGCACCCGCCCACGTACCACCAGGACCGGCTGCGGCAGGCGCCACTCGGATACTTCTTTGACGTCATGACGAATGGTTTTGGCGCTATGCCCGATTACGCATCGCAAATTCCGCCTCGGGACCGCTGGTGCATCGTCGCCTACATTCGCGCCTTGCAATTGAGCCAGGCCGCGGGTGCAGCTGAGATTGCGGGTCAGCAGGTTCCGTCCGCTGCCCCGGCATTTGAAGAGCCGGGATCGGGAGCCACTCCGGCAGTGGAGTTGCCGGCGTCGCCAGAACCTGGCGCCGAGACCGGTTCGCACGGAGAGGAGAAACAGCGATGACCGCGGCGCGGGTGAACAATTCCGAATTCGCAGCGCCGGAGATCGTCAGCACGATCCATCAGCGATCGCTTGGGGTGGGTATCATCTTCGGCGTCGCATCGCTGATCGCTGCCATTTTGCCCGGAACGCGCGAGCAGTTCTTCCACTCCTACTTGATCGGCTACATGCTCTGGCTCGGGATCACGCTTGGCAGCATGGCGATCCTGATGATCAATCACATGACCGGCGGGGCGTGGGGGATGGTGATTCGCAGGCAGCTTGAGGCCGCGGTCAAGACGCTCCCCTTTATGGCGCTGCTCTTCATCCCGATCATTTTAGGGATGCAACACCTCTACACAGGCAGCCATGAAGCAGGTGCCGGCTGGAGCGGCTGGTTGAATCCTGATCCCAAAGATGGGCACCTGGTGATGATGAGCCACACCTATTTGACTGCGACGGGCTACATCGCTCGTGCCATCATCTATTTCGCGGTCTGGATCATCGTAGGGTTCGCATTGCTGCGCAAATCTGCGCAGCAGGACAATCCTCCGGTCGAGAATCTGTCACCGCGCTTCCGCCGCATTGCTGCCCCTGGCCTTATCCTTTACGCCTTCACAATCACCTTTGCCGTCATCGACTGGGTGATGTCGCTCGATCCGCACTGGATTTCGACCATCTACGGGTTCATCTTCATAGCTGGCGAACTGCTGTCGGCAATCAGCATCATGGTCGTGATTGAGACCATCATGTCGAACTACGAGCCCATGGCGTCGTTGCTCAAGGCCAAAGAAGTGCAAGATCACGGGAAGCTGATGCTCACTTTCACCATGCTGTGGGCATACTTCAGTTTTTCGCAGTTGTTGATCATCTGGGCCGGCAATCTGCCGATGGAAATTCGCTTCTTTACGCGACGGCTGAATTCCGGCTGGCAGGAGATTGGCCTCATTCTGGTGATATTCCACTTCTTCGTTCCGTTCTTCATGCTGCTGTCCCGGTCCTTCAAGCGGAATCCGCACCAGTTAGCGTGGCTGGCAGGGTTCATGATCTTAATGCGCCTGGTTGACCTGTTCTTTTACATAGAGCCTAACTTCCACAAATCGGTCCTCGGGGGCATTGCAGGGTACTGGCTTGACCTGGTGGTGCCAATCGCGATCGGCGGCCTGTGGATGGCTTTGTTCTTCCGCAATCTCAGATCGCGGCCGCTCCTGCCAGCGTACGACCTTCACGCGCAGGAATTCCTGGAATATGCAGGAGCCGCTCATGAGTGAAATTCGTCACGACGAGAATCACGAGGGTATGGGCTTTGAGAAGCAGGACCTCGGCTCACGTCCGGTATATGGATTTTTGATTTCGCTGGTGGTGGTTGGCGTGCTGCTCTACTACGTGATATGGGGAATGTTTCACTTTTTGGATGCGTTCAACCGCAAGCGCGAGGCGCCAGCCAACCCCATGGTGCGCGCCGAACAGGATACGCGTGAGCCGGATGCTCCTCATACGAACCTGAAGATCCAGCAGGAATTTCCGGAGCCGCGACTGGAAGACAACGAGCGTACTGAACTTGCCCCCTTCCGATATGAGGAAGAGCAGAAATTGAACAGCTATGGGTGGGTCGACCAGAACGCTGGAGTGGCGCATATCCCGATTACAAAGGCAATGGAACTGATCGCACAACGTGGGCTGCCGACAACGCCGCAGGCGGGAACGGCCCCAATTTCGACGGTGGGCATGGCGAAGGCTGCGGCGGCTGTAGCTGATACGCGCAACGCGCAAAACACAGGTAAAACAGCGGGAAAAGGTAAAAAACAGTGAGTTGTTTGAATCACAATTCGAAGTGGAATAGATTGCAACCCTTTGCGAATCAGAGGCGAGGACGGCCGTCTCTCCAGAATCGGCTATTTGGAGTTGCAGGCGTCACCCGAGCTGTCGTGCTATTAGGCCTCAGCCTTGCGTGTATCTCCGGCGCGTTTGGGCAAAACATGTACTCGGGCGGAGGCGGCATCATGGCGCCTTCGGCGAACGTGAAACCGCCGGGGTTGAAAAACGTTGGCATTGAGCAGCGGCTTGACGCCCAAGTGCCCGGGGATCTGGTTTTTCGTGACGAGACCGGCAAGGCGGTCAAGCTCGGCGACTATTTCGGTAAGAGGCCCATAGTTCTAAGCCTGGTCTATTTCCGCTGCCCCATGCTCTGTAGTGAAGTTCTCGCAGGAGTCGAGGCGTCTCTGAAAGCGATCAGTTTTAACCCAGGCAAAGACTTCGACGTCCTCACGGTAAGCTTCGATCCCAAGGACACTCCGGAATCAGCGACCGAGAAAAAAGCTGAGATGCTGAAACGCTACAGGCGCGAGGGCGCTTCGGGAGCATGGCATTTCCTCACCGGACCGCAGGAATCGATCGATGCCCTGACCCAGGCCGTTGGTTTTCAATATCAGTACGACCAGAGCACGGATCAGTTCGCGCATACCACAGGCCTGATGATCTTGACCCCGGAAGGCAAGATTGCGCAGTACTACTATGGCGTGGAGTTTCCGGCACGTGATGTGCGCCTGGGCTTGATTCAAGCCTCCCAGGGAAAAATTGGAACGCTTGCAGACCAGGTGCTGCTCTACTGCTATCACTACGATCCTAAAACGGGTAAGTACAGCGCGATGATCAATAGGATGATTCAGCTTGGCGGCGGCCTGACGGTCCTTTCCATCGGAACAGTTCTGCTGGTGCTGTTACGTCGCGGTTCAGATTCTGAATTGAGGGGGCATGGCAGGGCGTAACCACTATGTTCGATAACTTCCCACTTTGGCCGACAGGCGCGTCTTCGCACGCGTTAATGGTTGACTTGCTTTACATCTTCCTGGTGCTGTTGTCGACTGTCGCGACGGTGGGGATTGCCATAACCATTCTCATCTTCGGGATGAAATATCGTCGGCGTCATGGTCGGGAGGCCCAGCAGATTGAAGGGTCCCTGCTTTTGGAGATTACATGGTCTGTGATCCCACTCGGCATCTTCTTTGTGATTTTTGTTTGGGGGGCAGTCATTTATTTCCAGATGCGTACGCCACCCCGCGATGCCGCTGAAATTTATGTCGTGGGCAAGCAATGGATGTGGAAGATCCAGCACGTTGAAGGTCAACGCGAGATCAATGAGCTGCACGTTCCGGTTGACCGCGATGTCAAACTGATCATGACCTCACAGGATGTGATCCACAGCTTCTTTGTACCCGAGTTTCGCGTAAAGCAGGATGTCGTTCCCGGCCGCTATACCACGTTGTGGTTCAAGGCTACGCAGACCGGCACATACCATCTTTTTTGCACCCAATACTGCGGCACACAGCACTCAGGCATGATCGGTGACGTGGTGGTGATGAACCCGATCGATTATCAGAACTGGATGTCCGGCGGCACAGTCACAGGGTCTCTGGCGCAGAACGGTCAGACATTGTTCCAGCAACTTGGCTGCTCGACTTGTCACCGCTTTGATGTGCAGGGCCGCGGCCCCAACTTGATTGGAGCTTTCGGGAAGCCTGTGCAATTGCAAGATGGACGTACCGTAATGGCGGACGAAAATTATGTTCGCGAATCAATTCTGGTTCCCACAGCAAAAGTTGTTTCTGGGTTCCAACCCATCATGCCGTCGTTCCAGGGGCAGGTGAGCGAAGAGCAATTGACCGCGCTGGTGGCTTACGTGAAATCATTGAGCCAGCAGCCCGCGGGAGCTGCGGGCGGCCCGACGAATAATCCATCACCTGTAGTTCCGGCACCATAGGATTTAGAAAATGGCAACCACAGCAGTCAGCGTCGAACCTAAAAATTATCTGAATGCGGAGTATGGAATCCGCTCGTGGCTCTTCACAACCGACCACAAGCGCATCGCGCTGCTTTATCTTGTCTCGATTACTGCGATGTTTTTCTTCGGCGGCTTCTTCGCGCTGCTTATCCGCCTGGAGTTGCTGACCCCGGCAGGGGACCTGCTGCTGGCCGACACCTATAACAAGATGTTCTCCATGCACGGGCAGGTGATGGTCTTCTTTTTCCTGATCCCGTCCATTCCCGCCGTTCTGGGGAATTTTCTGATCCCGATGATGATCGGGGCCAAGGACCTCGCCTTCCCACGTATCAATCTTTTGAGCTGGTACATATACATTGCAGCCGCAATCCTTTATCTGGTCTGCATCGTCACTGGGGGCGTGGATACCGGCTGGACGTTTTACACCCCGTACTCCAGCCTGTTCAGCAACACACACGTGGTCGAAGCAGGCCTGGCTATCTTTATCGCCGGATTTTCCTCAATCCTGACCGGCTTGAATTTTGTAGTAACCGTTCACCGCATGCGGGCGCCGGGTATGACCTGGTCGCGGCTGCCGCTGTTTGTCTGGTCGCATTACGCCACCAGCATCATCATGCTCTTAGGGACGCCCGTCATCGCGATTACGCTGGTGCTGGTCGTGCTCGAGCGCACGTTGAACCTGGGCATTTTCGATCCGAGCCGCGGCGGAGACCCAGTCCTTTTTCAGCATCTGTTCTGGTTCTACTCTCACCCCGCTGTTTACATCATGATTTTGCCTTCCATGGCAGTCGTCAGCGAAATTGTCCCTTGTTTCTCGCGCAAGCGCGTCTTCGGGTATAACTTCGTGGCAATGGCCAGTGTGGCCATTGCAGTGATCGGCTTTCTGGTCTGGGCGCACCACATGTTCGTGGCTGGAATTTCGCTCTATTCCGCCCTGGTTTTCTCTTTCCTGACATTTCTGGTGGCGGTGCCGTCAGCGATCAAGGTCTTCAACTGGACGGCCACCATGTACAAAGGCTCAGTGTCGTTCTCGACACCGATGCTTTATGCCATGGGTTTTATCGGCTTGTTCACCATTGGTGGCATGACGGGTGTTTTCCTCGCCGCGCTGGGAGTGGATGTACACGTACACGATACGTACTTTGTCATAGCCCACTTCCATTACGTTATGGTCGGCGGAGCAGTGCTGGGATATCTGGGTGGAATTCATTTCTGGTGGCCAAAAATCACTGGCAAACTGTATCCGGAAGCATGGGGACGCCTGGCAGCAGTCATCGTATTCATTGGTTTCAACCTGACCTTCTTCCCGCAGTTCATCCTCGGGTATCTGGGTATGCCGCGCCGCTATTGGGATTATTCGCATATGCCGGAATGGCAGGCGCTCAATGTGCTGTCGACCGCTGGAGCCAGCATCTTGGCAGTCGGGTATCTGTTGCCGATGGTCTATTTATTCTGGTCGCTGCGCTATGGCAAGCCGTCCGGCGACAATCCCTGGATGGCCACCGGACTGGAATGGAGAACGGCATCGCCTCCGCCCACCTTCAATTTCGATGAAACTCCGGTTGTTACGTGGGAGGCCTACGATTACGAGAAGATGCCCCTGCCCGAGCAAGAGGTGACACTTGAGCGATAGTCCGCTGGTCCTCGAACACGAAGCCCGTCCCGAGCTGCGGCATCACTTCGCCGATGAACAGCAGCAGCGCAACGCCGCGTCGCTGGGGATGTGGTGGTTTCTGGGGACCGAAATCATGTTTTTCGGAGGCATGTTCTGCGGATACCTGGTCTATCGCCGGATTTATTTCCCGGAATTTGCTGCCGCCAGCCGAACTCTTGATCTGGTGGTGGGGACGCTCAACACCGCAGTCCTGATTTGCAGCAGCTTGACCGTGGCGATGGCCGTCCGGGCCGCGCAAATGGGTAAGCGCAAGCTGCAAGTGCAACTGCTGCTGGCCACTATCTTCTTTGGGCTGGTATTTCTTGGCGTCAAAGGTTACGAGTGGACCAACAAGTACAAAGAACACCACATCCCGACATTCGACTACAACGCGGTGAGCGGAGAAGGCGACCTGACCAAAGGGCAAGAGTCGCTGCTCGGCCTCGATAAGGTCAAAAACGACCCAGTCAAGTATCAGGAGAGGCGTACCGAAATTCAGCAGCGCACAAAGATTTTCTTTTCGCTGTACTTTGCGCTGACGGGTATGCACGCCATCCACATGATTGTTGGCGTTGGACTTTTTGCGGTCATTACCTTCATGGCGTGGAAGGGCAGGTTCACGCCCGAATATCACACACCTTTAGAGATCGCCGGGCTGTACTGGCATTTTGTCGATATTGTCTGGATCTATCTGTTTCCGCTCTTATATTTAATCGACCGGCGGCCGGGAGCGTGACATGAGCAACCATTCTGACCATT
>Ga0136846_1228012_pt1 | contig 11975 bp, 12 predicted proteins | sample HopSoiMetagenom2_FD_96841 | JGI IMG/M metagenome (GOLD analysis project Ga0136846, IMG submission 96841) | Grasslands soil microbial communities from Hopland, California, USA - 2 Assembly 2016 (version 4) | ecosystem: Environmental > Terrestrial > Soil > Grasslands | place: USA: Hopland... | reverse complement strand
CGAGCGCTTCGAGCCCGACCTGCTGACCGTGGACCACGTGCAGCCGAGAATGCGCGGTGGCGATCGCTCCGGGGGCAACTTAGTGACCGCGTGTGGGGCCTTTGCGCGCGTTGCCGAGTTTCTCCGTGCGGACGAGGTCGCGCGCGAGCACTTCTTCCAGCTCGCGATGGGGCACGTGTGGCCGCGAATCCTGAGGGCCCTGGAGGAGGAGCTACGAAAACGGTGATCGGTTCACGGTGATCGGTTCACGGTGAACGGTTCACGGCCGACCTCGGGAAGCCCTGCGTCTCGAGGTCGGCCGTAATCCGTCAACCGTTCACTGTTCACCGTTCGTCAGGCGATGAAACACTGCCTCCTCGACCACCCTGCCGTCGCGCAGGTGCTCGACGACGATGCGCTCGAGCAGTGCGGGAGTGACGCCGGCGTACCAGACGCCCTCGGGGTACACGACGACGATCGGTCCACCGGCGCAGACGCCGAGGCACGGGGTCTCACCGCGCTTCACGCGCTGCGGGCCGAATAGCAGCCCCTCGCGCTCGAGCAGTCGGGCGAGGGTGGCATAGAGTGCGCGTCCTTCGCGGTTCGGCGAGCAGAAGCCGCCGACGCAGACGAGGACGTGGCGCGCGTACGGCTCCATGACCGCGGGCGGCTTGCGAGGCGATGTCGTCACGCCGCGTAGTCTAAAACCGGACGCCACGCCGCCGCTCCGCAGCGTAGCTTTCAGAGTCTCGTGGAGGGGTCATCCATCCCATGTCAGAGCATCCACACCCGACGATCGTTCCCCACACCACTCCCAGGCCGACGATCACCGTTCGCGCCACCTGGGAGGGGGAACACCGCTTCGACACGGGGCGTCCCGACGGTCCCATGGCCCGATTCGACGGTTCGGCCCGAACGGGGCAGAATCCGGTCGACGCGCTGGTGAGCGCGCTCGCGACCTGCATCGGCATCGACGTGGTCGACATCCTGGGCAAGCGGCGCACGCCTCCGAGCCGGCTCGTGGTCGACGCGCACGCCGAACGGCGCGCGGAGCATCCGCGGCGGGTGGAGCGTGTGAAGCTGGATTTCGTCGTCGATGGCGACGGGATCGAGATCGTCCACAGCGAGCGGGCCGTCGCGCTGGCGATCGAGAAGTACTGCTCCGTCGCGGCGACACTCGCGACCGACGTCGTCGTGGAGACGAGAGTGATCGTGAACGGGGAAGCCGGAGCGCTCGTGACGCAGCCGAGCTCCGAGGCGGCTCGCCGGTAACGCGCAGAGTCTAGCGCGCGGAGCCGGTTACGGTTCTCGTCGAACCTTGTTCCAGCAGCCGCACCCCTGCCCCTTCAAACGTTCGGCGAGGCGCTCGCGCAGCGACTCCGGTGCGCCCAGCTCCTGACGCAGACCGGCGACGGCGCGAAGGAAGCACTCCTGGTAGTCCTCGTACTGCTGGCACTGTTTGCAGGCAGCGATGTGGGCTCGCAGCCGCTCGGCACCGGCCGGGGTGATCTGGTCGTCGAGGTAGTCCCAGAGATGGTGCAGCACTTCCGCACACGTGGCCGACAGACCCAGCTCCTCGAGTTGCGAGCGTGCCGGAGCGCTCATCACCGCGCTCCGGCACCCTGGAAGCCGAGGTCCTCGGCTACCGTCACGAGCTTTTCCTGAAGCCGCCGGCGGCCGCGGAACAGCCGCGAGCGGACCGTCCCGATCGGGACGCCCATCACCTCGGCGGCGGACTCGTACGACATGTCCTCCACGTCGACGAGAATCACGGCCGACCTGAAGGGCTCTGCCAGCTCGTCGAGCGCTTCCCTGAGCGCCGGAGCGAGGTCCAGGCGGGCGAAGATGTCGTCATAGCCCCTCTCCCGTGCGGCTTCGTAGACGGAGCTGGCCGCGACCGCATCCTGCTCGCCGTCCTCGAGATCCACCGTGGGCCGTTGCCGCTCGCGCGAGCGCAGGAAGACGTTGCGACAGATCGTGAACAACCAGCGGCGGCAATCGGTTCCGGGAATGAATGTATGCCACGACCGATAGGCGCGCAGGAAGGTCTCCTGCACCACGTCATCGGCGTCGGATTCCTCGCGCGTGAGCGACAGCGCGAAGCGGTAAACGTCGTCGAGCCATGGGAGCGCATCGCGCTCGAAGGCGGCATCTCGTGCGACATCGCTGGCGGAGCGGGCCACTGGCCCGGCGTCAGCCGTCACGTCCGGCTCCTCGACCTGATGGCCGGGTGAGCGAGACATGATCGGAGTAGCGGTAGTCATCGAGCCCCCGTTAGTTTACACTGCAATTATACATTAACCGAAGCGTTTTAACAAGTCCGGGGGCGTTCGGTTCGGTCTGCTATGTTTGGTCGATGCGAGCCCGTCTCCTCACTGCCTTCGCCGCGGTCTACCTCGTCTGGGGGTCGACGTACCTCGCCATCCGTTTCGCCGTGGAGACGCTGCCGCCGCTCCTCATGGCGGGGGCGAGGTTCGTGCTTTCGGGGCTAATCCTGCTCGCCTGGGCGCGGTTCCGAGAGGGTGCCGCGCCCCCGTCACGCACCGAATGGCGCACCGCGCTCATCTCGGGCACCCTGCTCCTGCTCGGCGGCAATGGGGGCGTCGCGTGGGCGGAGCAGCGCGTCCCGTCGGGCGTGGCGGCGCTCCTGGTCGCGGTGGTGCCGCTCTGGATGGTGCTGCTGGTCTGGCTCCGCCCGGGGGGAGCCAGACCCCGGCTGCCTGTCTTCATCGGCGTAGGGCTCGGGCTGGCCGGCCTCGCCCTGCTCGTCGGCCCGGACGCCTTCACGAGCGGAAGCGCGAGCTCCGTTGGCGCGCTCGTGCTGATTCTGGCGTCGCTCTCGTGGGCGATCGGCTCGCTCTTCATCCAGTGGGCGCCGAAGGCCCCCTCGGGGATCAGCGCGTCGGGCTCCCAGATGCTCGCCGGAGGGCTGGTCCTCCTCGTCGCCGGAGTGGTCGCACAGGAGCCCTCGCGACTCGATCTCGCGCACGCCTCGACGCGCTCCCTGCTCGGCTTCGCCTACCTCGTCACCATCGGCTCGCTCATCGGCTTCACGGCCTATCTCTATCTGCTCGCGCACACCACCGCGGCGAAGGCGGCGACGTACGCGTACGTGAACCCGGTGGTCGCCGTGTTCCTCGGTTGGGCGATCGGGCACGAGCCGGTCACGTCGCGGACGATCATCGCCGCGGCGATCATCCTGGCCGGGGTCGCGATCATCACGATCACACGCGAAGCTCCAGCGGTAAGCCGCGCCGACCGGTAAGCCAGCCCCGCCGTACCGTCAGCTGTGCCGGGGTGGCGTCGGGGATTTCCTCGATCGTCCACCGGTCGCCGCGGACGAGCCGCAGGCCAGCCCTCGCGAGCAGCGCGTCGTAGTCGAGATCCTCCGTGCCTCCGACGTAGCGCTCGAACCAGCCGTGCATATCCTCGCCGGCGACCTCACTCGCGGCGTGCTCGACGTCGGCCTCGGTGTAGCCGCGGCCCTGCAGATAGTACGACGACGTCGGCGCATTCCAGCTGCGACGCTTGAGCGCGGCGAACACGTCATCGAGCGAGCGGCCATTTCCGGCCTTTGCACGCAGCCAGAGGTCCAGGTACAGCGCGAGCCCCGCGCCCTTGGTGTAGTACGAGAAGAAGGTGTTCGCCCCGTTCGTGGGCTGCGGCTGCGCCCCGCCATCCCAGAAGGGCGCGTGGAAGGACGCCATGCGCGCCGACACCTCCTTGCGGCCCGGTGCCGTGAGATTCGCCTGGATCAGGCCTCCCATCGTCGCGTAAAAGGCGTCAGCGGGGACGATGCCGGCGCGGCCCAGCGCCGCGAGGCCGTAGTACTGCGTCCACCCCTCGGCGACCCAGAGGCTCGGCTGGTACTGCTCGCGCGTGTAGTCGAACGGCCCGAGCGCCTTGGGACGCACGCGCTTCACGTTCCACACGTGGAAGTACTCGTGCGCCGCAGTGGAGATGCCGGAAAGCACGGCGGCGGAGTCCTGCCAGGGCGCGCGGTTGATGATCTGCGTGGAGTAGAGATGCTCCATCCCGTCGCCGCCCGGGAAGCCGATGTTGAACAGGAACGTGTACTGCTCGAGCGGCGGCGGGGAGAACACGGAGTTCTCGTAGCGCACGATCTTCTCGACGTCGCGAACGAAGCGCTCGCGCGTCGCGGCGGCGACGGGCCCGTTGTGGTGCACCATCGTGCGATAGCGGCGCCCATCGACGACGAACGAATCGAGCATCACCGCCGGGGCGACCTCGGTCGGTGTGTCGATGAGCCGATCGTAGTTCTCGAATCGGAAGGTGGTCTGGTCCGCGGTGCGGGTGTCCCCGTTGATGATGTGCCAACCCGTTGGCGGCACGATGTCGAGCGTGACCGGATCGGGCTTGTGCCCCTCGACGTACATGAAGAGCGCCGCGCCGTTCCAGTTGGCGTGCGCGCTATCGAGCACGCTGAAGGTGCCGGAGAGCGCATTGGCGAAAACGCGGTAGCGGAGGTGCACGTCGCGCGCCCCGCCGGTGAGCACGACCCAGCGCGAGCCGTTCGTCTTGTCCCAGCGCAGCGCACGTCCGGCTCCGTCGGTGGCGCGAAATTCCTGGACGTTCCGGGCGAAGTCCATGCGCGCGTAGCGTCCCGGCGACCAGACAGGAAGCTGGAGTGGCAGCGTGTCCCCACGCACGCCCGCGACGTCCATCGAAACGTCGTAGAGGTGCGACGCCGGATCGGGCATGGCGAGCCGGTAGGCAACGCGAACGGGCTGTGCGATCGCTGCATTTGCGGCCGCAGCGAGCAGGACGAGGGCGGAAGCGAGAACGTGCACGGAAATACGGGTTCGGCAGGATTGTGAATGCACGAACGCCCGTTCCGGCTCTCCCGGAACGGGCGCGTGCTTCAAGCTCCCGTCTTATCACGCGCGACGCAAGCGCCGCGGCAATGCGTCAGGGCTTCTTGGTGTTGGACGAATCCGCCTTCGCGTTCTGCAGCTTCGCGGCTTCGGCCGCGTGCGTGTCGACCGCCTTCATGCCACCGTACTTCTTGTCCTTGATCAACTCACCGGTCATGGCGTCGACGTGGACCTCGGACGCGCCGTTCTTGCCGTGGATCATCTTGATCTCATACACGAGGCGCCCGTTCTTCATCTCGAGATCGGCCGAGGAGATCTCACCGGCGTCGGGGCTCGTGCGGGCGATCGCGAACGCCGAGTCGCCGCTGACCTTCACCGTGTTCGCGAGGCTCTGGGCGACCTTGATGTCGACCTTCGCCGCCGCGTGCGGGGTCACCTGACCTTCGGCCGTGCTGCTGGTCACGCCGGTGGCCGCTGCACCCGTTGCGGGCATTGCACCGCTGCTGGACGGCGCCACTTCAGTGGCCGGGGGCGTGCCGGTGGCCTGCTGCGTCGACTCGGTCGGCGGCGTGGTGGCCGGGCCGGCACTCGGCTGCGGTGTGGCCGTGACCTGCGCGCCGTTGCTCGGCGCACCGTTCGGATTGACGGTCGTCGTTGCCTTCGACGTGTCCGAGACTGCGCCGTTCGAGGTCGTCGTCGTGGCCTTCTTCGACGTATCACTCGGAGCGGTCGTCTGCTGGGCGGCCGCGGGAAGCGCGAACGCCGCGAGCATCACCGCGGCGAGTGCGTAGCGATGTGTCATCGTTGAGCTCTCCTGCAAGATGTGGGGGTCGTCGTCCGCCAATCGACGGATACGATCACATCTCCCGCAGATACCGTGCACGGAGGCCACAGAATCGTGATATTTCCGAGAGAAAATTGCGAGCAGTGACCTGGGTCACGACGCGCGCGTGGGGCACGCCACGCGTACGGAGTCGAGCTCGCCTACTCGCCGGTGAAACGCGGGCGTCGCTTCTCTCGAAACGCAGTGATCGCTTCGGCGACATCGCGCGTCGCGAAACACTGCTTGATGCTCACGAGCTCATCGCGCAGCGCGGCGTCGAGCTCCGTGTCCAGGCTGCGCACGAGCAACCGCTTGGTCAGCGCGTGCGCAATAGGCGCACCCGTCGCGAGCTGCGCGGCGTAGGCGCGCACGCGCTCGCCGAACGAATCGTCCGCCACGACTTCGGTGGCGAGTCCGATCCGCGCCGCTTCATCGGCATCGAGGTCGCGTCCCGTGAGCAGGATGTCGGCCGCGCGCCCGAGGCCCACGTGCCGCGGCAGGAAGTAGCTGACCCCCGCGTCGGGACTGAGACCGCGGCGTGCGTAGCCCGCCGTCATGCGCGCCGATGCCGTCACGATGCGCAGGTCGCACGCGAGCGCGAGGCCGAAGCCCGCCCCGGCCGCCGGACCATTCACCGCCGCGATCACGGGCTTCTCGCAGCGCACGACACGGTGCACCCACGTGCCGACCCACGCATACGGATCGAGCCGCTCGACACGCGTGGACGACGGCAGTGTCGGCGGCTCGGAGAGGTCCAGACCGGCGCAGAAGGCGCGCCCCGCCCCGGTGATGACCACCACACGCACCGCGTCCTCCGCCGCGGCATCGGCCACGGCGGAGGCGAGCGACGATGCGAGTGCATCGTTGACGGCGTTCAGCTTCTCCGGACGATCGAGCGTGAGCGTGCGAACCCCGTCCGGAGAGGTCTCGACGAGGAGATGTGCGTAGTCGGCCATGCGCAATCATGCGCGACCACGCCGTTCCTGTCGAGCATCGTCATTCCTCCGGGCGCGGGTGCATCGGCACGGCGGCCACGTGACGCGAGAGCTCGGCGGCAAGCTCGGCCAGACGGATGAAGTCCGCGCGGTAACCGTCCCGATCGTCGCCGCGCGCTCCGCGTGCGAGCTCGATCACCGCAGGCCAGGCCAGCTTGCCGCTGTAGGGCGAGTTGCGGAGCAGCATGCCGAACCCGGCGACGGCGCTCGCGAAGCGCATGGACTCCGAGGGCTGTGCGCGCCGAGCCGCCACGGGGTGGTTCACGAGCTGGCTGCGATCACCGTCCGGCGCCTTCCACCGCATGGCGACGTGCAGCAGCTCGTCACTCGGCGCACTCGGTGCGGCCGGACGTTGATACCGGAGCGCGCCCGTCTCGTGCAGCGTGACATCGAGCGGCACGTCGGTTCGTACGATCTCGTACAGCGCCGTCACCATGTGGCCAGCGCCCACCTCGCCCGCGTCCTTCGCGTCGTTCGCGAAGTCCTCGTCGCGCAGCAGGCGATCCTCGTAGCCGAGGAGCCGGTAGGCGCGCACGCGCGCAGGATTGAACTCCACCTGCAGCTTCACGTCCTTCGCGACCGTGACGAGCGTGCCGCCCATTTCCTTCACGAGCATCTTGCGCGCCTCGAGCAGGTCATCGATGTAGCCGTAGTTGCCGTTCCCCGCGTCGGCGAGCTTCTCCATCTTGGCGTCCTTGTAGTTGCCCATGCCGAAGCCGAGGATGGTGAGGAAGGCGCCCTCGGTGCGGCGCTGCTCGATGAGATCCACCAGCGCGCCGTCGCTCGACTGTCCGACGTTGAAGTCGCCATCGGTGCAGAGGATGACGCGGTTGTTGCCGCCGCGGACGAAGTTCTGGCGCACGACGTCGTACGCCAGACGGATTCCGGCGCCGCCCGCGGTGGATCCACCCGCCTCGAGACCATCCAGCGCGGCGAGGATGCGCTGCTTGTCACTCCCGGAGGTGGAGGGGAGCACGAGCCCCGCGTTGCCTGCGTAGACCACGATCGCGACGCGATCCTCCTCGCGGAGCTGGTTCACCAACAGTGCGAGCGACTGCTTCACGAGCGGCAGACGCCCCGGTCCCTGCATCGAGCCGGACACGTCGATCAGGAAGACGAGATTCGCCGCCGGCGCGCGACGCATGTCGACATCGCGGGCGCGGAGCGCGATGCGCACGAGGTCATGCGCGGTGTTCCACGGCGCACCGGCGACTTCGGTGGTGATGCGCAGGGGCACGTCTCCGCGCGCCGGCTCGGCGTCGGCATAGGGGAAGTAGTTCACCAGCTCCTCGATGCGTACGGCATCCTTGGGAGGGAGCGAGCCATGATCGAGGAAGCGTCGGATGTTGGAGTACGACGCGCGGTCGACGTCGACGGAGAAGGTCGAGAGCGGTGCGACCGCCGATGAGCGGAAGGGATTCTCGTCGATGCGGTCGTACGCTTCGGTGTTGCCGGGCTCGCGCCGGCGACGGATGCTGGTCTCGGCCCCGTATACGCCGCCGCGCGCCTGTCCGGCACCGGCAAGGGGCACGCTCGCGACTGCGCCCGTGATGGACTTGGCGCGTGCATCGCCGAGCCGCTGCCGCTCGGGTGCGGGCGAAGTGGGAATGTCCTTGCGAACCGCCGCCGTGACCGGCGCGGCGGAGTCTCCCTCCTGGACCGTGGCGACGAGACGGACATCGACGCGCATGGTGTCGCCGCGCAGCGTGACGGGCGACTGCCAGGGCTCGTAGCCGCTGCGGCGCGCGAGGAGCGTGATGCGCTCCGAGTCGGCCGAGCGTGGGACGGCGATGGCGTAGCGGCCGTCGGCCGCGCTCAAGGCGCGCACTGCGCGACCGGGGACGGTGATGGCAGTACCGGCGACAGGGCGGCCTTGCGCGGTGACGCGCCCCACAATGACGGTCGCCTCGACGCGGCGCGCCTCGGCGCCGGAATGCACGACGAAGGTTGCGCCGAGGGCGAGCGCGAGCAGGAGCGGCAAATGTTTACGATATGCGGGCATGGTGACCTGCGGTTGGAGGATGCCGGGGAGACGCCGGCATCCAATCGCCTTGCACATCACCGTCAGGCTGAGGCGACGGTCAGGGTCGCGCGAGCCGAGGCTCGTGAACCGTTACCCAACCGTCAATGCATCCAGATTGGTATATATTCCGTCCTGACCTGCCCACCCCGCCCACCATGCCCGTCCGCCGATCCTCACCCCCAGGTCGGTCTGCCGCCGCCGCGCGAATGCCGCGCGGCACGCGCTCCGCCGAAGACTCGACCGCTGCTGACGCGCCGCACGGCTCGCGACCAGAGCAGGTGTACGTGCGACTGCGAGATCTCATCGTGGGCGGCCAACTCGCGCCAGGTAGTCGCGTCGTCGAGACGGAAGTCGCGAGCCGCCTCGGCGTGAGTCGTACGCCGGTGCGTGAAGCGCTGCAGCGGCTGCAGCAGGAAGGATTCGTCGTCGGCGCGCCCGGCGCGCAGCAGGCGCGGTTGACCGTCGCGCCACTCACACGCAGCGACGTGCACGAGCTGCTGAACATCGTCGGCGAGCTCGAAGGGCTCGGGGCACGGTGGGCGGCGGCACTTCCGGCCGCTGAGCGCCGAGTGCTGGTCAAGGAGCTGCGCGCGCTGAACGTCGAGTTCCATCGCCTCGCGCGCGAAGTGCCGCTCGACCACAGTGCGATGTACGAAGCGGACGAGCGCCTCCACCGAAAGATCGTGGAGGCGAGTGCGGGGCCGCGCCTGCTCACGCTGCACGACAGCGTGAAGCCGCAGGCGGAACGCTACATCCGCATGTACATCAGCCTGCTCACCGGCGACATCCGTCCTTCGGTGGCAGAGCACGACGCGATCATCGAGGCGATCGAAGCGGGCAATGCCGACGAGGCGCAGGTAGCGGTGCAGACGAACTGGCGCCACGCGGCGGACCGGATCGTCAAGGTGATCGACGTGGCGGGGGAGAGGGGGAGCTGGTGAGCGCGGAGATGAGGTGATCAGGAGATGAGGAACGGCCTCGGGAAGCGCTTGTCTCCCGAGGCCGTGTCGTTACTAACTCACCAACTCACTAACTCACTAACTCACTAACTACCTCCCCTCGAGCTCCTGCCGCAGCTTCAGAAAGCTCTCGTAGCGTGCGGCGCTCACGTCGCCGCGGGCGACGGCGTCGCGGACGGCGCAGTCGGGTTCGACTTCGTGGCGGCAGTCGGCGAAGCGGCACTTGTGGAGATAGGGGCGCAGCTCGGGGAAGCACTCGTCGAGTGCGGTGGGTGAGAGGGCCCACATCCCCACCTCGCGCAGACCAGGCGTGTCGACCACGTAACCGCCCTCGGGGCCGGGCAGCGGGTGGACGTAGCCGCCGACGGTGGTGTGTCGACCCTTGTTCACCGACTCGCTGATCTCGCCGACGCGCAGGTCGAGGCCGGGGAACATGGAGTTGATGAGCGACGACTTGCCGACGCCGGACGGTCCAGTGAGCACGCTCACCACACCGGCGAGCGCATCGTGAAGCGCCGCGATGCCTTCCATTCGCTTGACGCTGGTGTAATGCACCGGGTATCCAGCGCGCTCGTAGTCCATCCAGCGCGCGCGCGTCGCTTCGACGCCGCCGGTGAGCTCCACCTTGTTGATGACGATGCGCGCCGCGAGCTCGTTCGCCTCGGCGATGACGAGGAAGCGGTCGAGCATGCGTGGATGCGGCTCGGGGTTCGCCGCGGCAAAGACGACGACGACCTGATCGACGTTGGCCGCGACGATGCGCTCGCCCTGTCCTCCGCCGGGTGCGCGGCGTGCCAGCCGCGACCGCCGCGGCAGGATCTCGGCGATGGTCCACGCCCCGCTCGCCTCATCCTGCTCGAGCACGACGCGATCACCGACGGCGAGCTTGAGGGTCTCGGCCGCCGAGGCGACCGTGTCGCGCCGCAGCGATCCGTCGGCGCGGCGACCGGCATTCGATTTCTTGACGCGACCACGCAGCGATGCTTCGACGACCGAGCCGTCGGCGCGGCGAACGCGCCAGACGCCACCCGTCCCGCTCAGGACGATCCCTTCGACGTCGTGGGTCGACAGCGGCTCGTCGTGTGGCTCAGTCATTCCGCTGCGTCGGGCTCGTCGCCGCCGTTCTCGTCGCGCATCGCGTCCCACCACCGGCGGGTGGGTGTGCTGCCGGCTTCGGCCGCGATCGCCGCATGCAGTGCGCCACGCACCTCGGCGAGAGAGAGCGCGCCGACGATCGCGCGCGCGTCCTCTTCCGTGTCGGCCTCGGCGAGGAAGTCCGTCTCGAGATGTCCGCTCGGCGACGCGGCGCCGATGCGGGCCCAGCGCACGAAGAGGAGATAGGCCCCCCACGGGCGCTCGGAGTCTCCCGTCGGCGACGTCACGATCTCCACGCTGTACGAGAGGCCGTCCGTCCCCTCGAACGCGGCGGGCCGTCCGTGCACGGCGGCATAGCCGCCGATGGTGTTGGCGTCGCCGCGGCCATGATCAGCGGGGAGATGCTGCCCGGGCATGCGGAGGGAGAGAGGGGGCGCGGCGGACAGGATCAACGGCGACCGAGCGCCTCGCGGATGACGTTGCCCGTGATGAAGGCGACGTTCGCGGGGCGCTCGGCGAGGCGGCGCATGAGATAGGGATACCACTGCGTGCCGAAAGGGACGTAGACCCGCATCCGGTAGCCTTCCCGCACGAGCGACTGTTGCAGGTCGCGGCGCACGCCGTACAACATCTGGAACTCGAAGCGGTCCTTCTCGATCCCCTGCTCCTTCGCCCAGCGTTTCGCCTCGTTGATCATCGCCGGGTCGTGCGTGGCGATTCCCGGATAGTTGCCCCGGAGCATCAGCTCGCGCATGCACTTCACGTAGTTCGCGTCGACGTCCTTCTTCTCGGGATACGCGACAGCGGGCGGCTCCTTGTACGCGCCCTTGCAGATGCGCACGCGGGCGCGCAGGGCGTTCATGTGCTCCACGTCGGCGAAGGTACGGTAGAGGTAGCTCTGGAGCACGACGCCGACGTTCGCCTTGTAGGTCGGGTAGAACCGCTCCTCGAACATCTTGAGCGTGATCTCGGTGTACGCGCTCGCCTCCATGTCGATGCGGACGAACGAGTCGTACTGCTGGGCCCGGGCGAGAATGTCCTGCATCACGGCGACGCAGAGCTCGTGGTCGATGTCGAGCCCCATGGCGGTGAGCTTGACCGAGACGTTCGCGTCGAGGCGGAGCTGGTTGATCCTATCGAGGATCTGGAGATACTCGTCGCGCGCCGCCCGGGCCTCGCGCTCGTTCGTCACGCTCTCGCCGAGCAGGTCCAGCGAGGCGGAGATCCCGCGTGCATTGAGGACGCGGACGACCTCCAGGGCCTCGT
>Ga0136846_1212151_pt1 | contig 11977 bp, 12 predicted proteins | sample HopSoiMetagenom2_FD_96841 | JGI IMG/M metagenome (GOLD analysis project Ga0136846, IMG submission 96841) | Grasslands soil microbial communities from Hopland, California, USA - 2 Assembly 2016 (version 4) | ecosystem: Environmental > Terrestrial > Soil > Grasslands | place: USA: Hopland... | reverse complement strand
GTCGACGCACGGCTGCGCGATCACGTAGGTCACTCGGGTTCCTCCTGGTGCTGTGTGCAGGTGCGGGAAAGCGGCTGCCTCCAGCCTAGTATCCCGGCGTGTCGTCCGAGGCGGGTGCCCACACGCTGGGTCCACATCTGGGTCCACATGTCGTGGGCCAGCGGGTCGTCGTACGCCGCCGGGTGCCGGGTCAGACCGGCCCGAGCGGCGGACCGGCGCTCACCGACGTGCTCGGCACCTGCACGGCCTGGGGGGACGGAGTCTGCGTCGTGGCGCCCGACGGCGACCAGAGCGGGGCGACCGTCACCATCCCGATCGGCGACATCGTCGCGGGCAAGCCGGTGCCGCCGCGCGCGTCGACCCGGCTCCGGGTCAGCGCACAGCAGGCACAGCGGCGGGCCCTGGCGCTGTGGCCCGACCTCGAGACGGAGCCGCTGGGCGAGTGGTTGCTGCGCCGTTCCCGCACCTCGACCGCGCGCCGGGCCAACTCGGTCCTCGCGATGAGCCCGTCCGGCGTCGCCGGCGACCTCGAGCGCGTGGTCGCGCACTATGCGTCCCTGGGCCAGCGGCCGATCGCCGCGGTGCTGCCGGAGTCGGACGAGGACGCGCTCTTCCGCGGCCACGGCTGGGTGCTGGAGAGCCACGACCACGACACCGTCTTCCAGCTGGCCGGGATCGCCGCGGTACGACGGAACCTCCCGCGGGACCTCCCAGAGGCCGAGCTGCACGTCGACGGCCAGCTCGTGACGGCCCGCATCGGCCACGCGGCGTCCGGCGTCGCCGCGGTCGACGGCGACTGGGCCGGCTTCCGCTCCATCGAGGTGGACCCGGCCCTCCGGCGACGAGGCCTGGGACTGGCGGTCATGGCCGCGCTGGTCGGCTGGGCCGCCGAGGGGGGCGCCACGACGGCGTACCTCCAGGTGATCGGCGACAACGCGGCGGCGCTCGCGCTGTACGGACGGCTGGGTTTCGTCGAGCACCACCGCTACCGCTACCTCGCCGCTCCCCGGTAACTGATTTCCCCGCCACCCGCCCGCCACCTAGCCTGTACGCAGGCGGGCGTGAGGCCTGACAACCCTCGTGAGAGCGGCCGCCGACCAACGAGGCCGACCAGCACGATCCCGAGTCGGCGAAGGTGTGGTGGCACCGCGACCTTGCCCCCGCCCACACCTCCAGGGCTGTCCCGCCACTGGAGGTCAGATGAGTACACATCCGCCACGCACGACTGCCCGCGAGCTCCCGCAGGTCGAGCCCGGCGCCGCCGTCCGGCTGCAGGGCTGGGTGCACCGCCGCCGCGAGCTCGCGGCCATCACGTTCCTGGTCGTCCGCGACCGCACCGGGCTCGCCCAGGTCGTGGTCAAGGACGGCAGCGGCCTGCCGCCCGAGGAGACTCCGGTCGAGGTGGTCGGTACGGCGACCGCCAACCCGCAGGCGCCCGGCGGTGTCGAGGTCACCTCGCCCACCGTCACCGCGCTGGGCGACCCGGCCGACACACCACCGGTCGAGCTGTGGCGACCGCGGCTGGACACCGGGCTGCCGACGCTCCTCGACCACGCCGCGACGACCTGGCGGCACCCCCGCCGACGTGCGGCCTGGGAGCTGGCCGCGGCCAGCCTGCACGGCTTCCGGTCCACGCTCGACGCGCAGGGGTTCACCGAGGTGCACTCCCCCAAGCTGGTCGAGTCGGCCACCGAGTCGGGTGCGAACGTGTTCGAGGTCGACTACTTCGGCCGTCCGGCGTACCTCGCGCAGAGCCCGCAGTTCTACAAGCAGGTGCTCGTCGGCGTCTTCGAGCGGGTCTACGAAGTCGGCCCGGTCTTCCGCGCCGAGCCGCACGACACGGTCCGGCACCTGGCCGAGTACGTCTCGCTGGACGTCGAGCTCGGCTTCATCGAGGACCACCTCGAGGTGATCGCCTGCCTGCGCTCCGTCGTGGCAGGGATGGTCGAGGCGATCCACGCGCGGGCCGGGGCAGCGGTCGGGCTGTTGGGGATCGACGTACCGACCGTGCCGAGCGAGCTACCCGTGCTGCACTTCCGCGAGGCCCTCGAGATCGCCCGCGCGCCGGCCGACGAGCCCGACCTGGCCCCGGCCCACGAGCGTGCGCTGGGCGAGTGGGCCCGGGCCGAGCACGGCAGCGACTTCGTCGTCGTGCACGGCTACCCCACCGCGCACCGAGCGTTCTACAGCCACCCCGACCCCGACGACCCGCATTGGTCGCGCTCGTTCGACCTGATCTTCCGCGGCCTCGAGCTGGTCAGCGGGGCGCAGCGGCTGCACCGGTACGACGACTACGTGCGGACCCTCGAGTCGCGTGGATACCCCTACGAGCCCTACGCGTCGTACGTCGAGGCGTTCCGCCGCGGCATCCCGCCGCACGGCGGGTTCGCCATCGGCCTGGAGCGCTGGGTGAGCCGGCTGACCGGTGCCGCCAACATCCGCGAGGTCACGCTCTTCCCGCGCGACCTGAGCCGGCTGGCCCCCTAGGGCATGTCTCCCTAGCCGCGCTGACCCGCCCGGACCGTACGGCCGGGTCAGCATCAACCGGTTACCGCTGCTTCAGCCCGTCCAGGAGCGCGACCCGACCATCTGGACCCGAGGCCCAGCAGGCCCCGTCGCCGGTGCACTCGACCGCGTCGAAGGCCCCGTTGCGCACGTTCTTCCAGGTGAGCCCGCCGTCGAAGGACACGTTGGTGCCGGTCGGGCCGACCGCGACCACGCCGTTGGACGGCGTTCCGGTGGCCGCGGTGCGCGGCAGGAACGCCGAGCCCGAGCGGTAGCCGCCCAGGTCGCCGCCGGCGGTCCACGTCGTGCCGCCGTCGTGGGAGTACGCCGAGGTGTGCTTGCTCTTGGTCGGCTTCTCGAAGTCGCCGCCCACGGCGACCAGCGTGCTCTTGTCGCGGACGGCCAGGGAGAAGACGCCGCCCGCCTCGCTGCGCCTGATGGGCGTGTCGGTGACCGTCCAGGTCTCTCCGCGGTCGGCGGTGTGGAAGACCCGCGCGGCGGTGCCGCCGCTGGCGATCCAGGCATCGGACGCACCGGCGGTGACCAGGCAGGTGCCACTGGCGGCGAAGCCGAACTCACCCTTCAGCGCGGGCGGCATCCCGGACGCGGCCCGCTTCTTCCAGGAGCGCCCGCCGTCCTTGGTGTAGAGGATGCGGAACTTGCCGTGGACCGGGTCGCTCATGGCCAACCCGTGTCGCTGGTCCCAGAAGCCCAGGCAGTCGTAGAACGCGTCCTTGGAGTGGTTGCGGAACCCCTGCTTCCAGGTCCGGCCCCCGTCGACGGTGCGGTAGATCCGCGAGTCGCCACCGGTCCCGATCGACATGATCACCGCGTGCTGCTCGTCCCACGCCTCGATGTCGCGGAACTCGAGGTCTCCGGTGTCACCGCCGGGCGAGACGTCCTGCCAGTGCCGGCCCCCGTCGACGGTGCGCAGCACGGTCCCCTCCGTGCCGCTGACCCAGGCGATGTGTCGCGACACGGGCGCCAGCCCGCGGAACTGCGCGTCCGAGCCGGTCTGCAGGTCGCGCCACGAGAGGCCGGTCCCGGCCTGCGCGGGGGCCGGGGCGAGGGCGGTCGGCGTGGCCAGCAGGCCGACCGCGAGGAAGCTGATGAGTAGGCGCGTCACGGCGCGGGATCCCGAGATCATGTGCCGAACCTACGCCCCGACGCCGACGGCTCAGGGGATGGGTGTCCCCGTCGGTCGGTACTCGACCAGCAGGATCCGGCCGTCCAGCACCCGCTGGTCCAGGAGCTCCAGCTCCGTCTCGTCGAGCGCGTCGAACGCCGGCTCGACACCGCTGGGGCCGACGAAGAGCGGGAAGACCATCAGCCGCAGCCGGTCGACGAGCCCGGCGTTCACGAGCTGTCGGACGATCGACAGGCTGCCGATGGTGCGCATCGGCACCCCCTCGGCTTGCTTGCGATCGCGCACCACCTCGACCACGTCCCGCGACTCGAGGCTGGCCCCCGGCCAGGTCGTGGACTCCAGCGTCCGGGAGAACACCGTCGAGGGCTGATGGGTCATCCGCTCGTACCCCTCGTCGCGCGCCTCGGCGGGCAGCCCCTCCAGCAGCTCGTAGGTGCGGCGTCCCATCAGCTCGTGGTGCGGCCGGTCCATCTCGCTGTCGATCCACGCCTCCAGGTCGGGGCCGAAGTAGCCGAAGTAGCCCGGTGAGTGCTCGCCGCGGGCGTAGCCGTCGGCTGAGACGAACAGGTCGGCGGTCACGGTGCTCATGAAGGGTGACGACCGGACGCCGGGCGCCGACTCATCGCTACTGCGCCGGCGGAGCCTGGCAGACCACGGCCTGCTCGGGCTGGTACGTCGTGGTCACCGTGTCGCTGCGCACCGGCGTCGCGTCGGCGACCCGCGTGACCGTGCGGACCAGGTCGACGGTGAACCCGTCCGCACCGGCGCTGGCGACGCAGCCCGGGTCCGCGCTGGCAACCGTGGTGCGCGGCGTGGGCGCGTAGCGGGGGCTGGTCGACACGGCGACGTCGAACTCCTTGGTCGACCAGACGTCGACGACCACCGAGCCGGGGCTGCCCGAAGCCCCCTGCTGCAGCCGGGCGGAGAGCAGCACGCCGTATGAGGAGTCGTTGCGCATCTGCAGGTCGGTGGCCGCGTCCACCATGGCGTCGCGCCCCTCGGGCAGCCCGCCGGTGTAGGTCGGCGAGCCCGTCCGGGCCACATCGGTGAGGCCGGCCAGGAACCCAGCGTTCCAGGTGGCAGTGGCCAGGCGGGCGCCGGAGCCGCTGACCGCGCCCACCCGAGCGTTGAACGAGAACGTGTCGCCGGGTCTCAGCAGGGCGCCGGAGAGCCGGTCCACCGCAGCGCCGAAGGACGGCCCGGCGGTGGCCGGCACCGCGACGGTGAAGCTGGCCACGGGCTCGGCCACGCCGAGCAACTTGGCGTCGTGGGTGGTGAACGCCGCCTTGGTCTTCGTCGCCGCCGTCACCGGGACCGAGCGCGCAGGCCCCTCGGCGGTCACGCCCCGCATGAACGCCGCGGTCACTGCGGGCTCGTCGTAACCCTGGCCGGCGACAGCGGGCACGACTGCCGGCCCCCCGTCCTTGAGCTCCACCGTCGCGTCGACCGGCGTGGTGTCGTGGGCGGCCGGGTCGACCAGGGTCGCAAGACCGGCCGAGTCCACGTCCAACGCGAGTGCACCGTCCTTGTCCACGATGCTGAGCAGGTCGGCGTACTCGCGCGGCTGGAGCGTGACCTGCGAGCCGGCGAAGGTGAGCGTGACCGGACCGGCCATGGCCGGGTTGGCGATCGTGGCGAGGGCGGTGTCGAGATCGGTCTGGTCGACGTCGGGCTGGCTCAGCAGCAGCGGCAGCCGCACGGAGGTCTGCCCCGCGCGGTAGGCGTCGACCAGCACCTCGCGGGCGTGGTCCTTGTCGATGGCCACGCCGTTCTGCGGCTTGGTCAGGGCGATCTCGCCACCGCGTAGCGAGATGCCGGCATCACGCGCCGGCTGCCCGGCCTTCTCGTCGAGCAGGTCGAGGAGCGCGTCCATCCGGCGGTAGTCCACGTGCACGACCGGGGTGACCGCGTCGCCGCCGGTGTAGTAGCGCCACAGCTGTCGCGGGTCCCAGCTCCGGCGCCCGAGGGCCTTGGCGACGGTCGCGCCGTAGTCGACGGACAGCCCGGCGTCCTCCGGTGCGACCCGGGTGGTGACGGTGCCCACGGACACCGTGATCGGGTCCTGGCCCTGGATCCGCAGCCCGTGGGCCAGCGCGGCCGCGGCGGTGGACTGGTCCCGGCCGCCGATGTCGATGCCGACCACCGAGGTGCCCCTCGGCACCCTGCCGTCCGCACCGGCGTATGCCGCCACCCAGCCGCCCATGCCCATGACGAGCACCACCAGCACGATCAGGACGACTGCCTGTCCGCCCTCGGCCTCATGGCCGACCCCGCGTCGCCTCGTGCGCCTCACGGGATCACTGTAGGAACAGGAGTCACTCCAATGGTGGTTTTCCGCCGGTCTGTCGGCGGTCGGGTCGCGGCAGCGTGGCGATGGCGATGCACAGCACGACCAGGGCCAGGCCCAGCACGGCGTACCCCTGGCCGGTCGAGGCGACCAGGTAGTCCCCCTCCCCCCGCGGCAGCGCGGTCAGCCCCACGGTGCCGTCGAAGCCCAGGGCCAGTGGCAGCCGGGTGGCCCAGCCGGCCGGCGTGACGAGCAGCAGGCTCAGCGTCGCGGCGGCAGCCAGCACCAGCCCCCACCACCACTGGTAGACCGCGACCGTGCCGACCGCCACCGCGATGCCGCCCACCACGGCCAGCGGGAGCAGCCGGACCCCCATCTCGTCCGCGCGGCTCAGGGCTCGAGGCCCGAGAACAGGTCGGACTCCAGCCCGTCGGCACCGAGCTCGCCCAGCTCGCCGGCTGCGATCCGGAAGTACTCCACGCCCCACATCGGGTTGCCTTCGTTGTTGGACAGCGCGAAGAACGGGCCGTCGAGGGTGATCTGGGTCGGGTAGGACCGCATCGCGTCCATCTTCTGCTCGAGGTGGGCCGAGCCGTCCACCGCGGCCGAGAGGTTCTCGTCCGCGGTGACGAACGGCGGCAGCGGGCCGTCGGGGTCCATGCCCTCGAAGCTCGTGGTGTCGCCGGCCTCGCGCAGCCGGCGCAGGCCGGCCCGCATCCGGCTCTCCGACATCGCGGTCCAGTAGATCTTGGCGATCTTCCACGCCTCGCCCAGGTCCTTCCGGTACGACGGCACCGCGGCCAGCTGGGCGGCGTACATGGCCACCCGGTGGGCCTGGATGTGGTCGGGGTGGCCGTAGCCGCCGAACTGGTCGTAGGTGACGAGCACCTGCGGCCGGAGCTCGCGGACCACGGCGACCAGGTGGTCGGCCGCCTCGGTGAGGTCCGCGCGCCAGAACGCGTTGTCGTGGATGGTGTCCGCCGCGATCGCGTAGCCGTCCTCGTGCCACTGCATGCCGGAGTCGCGGTAGGTGCCGAAGCCGCCGAGCCAACGGTGGTCGGTGACGCCGAGCACCTTCAGGGCGTCGGCGATCTCGCCGCGCCGGTGCTCACCGAGCCTGTCCTCCTGGTCGGCAGCGAGGTGCGTGAGGTCGGGGACCAGGATCTCGCCCATCTCCCCGGCGGTGCAGGTCACCAGCGTGACGCCGGCGCCCTCGGCGGCGTACTTCGCCATCGTGGCGCCGGTGCCGATCGACTCGTCGTCGGGGTGGGCGTGGACCAGGAGCAGGCGTCGGTCGGGCCGGGAGGGGTCGGTCACTCCGCCAGCCTATTGAGGACCCTGGACAGCTCGACGAGGAAGGGCCGGTCGGGGTCCAGCCAGTCCACGTCGTCGAGATCGTCCGGGCCCAGCCAGCGGACCAGGTCGTGCTCGGTCGGGCTGGGTTCGCCGTCGTCGAGGGCGGCCAGCCCGACGCGCAGCACGTACCGGTCGCCGATCGGCTGCTCACCATCCAGCCAGCCGTCCACCCGGACCCGGACGCCGAGCTCCTCGGCGACCTCGCGGACCAGCGACCCGGCCTCGGTCTCGCCGGGCTCGACCTTGCCGCCGGGGAACTCCCAGCGACCCGCCGCGCTGGCCGGCGCGGTGCGCCGGGCGGCCAGCACCCGACCCTGTCGGAGGATCGCGGCTCCGACGACCACCTGCCGCTCCACCACCCCTAGATTGTGGCCGTGACGTCGTCCGCGGGCTCACTCGGCGTGCACCTGGTGCGCACCGACGAGAACGTCGACGAGATCGAGGCGCTGGCCGACCGGCTGGGCGGGCGGGTCGGGCTGCCCTCCCTGCTGCAGGACCTCAACCGCAGGGCCCGCCGGACCCTGGCGCCCGGCTGGGCCGTGCACCGGGCGCTGACCTGGGATGCCGCGGACCGGCGCGACCCGCGGTGGTGGCCGCAGGGCATCTCCACCTCGGCCGACGCGGCCGACACCGAGGAGGTCGGCGGCCGCCGGCTGCTGGTGGTGTCGTGGTACTCCAAGCACGGCGAGGGCTCGCGGCTGACCTTCCTCGACCTCGAGTCGCGGCGGTACCGGCACGTGCTGCTCGTCGTACCGGCCGTCCATGACGGCGAGGTGACCTTCGAGCCGCTGGCCGTGCACGCCGGTGGGCTGGTGTGGCACGGGCCGTACGTCCATGTGGCCGCCACCGCGCGCGGTGTGCACACCTGCCGGGTCGACGACCTGTTGCGCGTTCCCACCCACGGGCTCGTCGAGACGTTCGGCCACCGCTACGTGCTCCCGGTGCGGTTCTCGTACCGAGCCCGGACCGACGAGGGGCTGGAGCGGCTCCGCTACTCGTTCCTGTCCCTGGACCGCGGCGCCTCGCCCCCGGAGCTCGTCGTCGGCGAGTACGGCAGCCTGACGCAGACCCGCAGGCTCGCCAGGTTCCAGCTGGATCCGGCCACCTCGTTCCTCTACGAGCAGGGCGGTGTCGCCCGGCCGATGGTCGTCGAGGACGGCGGTGTCGTCCGGGTGCAGGGCGCCGCCGTGGCGGGCGGGCAGTGGTACCTCACCCGGTCCACCGGACCGTGGGTCCCCGGCTCGGTGTACGCCGGGCGGCCGGGCGCCTTCCGCCGCTACAAGTGGGCCACGCCGATGGGTCCCGAGGACGTCGCCTGGTGGCCGTCGACGGACCTGCTGTGGTCGGTGACCGAGCACCCGAGGCGGCGGTGGGTGTTCGCGATGAGGCGGTCGCGGTTCGGCTGAGGCTCACCCCTGACGCGGCACCAGCGCCAGCTGCCTGCTCTGGGCCACCAGCCGGCCCGCGGAGTCCCAGACCTCGCAGTCCTCCTCGAACATCCCGCCGGCCAGATTGCGGGTCTCGTGGCGCACCTTGAGCCAGCCCGCCGCCGGTCGTGCACGCACGTGGATGGTGAGCTCGAGCGTGGGAGCCCAGCCGGGCATCCCGAGGTCGTAGGTGACCGGCGGCAGGACGTCACAGACCGCGAGCAGCGACAGCGTGTCCGGGTCGCGCCCGTCCGGCCAGCGGAACCAACCGGCGATCGAGCCGGTCAGGCCGGGCGCGCCGCCCCAGACCGTGTGGTTCGGGTCGAGGCGGAGGTCGAACCGGTCGAGCATCGGTACGAAGGCCTTGACGTCCGCCGACGCGTCGGCGGAGCGGACACACTCCTCCGGTGGCGGCAGCACCGGCTCGGACGCGCGCGTCCGGACGTCCGGTGCCCGCTCGGCGAACCGGGCCAGGTCCCCGCAGGTGGCCAGCGCGGTGATCCGGGCGGTGCCGTCCTGCACGACGTCGAGGGCCGCGGTGGCGACCGAGCCGCCCTCGCGGCGTACGTCGACGGTGACCAGGGCGGGTCCCGGGGTCGACGCCGAGAGGTAGTGGGCGCTGATGGCAAGCGGATCGGGTTTGGCGGGTACGGCGGCTCGCACCGCCTGACCCATCACGGCCAGCAGGTAGCCACCGTTGATGCCGCCGCCGACGACCCAGCCCGGCGCCAGCTCGACGCCGTACCGACCGTCCCCGACCGGCGTCACCGCGGTGAGCCGGTCGAACTCGAACGGCTCACTCATCCCAGCTGAGCGCCGAGCGCTCGAAGGCCTCTCCGGTCTGCACCGGCACCACGCAGAAGACGAGTCCGCCCGTGTCCTGCAGGATCGTGTACCCCTCGCGGTCCTCGAGCACTGTCGCGCCGAGGCCGACCACCCGGGCCACCTCCGCGGGCACGTCGTCGGCCTCGATGTCGAGGTGCACCCGCGGCGGGGTGCCCGAGCCCGTGCGCTGCGACTCCAGCGCGACCGAGCCGATGCCGCCCAGCGAGCGGTACTCCGGCATCCCCTCGTCCTCCCCGGCCGGCGTGACGCCCTGCACCCCGGCCCAGAAGGCCAGGGCCCTCTCCCAGTCCTCCTCGGGGTGGTCGATCAGGACGAGGCCGATGCGGGAGCGGTGCATGGTCCGAACCGTACTGACCTCGAGGAGCCGCTCGACGAGGCCCTCCTGCTACGCGTAGACGCGGACCCAGTCGACGACCAGCTCCTGCGGGAAGACCAAGGTGTCCGGCACGTCGCCGCCCAGCACGCCGCCGACGGCCAGGTTGAGGATCAGGTGGAACGGGCGGTCGAAGGGCCACTTCCCCTCCTGCTCGACCTCCTCGCGGGTCACCCGGCCGTACTCCTCGCCGTCGAGGTACCAGACGACCGCGTCCTCGTCCCACTCCACCGCATAGGTGTGCATGTCGGCGCTGAGCACTGCGTCGCTGGTGGTGTCGGCCTGCAGGAAGAACGGATCACCGGAGTGGTCGGCACCGTGCACGGTTCCGATCACGTGCTCGGGGTCACGGCCGACGTACTCCATGGCGTCGATCTCGCCGACCGCCGGCCACTGGACCTCGTCGTCCTCGCCCAGCGCCCAGAACGCCGGCCAGGTACCGACGCCGGCGGGCATCTTGGCGCGGATCTCGAACCGGGCGTGCTCCCAGCTCCCCAGCCCATGGGTGGTGAGCCGGGCCGAGGTGATGAAGCGGTACCAGCCGTCGGCGCAGTTCCCGGCCTGTTGGAGGGCGGAGACCACGAGGTAGCCCTGGCCGTCGGTGTGCGCGTTGTCGGGGCTGTCGGTGTAGCACTGCAGCTCGTCGTCGGTGGCGTCGGCGAACTGCTCGAGCTTCCAGTGCCCGGCGTCGGGCAGGGCGCCGTTCGGCCCGTCGAACTCGTCGCTCCAGACGAGCTTGCGCTGGGGCTCTCCGGAGGCGCTGGAACAGGCGCTCAGCCCGGCCGCGGCCAGGCACAGGGCCGCGACCGCCCCCGCTGCCCGTCGTCGCACGGAGGAAGGTTAGGCCGGATCCGGCCCTACGCGCCGGAGAGCTCGCGCTCCTCGAGCGCTTCGGTGAGCAGCGCGACCAGCGCCTCGAGCTGGATGTCGACCGACGAGCCGACCTCTTCGTCGGAGCCGTCGAGGGCGCGGGCGGCGAGACCGGCCTTGCTGTCGATCAGCTCGGCGATCTTGGTGTCGATCGTCTGCGAGGCGATGATCCGCCACGCGGTGACCGGCTCGGCCTGGCCGATGCGGTGCACCCGGTCGATGGCCTGGGTCTGCTCGGCGTCGGTCCAGGAGAGCTCGGCCAGGACGACGTTGGAGGAGATCTGGAGGTTGATACCGACGCCGGCCGCCATCAGGGAGCAGATGATGATCTGGACCTCGGGATCCTCCTGGAACGCCTTGATGTTCTCCTCGCGGGCCTTCGGGGTCTGGTCGCCCCGGATCTCGGAGTAGCGGATGCCGCGGCGCTCGAAGGTGTCCCCCGCCAGGTCCATGACGTCGACGTGCTTGGCGAAGAAGACGACCTTGCCGACGCTGCGGGCCAGCTGGGCGGCGTAGTCGGCGGCCAGTCCGGCCTTGGCCTGGCCGATCCGGCGCAGCATCGTGAAGACGTTGTCGCCGTCCTTGGTCGTGGTCGTGGTGTCCTCGCGCTCCCAAGTCGCGACCCGGCGGACCAGTTCGTGGTCGATGCCCTCGATGACCGAGCCGCTGCGACGCGTGGCGATGGCCATGTCGTAGCGCTCGAGCAGCCGGCGGGCCAGCTCACGCTCGGCCTCGCGGATGCTGCGGCCGATGTCGTCGTCGAGCTCGACCGGCAGGTCGGCGATCCGGCGGGCCGGGATGTCGGCGGCCACGTCGACCTTGCGGCGGCGCACGATGCCCATCTCGACCACGCTGTTGCGCGCGGCCGGGTAGAAGCCCGGGTCGGCCGGGGTCAGCCCGGTCTCCTCGAGCTTGTCCATCAGCTTGGCCATCGGCTTCTTGTCGTCGATCCAGCCGAGGTACTCCCAGATGGCGTGGAAGTCCTCGATGTCGTTGATCAGCGGGGTGCCGGTGAGCGCCAGCAGCAGCGGCCGGGCGGTGCGGGCGCGGATCTTGTCCGAGAGGCGCAGGACGTTCTGCGAGCGCTGGGACTGCTTGTTCTTGATGAAGTGCGCCTCGTCGACCACCATCGCGCGGAAGCCGAACTCGCCCAGCCAGCCGACGTG
>Ga0136846_1236328_pt1 | contig 11979 bp, 10 predicted proteins | sample HopSoiMetagenom2_FD_96841 | JGI IMG/M metagenome (GOLD analysis project Ga0136846, IMG submission 96841) | Grasslands soil microbial communities from Hopland, California, USA - 2 Assembly 2016 (version 4) | ecosystem: Environmental > Terrestrial > Soil > Grasslands | place: USA: Hopland... | reverse complement strand
GTTTCTAACCGTTTAACGCTTAACAAGGGTAAGAATATCATCAGAGGCGCTGTAATTAACGGTCCGGGAATGAGTGATTTCTGTGTCCGCTTCCTTGATGAAAAAGGGAAGCCCATTAAAGACATCACTATTACTTATCAATAAAATAACGCCAGGCGTTTATACATCACAATTGTACAGAAATAGCATTATGAAATTATACAATAAAATAACGGGTATGGCCGCCCTGGTATCAGTCATATTATCCGGAACGCTTAAGGCACAGATCGGAAAACCTTTTATACATGATCCTTCCACAATCATGGAATGCGAAGGAAAGTATTACACCTTTGGTACAGGTGGTGGGGGATTGATATCAGAAAACGGGTGGGAATGGAATGGTGGTGGCGTAAGACCGGGTGGGGGAGCCGCTCCTGACGTTGTAAAGATCGGTGATCGCTACCTGATTGCTTATGGCGCAACTGGTGGTGGATTGGGAGGAAGGCATAATGGAAATATTCTTACCATGTGGAATAAAACGCTGGATCCAAAATCTCCTGATTTTAAATATTCGGAGGCAGTCATTGTTGCATCTTCCGATGGTAAAGAAGATAATGATGCTATTGATCCCGGACTTCTGCTTGATCCAACAACGGGCCGTCTATGGTTATCTTATGGCACGTATTTCGGTTTCATCCGACTGGTAGAACTGGATCCCAAAACGGGAATACGAAAGGCGGGTAATAAACCACTGAATATTGCCATTGATTGTGAAGCCACCGATTTAATTTATCGTGATGGCTGGTATTATTTATTGGGGACCCATGGAACCTGTTGCGATGGACCTAACTCTACCTACAATATTGTGGCAGGTCGCTCCAGACAGGTAACTGGGCCTTACCTGGATAATATGGGAAGAGACATGTTAAAAGGTGGTGGTAAAATGGTGTTGGCAGCTGGCGCGAGATTAATCGGACCAGGCCATTTTGGCCGTATGGCATTAGGCAATGGGATAGAAAAGATGTCGTGCCATTATGAAGCAGACCTGGATCAAAGCGGCCGCAGCGTATTAGGCATTCGCCCTTTATTATGGAAAAATGGCTGGCCTATTGCTGGAGATAATTTTAAAGAAGGCATCTATGAAATTGAATCGGAGCGAAGAGGTTATGCCCTGGAGTTGGCCGTTGATTTCGTACGCATGCCCGGTGGAATGCGATTTAACCGCAATAACGATGAACCGGTTAAACCTGTTCCTTCACAGCAATTAAATGAAGTAGATAGTGCCTGGCCCGCCGGAAATATTGGAGTAAGAACAGGTGATTTCATGTTCCGGCCTCATCAGAAATGGTCTGTTATGGCCGTTCCTGGTACTGGAAATCTCGGAGGCCCATACTATAAGATCATAATAGCCGGAACTAACCGCGCATTGGCTGCTACTGCAGATGCTGAACTCATAACAGTTCCAGGTTTTACTGGTGCACCGGAACAATTATGGCGAATCGACGAGTTGATTGATGGCACCTATCGAATAATGCCGAAGTCAATACCCGGTTCAAATAAACAATTAGCGCTGGTTTCTGCTGGAGATAGTTCACCAACGCTGGATACATTTGATATGAATAGCGATAATTCCAAGTGGAATTTTAAGTCGCACTGATCTTCCAGCGAATGCTTTTCTTATCGGAATGTCGATACAATAGACTAAGGGCAAAGGCATTATTTCAGGATATTTGGCTGATCCAACAAAAGTCGGCCCTCAATTGTTATTCACTCTGACATGGCCTGGGTTAGATCTCACAACTGCAATCAGTCCCTGAAAAGAGTTAATAATAATCTGGAAATAATTTATGAAGAAACTTGGATTTTTATCGTTTGGACATTGGGCAAATCATCCTGCTTATAAAACCCGTACGGCTAGTGACACCTTACTCCAATCCATTGATCTGGCCGTTGCTGCCGAAGAAATTGGTTTGGATGGCGCCTGGTTTCGCGTTCATCATTTTGCGGCTCAACTGGCATCTCCATTTCCTTTGCTTTCCGCTATCGGTGCCAAAACAGACAAAATAGAAATTGGAACTGGTGTAATTGATATGCGCTATGAAAATCCATTGTATATGGTAGAAGATGCAGGAGCAGCTGATCTGATTTCCAGGGGCCGGTTGCAGTTGGGAATTAGCAGAGGTTCACCCGAACAGGTAATCGATGGATGGCGGCATTTTGGATATGATCTGGCGGAAGGAGAAACCGATGCAGATATGGGGCGACGTAAAGCGATGGAATTCCTGGATAAGCTGGATGGCGTCGGATTTGCAGACCCTAATCCATATCCAATGTTTCCGAATCCACCAGGTCTCTTGCGACTGGAGCCGCATTCAGAAGGATTGCGTGATCGTATCTGGTGGGGAGCCGGATCAAATGCTACTGCTGTCTGGGCAGCCGAAAAGGGGATGTTCCTTCAAAGCTCCACCTTGAAATTTGATGAAAGTGGAAAGCCTTTTCATGTACAGCAGGCAGAACAGATCAGGTTATACAAAGAAGCCTGGAAAAAAGCGGGACATAACCGGGAACCAAGGGTGTCCGTGAGCCGCTCGATCTTCGCATTGGTAAATGAGCAGGACCATTATTTATTTGGACAGGAATCCAATCGTACCGATAAATTTGGAATGATTGAACCTGGCAAACGTGCCGTTTTCGGAAGAAGTTATGCTGCTGAACCTGATCAACTCATAAAAGAACTGGCTGAAGACGAAGCTATCAGGGAAGCAGATACGATTCTTTTGACCATACCCAATACTTTAGGTGTTGATTACAATATTCATGTGCTGTCCAGTATTTTAAAAGAGGTTGCGCCCGGATTAGGTTGGCGTTAATCGTATAGGGGTATCACGTCAACCTGCCTGGAGGCTAAGCGGGAAGTATTTCTTTATGGGTAAGAATGAAAGTTGTGCCCTTCCCTGGCTCCGACTGTAAATCTATCTCAATATGGTTTGAATGAAGGATGGATTTTGTATTGGATAATCCAAGGCCCAGGCCACCTGGTTTTGTAGTGAAGTATGGTTTGAATATACTATCCAGGTTTCCTTCGCTGATTCCACAACCATTGTCTTTAATTATTATAACACAATTGCCGTCCATCAGCTTTGTAGTGATCTCTAACAGTCCATCTTTTTCGGGCATCGCTTCAATTGCATTAATGATAATATTCGTCAGGGCAATTTTAACTTCAGTCCTTTTAACTTTTATTCTAATATCCTGTATGGAATAATTTTTACTGACCACAACTTTCTTAAGCATTATCCGGTCTTCATTCGTTATTAGTACGTCTTCGAGCAGGGAATGAACAGATAGATTTTCAAGACTCATTTCGTTTATCTGGGCTAAAACAAGAAGATCCGTTAGCATGGCCCTAATTCGCACCGTATTCCTCATAATAACTTCCAGATACATTTTGACACTATCATCCGTTTCCATGCGTTGCAATACATCAGTTGCAAGATTAATATTAGTCAATGGGTTACGGATTTCGTGAACCATGGTGTAAATAAAACTTCCATTATTCGCAGATGGTAGATCTCTGCTCAGGTATGGAGTATTGGCATTTATTGGGGAGGTAGGCATTTGCAAAACTTTAGTTTGGTGCCATAAGATGCAACTTTTTATTCACACTATTGTTACATAGTCATTTGCCTGTGTTATATAATTCACACATTGGTTAAAAGAATTTATTCATATCCGCTTTTGATGATAGTAGAGATCATCTTAAACCGGCCGTTTGGTTTTATAAAATTCATGGAATGTGCCGGAATGATAATTCCCTGCCCTGAATCAAGCAAGTGAGGCCTGTTATCGATAACTATTTCTGCTTTGCCCTCAATGATCTGGACAAAAGTGTCGAACGGCGAGGTTTTTTCTGTCAGGCCTTCACCGCTGTCAAAAGACATTACACTGATATTTCCGGATGATTTTTTTATGATTGTTTTCATCACTACTGAATTAGCCATATACTCTATGATTTCAACTATGATATGTGCCTTTGATTTTTCCAGTTCGGTGCTATCCGGCAATTCCGTTTTATCCTTGGTGACCATAATCTGTATTTGTGATTTGTATTTCGTTTATTACAATTGCAGGTTGGGAATATGAAGTGTATTATATGAACGAAAAGGGCCAGGATAGAGATCCAGCCCCTTCTTTTTTCCAATATCTGATGAAAAACCAGGACAAAGGTAGCTGTGTTCCTGCCCTCAACTATTACAGGTTTCTTAGCGTATGTTATACAATTCACACATTAATGAGGAAAACTTTGCCTCATTGATGTACCTTAGGTCTTCAATTGGCCAGCAAGGTATTATCAGCAATTTTCGGCGGTAGTGAGAATGGGGTTGCTATTATCGGATTTTCACTCAATAAGTATAATTTTACTGATGCCCTGCATGTTGAAGGTTGATAGCCCGGCACAGCACTTGTTAGATTGCCTGTATATGAAAGAAATCAAAATTCCCTATATTCTGCGGTTGGCATCCATCCTGATTTCACTGGTTCTGCTTGTGATGATGCTATTTTATCTTAAAGTAGTGATGGTGCCCCTGTTTTTCTCCATCATTTTTGCCATAATGCTCTTTCCTGTTTGCATGCGCCTGGAAAAATGGGGCATTGGACGGGGATTTTCTTCCTTTATAACAGTATTCCTGGGAACCCTTATCCTTGGATTTCTTTTGTATACCCTCTTTGTACAGCTATCGAATTTCGCTACACAGATCCCTCAGGTCACCGCACGCCTGTCGGCCTTTATTGATGAGGTAAGAGATTTCATGGTCAAAAAATTCTCCATGACTAAATCTGCGGCAGGTAATAAGATTAAAGAACAACTTGCCATATTGCAAAATAATGGCGGTGCAATGCTGACTCATTCCTTAAGTACCGTATCTGCTTTGTTGATCAACGCCTTTTTGATTCCTCTATATGTTTTTTTCCTTTTGTTTTACCGGCATTTCTTTATCGAATTTTTTTACAAGGTTTTCGCAAGCTCGGACAGAACGATCATTGATGAAACAATCTTAAAAATTAGCGGAGTAGTGAAAGGTTATTTGTTCGGGCAGTTCCTGGATGTCCTGATCATCGGTATTGTAAATTCCTTCGCTCTTTACCTTATTGGAGTGGGATATCCGATTATACTGGGTTTCTGTATTTCCGTTTTCTGTATTATACCTTATATCGGCATGATCATCGGTTCTATTTTAGCGCTGGTGACCGCCTTCATTACAACTACCAGTGAATGGCAACCCCTAACAGCGTTGATGGTCTTATGGATAATACATATTATCGATTCCAATTTGATTTCACCGATGGTGATTGGTTCGAGAGTAGATATCAACCCTTTAATGGGCATTTTTATGTTGTTCCTTTTCGGGGAATTATGGGGTTTGCCCGGACTGTTTCTTGCATTTCCGCTGACAGCAATACTTAAGGTAATATTTGATACAGTTCCCGCACTGAAGCCCTATGGTTTTTTATTGGGCGAACCTGAAAAATATCACCTGAAACGATATTCCCTGGTACATATCAAAAGGCTCCACAGCATCGTCCAAAAACGAAAAACCAGGATAGGCACAGAGGGGATAACCCCATCTACCCAAGCTAATAAAAGCGGGACAAATTCCGCAGCATAACCGGTGTTTGAATTTAAGAACCCTGATCATTAACTGTTAAAACAGATAAAAAATCCTTTCGGATTATTATAGCCTATCTTGCATTGGATCACAACCTTCTGTACAAGTGAAATTCCTCCTATTGCCTCTAAAATTTCAATTAGCTCCCTCGCAAGATTTAGTCTATGTCAATTAATGTTACCAGAAAAGGCGTACTGTTCGAACCGGATGCAAGCCGCGTAATTGCCCGCTTTTTCTATACTTCAGAAGCAAGAGGCATGGAATTGATCACCAGGGTCATGTCTCTAACGGAAAAGCAGCAGCAGGAAAATCTTAACCAGGTATTAAGGGATTTTTCTAAAAGGCACAGGAGCATCTCGCGGATCTTTGAAAAACATTTTAACAGGCTGGCTCATTTATTTAAGAACCTTAACATAGATGTACTTTCCCTAAGTTCTGCCCAGAAAGTATTGATCGGTGCCTATTTTACCATGGAGTATTCCATAGAATCAGCAGCTTTTTTTAATCCTTCGATAATGGAAGATCCGGACCAGTCAGAAACTGTTCCAGGCCAAAAAAGAATAATCCTCAGTTTCCGGGCTACTGGTGAAGGGCATATATCATCTGTTGTATTTCGTTCCGGCATTATTGACAGCCTTAATAATATCACGATTGAACCTGTAGGGAAAATGCTGGAGTCTCCTGAACATGTGAAAAATCATACCTACCGCAAAACTTCCTTTCTGCGCAAGCTGGAGGAAATGCAATCCTGGAATAATGCTGCTTATGTAGTAATGATAAATAAATTGACTGAAACCTTTACTTATGAAGAGTTAAAGAGATATGTTGACGAAACGAGGGCAGTTGTTCCTGAAGACCTGCAAAGCCAGACATTGTTAAATGAGATAATGTGGCTGGCTTCATCCCATTATGAAATGAATTTTTCCGTTGATACGGCCATTTCAGAACGGGTGATTTTCCCCATTGCTGATACTGAAATGAAAGGAATTGAGGATGCAAGATTTGTCCGGTTCACAGAAGATGATGGCGAAGTAATTTATTATGCCACCTACACAGCGTATGACGGCATAACCATATTACCCAAGCTGCTACTAACCAGAGATTTTTATCATTTCAAAATTATGCCTGTGCACGGTGAAGTGGCGCAGAATAAAGGCATGGCCCTCTTCCCGCGGAAAATTAATGGCAAGTATGCAATGCTTTGCAGAACCGATGGCGTCAATAATTATATTTCATTCTCAGAAAATATCAATATCTGGAGGCAGGCAACCCTTTTGCAGACCCCAAAATACCCCTGGGAGTTTGTGCAAATGGGAAATTGTGGATCTCCTATTGAAACACCGGATGGCTGGCTGGTGATTACACATGGTGTTGGTCCCGTGAGAGAATATGTTCTCGGGGTTTCCTTACTTGACCTGGATAACCCGGAAAAAGAAATAGGGCGATTGTCCAAACCTTTATTGGTACCAAACGAAAATGAAAGAGAAGGTTATGTACCCAACGTTGTGTATTCCTGCGGTTCAATGATCCATGATGGAAATCTCATCATTCCCTATGCCATGTCTGACTATGCTTCAACATTCGCGACCGTTAATCTTCTGGAGCTGATAACGGAATTAAAAAAATCTAAAAGCAGTTAAGCATTAAGTATTTGTTCATATACTTTTAGGTAATCGTCCGCCATTCTTTCTTTTGAAAAAAGGCTAATGCATTGTTCACGGCAATCTGAACGGTTTATCTGCCATAATTGTTTGACAGCCTGTTCTGCTTCCTGTACCGTATCAACCAGGAAACCGGTTTTTCCGTGTACTATCAATTCTGGCATAGCGCCCCTGTTGAAAGCGATTACTGGTGTACCGCAACACATTGCTTCTGCTACGCTTAATCCAAAGGGTTCATCAAATAAAATTAAATGCAATAGGGCCTGTGCATTTCCCAGCAATTGATCTCTTTGCCAGGGCTCACAATTACCGGCATATTTAACTTTATCATTGTCGATCAATGGGAGTATTTTCAAATTAAAATAATCATTGTCCTGGATGAGCCCGGCAATAATCAGTTTTTTTCCGCATCGTCTCGCCAGTTCGATAGCTTCCAGCGTGCCTTTTTCCTGGTGTATCCGGCCAAAGAAAAGGAAATAATCCTGCGGATGCTTATTAAAAGTGAATTCAGCTGTATTTATTCCATTATATACCGTGGCGATATAATCTAATCCGGGATGTCGGTTGGCATTGCTGATAGAAACATACCAGGTATCGTCATTATATTTTTCATACACCGGCACAATGAGCGGTGAAGAAAATCCATGAATTGTAGTGAGTATGGGAGTTTTTATCAACCGGGAATAGGAGAGAGGTAAAAAATCATAATGGTTATGGATGATATCGAATTCCCCGGCTCTTTCCATTAGATTGCTGATGTGCAGGCATTCATTCACTTTTACATCTGCGGAAGGATCCTCAGCGCAGGGTTGATCTATGCACCCGGCCAGTTTGGCTTTTGTTACAGAATCGCCTGTGGCAAAAAGGGTAACATTTATGCCTCTGGCCACTAATGCTTCGGTTAAATTTGAAGCAACAAGTTCCCAGGGGCCGTACCGGCGTGGTGGCGTACGCCAAGCAACAGGTGAAAGGATTGCTACACGCATTACTGATCGCTTTTATAAAAATCATCAAAAGCCTGTAACATGGTTAAATGAGCAACCAGGTAAGACAATGTACTCTCTGCACCCTGATTCCTGTTTACCCCATAACTTTCCAGTCCATCACAACAGCCTTTTGTTTCAAAATCATATAAACACATCCGCATGTCATTTTCACCCAGGAACCACATAAAGGATGAATACAGTTTATTGAGGTATGCTTTATCTTTTGTAAGATGAAATGCCTGGTGAAACATCAGTACCATCGCTAATGCGTCTAATGGCTGTTGTGCATACATTGAAGAGGTGCCGTTCTTCACATACCATTTTTCATTGCCCACCAGGGATAGATAACCGTCTTTCAATGTTATATCCGAAAGAAATTGCATGCTTTCGGTTGCAGTGTTGTGTATATCATCCTCATTTAATATACTGGCAGCATGTAAAAGCGAAAGAGGTAATATCGCGTTGTCATAAGCCAGCAACTCTTCAAACCAGTGCCAGTTCTCTGTTTTATTTTGTTTGTATTGGTTGACAAGTTTAGCCGTCAGCAATGCAAGCACTTTATTTATAGCCTCATCATTGGGATTGCTTTTGAGGTAATAAGAAGTACCAATAATGGTATTGGCAATGCTCCGGATTGATTGCAATTTTTCAAAATTCGGAACAGCATCAAAGAAGATCTGTTTGGCGGATTGATAGTATGCGTCATTGGGTGCATTACCCAGTAAATACCCTAATGACCAGATGGCACGCCCAAAAGAATCTTCTGATCCACGCTCATCCAGAAAGTCCCTTCGAAAACTAAGGAAGTTGCGGAAAGAGCCGTCTTCATTCTGCATGTAATGGATATAACTCAGGTAGATCGGCATTAATTCCAGGGCAAGCGGCAGTTTCATCTGCCTGTAAGCCATAAGTACCATTAATAATGCCCTTGCATTGTCATCCAGGCAATATCCTTCTTTCAGGTTTGGAATTCCAAACTTGGCATGTTGAATGATGCCAGTATCATCTGTCATTCGCTTTATATGATCCAGAAAGAATGGCGGTAGCAATAACGGATCCAGGATTGTCTCTTTTTTGGGAGGCTGCTCTGTATGTTCTTTTAGAATCTGCTTTGCCAGGTTATAATATTTCATCCCTGTCTTGGGCCAGGTGATCTCCTGCCCGTATGCAAACGCCTTATCACGTAAACTATTCAGTTTGGCGGGATGATCCAGCAGGTCCATCAGGATATGGGCTAACTCCTCGGAATTATTGAAATCAAACAAGAGTCCTCTGCCTTCCGCGAGTAATTCTGCCGCGTGCCAGTAAGGAGTAGATATCACCGCTGCTCCCGCGCCTATTGCATAAGACAACGTACCACTTGTGATCTGTGCTTCGTTTAAATATGGAGTGATATAAATATCCGATGCATACAGGTACTGAAACAATTCTTCCTGGTCAATAAATTCATTCAGGAAAAGGACATGCTTCTCCAGTTTCAGGTTTTTGGCCAGACGCAAAAGAAATAACCGGTATTCTTCACCCGCATGCCTTAAGACTGCGGGATGGGTTTTACCCAGGATTATATAAATCGTCTCAGGATATTTGGCCACAATAGATGGCAACGCCCTGATAACTGTTTCAATCCCTTTGTTGCGACTGATAAAACCGAAAGTGAGCAATATCTTTTTTGATTCCAGCTTAAACTGTTTCTTTACAACCGCACGATTGAAGTTCAGATCAGGCACTCCGTGTTCAATAAGTTTAATCTTTTCAGATGGTACATCATAAATTTCGGTAAGAAAATTAACGGCTTTATGAGTCATTACCACAATGCCTGCAGCCATTTTGCAGATCTCTTTCAGTATGGCTTTTTCATTATAGGAAGGCGTCTTTAATACAGTATGCAGCGTAACAATTAACGGTATTTCCAGTCTGTGGAGGAGTGGCAATATATATACACCGTTTTGTCCGCCGAATATTCCGAATTCATGTTCCAGTATACAAATATCCGAGCCACTCAGGTTAATGAATCTTGCCGCTTCAATATAATCTCCCTGCTGTTCCTGCCGAATAGTTAGTTGTACATCTTTTGAATAATCATAAGATTCTTCCTGGTCGTCCATGGCAATAACAATCCCCTCATTTTGTTTACGCGCGTCTTTTCCGCGGTTTGTCATTGCCGCAAAAAGATTTTGGGTAAATGTGCCAATCCCGCACTCCCTTGGCGGGTAAGTGCCTACATATGCAAATTTCATATTTCTCTTTTTGAATAATCTTGTAGATAAAAAGGTGGGGCGTTAAAGTTAAGCCTAAAAAGATGGCTTTGCTGTTATGTTTTGTATCTGGTTCCTGATTAAAAAAGTCATTATCGCTCCATCGAAAATAAAAGGATTCATCCTGATTTAAAGGTTTACATTACATTCCTTATTTCTTCATTAAATCATTTTATGAAATTATATAGCAGGTACCTGGTTAAATCCTCAGATCGCTTTAATCCTGAACTTTTTTTATCTATAAATGAAGAAATAGCTTCAGTTAACGTGCAAACGGCGCACCTGTCTGAAGTTTTAAAACCAGAGATCATTGTTTCCTTCGTAAAGGATCATTCTCTGCAAAATGATTGGGTAATGGCAAATCCCGGCCTGACTACCCTTGTTACCTCAGGATCCCTGTTTACAGGTAGCATTGAAGCACTATTCGAATCCTGCCGTAATAACCTTGCCTTCCGGCAGGAACTGGAAAATTATTTAAAGGAAAAATTTTCTGAACATTTACCCGTAAATCCAGAATAGGCTGAATTTGGGGATTATCTTTTTTCATCTAAATGGTCGCTGTGCTTCCCTGTTATAATTTCTTTGTTAGAGAGTAGGTATGCCATTTCGTGCAAGTACACTAATTTTTTTTGCCACCGCTGCTGAGGAAGCAGGATTTTGCCCTGTAACGAGATTGCCATCAGCTACCAGGTAACTAACATGACTTGCTCCTTTGGTATAGAGGGCGCCCAGTGATGTCAATTGAGTTTCCAACAGGAAGGGAACCACTTTCGTTAAACCGGCAGATTCTTCTTCTATATTACTGAATCCTGTAATGTTTTTACCCTTGATCAAAAATTCTCCCTGGTCGTTTTGCAATGACAATAAGGCAACCACACCATGGCATACTGAGCCAATCAGTTTGTTTGAATTATTGAAAGCTTCCAGTAACTGTTTTAATAATTTATTATCAGCAAGGTCCCACATAGCTCCTGGGCCACCAGAAATAAAAGCAAGGTCAAAATTGTTCGCGTCTATTTCTTCCAGGGTAGAGGAGTTATTTAATGATTCCATGGCGTCTGCGTCTTTCAGGAAGCGTTTCCCATTACTGGTTATTATAACGATCGACAGACTTTTAGGATCAATTGGTATCGGGCCGCCTTTAGGAGACACCATTGTAATATGGGCTCCGGCTTCCTTAAAAATATAATAGGGTTCAGCCATATCTTCCAGCCATACCCCGGTGCTGGCGAGCGTATCTCCCATTGTATCGTGCGATGTGGTGATGAGCAGGATTCTTTTAGATTTCATACGATACGGATTAAACAATATTTTTCTGTCCAAAAAACCTCATTATTATAATAACAAGCGCAATAACCAGCAAAATATGAATTGCTGCGCCGAAATGAAAGGCGAAATAACCGACACTCCAGCCAATGGCTAACAACAG
>Ga0136846_1214673_pt1 | contig 11979 bp, 14 predicted proteins | sample HopSoiMetagenom2_FD_96841 | JGI IMG/M metagenome (GOLD analysis project Ga0136846, IMG submission 96841) | Grasslands soil microbial communities from Hopland, California, USA - 2 Assembly 2016 (version 4) | ecosystem: Environmental > Terrestrial > Soil > Grasslands | place: USA: Hopland... | reverse complement strand
TCAAATCAAGAAATATTTACAGGACAAAAAACTTGACATAATCCACGAAGAAAAGGAAGAAAACTATTGGGATCTAAAAGCGCATAAAGGTACTAGAGGCAGTGTCATAATCGGAAATGTACGTGATGTAGAGGTTATGATAAGTGGCACAGAGAGTAATTATGATCTGATTCTACGAACAGGTGCATGGGGTAAAGATATAATCGTTCCGACAGTTATAGCAGGTGTTCTGACTGCCGGAGTTGCTGCAATTCCTGCAGCTGCAGTATCAGGTTATAGGGCACATGCATTTGAGAAACATTTCTGGGACCACATCAAAAAGACATTGTCTGACATCGGAAAAGAAAACGCAGCAATGTCTGAACCTGTAGTGGTGACGCAATAAATTAAAACTGTAAACAAGAGTTGTAAGCTACGATGTCATTTTACGATTCAGTACAATACTTGGTAAGATACAGGATACATAGGACAAAGAACGATATGAGGATATTAGGATTATCACTATTAATAATGCTTTCCTTTACTATCATTACATTTTCTAATCCCTCTCATCTATCGTTTGCACAAAATAGTACATCATTTGTTAGCTCATTCGAAAAACTAGTAAAGAAGGTCAATAATTTATCTCAGAGTTACCATAATGAGACCGGGAAATTTGTTAAAGGGCAAATTAATAATAAAACGATGATAGCAATAACAGATAATTATCTTCCCAAATTCCAGAATCTGGTTAAAGAGTCAAAAGCTTTGCAGCCTCCTAAACAATACCAAAATGCTACGGATTTATATACAAAGAGCCTTGAATCAGAACTTCAAAGTAATAATCATTTCCGAAATTATATATCTACAAATAACTCTACTGAGAATAAATTGTCTTCAAAGTTATTATCTGATGCATTCAACTACGAAACTGAGGCATTTAAGAAGCTCAAGGCCTCTGGATCCTTTACAATTGTACCTTGACTAATTAATTTCTTCTAGACTACCATTATTAATTTTATATTTTTCCTATGCTAACTTAATATGTTGTATTAATCCGCGAGCTCAACCATATGAAGATTCTTTAGCACAGGGATATTCAGCATGTTAGTTAGGCGTTTATGCAGACTAAACAACTACGTCTGTCGCAATTTTATAAAAGTACATGTATTGATCATATCGGGAGTAACTTCGTATTATCCTAATATTAGAACCGATATATTCTAATAATATGACAGTAATACCATCCAGTGTTATAACATTGGTATCAAGAATCAAATATAACACCCATAATATTTGGAATTTCGTCTCCATGATACTGAATATTATTTTAATTTGTTCGTTATCATTATCGTCTGTTAATGGCAGTACGCTAGATTTTGCGAAAGTAGTTAATACAGAGTATGGTAATTCAAAAAACTTCAAGATTGTGTGGATGAAGCAAAATTATGCTTATCACAGTATACAGGATCTAAACCAAGCTGCAGAAAAAAAGAATGCTACTAACAAAATAATTATAGTACCTTCATTAGAAAATAGAAACCAGTTGTCATCAATAACCAAAAAAGACTAATGATAGTTTATATAATGTGGAACTAAGTTGGAATTCTGTAGACCTAAAGGAAGGAAGAGATACTATCTTTATGATGAAGTTTCTAAATTATAAAACGAACTTGGAGGTAAAACAAATCGATTATTCTTTTAAAGTAATAATATTATCTTCTGCTAATCTGACAATAAAGGATGTAAAAAATCAAAAAGCTCCAATTGGAACAGGCATACAAATAGTTAAATTCCCAATCCCAGGACCAATAAATATTTCAATTAATATATCTAATTCGCAGCTTTATCCTAGAACTGAGAATGAGAAAACCAACAACAACTATTTCAGTTCAAATTCTTCAGAAGAAGTGAACTTTACCATCCTAATCCCACCTAGGGAAGTTCCAAATGAGCAACCATTCTTAAACTCTCAAACTTGAAACAGTTCAGATTATTTTTATTGTAGTTGTAGCTGCATCCGCTTTTCATGTCTAGATAGTTTCTTATTTCTCCTTAATGTGTAGGATTGTACACAGAATGAGTACTGTTGTTCTGACATGTACCAAAATTCAACCCATTCGAATTTGTATATTTGACACTTTGCCTTTTGAAGACATTTATAATTATCAATTTTGATACCTTAAAGATATGAAATGATGCATAGTATAATTGGGGCAAGGAAAATAATTACTGATTTATGCTTCTCAGATCGATTTATCTGTTATATACTTATTTACTCTACACTATCTAGTTTAAATACGCTTTATGAATAGAGGTGATAGTTAGACTGCATCTTTATTGTGTTTCCCCGCTCGATAATATCTAGTGTTTAATACAGTATGAATTTGAAGGTACAGAGAGATCTTTGAAAAGCTTTGGATTAATAATTTTTGCCAGTATTTCTAAACCAACTATTGTCCTAGGTCCTGGCTTGCTAAAATATGCATTGGCATTAACCAAATAGACTTCATTATTCTGAACTGCTTGTAGTGATTTCCAGTCATCATTCTTATCTAATATTCGTGCTTCTCTCAGGGTTCTATGCAAATCAAATCCACAAGGCATAATAATTATTTTATCAGGACCAAATAATTTAATTTCGTCGATGGACATGAGACGTGATGGTTTTCCACGAGAGCTTATATCGTTTATCCCTCCTGCAATAGTTACTATTTGAGGAATCCAATGACCTGCTGTATAAAATGGATTGATCCATTCAATGCATACTACTTTTGTCTTTGGACTTCTTAGGGTGTTATTCGCCTGATTGGAGACTCTTTTGACTACATAATCGATTCTTTTTTGTAAAGATGTTACCACCCTATGTCCTTCATTGGCCTTGTTCACTTTTTCTGCAATGTTTATTATACTTTGTAAAATATCGTCAAGATCGTGTGGATCGAGAACTAAAACGTCTGGTTTATATCCTAAAATGGTGACGGCACGAGCTATTTCTTTTAGCAGATGGCGCACAAACATCACAAGTACCCTGAGCAATAATGATATCTGGTCTTGATTTTTTTAGCTTTTCGTCATCTATAACATAAATATTTTGACCTGTTCTCATCATTTCTGCTATTTTTTTACCGATATCAATGCTTTGTAGGTTGCAGTGTCGAAGGAAGAATTGATTAGATTGGGTTTTGTTTTGGCTTCTTCAGGATAATTACATTCATGTGTTACACCTACTATTTGATCTGCTAATTCAAGCTCATATAAGATTTCAGTGGAACTGGGCAGAAAAGAAGCCACTCTTCTTTTTTGCAACCCATCATCATCCTTCTTATGCAAGTATTTGGTCAATACCTAAACCTGTTAAGTATTGGTAAAGGTGGTTATATAAGATCATCTCGCATAGTGTAGAATTTTCCATCTGCAGCACCCTAATAGTGAATTTCACGCATTATTCATTTTATCAGTCTCCCTGGGAAAATTGTTGATTCTATTATAACAGTTATTTAAAGAGCTTTACTATTTTAATACCTGTATTAATTAACACGAGGAAGATTACCCAAGCTGTTAGTTCTGCAATTGTTAGAGCCTGATACGGTTGAAAATTTAATTCCAATAATGAATAATGAATGTATAGTTTTGTTACTATGAAAACGACTTCAGAGATACTAAATGTTCCAAATAATTTTATTACATCTTCCCTTATATTCTTAAACTTCTTCTTTTTTGTTACTGGGTCAATATATCTTGCTTTATTATCCCTATAAAAAAGAAATGCGAAGAATGGAATATAAATACAATATCCCACTATTAGTGTAATAACGACATTTGAGATGTTATTGCTGTCTAATCTTGTATAAATTTGGGTAGTTATTACTCCAATAAGAAATGATACACTTCCTGATAGAAGTAGATTTTTATTAAAAAGTATGGTTCTTTTGTATTTTATAAAAATATCTGATTTCAACTTGGAATATGTATTAACATTTGTCTTGTCAGTAGTCTAAGTTTAATGTTTAATGATATTCAAAACGATCCTACTCGTTGCTGTCATATGCATATTATACGAATTATGGCAAAGAGATCCCAGAAGCTTTTAGTTGATTCATTACGTAGTTGACCTGATTAGGCGTTATCCTATGGATAGTTGAATTTTTAGTATAGGATAACATTGCGTTAATAAGCGAAGATATCATTTCTGAATCATAAAATGTACTAGACTCTGAAAGTAATTCCGCAATTTTTCCAACATCCATATTATTGGTTATTTTTCCACTCGTAATTAATCCTCCGAACTTCTGAACAGATTCATATACTCCAATATTATATGCAATAAAAGCGACTTTTTCAGCAGGCATAATATCTATGGATTCCATATTCTTAATGGATAATAATAATTCATAGATAATAAAGTGTCTTTATTTCTCTTTCACTTGCAATTTATTTAAACTACTGATGGAAAATGTTTCAATGTTACTTCATTCCTCATGATGATAGTTAATAGTTGATAATTGATATCCGAATATACTAGTGATTTACTGTATCTGGTTTACAGCTTGTAAAGTTGCATTCAGATTCATGAAGTTTCCATCTCTATAAACAATAAAAGAAATTATTTCGCCTGCTCTTTTATTTTCTTGAATGTATGAAAGAAAACTTTCAATATCAGGAATTTTATGTCCATCTAAAGAAGTTATTATATCACCTAGCTGTCTTTGACCATATTTGTCCGTAGTTGCAGCATTTATACCCGCTTTATCTGCCGTTCCTCCTCGCAATATTGAATTTACTACCACCCCTTTCAAATTATCTGGAATTTTTTGAAAATGTTTTGCTAAATCCACAGTAAGAGTAGATCCTATAATTCCGAAGTCTGGATGAATGTATGTTCCATTGTGAATAAGTGATGGCACAATTTTCTTTATTGCATTAGATGGTATAGCTACACTCAGCCCAGAAAACTGCCCTAAAGGGGCCGTGGTGGGATTTAGTCTACCATAAATTAATCCTACTACTTCACCATTTATATCAATCAAAGGACTTCCGGAATTACCAGGATTAACCGCAACATCAGTTTCAATCGTATCTGGAACTAAGTATCCTAGCGAAGAAAAAGATAAAAGGAAGGCGGTTTGACTCACTATTCCTGATGTCATAGCTACTTTCGATGCAAAGGGATAACCAATGGTTGTAACGTAGTCTCCTATCTTTACTGTGGATGAGTTTGCCAAGATTACTGGCGCAAGTAACTCATTAGCTCTTTCAGTACCATAACTCCCAAATAGATCAACAATACGGAGTACAGCAATGTCTGTATAAGGATCCCTTCCTATAACGGTGGCATTATGCGTATCGCCATTCTCAAAAATAACAGTTACCTCGTTTGCTCCACCTAAAACATGATTAGCGGTAACTATATGACCCAAAGTATCATAGGCAAATCCTGCGGCTACTTCAGTTGTTGTGTTTTGAGATGGAAGATTAGTAGTGGATGGGTTTATACTTACAACCTGAACAACAGATCTGCTCAATTGGCTAAACAGAGGATACAGAGAAGTATCATTTCTATTCGTAATGATATTAAATATTGAACTCCCTGAACCATCAGCAAATATTGGTAAATATGCAGAGCAAAACGTTGGCATAATAACGCCAATTTCAATCATAAAAATCATAATTATTACAAGTTTCATATTTTATATTATATATTACGTATTACACGTGTTTAATAAAATTATATCGATGGAACCTTATCAACACAAGCCAAGCCAATAGGAGTCAGATCAGTTCTAGGTCAAGTTTATGTCGAACTGTGTAGTTGATTGATTCCTACTACAACTACTACTGCATCAACTCGTCATGCTATACGGGCTATTAATTATACTAGAGCAAAAAAACAAATAATTCACTATGTAGATTGAAAATTAAATCGAATCAAACTTTTCTTTTTAGCTTAACTGCTTAGCTTTCCATATTGTGGAAGGCAACCAGAATGGATAGGAGATTGATTGTGAAAAGTCCTATATTTATCAAAAAATTACTGTGGATAAGGTGTAGATTTTATCTCTTTAGTCACAGGATATTGATTAGGATTGGAAAAAGATAGAAAAAGATTAAAAATGCCTGATATACTAATACATAATAAATAACTTCGTCATTCCCTTATGCTTGAAAATATTCAAAATAACAACAACTAATAATAAAAACAGATTTTTGGTTTGATATATAATCAGGAACGTCTCTCCAGATTTTGACTTTATTTTTCTTGATAAAGAATTAGAGATACATGGTAAAATTACTACAAAATCTTTTACTAACGTATGCATATAATCACTATTCTCAAACATATTGTAGTATATCTAGATCTAACCTGTAGGTCCAGATTAATAATGGATGTATTATATCAATATGATTCAGGGGTCAACAACTACAAACACAATTTAATTTAAATATCATAAAAATAAAACAAGTTGTTATGAAATTGATAGCAACTACGATAGCTGTAACTACATTTTCGTTAGCTATTTTGTTAGTTATAGTAGGAATAGACGGAAAGTCAGGATCGCATACTTTCCAATCAGCTAATGCACAGGTTTCAGTATTCCCTGGGACGCAGCCAGAAAAACCGTCTACCGGAACGGCTGGTGGAACTGGATCTCCTGGATTTAATGCCAAGACCATTTCTGACTCAAATAACATACAGACTGATGCCGACGTTAAGAATTTAGTTATTTTGGTTCCGAACAAGAAACTTGTAGATCAGACTTTTCTTCCTCTGGGTGCAAGTATAGTTCAAGGTACAAATGTTATCTGGGTTAATGGCGATCCAGCAGGAAATCATGGTGTGGCAGTTAAGAATAGTAATGGCCAATCTGTGTTTTCTAATCAGACAATTCCGTACAAAAATGGGACACAGTTTACATTTGATACGATAGGAAAATATACATTTTCAGATCCAATGTCTCCATCTTCGACTCCAGGAACGATTGATGTCGTAAGCCCACAAAATGCTCCCGATAATGGATCTACCAATTCAACAATGCCAACCGCAGGATTGTTCGTAGTTCCAGCAGGAGACAAGGCATATTTTGATAAACATTTCAGCACACTTGGATATCATGCTGCTGATAGCAACATAATAAAACAAACTGGTACAAGTAGTGGAAATGATATTGATCTATATGTCTATGTACAAAAATCTGGCAAATTTGATACAATATTACATAGAACTGCCGTAAAATTAGGTTTCTTACAATCGAAGACAAGTTAAGTTTGTAGGGCCTTTTATCTTTTTATTATTTTTTATTCATTTACCTATATTCTTACTATAATTTGACAAATTCAAGACGATTGAAGCTGTAAGGGGGTTTTTAGAGTCTAAATATTTACTACAAATATAATCTACTATGACATGTTTTCCAATATCGAGATAAGTAATTAGTCAAGATATACTCATTTCTCATTAATCAAATTTATGATCAGGGGTAAAATGAGCAATAGTACATCCTCATATTTTCGATTTGGACTTGATTATGTAACCAAGAGGGAATCCACCGACGTATTAATGTAACAACTTGTAGAAATCTTTTATATACTAAATCTTGATAAATCCACCTAAATGTCTTCTACATCTACCAGTAGTGGCGATAGAACTTCCGAACTCCAAGAAATGAGATTGGTTTTTAGGGGACTTCAAACCCTTTATGAAACTTATCTCCCTAAAGTCGATCCGATACTGATTCATGATTTGCTCGTGCGAGAACACGAGAAATCCGAACGTGCACCGTTTTATATGGTTGAGATATTTACAAGACCTGAAACAGATTCTGAGGTCATGAAGGACAGGATATTTGAAAGAACAGGAATGGTTCCCGCTATCTATGACAAAGGCACTCATTATGTAACAAATCAGAGACTAACTTTGGAGGCCCTTAAGGAAATATGTAATTCTGACGATGTAATGGAAGTCACTGGAGATTACACAGGTACTCTCACAGGTAGAGGAGCTTCACACGAACACAAACACAAAGAGGAGGAATAAATTTCCCATATTTCATCTAAAAGTAGAATTTAACTTCGTTTATTTACTCTCGAATTGATCTCTAGAAACGTTTATGAGGCCTTAATATTGTTTTTATGTCTTAATAAAAAAGGATACAGCATTTAGAAAAGAAATACAGAAAGGCATTTTCAAACATTAAGACATAAAAATACGTCTACGCAAAATGAATATACATGAAAGAAATACAATTGGTACTGATAGGATTAATAGCAATGACCTTATCAATGATATTTTTCTATCTCACAGACCTGGTACCTCTACAAATAGAGAACAGAGAGATGAATATTATTATCTCATTAGGAATTGGTTTATTGATATTAGTGGTAGACAAAAGGCAAGATCGCAATCTTCACAAAATAATTCATACACAACACAAAATGATTAATGAAATGCACAAAATGATAAAGGAAGAGATTAGCTTTATGAGGGAGATGCAGAAAAAGAAGGATCTGTAAGTATTACTATCCTTTAAGAGCACTACATTTGGGAAAGAAGATTCTTAAGATATTATGCATACAATCAAACATTGAAAAATAAGGTAGCAATAGTGACCGGTGCGAGCAGCGGTATAGGATATGCAACATCTTTAGCTCTATCAGAAGCCGGTTTAAGAGTGGCACTTGGAGCTAGACGTACAGATCGGCTAAAAGAATTAGAAAGTCAGATCATAAACAGAAACAGCCACAGAGAAGTTTTTATTCAAAAGCTAGACGTTTCAAATAATTCAGATTGTAATTCATTTGTTAATGCTGTCGCCGAAAAATGGGGGAAAATTGATATTCTAATTAATAACGCTGGGTTAATGCCTTTAAGTTATTTCAAAAATGGAAAAGTGATTGAATGGGATCGTATGATAGATGTGAATATTAAAGGAGTCTTTTACTGTACCTCTGCGGTAATCCCTTATATGTTAGATGAAAAATCAGGACACATAATCAACATATCTTCGGTAGCAGGTAGAGTAGTATTTGCTGGAGGAAGTGTCTACTGCGCAACTAAACATGCAATAACTGCATTTAGCGAAGGATTGAGAAAAGAATTAAGTCCGAAGTACAACATACGAGTTACATGTATTGAACCAGGAGCTGTCTCAACCGAATTATTAGAATCAATAACGGATGAATCAATGACAGGATTCATACAAGCTACAAAGAAGATGGAAACATTACAGTCAGAAGACATCGTAAATGCGATATTATATGCCATACAAACACCAAGTCATGTTAATGTAAATGAGATACTGATAAGACCAACTGCTCAAGAAAGGTAATGAGCTATAACTATTTGTATTTAATTAGGCCTACAATTATAACCTTGAACTGTTTGACTTTTTTCAAATAAGATATCATCGGCGATTGAAATAAGCAATAAACAATACTAAATGAGTTCCGCGAGAATCAGCCTTCAACCGTTATTTGTTTATATGTTACACACACGTCATTCAGTGGTCTTTGATCCGAAACTTATGAATTATATTTAATAACAATAGTAATGTTAACATTGTAGCCAGCATGACTGATGATAGCATTTATAGAGCATAAAAACACACTAGATAATAAGCATGGAAAAGAAAGGAGTATCATATCTAACAACTCTCATAATAACCGTTCTCATTACAAGTATTGCCGTTACTTTTGGATTTATTTTTGGTTATTCCGCTACGATTCAGTATGTGTCAGCACAACCAACGATTGTAAACGATCCTACCCTAAAAGTAGAATCAGCAGTCAGTGGTTTGTCTTCTCCTACTAGTATGGCATTTTTAAATGACAATAATATTCTGGTCTTGGAGAAAGATGGAAATGTCAGGCTAGTATCTGATGGTCAACTACAACAGCAACCTATCTTACACGCGCCAGTTGATGTAAGGAGCGAACGTGGTTTACTTGGAATTGCGATCATGAATACAACTGGTAGCACTAATAATAAAGAGGTATTCCTGTACTATACGGAGTCACAAGGAGAAGACATTAGAAATAGGATTTATCGTTATGACTGGAATGGTCAAACACTTGTTAATCCCAAATTATTCCTAGATCTTCCTGGATTGCCGGGACCCAATCACGATGGCGGAAAACTAATCATAGGTAATGATGGTTATCTATATGCCATAATTGGTGAATTAAGACACAATGGCAAACTTCAAAATATCAGAGATGGGTCCGATCCTGATGATACAGGTGTCATCTTTAGAGTGAGTCCTATGGATGGTTCTGCAGCAAAAGGTAATCCTTTTGCAAATAATGAGATTGCTGTAATGCATAAATATTACGCATACGGCATTCGAAACAGTTTTGGGATCGCTATTGATCCAGTGATAGGTAATCTTTGGGAAACGGAGAATGGAGAAAACACTTATGACGAAATTAATTTGGTCAAACCAGGATTTAATGGCGGCTGGAAAGTAATTATGGGTCCTCTTTCTAGAAGTGACGGTATAACTGAAAACAATTTAGTTAATTTTCCTGGATCTCATTATGCTGATCCCGTTTTTAGTTGGCTTAATCCTGTCGCAGTCACCGCAATAGAATTTTTGAAATCTTCAAAACTAGGTCCTGATTATGATAGTAACATTTTTGTGGGTGACTACAATAATGGCAATCTATATTTCTTTAAAGTTAATAAAGATAGAACTGGAATAGAATTTAACATAAATCAAAAATCTGCAGGGTTATCGGACTTAGTAGCAGATAACAAGAGTGAATTAGACGCAGTAAGGTTTGGAATGGGATTTAATAGTATAACCGATATTAAGACAGGGCCAGATGGAATGCTGTATGTTTTATCATTCGACGATGGAACTATCTATAGAATAAGTCGGGCTTCACAATAGCAACGAATTTTTCGAGCAGCGTCAGATAGGTTTTAAGCATAAAATAAAATAAGTAAGGAATTACGAAATTGAAAGAATTAATGAGAAAACTGCATTATTAACTTTGCAAAAACGATCTGCTCAATGTGTTATGTGTATATTTACCAACTAGCTTAATTCTAGATATCTTGCCATCGAAATATGTTAGAACATACAAGTTGTTGTCATTTGAGTCAGTTGTGATATCGGTCATCCTGCTCTCGAAATTGGTTGTAGATATCATCTCTTGAGTTTAGTACTTAAATATTCGATCCATTGATCCGGACGGCGATCATTATTTCAAGTTTAAATCAATTCCGTCATTACTTGATTACATTCGTTATCAAAGTATATATCGAGGGTATTATTTTACGCTTTATTCTAAAGGCCACGCTGGTGCTAATTTATTTGGTATATATTATTATAACTATTTTTACAATTCAATTCATTATTGCATTTCTTATATATCAATAAAAAAGATATTGTAACTATTTGGAAAGTGTTAACTAAAGACAAATATATGCTTGAATACATAGACCAGATTCTTTCTAACAAAGGAGTATGGGAGTAATATCTCTTTCATTATACATATCTCTAGTGATAGCTATATATTCTTTAATGTATAACTTATAACATGCGAAAATTAATGTCACTTAACAAATACGATAATAGCCAATATCATCATACAACATTTAAATTGAGAGCGGCAAGTGCATTAACAATATCTTTAATTGGCGATCTTTTAGACTATATTGCAGCTCCAATTTTTGATGTACCTCTTGTCGGAGATATCTTTGACGTTATACTGACCAGTCTTCTCTTTAGGATCACGAGAAGTAAAGTGTCGACCGCCATAAATACACTTGAATTTATTCCGTTCATAGGAGATTTGATCCCAACATATACTTTATCTACTGTGGTCTGGATAATGAGAGAGTGGAGAGAAGTGGAGAGAAGAAGAGAAGATACAGTAATTTTCAAATGAGATGCTATGCCAGTACTTAAACTTTTTAAATTATATACAAGAGTTAGTATTTCTAGAAGGTAAAAGTGATTTTGGAAATACCAATCAGAATAATTTTGATATACTAAG
>Ga0136846_1233772_pt1 | contig 11980 bp, 8 predicted proteins | sample HopSoiMetagenom2_FD_96841 | JGI IMG/M metagenome (GOLD analysis project Ga0136846, IMG submission 96841) | Grasslands soil microbial communities from Hopland, California, USA - 2 Assembly 2016 (version 4) | ecosystem: Environmental > Terrestrial > Soil > Grasslands | place: USA: Hopland... | reverse complement strand
CCGTTGGTGATGGCGCCGTCCAGATACTGCTGTTGGACGTTGATCACCTGCTTTTCAGCGTCCTTTACCAGCGTGTACTTGTCTTCTGGAATGACCATGTCATCGATGCCGATTGACAGTCCTGCGCGAGTGGCATAACTGAAGCCAAGCTGCTTGATGCCATCGAGCATCTTGACCGTGGTCTCAAGCCCAAAACGAAGGTAGGCATAGTTGACGAGCTGTCCGACTCCCTTCTTCTTAAGCAAGCCATTGATAAAGGGCATGCCTTTGGGAAGAGAATCGTTCAAGATGACCCGTCCGACCGTGGTGTTCAGATACTGCCGTTCGTAATTCGTCGGCTCGGTATGGAGGATGTCCTGATCGTCGTAAGCGTTGGTGAGGTCAATAACTTCACCGGTATAGCGCAGACGGATCGGACTCAGCGTCTCCACCTGCTGGGCTTCGAGCGCGAGCAGCACGTCTTCAACCGTGGCGAAGGAACGGCCCTCACCTCTCGCTCCCGGTCTGCCTTTGGTCAGATAGTAGAGGCCAAGCACCATGTCCTGAGTGGGAACGGTAATCGGCTGCCCTGACGCCGGTGACAGGATGTTGTGCGACGCCAGCATCAGCACACTGGCTTCAACCTGGGCTTCCGGTGAGAGCGGGATGTGAACCGCCATCTGGTCGCCGTCGAAGTCGGCGTTAAACGCTGTGCAGACGAGGGGATGGATCTTGATCGCTTTGCCTTCCACCAACACCGGCTCAAAAGCCTGAATGCCGAGACGGTGGAGGGTGGGCGCGCGGTTCAAAAGCACTGGGTGATCTTTAATCACCTCTTCAAGGATGTCCCAAACTGCCGGCTCCTGCTGCTCGACCATTTCCTTTGCCTGCTTGATGGTCGTGCACTGCCCTGTCTGCTCCAGGCGGTGATAGATGAAAGGCTTGAACAGCTCAAGAGCCATCTTCTTCGGCAACCCGCACTGGTGCAGCTTCAATTCGGGACCGACGACGATCACCGAGCGCCCTGAATAGTCCACGCGCTTTCCAAGAAGGTTCTGACGGAAGCGTCCCTGCTTACCCTTCAACGTGTCGGAGAGCGACTTCAGCGGGCGATTATTCGCGCCGCGCAGCACGCGTCCACGCCGTCCGTTGTCAAACAGTGCGTCTACCGCTTCCTGGAGCATGCGCTTCTCGTTGCGCACGATGACTTCAGGAGCATGAAGATCCATCAACTTTTTCAGACGGTTGTTGCGGTTAATGACGCGGCGATACAGATCGTTCAGATCGGAGGTCGCAAACCGGCCGCCATCCAGTGGAACCAAGGGGCGCAGCTCAGGCGGGATGACTGGAATCACGTCCAGAATCATCCATTGCGGCTTGTTTCCGGATTTGCGGAATGCCTCAACCACCTTCAGGCGCTTGGCATATTTCAGCCGCTTCTGAAGCGAGGTCTCGTGCTTCATCTTCTCGCGCAGCTCCGTCGAGAGATCGTTGACATCTACTCGCTTGAGGAGCTCCTTAATGGCTTCGGCGCCCATCATGGCCTTGAAGCCAGTGGCGCGGAATTGCTGGTCGAGTTCGCGGAATTTGGTCTCTTCTTTGATGACCTCCGCTTCTTTTACAGGAGCATCGCCGGGATCGAGGACAACGTACGACTCGAAATACAGGACCGACTCGAGCTCGCGGAGCGAGATGTCGAGCAAGTGGCCGATACGCGAAGGCAGGCCCTTGAAGAACCACACGTGCGAACACGGTGACGCGAGCTCAATGTGGCCCAGGCGCTCGCGGCGGACTTTCGACAGTGTGACTTCCACACCACACTTGTCGCAGATAACTCCACGGTGCTTCATGCGCTTGTACTTGCCGCAGAGACACTCCCAGTCAGTGACTGGGCCGAAGATACGCGCGCAGAAAAGACCGTCGCGCTCCGGTTTGAAGGTGCGGTAATTAATAGTTTCCGGTTTGGTCACCTCACCGTGCGACCAGCTCCGGATGCGCTCTGGGGATGCCAGGCTAATGCGGATGCTGTCGAAGTCGGTGATGTTGTTGCCGAGGTCGAACGGGCTCGAACGGTACAAAGTGTCCTCCGTTTCGTTTTGTCATTCGGCTTACGAATGACAGAAGAACCGAGTTGTGGCGCATTCGAGATGCGCCGGATATTTGTTCACAACTGCATCCGGAGCGCCGGAGGTCGTCGTCCGGCAAGTAGGGGCGCTGCCCCTACCCTCCGTTAATCTGCTGCTGCCGCCAAAGCTGGACGCTCTTTGGCCTTGATCAGCTCCACGTCCAGGCATAGCGACTGCAATTCCCGAATTAAGACGTTAAACGACTCAGGCACTCCCGGCTCAATTGCGGCTTCGCCTTTAACGATGGCCTCATAAATCTTCGTACGGCCATAGACGTCATCAGACTTTGCCGTCAGCAGCTCCTGCAGGATGTAAGCGGCGCCATAAGCTTCGAGCGCCCACACTTCCATTTCTCCGAAGCGCTGTCCGCCGAACTGCGCCTTGCCGCCCAGCGGCTGTTGCGTGATCAGCGAGTACGGTCCGATGGAACGAGCGTGAATCTTGTCGTCCACCAGGTGCGAGAGTTTGAGCATGTAGATGTAACCGACCGTGACCGGCTGCTCGAACTTCTCGCCCGTCATGCCATCGAACAACTCAGTCTTGCCAGACGTTGGCAAGCCGGATTGATCAAGTAAGGATTTGATTTCCTTTTCGGTCGCGCCGTCGAACACCGGCGTTCCAAAGAAGACGCCCTTCTGCATGCCTTGCGCCACCGATACCAGAGTCTCGTCGTCGATGTCGGCAAGCGACTTCAGATACGGTGTGTCCTTGAATATCTGCCGCAGTTCGCGCCGCAGCGCTTCTTCACGTGAGTTGTCAGTGAGTAGCTTCGAGATACGCTTGCCTAAGTCGTGACCGGCCCAGCCAAGGTGCGTCTCGAGAATCTGACCCACATTCATACGAGAGGGCACGCCGAGCGGATTGAGAACGATTTCAACCGGCGTTCCGTCCTGCAGATACGGCATGTCCTCTTCAGGCAGGATGCGCGCGATGACGCCCTTATTTCCGTGACGGCCCGCCATCTTGTCGCCGACCGACAGCTTGCGCTTCATGGCGATGTAGACCTTCACCAGCTTGATGACGCCCGGTGGCAGCTCATCGCCCTTCTGCAGCTTCGAGATCTTCTCGTTGACGATCTTGCGCAGGACGTCGATCTGCCGCGAGGTCATCTCCTCGATCTCGTCGATTTGCTCATTTACGCGTGGGTCTTTGTCGTTGTACTTAATTCGCTTCAGGTTGCGCGTCGAAATACGTTCGATGGTCTCACGGTCGAGAATCGCTCCCTTGGTCAACAGGCGCTTGTTAGTGCGCTCGTCGTGCAAGTCTGCTTGCACTTCCTTGCTGCCGAGAATGTTCTCGAGCCGCTTGAGACGCTCGTCCGTAAGAATTCGAATCTCGTCCGCGAGGTTCTTTTCCAGCTTTTCAATTTGGGTTGCTTCGATTGCCTTGGCGCGCTCGTCCTTCTCCTGGCCTTTGCGGGAGAAGATTTTCACGTCAACCACGGTTCCTTCGATTCCCGGAGGACAGGTAAGAGAAGCATCGCGAACGTCTCCGGCTTTTTCGCCGAAGATGGCGCGCAGCAGCTTCTCTTCCGGCGTGAGCTGGGTCTCGCCTTTCGGTGTCACCTTACCCACGAGGATGTCGCCGGCGTGAACCGTCGCGCCAATGCGAATCACGCCGCTCTCGTCTAGATCACGCAGCGCCGATTCCGAAACGTTCGGAATGTCGCGCGTGATTTCCTCTGGACCGAGCTTAGTGTCGCGTGCTTCGATCTCGAATTCCTCGATGTGAACTGAAGTGTAATAGTCGTCCTTCACCAGCTTTTCCGAGACGAGAATTGCGTCTTCGAAGTTGTAACCGCGCCATGGCATGAAGGCCACCAGCACGTTGCGGCCGAGCGCAAGCTCGCCCATGTCGGTGCAAGGACCGTCAGCGATGACTTGGCCTTTGACCACACGGTCGCCTTTGCTGACGATCGGCTTCTGCGAAATGCAGGTGTTCTGGTTCGAGCGTTTGAACTTGATGAGCTGATAAATGTCGCTTCCAACTTCGCGCGACAGCTGTGTGGGATGATGCTCGCCTTCGACGCGCACAATGATGCGCTCCGAGTCCACGGAGTCAATAATGCCGTTGCGGCGGGCCAGAACCACCGCTCCGGAGTCACGCGCTGTAACGCCTTCCATGCCGGTGCCCACGATCGGAGCTTCGGCGCGGAGCAGCGGTACGGACTGACGCTGCATGTTCGCGCCCATGAGGGCGCGGTTCGCGTCGTCGTGTTCGAGGAACGGCACCAGCGAAGCGGCAACCGACACCAGCTGCTTGGGGCTGACGTCGATGTAATCGACTTCCTCGCGCGGAACCAGGACGAAGTTGCCGGCCTTTCGAGCATTGACCAGTTCGTTGACCAATCGGCCTTTGTCGTCGAGTTCCACGTTTGCTTGGGCGATCACGTGGCGGTCTTCTTCCCAAGCCGAGAGATAGAACGAGAAGGGCTCGTTATCTGCGGGCTTCTTGCGCTTGGCCTTTAGCTCGTCGTTAACTTTTTCGAGCTCGTGCAGCTCAACGTGATCGCCTACGCGGTATTCGCTATCGCCGCTGTTGACGACCTGAACAAAGTCCTGAACGCGGGCTGTCTTGACCCGCCGGTACGGCGACTCGATGAAGCCATAATCGTTGATGCGCGCGTAACAAGAGAGCGACGAAATTAAGCCAATGTTCGGACCTTCCGGGGTTTCGATCGGGCAGATGCGTCCGTAGTGCGTAGGGTGAACGTCGCGCACTTCGAATCCCGCCCGCTCACGCGACAAACCGCCTGGCCCAAGCGCAGAGAGACGACGTTTGTGCGTGATCTCCGACAGCGGATTGGTCTGGTCCATGAACTGCGACAGCTGCGATGATCCGAAGAATTCGCGGATGGCCGCCATCACCGGCTTCGCATTCACCAGGTCGTGCGGCATGGCCGTCGACATCTCCTGGTACACGCTCATCTTTTCCTTGATGGCGCGTTCCATGCGGACCAGCCCGATGCGGAACTGGTTCTCCATCAACTCGCCTACAGCGCGAACACGTCTGTTGCCGAGGTGATCGATGTCGTCCACCAGGCCGATGCTCCGGCGCAGCTTCAGCAGGTAGCGAATGGTCGCGTAAAAATCTTCCGGCTCCAGCGTGCGATGGTCGAGCGAGGTCTGATCATTCTTCTCGTAAAGCTTGATGTTGAATTTCAAACGGCCAACACGAGAGAAGTCATATTTCCGCGCGTCGAAGAACATCCCGTGGAAGAGGGAGGTCGCGGTGTCCAGCGTGGGTGGATCGCCCGGACGTAGCTTCCGGTAAATCTCGATCAACGCTTCCTGCGGGGTCTTCACGGAATCGCGGCGCAGTGTGTGGGAAATCACGTTGCCTACGTCGTCGCGCTCGGGGAAGAACAGATGCAGCTCGGTAATACCGGCATCGATCATCTTCGAGAGCTTGTCGGCGGTAAGTTCAGTGTTGGCCTCGAGGAGAACTTCACCGGTGCTGGTGTCAACCACATCGGCCGCGGTGAAGGCGCCTTCAAGATCGGTGTTGTCGATCTCGATCTCGCTGATCTTGGCCTTCTGAATCTCCTTCAGTACCGAGGGCGAAATCTTCCTGCCGGAGTGCACTACCTCGTCGCCGCTCTTTGTCTTAATGCTGTGCGCCAGCTTGAGTCCAAGCAAGTTTGTCGGACGATCGATGTTGGACTCTAGCGTCCAGTAGATCTTCTTGTCGCGAACCGCAATTTTGTCGACCGTGTAGAACGTGCGGAGGATGTCTTCATCAGAACGCAGTCCCAGGGCGCGCAGGAAGATCGTCCCCAGGAACTTGCGTTTGCGGTCGATGCGCACGTAAAGCGTGTTCTTCTGGTCGTACTCGAACTCCACCCATGAGCCCCGGTAAGGGATAATCTTGCCGAGGAAGTATGTACGGTTGTTCGCGGTCTCGAAGAAGACTCCCGGCGAGCGGTGCAACTGACTGACGATCACGCGCTCAGTGCCGTTGATGATGAACGTCCCGTTCTGGGTCATAAGCGGGATATCACCAAAGAAGACCTCCTGCTCCTTGATGTCGCGAATGCTTTTGGCTCCGGTCTCCGCATCCTTGTCGAAGATCGTCAGCCGGATCGTGACTTTGAGGGGAGCAGAGTAGGTCATACCGCGCTCTTCGCACTCGTTCACGTCGTACTTCAATTGCAGACCGACCGGGTCGCCGCACTTGTTACAGAAGTCGGGAGTGTTTGCGTTGTACGTTCCGCATCTTCCGCAGAGAACTTCGCCAGGATGGAATGGATCGGTAATGACCGTGGCTCCGCAGTTGCGGCAGGTGGTACGGAGATGGTGAAGACCTTTGAGGTGTCCGCACTTACACTCCCAGTTGCCGATCGCGTAGTCCACGAACTCGAGTTGAGAGACGTTGCGAAAATCTGTAATGGGAAAAACCGACTGGAATACGGACTGCAATCCGCTGTCGTCGCGCTCGCTGGGCAGCTTATCCATCTGCAGGAAGCGGTCGTAGGAGCGCTTCTGCACTTCGATCAGATTCGGAATCTGGATCGTTGCCGGAATTTTGCTGAAGTCGAGGCGAGTGCGACGCGCACGGTGGTTATTATTCGGCATATCACTCCTAATTTGCTGAAGGGCAGCGCTGCGCTTGTTTGCATCACCCTCGCCGACGTTGCGCGGCGGAACCGCCGCGATCGTCAGCTCATTGTGTTGTTCGTAAACCCATCGCCGGGCGGCGATCGCGCAAGCCATCAGCTCGCGCCTGTGGTGCATCAGAATCTTCAATTCTCAGCCGGCCCGCCCGTAACTCCGACTGAGAAAAAATGCTTTGAAAACCAGTCTCGATTGAGCTATATAGGAGCGGAGCAGCACACAGACACGAAGGCACCTACGCGAGAGCAAAGCTCTGCGCAGGCGCCATGGCAAGCGCAACAAGAATGTAATTTGTCAGTTTCCCGCGCCAGTTCTTAAGGCCTGTGTGAAGTCCGCCGCCGCGAACTCAATCCCAATGAGACGCATAGACAGCGGACCCTATGCCCGCGCTGTCCGCGCCCCTGATCAAATCCGAATCCGCCTCGAATCAAATCATTATAGCCGATAAAGCCCACAGCTTGGCAAGTGTGGGCACAAACGTGCTGTAATGGCGGCGAAATCGGGAGAAAAACCGGCGAAAACACGTATATACCTGCTCGCGCCGGTTCAAACCTTATCAATATAGATGCTGCAATTCGATTTTGGATTCAGCTACTCTTGCGTCCACAACACTTGCGCCTGCCGAAGCGGCGCAATGGTTATTTCACTTCGACGGTCGCGCCAGCATCCGTAAACTTCTTCCTGATGTTCTCGGCTTCTTCCTTGTTGATGCCTTCCTTGATCGGCTTAGGAGCGCCGTCGACCAGGTCCTTGGCTTCCTTCAAGCCGAGACTGGTGACTTCGCGCACAGCCTTAATCACGTTGATCTTGTTGGCGCCTACTGCGGTGAGCACAACCGTGAACTCCGTCTTCTCCTCAGGGGCTGCCGCTGCAGCCGCACCTGCGCCACCGCCGGCAACCATGACTGGAGCCGCTGCCGCCGCCGAAACTCCGAGTCGATCTTCCAGCTTCTTTACGAGCGCCGCAGCATCCAGCAGCGACAGCCCAACGATCTGATCTTCCAATGCCTGTATATCCGCCACGTGTTTAATCTCCTAAGCTTTTTCGGTTCAAACTTCTTACGCGTTCCGTGAATTTACTTTGCCGCTTTAACTATTCGGGTTAATTGTGTCATTAGGCAATTGCGCAATTGGTTTTCCGATTACCCGCTTACCAAACTTCCCAATTACCCGATTTCTTATGTCCCAGCTTCTGTGAACTTGTTCTCTTTCACCGCTTGGTTGACTACCACGGCGAGATTGCGTCCAACCGCACTCATTGCCGTCGCCAAGCGTTGTGCCGGAGCGTTGATGAGGAAGAGCAGCTTCGAGTAAAGCTCTTCCTTGCTTGGCATCTTCGCGAGGGCCTTGACCTCATTAATGGAGATCACTTTGCCCTCGACCACTCCAAGTTTGAAGGTGAACTCCGGATTGTCCGAGACGTACTTCGACAACGCCTTAGCCAGAGCGACCGGATCACCCGTGGTGTAAGCAATAGAGGTGACGCCCTTCAGAGCCTTGAGAGCCTCTTCCACCGGAGTACCCTGGGCCGCGCGCCGCGCCAGCGTGTTCTTCACCACGTGATATTTACCGCCAGCCGTGCGCACTGTCTTGCGCAGCTCGAAGTCCTGAGCCACGGTCAACTTGCCAAAGGTGCCCACGATCATGCTGTTGACCTGCTTGAGGTCCGCAGCAAGCTTCTCAACCTGCTCTGTCTTCTTTGCTCTTGTGACAGCCACCTTAGAATCCTTCTTCGCGACATCATCGCGGATTGTGTAATTGAGCAATTCGGTAATGTTGCAGAACCAAATTTCTCAATTACGAAATTACTGAATTCTTCTTATGCCTTCGACGCAGCCTCAATCGGAGCTGAGTCGATCGAGATTCCCGGGCCCATGCTCGAAGAGAGCGTCACGCCCTTGATATATTTGCCCTTCGCCGCGGCTGGTTTTGCGCGAATCACACTGGAGATCACCGTGGTGGCGTTCTCGACCAGCTTCTTGGGTTCGAAACTGATCTTGCCGACAGGCACGTGAACCAAGGCGGTTTTATCGGTACGAAATTCCACCTTTCCAGCCTTGATTTCCTTCACCGCCGCAGCAACGTCGAACGTCACCGTTCCCGTTTTAGGATTGGGCATGAGGCCTCGCGGGCCCAGCACTTTTCCCAGACGTCCAACCGATTTCATGGTGTCAGGCGTGGCGATCACGGCATCGTAATCAATCCAGTTTTCCTTCTGGATTTTCTCGACGAGCTCCTCACCGCCAACAATGTCAGCGCCTGCGGCCTCCGCCTCACGCTGCTTATCGCCACTTGCAATGACGAGCACCTTCTTTGACTTGCCTAGTCCATGTGGAAGCACGACGGTGCCACGGACCATCTGGTCGGCATGCTTGGGATCCACGCCTAAACGCAGCGTGACTTCGACCGTCTCGTCGAACTTGGCGAATTTAACTTTCTGGAGAAGAGGTACCGCTTCGTCGAGCTTGTAGGGACGCTGCTCGACGGCCGCACGGGCTTTAGTGATGTTTTTCCCTGGTTTCATTTTCCTGTCTCCCACCGCACATGCGTTGCCGCTGCATGGCCGTAGTGTTTGCGACGCTGCCTGTAGAGACGCAGCATTGCTGCATGTCAACAGGCGGAATCTCTATCCTACCACTTCTATGCCCATGGAGCGGGCAGTTCCTTTCACGCTTCGAATCGCGGCATCCAGACTGGCGGCGTTCAGGTCCGGCATCTTTTGCTTGGCGATATCCGACACTTGCTTTTCCGTCACCTTGCCGACCTTATCTTTGTTGGGACTTCCCGAGCCCTTCGCAACTGCCGCAGCGCGCTTCAGAAGCACGGATGCCGGAGGCGTCTTGGTGATGAATGTGAAAGACCGGTCGGTGTAGACGGTGATGACCACGGGAATGATGAGGCCTTCCTGATCCTTGCCACTGGTCTTAGCGTTGAATTGTTTGCAGAACTCCATGATGTTGATCTGCGCCTGACCGAGTGCTGGACCAACCGGCGGAGCCGGTGTCGCTTTGCCTGCAGCAATCTGGAGCTTTACTTGGGTTTGTACTTTTTTCGGCGGAGCCATTCTTGAATTCTCGCTTCTTCAAAATTCTGGTTATTGCAATCTGCTAAGGCTTCGATGGATCATCGTTGATCGGGTGATTGCGTGATCGGGTCTTCGGGTGATGTAAAACCAGGACCACCGGGGTTTTACGTGACCCGATTACGCGATGCCCCGATCACCCGATTATGACGCCACCTTCTCGACCTGCCCAAACTCGAGTTCTACGGGCGTCGCACGTCCGAAGATAGTGACCATCACCTTCAGGGTTTCGCGGTCTTCATTGACATCGTCGACGATTCCGTTGAAGTTCGCAAATGGACCATCTGTGATCCGGACTGATTCGTTCTTTTCGTACTTGACCTGCAGCCTCGGCTTGTCTTTGCCGACGTTCACTCGGTAGACGATCTGGTTCACTTCATCGTCCGACAGCGGCGTGGGATCATTCGCAGTTCCCACAAAGCCGGTCACCTTAGGCGTGGACTTCACGACATGCCAAACGTGATCGCCTTCACCACCTGAACGGAATCCGGCGAGATCCATTTCGACCAGCACATAGCCGGGATAGAACATGCGCTCGCTAGTATATTTTTTCCCGTTTCGGATTTCGGTTACGGCTTCTGTCGGAATCAGCACGCGGCCAATCTTCTCTTGTAACCCAAACGCCTGAATGCGCGACTCAAGGGACTCTTTCACCTTGCGTTCGAATCCCGAGTAGGCGTGGATGATGTACCACTTCATGTTGGGATTGCGAGGCTGCTCTGCAGCATCGCCGGTCCCATCGGGCGGGAGCGCGGACGCAATTCCAGCGGTCGTGCTTGCTTCGTTCTTGATTTCTTCTACCATCTTTGTCCGGCCGATCTCATCGGCAGGTACCTCATTTCCTTGACGATGCGCCTCAGCGGAAGAACTTCAGCAGGTGGCTGAGGCCGAACTCAATCAATTTGTCGACGACTTCAAAGAATGCAGCAAAGACGAAGACTGTGATCACCACCACCGTCGTGGTTGCCTGAACTTCCTTGCGACCGGGGTAGTTGACCTTCTTCATCTCACCCCGGACTTCTTCCAGGAAATCCTTGGTGCGATCCGGCCAGGCCTTCAGCCGGTTGCCGATACTCTCTTCGTCGGCTACCGAAGTAGCCTTTGCTCTTCTGATTTCGGTACTACCCACGTGGAACCTGCTTCCTCTTAACGCATGTGGCACAGGCGACCTCGCCTGTGACTCTTCTAAAACTCTGGCAGGGGCGGAGGGATTCGAACCCCCAAGTCCGGTTTTGGAGACCGGCAGTTTAACCGTTGAGCTTACGCCCCTCCAACGAAAACCGGCATTCGGCTATCAGCAATTAGCTTTCGGTTGCACACCATTGTGTCACATGGTCCGAAAGCCGAGTGCCAACCCAGAATGCTTATTTCGTTTCTTTATGCGACGTGTGCTTGCGGCAGAACTTGCAAAACTTGTTGAACTCGAGACGGCCGGTGGTCGTCTTCTTGTTCTTTGTCGTCGAGTAGTTCCGGTTCTTGCACTCGCCACACTGCAATGTAATGATTTCGCGCATCTCTCAAACCTCTGTAGGCCTACAGCCCGATCTGCTGCGGTCTGCTTTGCCGCTGCCGTTTATAAAACTGCGTTTCAGCTAAGACGTTTCAAATACTGTGTTGCTCTTGAAACGCTTCTCTCCCCAAAACCGTCTAAGCCAGAATTTCCGAAATCGTTCCTGCGCCTACGGTGCGTCCGCCTTCGCGGATGGCGAACCTCAGCCCCTTCTCCATGGCCACCGGCGTGATCAGCTCGATGGTGAGCGCCACGTTGTCACCCGGCATCACCATCTCGGTGCCGGTCGGCAACTCCGCCACTCCGGTCACGTCCGTGGTCCGGAAATAGAACTGCGGACGATAGCCCTTAAAGAATGGCGTATGCCGTCCGCCTTCTTCCTTGGTCAGCACGTAGATCTCGGCCTTGAACTTGGTGTGCGGCTTAATCGATCCCGTCTTGGCCAGCACCATGCCGCGCTCCACATCTTCTTTCGCGATACCGCGCAGCAGCAGCCCGGCGTTGTCTCCCGCCATGCCCTCGTCCAGCTGCTTCTTGAACATCTCCACCCCGGTCACGACCGTCTTTCGGGTCTCGCGGAAGCCCACGATCTCAACTTCTTCGCCGACCTTCACCTTGCCGCGCTCAATACGCCCGGTCACCACCGTGCCGCGTCCCGAGATCGAGAAGAT
>Ga0136846_1229184_pt1 | contig 11980 bp, 13 predicted proteins | sample HopSoiMetagenom2_FD_96841 | JGI IMG/M metagenome (GOLD analysis project Ga0136846, IMG submission 96841) | Grasslands soil microbial communities from Hopland, California, USA - 2 Assembly 2016 (version 4) | ecosystem: Environmental > Terrestrial > Soil > Grasslands | place: USA: Hopland... | reverse complement strand
GCGGTGCGTGCGCCACGACGAGCTCGCCGCCCAGGGCGCCAAGGTCGAAGCATGACCGCGGCGCAGGTCGGCACGGGCCAGCTGCCGCTGGTGGAGATGACCGGCGTCACCAAGCACTTTCCCATCCAGCGGGGCGTCATGCGCCGGACGGTCGGACACGTCCGAGCGGTCGACGGCGTCGACATGACCATCCCGTCGGGCAGCAGCATGGGCCTCGTTGGCGAGTCGGGCTCGGGGAAGTCGACGCTCGGCCGGCTGATGCTGCGGCTGATCGAGCCGACGTCGGGCACCATCATGTTCGAGGACTCCGACGTCACTCGGCTCAAGGCCCGCTCGTTGCGCCGCATCCGGCGCCACATGCAGATGGTGTTCCAGGACCCGTACTCGTCGATGGATCCCCGCAGCAGCGTGGGCGACTCCGTCGCCGAGCCGCTGCGCACCCAGCTCGGGTTGCGTGGCCGCGAGCTCGACGAACGGGTTGCCGACCTGTTCCGCCTCGTACGCCTGAGCCCGACCTATCGCGGCCGCTACCCGAACGAGTTCTCGGGCGGCCAGCTCCAGCGCATCGCCGTCGCTCGAGCACTGGCGACCAACCCCAAGCTCGTCGTGTGCGACGAGCCGGTGAGCTCGCTCGACGTGTCGACGAAGGCCGAGGTGATCAACCTGCTGGCTGACCTGCAGGACGAGCTCGGCATCGCCTACCTCTTCATCGCCCATGACCTCGGCGTGGTGCGCCACGTGAGCGACCGCATCGGTGTGATGTACCTCGGCCGGCTGGTCGAGGAAGGCGACGCCGAGGCGGTCTACAGCTCGCCCAAGCATCCCTACACGCAGGCCCTGCTGTCCGCCATCCCGGTGCCCGACCCGGTCGTCCAGCGGTCGCGCACGCGGATCGTGCTCGAGGGCGACCTGCCGTCGCCGGCCAACCCGCCGTCGGGCTGCCACTTCCACACCCGCTGCCCCTACGTCATGGACGTCTGCCGCGCCGTCGACCCGCCGTTGGCCGTCACCAGCGACGGCACTCGTGTGTTCTGCCACCTCATCCCGCCGACCGTCGCTGAGGTGCTCGTCCCACCGGCGCCGTAAACCCCCTCTCTTTCTCCGGGTTCTGGGCAAGAACGCTCGCTAGCCGAGCGTTATTGCCCAGAACCCGGATCGTGACGGGGCGCAGGTCGGCCCAACAGGTAGCCCTGCCCGAAGTTGATGCCCAGCTCGAGGCAGGCGGCGCGCTCTTCGTCTCGCTCGATGCCCTCGGCAACCAGGACGGCGCCGATCCGAGTGGCGAACTGCACGAGCGCCTCGCCGAGGGCGCGGCGGGCGCTGTCGCTCTCGAGCCGGGAGATCAGCGACCGGTCGAGCTTCACGATCTCGGGAGCGATGGTGACGATGTGCCGGAACGAGCTGATGCCGCTGCCGGCGTCGTCGACCGCGATCTTGATGCCGAGGTTGCGGAGCCGGACCAGCACGGCGCGCAGGCGCTCGTAGTCCTCGACCAGCGCGTGCTCGGTCAGCTCGACGACGAGGCGGTCGGGCTCGGTCATGCGGGCGATCAGCTCGGCGAAGGCAGGTGAGACGATGGTCGTCGGGCTGACGTTGATCGACACGTAGCCCCAGTCGGGATGACGCAGGGCGACGCTCTGGACGATCGCCGACATCTCGAAGTCGACGCCGAGGCCGACGGCATGGGCTTCGGCGAACCACTCGTCCGGCCGGCCGGTGGGGAAGCGGGCCAAGGCCTCGTAGCCAGCGACCGCACCCGATCGGAGGTCGACGATCGGTTGGAAGACGACTCGGAGCTGTTCGCCGGCGTGGACCACGGCCTGGATTCGTGTGGAGGCCCGGGCGTCGCGGCGGGGCCTGCTGGGCCGGGGCGCCGTCTGGATCCGGCGGCCCGGGGGATGGCGCAGGATCGAGCCAGCCAAACCGGTGGCCGCCACCGCGAAGGCCCCGATGGCGTACGGCGCGACGACCGAGCCGAGGGCGGCGCCCACCGCCAGGGCGGCGAACGCCACCGAGGCCACGAGCGTCACTCCCCACTGCCGGTCGCGGCCTGCGGGCCGGGCGCCGAGCGGGCCGTGCCATGGGGTCGACGCGGCCAGCGCTCGGGCCCGGCCCCGTCGGCCACGGGGGTGATGGCCGGACTCGCTACTCGTTCGGGTGACAGGCATGGCCGGGTCCATTCACGAAGGGACGCTCCGGCGAAGGATTCTTGTCGGCTTTCGGGGAATACCTCTGCAACACCTGGGCAGGGGGTGACAAGAGATGAACAACAACGGCCGGGCCGTCGCCGGCGAGGGAACGCTCATCCCCTCGCCCTCACGGCGTACAGACCGTGGTGTGGGCGGGATCGACCCCCGCGTCGACGCAGACTGCGGCGGTCGCAACGCCAGTGCTGAGTCCGGTGGCAACGGTGACCAGGAGGACCAACAGCAGGATCTTCTTCATGACACCCCCTTGACGGCGGCCCCGGCGGGCCGGTCTGTGACTGGTCGCATCCGGGGAGCGCGTCTTACAGAGGAAGGTGAGAAATCGTTCGAGGAGCTCTGGTCGGCTGCTCGTCCCGGCGTTGAGCGAGTCCTTCGTGCCCGGGGCGTCTACGGCGCCGATCAGGACGATGTCGTCCAGGAGGTCGCCCTCCGTGCCTACTCCGCATGGTCTCGGCAGAAGATCGCCAGCTCGTTCAGTGGCTGGTGCGCGGGCACGGCTCGACATGTGTCGGCCGATCTGTGGCGTCACGCCCCGAACGAACCGCTCACTCCGGCAGTGCGCGACCTGCCGTCATCGAGCTCGACCGAGGAGCTCGTCGAGGGCAGCCTCAGCCTGGTTGGCTTCAGCCGGGCCTGGAAGTCTCTGACCGCGATCGAGCAGCAGACGCTGCTGCGCCCGGCGCCGGAGGATGCCACGCCAGCCGAGCGCAACCGCTTCTACGTGAGCCTCCATCGTCTCCGGACGCGCACGCGCGAGCGGGCCGAGTCGTTCACGCCCGCCGTCGTTGGGTGGCTCGGTCGTGTTCGCGAGTTGCTGAGCCCCGGTGTCCTCGATGGTGCTGCGGCCGCTGCTGTCGCGGCCGCTGTTGCCGCCACCGGATTGATCGGCTCGCCGAGCCCGCTCCCCGCCCGATCTCCCTGGGACCGCGGCGTCGCTCCGGTGAGCGTGCGCTCTCGTCCGGTATCGCCGCGTCCCGCCCCGCCCGCCGACGGCAAGGTGGACCACCTCCCGCCGACGATCACGCGCCGCTCGCCAACTGTCCACACGCCGGTCGAGCGTCGGGTCGACGTGGCGCTGCCAGACCGGTCTGGATACGTCAGGGTGCGCAATGACGATGAGCCGAGCCGGCCACCGTTGTGGTGTGGTGATGTCACCGGCCTCGTGTCCCGCGTCTGCATCGACTACCCGGTGCGCCCCTGAAACGGCGAGCGGCATGAGCTAGACCTTCGGGCGTGGCAGAGGGGATCCTCGACGGGGTGCGAATCCTCGATCTGACGACCGGCCAGTCCGGTCCGCTGGCGGTGCGGTTGCTGGCGGAGGCCGGCGCCGACGTGGTCAAGGTCGAGCCGCCCGGCGGTGACCCGGCCCGGGCCCGGGTGCCGGCCGGCTTCGCATCGTGGAACCGGTCGAAGCGATCGGTTGTGCTCGATCTCGTGGACGCCGACGACCGGCGTCGGCTCGACGAGTTGCTCGCCGGCGCCGACGTGGTCGTGCACGAGCTCGCCCCGGCGGCCGCCGCCGCGCTCGGCCTCGACGAGGGCACCCTGGCCTCGCGCTTCCCCCAGCTGATCGTCGCGTCGCTCCTCAGCTTCCCGAGGTCCCACCCCGACGCCGAGCTCCCGGCATCGGACCTGCTCGTGCAGGCTCGGCTCGGCATCCTCGACGAGCAGTTCGGCTACCGGGACGGCCCGATCTACCTCCGGCTCTCACCGGCGCTGTGGGGCTCGATGTACCTGCTGGCCTCGGGCATCCTCGCTCGGCTGATCCTGCGCGCCCGCACCGGCCAGGTCGGTCCGGTCGCCACCAGCCTGGCCCAGGGCGCGCTGGCTCCGTGCGGGCAGTTCTGGCACCGCTTCGACCATCCCAACGAAGCGCTCCGCTTCGGATCCTTGCGCAAGGAGGCGACGTGGGGCTTGGCCCCCATGCAGTGCACCGACGGCTGGGCGCTCGTCATGGCCACCCGCATCAGGCCGTCACAGGCGGGCTTTCTGACCGAGCTCGGTGTGCCCGACGACCGCGATGCGATCCGGGCTGCGGTCAGGAAGCGGTCGGTCGAGGAGATCATCGACCTGTGCAGCCGCAACGACGTGCCGTGCACGAAGGTGGCCGAGGTCGGCGAGGCATTGGTCAACGAACAGGCCCGGCTGAATGGCTACGTCGTCGAGCTCGACGACCCCGTCTGGGGCCGTTCCGTACAGGCGGCCTCGCCCTGGGAGGTGGTGCCGCCCAGCCGGGTGTCGTCCCCGGCGCCGGCACTGGGCCAGCACGACGGTGCCACGTGGGAGGAGCGGTCGTCGGCAGTGCCGCTGGGCGAAGCGCCACCCGGCAGGGGGCCGTTGGCCGGGCTGAAGGTCCTCGACTTCGGCATGTTCCTGGCCGGTCCGTTCGCTCCCCAATGTCTCGCCGACCTCGGTGCCGATGTGATCAAGGTCGAGGCCACCGACGGCGATCGCATGCGGGCGATGAGCCAGTTCTACGGGTGTCAGCGCAACAAGCGCGACATCGCGCTCGATCTCGCCAACCCTGCGTCGCGCGAGGTGCTCGAGCGCCTGGTCCGGTGGGCTGACGTCGTCCATCACAACATCCGGCGCCCAGCCCAGGTGAAGCTCGGCATCGACGAGCCGTCGCTCCGGGCCATGAACCCCGACATCATCGTGTGCCACACCGGCACCTACGGCACGAAGGGACCGCGCGCCGACTGGCCCGGCTACGACCCGATCGCCCAGGCCGAGTCGGGCTGGATGTTCGAGAACGGCGGCGCCGGCAACCCGCCGCTGTGGTACCGGTTCGGGCTCATGGACCACCAGTGCGCGCTGTCCTCGCTGGTCGCCACCTTGCTGGCCATCTACCGGCGGGAGACGACGGGCGACGCGACGTTCGTCACCGCGTCACTGCTCGGAGCCGCGGTGCTGACGTCGAGCGAGACGCTGGTTCGCCTCGACGGCGGCGGTGTCGTCGACGTCGCGCACCTCGATGCCCAACAGACCGGCGTGTCGCCCTACGACCGCATCGCGCAGTGCACCGACGGGTGGGTGGCGCTGGTGGCCGATACCGAGGCGGCACGCGCCACTGTCGACCAGGTGGGCCCGGGGATCGGTGACCTCACCGTCGACGATGCGGTCGCCGCCCTCGAGGCTGGTGGCGCGTCGGCCGAGCGAGTTCGCGAGAACTACGAGTCCGGCTTCTTCGACAGCGAGGCCAATCAGTCATCCAAGCTCTGCGTCACGCTGCCCAGCGCGGAGTGGGGCGACCACACGATGGTCGGCGCCTACTGGGACTTCGGCGACGTCGAGACCGTGCTCGACACCTCGAGCCCGGCACTGGGGGAGCACTCGATCGAGATCCTGGGCGAGCTCGGCTTCGCCGACGATGACGTCGAGAAGCTGCTTGCCGCTGCCGCCGTGGTGCAGTTCCGGCCCTGACGGCGGGAGCTAGAGGCGCTGGTTGGTGGCGCGGGCCTTGGCCTCGTCGAGAAGCTCGGCCTCCAGCTCGGCCTCGCGGCGGACGAGGTGCTCGTAGTAGAGCGCCTCTGAGGCGCTGAGTCCCCGCTGGGCACGCAGGTTGGCGATGGTCGTCAGCTCCGACCGCACGGCCTTGATGCGCCGGACCGCACTGGGTGCCCAGAACGTCCGGCTGTGCTCGGACTGGCTGGTCTGGCCCTTCACCGCCATGCGGGTCCCCTTCCGTGGTTGCCGCTTTCTCTCACGCTGCGTGGCCATTGTGCCACGTACCGCGCCTTACCCGCACCGGGCCCGACCCACACCCGGCTGGCGCGATGCCCACTGGTGGCCGGGCGCCGACGTCGGCAGACTCCTGGGGTGTTCGTCCCCTGCCTGTCGTCGCCGGACCCCTCGGACGGCCCCGCCCTCGTGGTGGCGGTCCGCAGCGCGCAGGTGGCCCTCCACCAGATCGAGGGCCATCACGGCGGCGTCTTCCTCGGCACCCTGGCCGGCCGGCACTGCTGGGCCGTCGACACCGACGAGGGCGACGACCTCGGGGCCGAGGTGGCCTACGCCGACCTGTTCGGCCTGTGGGGCACCGTCGACGAGCTGACCTAGACGGTGGCCGGCCGGGCCGTGCAGCTCGTCGAGTGGACTCGGACCCACCGGTTCTGTGGCCGATGCGGCACCCCGACCGACGAGGCACCCGGTGAGCGGGCCCGGCGGTGCCCCAGCTGCGGCCTGCAGGCCTTCCCCCGTCTGGCGCCCGCCATCATCACCCTCGTCGAGCGGGCCGATGGACGAGCCCTCTTGGCCAGGAACGCCCGCTTCCCAACGGCGATGTACTCGTGCGTCGCCGGCTTCGTCGAGCCCGGCGAGACGCTCGAGGAGGCCGTACGCCGCGAGGTGTTCGAAGAGGTGGGCGTGCGGGTGGGCGACATGCGCTACCGCCGGAGTCAGCCATGGCCGTTCCCGCACTCGCTGATGCTCGGGTTCCACGCCGACTACGAGAGTGGCGACATCGCGTGTGACGGCATCGAGATTGCCGACGCCGATTGGTTCGCCCCCGACGACCTGCCCGACATCCCGGGTCCGATCAGCATCGCCCGCTGGCTCATCGACGATTGGCTGTCACGCTCGGCGTGAGTCCATCGGCCATAGGGTCGGGAGATGCCGATCTATGCCCTAGGCGCGCTGGAGCCCGACATCGACCCCACCGCGTACGTCCATCCTGATGCCGTGCTGATCGGCGACGTTCGCCTGGGACCGGAGAGCTCGGTCTGGCCGGGGGCCGTGCTGCGCGCCGACGACGATGCGATCATCATCGGGGCGCGGTCCAACGTGCAGGACGGATCGGTGATCCATGTGTCGGCCGGCCTGCCGACGGTGATCCACGAGGACGTGCTCATCGGCCACCTGGCCCATCTCGAGGGCTGCGTCGTGCACCGCCGCGGCTTCATCGGGAACGGTGCCATCGTGATGAACCGGGTCGTGGTCGGCGAGGGGGCGCTGGTCGCGGCCAACACCGTGCTGCTCAACGACACCGATGTCCCGGCCGGCGCCCTGGCAGTGGGCGTGCCTGCCACCATCAGGCCGGGCGCCGCCAATGCTCGCCTCGTGAGCCAGGGTGCCGACCACTACGTGCTTCGGGGCCGGCGCTATCGCGACGACCTCCGGCGCATCGCGTAACGCGGCTCCAGGGTCTCCGGTCAGCTGACCGGCTCGTCAGAGCAGATCGTCGACGACGAGCTCCCCGGCGGCGCGGAGGTCATCGCCGAGATCGTCGTGGTCGGCCAACCGACCCGACGGGATGGCCCGGGCCGCGAAGATCGCTCCGAGCACGGCCAGGACGGCGGCGACCACGAGCGCCAGTCGCATGCCGTGGACGAACGCAAGGTGGGCGGCCTCGAGGATGGCCTGGCGGGGAGCGGCGGGAAGGCCACGGCTGACGCCGATCGCGCCCGTGATCGACTGTCGGGCTTCGGCCACGGCCTGGGCCGTCGCCCCGGTGACGCCACGCGACGGGAAGCCGGATCGGTAGCCGCTGGCGGCCACGCTGCCGATCACCGCGATGCCGAGGGCCTGGCCGAGCTGCCTGGCCATCTGGTTGATCGCCGAGGCCGACCCCGCCCGCTCGGCGGGCACCGCCGTCATCACTGCCTCGGTGCTGGCGGGGATGAAGATGCTGAAGGCCAGCGCCATCAGGGCGAAGCCCACGAACAGGATCACGTAGGGCGAGTCGACCGTGGTGGTGGCGATCACCAGGGAGGCGCACGCGATCAGCCCGGTGCCCGCGATCACCATCCAACGGGAGCCGAATCGTTCGACCAAGCGAGGGGTGAGCGGCATGACGACGAAGTTGACCGTCACGATTGGTCCCGATGTCGCCAACGCTGCCGCCAGGGGCGTGTAGCCCTTCACCAGCTGGAGGCTCAGCACCACCAGGTACATCGAGCCGATCATGGCGCAGAACGCGATGGTCATGGTCGTGGCGGCAGCGCTCATCTGCGGCGTCCGGAAGCCGGCGATGTCGAGCATCGGGTCGCCGACCCGGAGCTCCCACGCGACGAACAGGAGGCTGAGGCCGGCAGCGGCGATGAAGCTGCCCACGACCAAGACGTCGCTCCACCCTCGCACGGGTCCCTCGATGAACGCCCAGAGCAGGGCGCCCAGGGCGGCGCTGGACAGGGCGGCCCCAGGTACGTCGAAGCGGCCGGCGTTGGGATCGCGGGTGCTCGGCACCAGGATCTGGCCCAGCACGAGGGTGACGAGCACCACCGGCACGTTGACGAGGAAGCACGAGCCCCACCAGAACCGGCGGAGGAGCAGGCCGCCGCTCACCGGCCCGATGAAGGTCGCCGTGGCGTTCATGAGCGACCAGTAGGCGATGGCCCGGCGACGTTGACGCGGCTCGGTGAAGACGTTCACGAGGATCGACAACGTGGCCGGCATGATCAGTGCCGCGCCGATGCCCATCACGCACCGCCACACGATGAGCTGATCAGGAGTCGTCGCCAGCGACGCGGCAAGCGACGACGCGCCGAAGACGGCCAAGCCAGCCAACATCACGCCCTTGCGGCCGAGGCGGTCGCCCAGCTTGCCCGCCGTGAGCAGCAGGCCGGCGAAGACGAGCACATAGCCGTCGATGATCCACTGCAGCTGGGACGGCGTCGCGCCGAGCGTTCGCACGAGGGTCGGCAGGGCGACGTTCAGGATGCTGTTGTCGATGCCGACGATCAGGAGGCTCAGGCACAGCACCGAGAGCGTGAACCAACGCCGCCTGTCCGTGTCCACGTCCTGCACCTCGCTCCCTGGTCGGTCAGAGCTTGCCGCGGAGCCAGCCCCGTTTGCCAAGCTCGGGATGGAGGACGTCCTCGCTGAAGAGGATCTGGCCGGTCGTGACCGCTGGATCGGCCAGCGCGACCCGGATGGTGGCCTCGGCGAAGTCCTCGGGGCTGGCCCAGTCGTCCTCCCCCCGCGACGACACCAGGGTGCCCGGCGTGATCACCGGCTCCGACGGCATGAGGGCGTTGACCGACACCCCGTGGCCCTGCACCTCGACGGCCACTGCCTGGGTGAGGTGGTGCATGGCCGCCTTGTTGCCGCCGTAGGCGATGGGGCCGGCGGTGCCCGGGTTCTCGTAGGGACCCTCGCCGGGCATGTAGGCGGCCGCCGAGCTGATGTTGACGATGGCGCCGCTGCCGCGCTCGAGCATGTCGGGCAGCACCAGCTGCATGAGCCGGTAGGTGGCGAAGAGGCCGATCTCGAAGTGCAGCCGGAAGCCCTTCAGGGGGAACCCCACGAACGAGCTGCGGGTCCCGGTGATGGCAGTGGGCGACGCCGCCTTCGGGCTTGCCGGTGGCGGCGCGGCGGATGCCCCACCGGCGGGCGGCCGGCCGGGAATGGTGAGGGCGGCGTTGTTCACCAGGATGTCGACCGGTCCGAGCTCGGCGCGGGCGACCTCGACGATCCGGTCGACCTGCTCGGGGTCGGCGAGGTCGGCTGGCACGGCCAGGGCACGCCCGCCGGCCTCCTCGATCTCGGCGACGGTGTCGTGGATCGTCCCCGGCATGCGAGGGTCCCATTGGGCTTCGGTCCTGGCCACCACCGCGACGATCGCGCCCTCAGCGGCGAAGGCGGTGGCGATGCCCTTGCCGATCCCCCGGCTGGCACCGGTGACGATCGCGACCTTCCCGTCGAGTCTTCCCATGCCGACTGTCTAGGTCACCGGTGCCGTCGACTGTAAAGCTTGGCCTCCTTGACCGACGACGACGCGCTCATACGCGACATCCGGGCGCGGGAGGGGAAGTACGCCGACGACGGCGACGTGCCGGCGGCGACGCTCTACGAGCGGGTGGGCGGTGGCGCCTTCTTCGACCAGCTGGTGACCGCGTTCTACGCGGGGGTGGTCGCAGACCCAGCGCTGCGGCCGCTGTATCCCGACGACGACATCGACGGAGCCCGGCAGCGGCTGCGCGACTTCCTTGCGCAGTACTGGGGAGGGCCGACGACCTACAGCGACGAGCGGGGTCATCCGCGCCTGCGGATGCGTCACGCCCCATTCGTGATCGCCGAGCTCGAACGCGACCGGTGGCTCACCCACATGCGGGCCGCGGTCGATGCGCTGGCACCCGATCCCGCCGACCGCGACGAGCTGCTCGCCTACTTCGAGATGGCCGCCGACGCCATGCGCAACGCCACCCGCCCGTCCGCCTGAGCGAAGCTGGTCCCCATGGCCGACCTGGTGCCCTTCCTCGATGCCCACGTGCACTTCTGGGACCACGAGGCGCCCAACCTGAGTTGGGGTTGGCTGCGGGCCGGCTTCACGCAGGGCGATCGGGTCGAGGAGTTCGACATCGACCGGCCCCGCTTCACGCCGGTCGAGCTGCGCGAGGAGGCGGCTGGCCTCGGCATTGCCGGGGTCATCCACGTGCAGTCCGCCGAGCCCATGCCCGATCCGTCGGAGGAGACGGCGTGGCTGGCCGCGGTCGCCGAGGCACAGGGCTGGCCGAACGCCATCGTCGCGGCGTGCAAGCTGCGCGGTCAGGACGCGCCCGAGATCCTGCGCCGCCACGCCGCGTTCGACCGCTTCCGCGGGATCCGCGACCTCTGGCTCAGCCCGAGGACCGAGGCCGACCAGATCGCCCCGGCAATGGCGGTCGCCGCTGAGCTCGGCGCCAGCATCGAGATCTCGCTGCCGACGGCGGCGTTCCCCATGATGCGGGGCCTGGCCGAGGCGTTCCCCGACGTCACCTTCGTGCTCGGCCACGGTGGCTTCCCGAAGGCGCGTGACGACGCGCTGTTCGACGGTTGGAAGGCAGCCATGGTCGAGCTGGCGGCGTCGCCGAACTTCGTCTGCAAGATCTCGGCGACCACTGGGCGGGGAAACCCCAACTGGAAGCTCGCCGGCATCCGCCCCTGGGTCTTCGCCTGCATCGAGGCGTTCGGCGTCGACCGCTGCATGTTCGGCAGCAACTGGCCCTACGACCAGCCCGTCGCCACCTACGCCGGCATCGTCGGGCAGCTGCGCGACGTGGCCGCCGAGCTCTCCAGCAGCGAGCAGCATGCGCTGTTCCACCGCACGGCCGAGCGGGTCTACGGCGTCACGGTGCCCGCGAAGTAGCGCCAGGGGACTGGCGCGCTCAGGATCGCGACCGACCGTTGTCGTCGGGGTCGCGCAGGATCAGGGCCCACGACGCCAGCCCGTGCCCGCACCAGCCGTCGGGCGCCACCTGGCACTCGTCCGGCGCACGGCACATCCCGTCAGCCGCCCACTCGTCGAGCGTCTCCTGATCGGGGGGCGCCCAGCCGCTGTTGACCTCGAACCAGTCATGGGCGTTGCGCAGGGCCTGGTTCGGTGTCACCGTCCCAGCATCGCCCAGGTGCGACGTGGCCGGTCGGGGTTGCAGGTCGCGCGTGGGACGAGCGGCGTGGTTCGCAAACCGATCGCGTCGGTTCACAACACCCGAATCGCCGACCGAAACGTTCACGGACTAGGTCGAAGATGGCCCGTTCAGGTGCTGGTCTGCGGTCGGGCAGCGAGAGTAGACGTTCCCTGAGGATCGGCTGAGCCCGAGACCAGGGGGCGGTGTGCGATGACCCACGTGCAGGTGGGAAGGGTGAGGCGACGGGCGGGGGTGGCCGCGCTTGTCGCGGTCACGTTCCTGGTGCTTGGCCAGACCGCGGTGTTGGCGCAGGGCGCGCCGCCGCCCGGCGGGGCACCTGCCGGTCCGCCCGCTGGTGGTGGTGCGCCGAGCACGCCTCCGAGTGGTGGTGGTCCTGGTGCGGCGCCGCCTTCGGGTGCGCCTGGTCCTGGTGGCCCGGGCTTCACG
>Ga0136846_1207542_pt1 | contig 11980 bp, 13 predicted proteins | sample HopSoiMetagenom2_FD_96841 | JGI IMG/M metagenome (GOLD analysis project Ga0136846, IMG submission 96841) | Grasslands soil microbial communities from Hopland, California, USA - 2 Assembly 2016 (version 4) | ecosystem: Environmental > Terrestrial > Soil > Grasslands | place: USA: Hopland... | reverse complement strand
TAGAGCCGCGAAAGCATGTGCCATGTGCGGCTCGCTTGGTTTGAGACAGGAAGCCGATTTTTGAAATCGCCCGATACCAAAAAAAACAGCGTCGACAGTGAGACCATCAGCGGTATCCTGAAGCGCATCATTGCCGAGAATGGCCGTGAACACCTCTGGGGTTATTCGATCGCCATCGTCTGCCTGATCCTGGTGGCACTTTCGACCGCATTCATCGCCTACATCATGAAGACGATCATCAACCAGGCCTTTGTCGAGCGCCGGGCCGATATCGTCTGGCTCGTCTGCTCCGCGATCTTCGTGGCTTTCGTGATGCGCGGTTTCGCGGGCTACTTCCAGTCCGTCATTCTCAGCAAGATCGGCAACAACATCATCGCGCGCTACCAGCGCCGGCTCTACGCGCATCTGATGACCTTGTCGGTCGGCTTCTTCAATGAGGCACGCTCGGCGCAGATCGCCGCGCGGGTCAGCCAGAACGTCTCCGGCATACGCGATGTCATGAACCTGACGATCACCTCGACAGCACGCGACCTTTTGACCTTCGTCGCCCTGCTCGGCGTCATGGTGGTGCAGGACCCGATGCTGAGCCTTGCCGTCTTCATCGCGGCACCGCCGCTGCTCTATGCATTGCGATACGTCTCCAAGCGCCTTCGCTCGGCGACACGGGAAGCAGTGAACCTGAACAGCCATGTTCTCGGCGCGATGCAGGAGACCATCCAGGGCATCTCCATCGTCAAGGCGTTCACGATGGAAGAACAGTTGGATCGCAAGATCAACAAGCTGATCACCGCCGCCGAACACCGGCAAAACCGGATTGCCCGCCTGTCGGAACGCAACGGGCCGCTGACGGAAAGTTTCGCCGGCTTCGCGGTCGCCAGCGTGCTGGCCTATGCCGCCTATCGTTCGATCTATCATGACGTTCCGCCCGGCAGTTTCTTCTCTTTCGTCACCGCGTTGCTTCTGGCGTATGATCCGGCCCGCCGCCTGGCTAAGCTGCAGGTGCAGCTGGAGCGCGCCGTGGTGAATGCCCGCATGATCTACGAGCTGCTCGATATGGAGCCGCGCCAGCGCGATCTGCCGGACGCCGAGGCGCTGGTCGTCACCGAAGCCCGTATCGAATTCCGCGACGTGCATTTCGCCTATGGCGACGACACTGTTCTGTCCGGCGTGAGCTTTGTTGCCGAAGGCGGACAGACGACAGCGCTCGTCGGCCCTTCCGGCGCCGGCAAGTCCACCGTCATCAACCTCATTCCGCGCTTCTACGACCCGAAGGCCGGAAGCATCTTGATTGACGGACAGGACATCAGCCACATCACCAAGCAGTCGCTGCGCCAGCATCTCGCCTATGTCTCACAGCAGCCTTATCTTTTCGAAGGCACGATCCGTGACAATATCCGTTATGGCCGTCCGGAAGCGACGGATGCCGACATCGAGGAAGCGGCGCGGCATGCCTATGCACATGATTTTATCATGGCGCAGCCGCAGGGCTACGACACCCCAGTCGGCGAAAACGGCGTGACGCTGTCCGGCGGCCAGCGACAGCGCCTGTCGATCGCCCGCGCGCTGGTGCGCAACGCGCCGATCCTCCTCCTCGACGAAGCGACCTCGGCGCTCGATACGGAATCTGAAGCGGCCGTGCAGAAGGCGCTGGACGAAGCCATGAGCGGCCGCACGGTCGTCGTCATCGCCCATCGCCTGTCGACGGTCGTCCGGGCCGAGAAGATCATTGTCATGCAGAACGGATGTGTCGTCGAAGAAGGTAACCACGAGACGCTTGCGGAGGCCGACAATGGCCTTTACGCTCGCCTCAACAACCTTCAGCGGCCGGCCGTTTCCGGCAATTCCCGCAAGTAAGACGATAGAGACGACATGAGCGACGACGCGATGAAGCTGGTGGTGGTGGGCGCGGCAGGCCGCATGGGGCAGGCGCTGATCCGCCTCATCCACGCAACCGAGGGCCTGACCCTGCATGCCGCCATCGCGCGTCCGGGCTCCGCCTTCATCGGCAAGGATGCCGGCGAGATCGCCGGGCTGGGGCCGATCGGCATTCCCGTCACCGACGATCCGCTGTCAGCCTTCCTGCATGCCGACGGCGTCATCGACTTCACCACGCCGGCAACCAGCGTCTCCTTCGCCGACCTCGCCGCCCAGGCGCGCATCGTTCACATCATCGGCACGACCGGCTGCTCCGCTGAGGACGAAGCCAGGTTCAAGGCCGCCGCCCGCCATGCCCGCATCGTCAAGTCGGGCAATATGGGCCTCGGCATCAATCTTCTGAGCGTTCTTGTCGAGCAGGCGGCGCGCGCGCTTCCGCCGGCCGATTGGGATATCGAAGTCCTGGAGATGCACCATAAGCACAAGGTCGATGCGCCCTCGGGCACCGCCCTGCTGCTCGGCGAGGCCGCGGCCAAGGGGCGCGGCATCGATCTTGGCGATCATTCCACCCGCGTGCGCGACGGCTATACCGGTCCGCGTCCGGCCGGCTCGATCGGCTTTGCAACGCTGCGCGGCGGCGCCGTTATCGGCGATCACTCGGTGATCTTTGCCGGCGAAGGCGAGCGCCTGACATTGTCCCATAGTGCGGGCGACCGGTCGTTGTTTGCCCGCGGCGCGCTTCAAGCGGCTCTCTGGGCGCGCGACAAGAAGCCCGGCCTTTATTCCATGCTCGATGTCCTCGGGCTTTCCACACGTTGATCCGATACCGGAGCGCTTCAGCACGGAACCGCTGAACCGCTCCAACCTTTTGTTCTTACGCAATTCCGGACGGAAAACCGCGACGCATTTTTCCTGGAATTGCTCTACCAAGGAGTGACATTATGAGCGGTACTCTCGTCCTCGTTCGCCACGGCCAGAGCGATTGGAATTTGAAGAATCTCTTTACCGGCTGGAAGGACCCCGACCTGACAGCGCTCGGCGTTGAAGAAGCCAAGACCGGCGGCAAGGCGCTCGCCGATTACGGTATCAAGTTCGACGTCGCCTTCACCTCCGTGCTCATCCGCGCCCAGCATACGCTCGACATCATCCTCGACGGCGTCGGCCAGACCGGCCTCGAGACCATCAAGGATCAGGCGCTGAACGAGCGCGACTACGGCGATCTCTCGGGCCTCAACAAGGACGACGCCCGCGCCAAGTGGGGCGAAGAGCAGGTTCATATCTGGCGCCGTTCCTACGACGTGCCCCCGCCCGGCGGCGAAAGCCTGCGCGACACCGGCGCCCGCGTCTGGCCCTATTACCTCACCGAAATCCTGCCGCGCGTGCTTTCCGGCCAGAAGGTCCTCGTTGCCGCCCATGGCAACTCGCTGCGCTCGCTGGTCATGGTCCTCGACCGCCTGACCAAGGAGCAGATCCTGGCGCTCAACCTCGCGACCGGCGTGCCGATGGTCTACAAGCTCAACGCCGACTCCACCGTCGCTTCCAAGGAAGTGCTCGGCGATATGTCCGGCGCGCATTGAGTCACTGCGTTACCACGGCTGACTATTCTTGATCCTCTCATATGCTAAGCTGCGCATGCGGCGTAGCATATGAGCTGACGATGGAACGAGAATGAAACGCGAAAAAGACGTGATTAGTTATAGCGCTTGGTTTCGACAGCAGATACTGGCGGGACAGAATTCTGCTAATGCAGGTAATCTTATTCCCGCTGACGAAGTAGAAGCCGAATTCGCAGCTCTACGGGAAGAAACCCTTCGCAAGCTGAATAGGCAGCCTTCCTAAAATTCAGATTACAGCTTCAATTCTCGATCGTGAATCGCACCCGATCCGCGGCAAAGCGTGAGATCGAATATTGCACCGGCACGCCGTCGAGATCGGCGTTCAAGGCCCGGGTGGTCATGACGATGGCGCCGGGGGAGAGTTCGAGGTCGGTGAGATCGCCTTCCTCCGCATGGGTGGCGGTGATTTCCGTGACCACGCGAACATAGTCGGCGACGCCAAGCTCGTGGAAAGCCTTGGTGATCGAACCGGTGGCTCCGTAGATCTCGGCGATATCGGCAAAACGGTCGGCGGGAAACCAGCTCGTGCCGCGCGATACCGGACGATGATCGGCCCGGCCGATCGTTTCCAGCCGGATGACGGCCGCGCCGGGCGCCAGCTTCAGCCAGCGGGCCACCTCGGCGCTGGCAATTTCACGGCTGGTCGCCACCAGCACGCTGCGCGCCTCGCGCGCCTGATCGCCGATCCCTTGGGAAAATCGCGTCCGCTTCGAGATCGGGAAATTCAGGCGTTCCTTGCGCTCGATCAGGGTGCCGCGACCCTGAACGGCGCGAACGATGCCTTCCTGCCCCAGGGCGGCCAGCGCGCTTCGCACCGTATGCCGGTTCACCCCGAATTGCAGCGCCAGCGCCGTTTCCGGCGGCACCATGCCCGCCTCGTCGAAATCGCCCTGATTGATCGACGCGCGAATCCGGTCGGCAATCTGCCGCCAGAGCGCCACGCCCGTCTGCCTCTGTACCTTCTGCCCCGCCATATTTCTCGCTTGCCCTGTCATACGCTTGTCACGTCGCCCCAATAGATATAAAACATACCTTGTATGGTTGTCTATATCAATAGACATTTTGAGGAAGGCGCGATGAATTCAGCACAGAGGCAAGAGGCGGCCGCGCAGGAGCGCCGGGAACGCAAGCGCACGGCGGACCTTCTGGCGCGGGCCGAACGCGACGAGCTCGACGCGGCCTGGGAAGCACTGTCCGAGAAGCCGGCTATCCAACCCGTGCGTGGGCCGGAAACCGGACTGGTCATGGTGCGCGGTCGCATTGGCGGCGGCGGCTCGCCCTTCAATCTCGGCGAGGTCACGGTGACGCGCGCCACCATCAGGCTCGCCTCCGGCACGGTCGGCCATGCGCATGCGCTCGGCACCGACCGCGAGAAGGTACGGCTGGCGGCGATCTTCGATGCGCTCTGGCATCAACCGGCCACCAAGGATTTCGTTGAGAAGGCGATCCTGCTGCCGATCACCGAGCGGATCGCCGGACGGGATCGCCAAAGAGCCGAGGAGACCGCCGCCACCCGCGTCGATTTCTTCACCATGGTCCGCGGAGAAGACTGATGAGCGTCCCCAACACCTCCACCATACCCGACAACGACGCCCTGACCGGCGGCTTCGCCAGCCCGGTATTCGACGCGCAGAGCGTCTTCAAGATGATGATGGACGCGATGGCGCGGCCGGGAACCCCGCAGACGGTCGCCTCCGACATCGCGCCGCCCCCGCCTCTCGGCATCGCCGCCGGCGCCATTGCGCTCACCCTTTGCGATCATGATACGCCGGTCTGGCTGTCGGGCGGCCTTGCACGCTCGACCATGCCGGAATGGCTCGGCTTCCACACCGGCGCGCCGGTGACCTCGGAAAAGCTCGAGGCCCGGTTTGCCTTCGTCGAGGCCGGGGTGCTGCTCGCCTCGCTCAACCAGTTCGACGTCGGCACGCAGGAATATCCCGACCGCTCGACGACGCTCGTGCTGGAAATCGCGGCCCTCGAAGGCGGCAAGGAGCTGGCGCTCTCCGGACCCGGCATTGCCGACATCAACATGATTGCGCCCATCGGCCTGCCGGACACGTTTCTGCGCTTCTGGAACGACAATCGCGCCTTCTTCCCGCGCGGCGTCGACCTCGTTCTGACGGCGGGACGGCAATTCCTTTGCCTGCCGCGCACCACCAAGATCATCGCGACGGAGATCTGACGCATGTATGTTGCCGTAAAAGGCGGCGAAGCCGCCATCGCCAATGCTCACCGCCTGCTTGCCGACCGTCGCCGCGGCGACCGGTCGCTGCCGGCCATAGGCATCGACCAGATCGTCGCGCAACTGGCGCTTGCCGTTGACCGCGTCATGGCCGAAGCATCTCTTTACGACCGCACGCTGGCAGCGCTTGCCGTGCGCCAGTCGCGCGGCGACATGATCGAGGCGATCTTCCTGCTGCGCGCCTATCGCACGACGCTGCCGCGCTTCGGCTATTCCCAGCCGCTGGATACGGCGGCGATGAAGATCGAGCGCCGCATCTCCGCCACCTACAAGGATCTGCCGGGCGGCCAGCTTCTTGGCCCCACTTTCGACTATACCCACCGCCTGCTCGACCCGAGCCTGCTCACCGACGAGCCGGTGGACGAGCCGATGCAGCGGTCGGCGGAAGAGGGCCGCGTGATGCGGGTCTCCGAGATTCTGGCCGAGGAAGGACTGATCGAGGGGGATGGCGAGATGCCGATCGACCACGAGACCGGTGACCTGACGCGCGAGCCGATGGAATTCCCGATGACCCGCGACCTGCGCCTGCAGGCGCTCGCCCGTGGCGACGAGGGCTTCCTTTTGGCGCTCGGCTATTCCACCCAGCGCGGCTATGGCCGCAACCATCCCTTCACCGGCGAAATCCGCATAGGCGAAGTGGAGGTCGAGCTCGACGTGCCGGAACTCGGCTTTTCCGTGTCGCTGGGCAGCATCCAGGTGACCGAGTGCCAGATGGTCAACCAGTTCAAGGGCTCGGCCAAGGCGCCGCCGCAATTCACCCGCGGCTACGGCCTTGTCTTCGGCCAGAGCGAGCGCAAGGCCATGGCGATGTCGCTGGTCGATCGGGCGCTGCGCGCCGACGAACTCGGCGAGGATATCGTCGCCCCCGCCCAGGACGAGGAATTCGTCATCTCCCATTCCGACAACGTGCAGGCGACCGGCTTCGTCGAACATCTGAAGCTGCCGCACTATGTCGACTTCCAGGCCGAACTCGACCTGGTGCGCCGTATGCGCCGCGACTTCGAGGCCGCCCGCGACGGCGGCATGGACCCAATGACGGAGGCAGCCGAATGACCGATCTCGCCACCTACAACTTCGCCTATCTCGACGAACAGACCAAGCGGATGATCCGCCGCGCCATCCTGAAGGCGATCGCCATACCCGGCTATCAGGTGCCATTCGCCTCGCGCGAAATGCCGATGCCCTATGGCTGGGGCACCGGCGGCGTGCAGCTTACCGCGGCGATCATCGGGCCGGACGATGTCCTGAAAGTCATCGACCAGGGCGCCGACGACACGACCAACGCCGTCTCCATCCGCGCCTTCTTCCAGAAAGTGGCCAATGTCGCGGTCACCACCCGCACGGAAGAGGCGACCATCATCCAGACGCGCCACCGCATCCCGGAAACCAAGCTCGGGCCTAATCAGGTGCTGGTCTACCAGGTACCGATCCCGGAACCGCTGCGCTACCTGGAACCGCGCGAGACCGAGACCCGCAAGATGCATGCGCTCGAGGAATACGGCCTCATGCATGTGAAGCTCTACGAGGACATCGCCCGCAACGGCCGCATCGCCACGACCTACGCCTACCCGGTCAAGGTCGCCGGCCGCTACGTGATGGACCCGTCGCCGACGCCGAAATTCGACAATCCGAAAATGCACCTCTCGGATGCGTTGCAGCTCTTCGGCGCAGGCCGCGAGAAGCGCATCTATGCCGTGCCGCCCTATACCGACGTGGTCAGCCTCGATTTCGAGGATCACCCCTTTGAAGTGCAGCGCTTCGACAAGCCCTGCGCGCTCTGCGGGGCCGAGCAGGTCTATCTCGACGAAGTGATCCTCGACGACAAGGGCGGACGGATGTTCGTCTGCTCCGACACCGATTTCTGCGAAGACCGCCGCGCCCACGGCCATGTCGGCCCCATGCTGGCACCAAATGGGCTGGCACCAAATGGGCTGGCGCCCAATCAGGAGGCCGCCGAATGAGCGACACACCACTCCTCAAGGTCAAGGACATCTCGAAATTCTACGGCAGCCGCATCGGGTGCCGCGATGTCTCCTTCGATCTCTGGCCCGGCGAAGTGCTGGCCATTGTCGGCGAGAGCGGCTCGGGCAAGACCACCTTGCTCAACTGCATCTCGACACGGCTGCTACCGACCACCGGCAGCGTCGAATACCACATGCGCGACGAGACCTATCGCGAGCTCTTCCGCATGAACGAGGCGGAACGGCGATTCCTGATGCGCACCGACTGGGGCTTCGTCCATCAGAACCCCGCCGATGGCCTGCGCATGACGGTCTCGGCCGGCGCCAATGTCGGCGAGCGACTGATGGCGATCGGCAACCGTCATTACGGCAATATCCGCGCCACGGCGGTCGACTGGCTGGAACGCGTCGAGATCGACGCCGACCGCATCGACGACCAGCCGCGCGCCTTCTCCGGCGGCATGCGCCAGCGCCTGCAGATCGCCCGCAATCTGGTGACCGGCCCGCGTCTGGTGTTCATGGACGAGCCGACCGGCGGCCTCGACGTCTCGGTGCAGGCACGCTTGCTCGACCTTGTGCGCGGCCTTGTCAACGATCTCGGCCTGTCGGCCATCATCGTCACCCACGACCTCGCCGTCGCCCGCCTGCTGTCGCATCGCATGATGGTGATGAAGGACGGATACGTCATCGAGCATGGTCTGACCGACCGCGTCCTCGACGATCCGCGCGAACCCTACACACAGCTGCTCGTCTCTTCGATCCTGCAGGTCTGAGGAAATAAAGTCATGGCAACCCCCCTCGTCGTTTCCGAAGTCTTCAAGAGCTTCACCATGCATCTGCGCGACGGCATTCGCCTGCCTGTTGTCGCCGATGTCTCCTTCTCGGTCGCAGCCGGCGAATGCGTCGTGCTCGGCGGCCCTTCCGGCATCGGCAAGAGCTCGCTCTTGAAGATGATCTACGGTAACTACGCCGTCGACGCCGGCCAGATCCTGGTGGCGCACAAGGACAGGATCACCGATCTGGCCACCGCCGATCCGCGCACCGTGCTCGAGGTTCGCCGCCATACCATGGGCTATGTCAGCCAGTTCCTGCGCACCGTGCCGCGCGTGGCCGCCATCGACGTCGTTGCCGAGCCGCTTCTGGCGCGCGGCGTGGCGCTGGCGGATGCGCGGCAAAGGGCCGGCGCCCTGCTCGCCCAGCTCAACCTGCCGCAAGAGCTCTGGCAATTGCCGCCCGCCACCTTCTCGGGCGGCGAGCAGCAGCGCGTCAATATTGCCCGCGGCTTCATCACCGATCACGCCATCCTCCTGCTCGACGAACCCACAGCCTCCCTCGACGCCCGCAACCGCGCCGTCGTGGTCGCGATGATCGAGGAAAAGAAAAAGGCCGGCGTCGCCCTGCTCGGCATCTTCCACGACGAGGAAGTGCGCGAGGCGGTCGGTAGCCGGATTCTCGATGTCTCGCGCTTCTCGCCCAGAAAGTCCGCCGCATGAGCCGGAAACTGGGCGAAACGCCCTTCATCAGCCCGACCGCGACCGTCAACAATTCGACATTCGGCCGTTATACCGAGGTCTCCGACCGTTGCCGCATCGATGAGGTCGAGATCGGCGATTATTCCTACATCATGCAGGACGGCGCCGTCTGGTGCGCAACGATCGGCAAGTTCGTCAACATCGCCGCCAGCGTCCGCATCAACGCCACCAACCATCCGACATGGCGGGCGACGCTGCATCACTTCACCTATCGCGCCGCCGATTATTGGCCGGATGCCGATATGGAGACGGATTTCTTCACCTGGCGGCGCGAGAACCGCGTCGCGATCGGTCACGATGTCTGGATCGGCCACGGCGCCACCATCCTGCCGGGCGTCACGGTCGGCAATGGCGCCGTCATCGGCGCCGGCGCCGTCGTTTCCAAGGATGTCGCCCCCTATACGATCGTCGGCGGCGTGCCCGCCAAGCTTATCCGCGAGCGTTTCACCGCCGAAGTCGGCGCGCGCATGGACAAGCTTTCGTGGTGGGACTGGGATCACGCCACCCTGCGCACGGCGCTGACCGACTTCCGCGCCCTTTCCGCCGAGGATTTTTTAATCCGCTACGGCGCATGAGGATATTTTTCGCCGAAACGGGGCTTGCGTCTGCCGACCCTTTGAGACCAGATATTCGAGGGAGAAGCCCCTGATGGCGAAACAGTTCGAAAGCATCGATGACCGGCTGCGCGATTTCATTGCCCGGCAGCATATCTTCTTCACGGCGTCGGCGACCGCGGAATCCCGCGTCAACGTTTCGCCCCGCGAGACGCTGTGCCTGCGCGTCGTCTCCCCGAACACGGTCATCTATCTCGACCGGACCGGCAGCGGTAACGAGACCTCGGCGCACATGAAGGCCGATGGGCGGCTGACCATGATGTTCTGCGCCGTCGCCGGGCCGCCGATGATCCTGCGCCTCTATGGTCGGGGAAGGATCATTCACAGGACATCGGCTGAATATCGGGAATTGCTGCATAGCCATTATGCCGGTGACGAACCGCTCGGCGCCCGCCAGATCGTCTGGCTGGATATCGACCTCGTCCAGACCTCCTGCGGCTTCGGCGTGCCGCTCTTTGCCTATGAAGGCGAAAGGCCGAGCCTCGATCAGTGGGCCAAGGCCAAGGGACCTGATGGTATCGAGGACTATCGGCGGGAAAAGAACGTCCGCAGCATGGACGGTCTGCCGACGGGTTTATTTGACGCCGAAAGCAACTAGAGCAATTCCAGGAAGACTGCGCGGCGGTTTTCCGTCCGCAATTGCGTAGAAACATCAAGCTAAAGCGTTTCCGCTGATCCGTCCCGCCGCACCAATAGCGGGGGATTGTAACAACACTTACACAAATCTGACATCGGAGCTTCATGAAGCGGCGATAATGCGTTGCCTATACTTGGCGCACAGCCGCTCGAAATTTCGTTTTGAGCCCAGGCACCTGCGCCTATTCATAGTTAGTAGCGCGACGTCAATGCTTGCTGCGGACCAAGGCAGCGGCGAAAGGGAAAGCTTCATGTTCGAGCTCAAGAATGTCTCCCGCCGGTTCGGAAACAAGCTCGCTGTCGATTCCGTGACGCTGGACATTCCGCAAGGACAGATGGTCGGCGTCATTGGCCGCTCGGGCGCCGGCAAGTCCACGCTGCTGCGCATGATCAATCGCCTCGCCGACCCGACCTCCGGCTCGATCCATTTCGCCGGCACCGAAGTGTCCAAGCTCAGCGGCCGGGCGCTGCGCGGCTGGCAGCGCGATTGCGCCATGATCTTCCAGCAGTTCAACCTGGTTCCACGCCTCGACGTCCTGACCAACGTCATGCTCGGTCGCCTGAACCAGCGCTCGACCGTCATGAGCCTTCTCTCGGTCTTCAGCCGCCAAGAGCGCATCGAAGCCATCGCGGCGCTGGAGCGCCTCGGCATCGAGCAGACCGCATTGCAAATGGCCGGCACGCTTTCAGGTGGCCAGCAGCAGCGCGTCGCCATCTGCCGCGCCCTGATGCAGCAGCCGAAGATGATGCTCGCCGACGAGCCGATCGCCTCGCTCGATCCGCTCAACGCCAAGATCGTCATGGACGCGTTGCGCGACATCAACGAGCGTGAAGGCATCACCGTCATCACCAATCTGCACACGCTGGATACGGCCCGCAACTATTGCGAACGCATCGTCGGCATGGCCGCCGGCCGTGTCGTCTTCGACGGCAAGCCCTCCGACCTGACGGCCTCGGCCGTCAAGGAAATCTATGGCACAGACAAGGATGGCGCCGGTGTCGACGAGACGATGACGTCGACATCCATCAACATTCCCGAACCGGCCGCGCAAGCCGCGGCACATGCATCCGCCGGCCCGCAACCGCTGGCACTGGCCGGTCCCTGACAGGGAGCCGGCCGCGATCGAAGGCCCGCGTCAAGGGCGCATTTCTTTCAGACCGAAGACATCCGGGGACACACCGGTTAACCAGGAGACGAACCCATGTTGAAGAAGACCCTTCTCGCAGCCACAGCGCTTCTCGCGCTTGCTGGCGGCGCTGCCGCTCAGGACCTCAAGGAATTCCGCGTCGGTATTCTCGGTGGCGAAAACGAAACCGACCGCCTGCGCAACTATGCCTGCCTTTCCGACCACCTGAAAAAGGAGTTCGGCTTCGAGAAGGTATCGCTGTTCCCGGCCGCCGACTATGACGGCGTTATCCAGGGCCTGCTCGGCGGCACGCTTGACTTCGCCGAACTCGGTGCTTCCGGCTATGCCGCGACCTATATCAAGGACCCGAAGGCGGT
>Ga0136846_1217952_pt1 | contig 11983 bp, 7 predicted proteins | sample HopSoiMetagenom2_FD_96841 | JGI IMG/M metagenome (GOLD analysis project Ga0136846, IMG submission 96841) | Grasslands soil microbial communities from Hopland, California, USA - 2 Assembly 2016 (version 4) | ecosystem: Environmental > Terrestrial > Soil > Grasslands | place: USA: Hopland... | reverse complement strand
CCTTCAACCTGTACGTCGCCCCAATCCTGTGTCGTAGCTCCGGTTAAAAGATGATATTTTTTTGAATAGCGGTTTTTTAATAAATAACTAATGGATACCTCCAGATGTTGTAATGCGGTTTTCCCTGCTATCTTTTCCTGCAAAATGGATTTATCACCGGTTATGCGGATATATTTGGCCATAGCCTGTATTAACGACGTTTCCTGGTCTGTTTCTACGGTATTCTTAAAACCCACATGGGAGTTTTCATTTGAAGAGACATAAATATTTGGATCATTCCAGGTTACATGACCTTTTAATACATACCCGTCTACAATTTCACCGTTGGCTTGTTGAAGCTTGAGAAAAGTAAGAAGATTTGCCCTGATGCTGTCACGCCTGTAAACTTTATACGAGGTTTCAATGAAAGTATTAAAATCGCGTATCCAAACCTGTGGATAGCCGTCACCCGCATTAAAGCCTTTGCTTAAAATATCTGTAGCTTTTTTGTATACAGTATCCAGCTTTTTGTCTGCGATAATTTGTACAGCCAATTTGTGTCTTTGTTGAGCCAATCCTTGAATAGCAATGCCAATTATTATGACGGTAGTTACAAGGATTTTTTTAGTATTTGTTTTCAATGTTTATGAAGAAATGTTATAAAGTCGTTTTCTGAATAGAACCGGTTTTTATTTGGCTGAATAGGTATTTGCAATTATAAATAAAATATGGCATTTGTTTGTACATAAATGTAGCGTGTTTGCCTATAAAGTTGCCCGAAAAGGTGTTTTATCGTAATAATTTCCATTATATAATAAATATATGTTTGTACATAATTAAAGTCACAAACAATTTCCTTAACCTAAAACATAGGCAATCGCAGGTATCGGTTTAAGCGTCTCGAGCAGCAAGTGGCAGGCATAGCTGACCCACGCCTCATTCAAGAAATCGATACAGGTTTTTTGAATGGATTTTTTGAAACAGTTGCAAAGGTACGCTCAGGCAAGCGATGGCTGCAACCCTCTCCAGGCTAATAGGTTCCTTGAAATTATCGACCGTGAACTGGAAAACCCGGCCGATCCGCTCCCGGCTCTTGGATTGTGCATCTGCACCTGACTGGTAGATGAAAATTTATAGGCCTTTTGCACAGCCATTAACTGCAAACATTACCTGAGCGGTAGTATCCTTTCAAACCCCTCGGTGGTCAATAGTTGCAGAATTCCAGTGAGGCGAGACAGTTTTAAGAAAAAACATATATATTAGACTTATTGCAATCTTGTACTATTGATTTAATGCGTCCTTATAAAGCCCCAAGCTATTCAGATGAAATATTGGTCGACCTGGTTAAGTCCCGGGATGACAGAGTTGCTTTTGCAGAAATCTATCATCGTTATTGGCAGATTCTAATAGACCTGGCTTATCAAAGGTTAAAATCAAGGGAAGCGTCAGAGGAAATTGTGCAGGAAGTTTTCGTGAGTTTCTTTTTAAGACGGAATGAAGTCGAGTTAAGAGGCAATCTTGCATCCTGGCTAAAAACCGCCCTCAAATATAAAGTATATAATATCTATCGTTCTCAGCAGGTTCATTTAAATCACCTGGATATGATCATGCGCGAAACACACATCGGTCCCATGATGCCAGACGAGGTGCTGGATGTTAAGGAAATAAGGGAACGCATGCGGCTTGCAGCAGGCAGACTGCCCGAGAGATGCCGGGAGGTATTTTTACTAAGCCGGTTTGAACACTTGTCCCAACAGGATATTGCAACCCGGTTAAACATATCAGTTAGCACGGTAAAAAAACATATCACTAAAGCAATGCGCGTCATGAAATCTGAATTTCATGAAAATCATTTTGATATGCTGATCCTCATTCTTTTTTTTAGGCATTTTTAATAAAACGTTTTATTAAATTATTGAACTCATTATCTGTGAGTTATGTTTATTTGATAAAAAAGGAATTGCGCAGAGTAGCACCTTTTACCCCTTCAAGTTAATACCTATTAAATAGCCTTTGATGGATAACGATAATACCAGAATACTTCACCTGCTTGAAAAGTTTAATAATGGAACAGCTTCTCCAAACGAATTGCGGGAACTGGACAGTTGGTATGATACATTTGATCAGAACAAAAAGCTAACAGATACCCTGTATCCCCAGGAAATCAAAAATATGGAGCACCGGCTGCTATCAACTATTGATCAACAGATTGACAAAAGGTTGGGAAGGCAAAGCGGACCGCTGACTGCTCAAACACGAGGGAGACGGTCAGCTGTTATCGCGATATTAGCCGTTTTCCTTACCATTGGTTACCTAACCGTACGAACTTTTGGCATGTTTAACGGAGAGCAAATGGCCAAAAATGATGTTAAGCCAGGTGGCAGCAAAGCGATATTGATTTTAGGAAATGGGAAAAGAATAGATTTGAGCAGTTCAAAGTCAGGAGTGATTTCTAATGAATCAGGGGTAACGATTGCCAAAACGACCGGTACCAGATTAACCTACTTGTCTGATGACCAGGCATCTGATCAGAAAGATCATGGCGAGGGCACAACGAACACTATTATTACACCAAATGGCGGACAGTACGAAGTACAACTTCCAGATGGAACCCATGTATGGCTGAACGCAGCTTCTTCTTTAACGTATCCGGTGCATTTCGTGGGCGGTCAAAGAACAGTCTGGTTAACGGGTGAGGGATATTTTGAAGTAGCCAAAGATAAAACAAGACCTTTTGATGTATCTACCGGCACCCAGCACGTGCGGGTTCTGGGCACTCATTTCAATATCAACGCGTATCCTGGCGAAGATTCACAGAAAACCACGTTGCTGGAAGGTTCTGTACAAGTCCTTTCAAAAGCAAATGCCATCATGCTCAAACCCGGTGAACAAGCCGTTAATAATGGCATCGACTTGAACATCCTTCATTTAAATGCGGAGGACGCCATCATGTGGAAAAATGGGTTATTCCATTTTGATCACACCGAGTTACATGCCTTAATGCGTGAACTTGCCAGGTGGTATGATGTGGAGGTTGTATATGAGGGTCAATCACGAAGCCGCTTATTTTCGGGAACCATAGATAAAACTTACTCTTTATCGGAAGTGCTCAAAGTGCTGGAATTGGGTAAAGTCAATTACCGTATTGAACTGTCTTTGCCAGGGCCTTCCAAACACAAGCGCCTGGTGATCATTCCGTAAGGCATACACGCTACCAATCATGAACAGAAAGGTTTAACTAAAATCAAAGCAGATGACAAAATAATTTACCAGAGCAACACAAACAACAGGTTGATAAAAAAAAGAAACCGGGGAGCGCTTGGAACCCTTCCCCGGATTTGTCTGGGTCAATCCTTAACCACCTGGTTGGAAACCAGCAGGGTTAAAAAGATTAATAAACTGTTTAATGTTTCACATTCACCCAAACGTACAAAAGTATGAATTTAAACTTATGTACAGAACTGGCCAAAAAGCGGCACGGTTCTGTACTGAAATTATTGATGGTAATGAAATTGACTGTCTTAATAATGACCATCGCATGTGTACAGGTTTCCGCCAAAAGCTATGCGCAGCTTGTATCTGTCAATGAGCGTAATACGCCTTTAACAGAGATTTTCAATAAGATCCAGCAGGAAACCGGTTACCGTTTCTTCTGGGAAGAGAACGAGATTTCCGATGTCAGGTTATCGGTCAATGTTAAAAATGTTAGTTTAGAAACCGCGCTGGAACAACTCTTCAAAGGACTGCCTTTTACTTACTCGATCACCAAGAAATCCATCGTTGTTCAAAAAAAGGAGCCGACGTTTTTGGAACGCCTGGTATCCGCATTGACAGCGGTTGACCTGAAAGGCAAGGTAGTTGATGATAAGGGGCTTCCTTTGCCGGGTGCTACCGTTAGCTTAAAGAACGGTAGTTTTCAAAGGGGGATAGTGAGCGATAGTAACGGCGAATTTTCCCTAACTCATGTACCTGAGGGCGAGTATACGATCGAGGTCTCTATGGTAGGTTTCGCTAAATATGTAAAACCGGTTACGGTTAATGCGGATACCAAAAATATCGCAATTACGCTGATACCAGCTGCGGCTAATCTGAGTGAAGTGGTAGTGATTGGCTATGGAACCCAGCAGAAAGCAAGCCTGACCAGCTCCGTGGAAACGGTTTCCAGCGAGAAGATTGAGAACAGGGCTGTTCCATCCGTGTTGAATATATTACAGGGTGAAGCTGCAGGCCTGAACATTCAACAAACCGACGGCAATCCCGGTTATGGATCAACTTCTGTTGATATCCGGGGTAATAGTACACTTTCCAATAATCCTGTTCTTTACATTGTTGACGGAATGGCGGTTACTGGCATCGACTATTTAAACCCTAATGACATCGCTTCAGTCAGCATTTTGAAGGATGCCTCCGCAACAGCCATCTATGGAGCCAGGGCATCCGGTGGTGTATTACTGATCACCACAAAAAAAGGGAAGCAAAACAGCAAACCCGATCTGCAATATAGCACGATGGTTGGTTCACAGCGACCTGCCAGATTGCCTAAGTTTGTTGATGCCCCGCAGTTTGTAGATTTGTACAATCAGGCGCAGTTGAATGATAATCCGGGAGCGCAGGTTAAGTTTACGCCAGATCTGGTTCAGAAATATAAATCAGGAGCATTGCCGAGTACTAACTGGATTCCGTACATACTGGATAACCAGGCTCTACAAAATCAGCAGAACCTGAGCATCTCCGGTGGAACCAATAATGTGGATTATTTTGTTTCCGGTGGTTATCTTAACCAGGGCGGCCTGATCAAAAATGTCGACTATAAGCGGTACAGTACCCGGGCGAACGTAAACGTACAGGTATCCAAAAGGTTAAAACTGGGCATCAATTCGGTACTGACCAAAGAAGACAAAGAACAACCGGCCTATGGTATAGGAAGCGCACTTCAATGGTCTTATATCGTTCCGGTGACCGAATATCCATATACAAAAGGAGGGCATGACCGCAGCTATCGGGGCGGGGATCAACCGAATGATATCATGACCAAAGCAGGTGTGCAGAATGAAAATCTCAATATCATCAATGCCAATTTCCTGGCTGAGTTTAAGATACTGGATAACCTGATTCTGAACGGTACCTATGGTTATAATTATACTAATAGTTTCACCTCAGCATTCAATAATAAATATCCGCTGTATAATGATGACGAGCAGATCGTAGTTTATAATAATAATCCCAATAGTGTCTATAAAGCGAATTATGCTCAGAAACATCCTACTACATTATTGACATTAAACTATACCAAGTCAATTGGCAGGCATCATCTGAAGGCATTATTGGGTTACTCACAGGAAGAGGATAGGTATGACTTCAACAGTATTACCCGTTATGGTTTCTTAAATAATTCACTGGATCAGGTAGATGCCGGTTCTTCTGACCCGACATTGACCAATGTTTCCGGGAACGCTACCTCTTACGCTATCCGGTCATGGTTCGGACGGTTCAATTATGACTTTGACGGAAAATATCTGCTGGAGGCCAATGCACGCTATGATGGTACCTCTGTTTTTCAAAATAAAAAATATGGTTTCTTCCCATCCATATCTGCCGGCTGGATTGCTTCAGAGGAAAGTTTTTTTAAACCGTTGACAAATGTGGTCAGCTTCTTGAAGATAAGGGGTTCCTATGGTCAGGTTGGTAACCAGAATGCCAGTGGTTTATACCCCTGGGCCAATACTATTGCCCAGGACAAGTATATTTTAAACAAAGCCAGTGTAACTACTACCTATTACAATAATTCGCCCAATCCGGATTTAACATGGGAAGTAAAAACAACCGCCAACTTGGGTATTGATTTTACGATTTTCCAGCACCTGGATGTCAATGTCGATTTTTTCAGGGACAGAACAACGGGAATACTGAGATCGCCAAGTGTACCTAAAACCTATGGTATTGACGCGCCTCAACAAAATGTAGGCAAAATGCAGAACCAGGGCTTTGAGCTCAATATAGCCTACAAAAATCATATCGGTGATTTTAACTATCGCGCATCGCTGAATCTCTCAGACAACAGGAACAAGATCCTGGATCTGGGCGGAACGGGACCAAGCTACGGAGATAACCCACTTATTGTAGGTCAATCCCGCTGGGTATGGTACGGGTTGCAGGCTGAAGGATTGTTTCAATCGAAGGATGAGATCGCCAGTCATGCCACGCAGGATCCCAGGGATCAACCAGGAGATATAAAATTCAAGGATGTTAACGGTGATGGCAAGATCACGCCCGACGACCGGGTGGTTTTAGGTCAGGCAACCCCACATTATCGTTACGGCATCTCGCTTAGCGGATCCTATAAGGGTTTTGATGTATCAATATTACTTCAGGGTGTCATGAGCAATCTTGCCCGTGTTAGTGGCGGAGCCCAGGTGCCTTTCTTCTACAATGGTGATGGAAATATCTTGCAATCGCAACTCGATTATTGGTCGCCATCTAATCCCAATGCACGGTATCCTATACTGAGGACTGATCAATCCATCAACAACGGACAGTTTTCCAGTTGGTGGTTATTTAAGGCTGCTTACATGAGGTTCAAAAATGCCCAGTTTGGTTATACGTTTACCAACAGGCTGACCAAGAAATTGGGTGTTGCATCGGTACGGGTTTTCGCCGCAGGGGATAATCTTTTGCTGGTCACAAGCAAGAATTTTCCGAAAAGCCTCGATCCCGAAATCTCCAACTATGGAGACGGATCCAATTATCCGCAGGTACGGAACCTGAGCCTCGGTTTAAACGTTGGCTTTTAGTCAGGAGATTTTCAATGATTGATCTTAACAAAATATGATGATGAGCAATAACATAAAGAAATTAACGATAGTATGGAGCGCGCTGATATCCTGTTTTTTAGGGATAGGTTGCAAAAAAGACCTGCTGAATCAGAACCCGCTTAACCAGATCACAGATGCCACCTATTGGCAGTCGTCTGATGACGCCGTGATGTTCGCTACAAGAATGTATACCTACATGCCCCAGGACAATTTTGTGTATTATGAAGGCATGAGTGATAATGGGATCACTAATGATCCAACAACCCGTCGCTTCGGCAACAGTACACAGGATCCAACAATCAGTTCCAAGGAGTGGAGCTATGAGCCCATGAGGCAGGCCTACAGTTTTTTTGCCAATGTGGATAAGGTGCCTGGTATGGACGCAACGCTGAAAGCCAGGCTTACCGCTGAAGTTAAGTTTGTGCTGGCTTACCGGTACTTTATCATGGTCACCTTGTACGGCGACATTCCTTTTGTCAACAGCCTGATCACCGACCCTAACGCCGCTGATCTGCCAAAGACTTCCAAGGCAGATATTACTAAAAGTGTGATCCAATGGCTGGACGAGGCTGCAGCTAACCTACCGGTGTCCTATACGGGAGCTGATCAGGGACGGGCGACCAAAGGAGCTGCGCTGGCGCTAAAGGCCAGGGTGTATCTTTATAGTGGTCAGTTTGTTGAAGCCGCCGCGGCTGCAAAAGCAGTGATGGATATGAACATTTACAAATTATACCCGGATTATTATGCTTTTTTTCAAAAAGATGGGGACTATTCATCAGAAGACATCTGGTCGTTTGGGTACACGCTGTCTGTTCGTCAAAATAGTTTGAGGGATATTCTTGGCTCTCAGGCGCTGATGAACGGCCGGAACATTTTGGACCCGACAGCCGAGCTGGTAACGGATTACGAGAGTAAAAATGGCTACTACCCGTATACCAAAGATCCGGCTTATGTAGCCACCGATCCATTTAATAACCGCGATCCGCGATTAAGAGCGAGCATCTTATGCCCCGGTGATATTTTTCCTTATCCGCAATTTCCGAATATCAACCAATATGATCCTTTCAATAATGCCGGTGATAGGATTGGGGGGGACCTGGGATCGCGTTCCGGGTTTTCCTGGGCAAAAAATGTAGACCATTATGACTACGTTCGTTCCGGTACAAACAACTGGAAAGCATTTCGTTATGGTGAGGTGCTGTTGAATTATGCGGAAGCGCAAAATGAAACAGGCGGACCTTCTGCAGATGTAATAGCAGCTGTTGATCAGATACGGACAAGGGCAAAAATGCCAACGGTAGCGCAGACATTTGCTATCAATGGGCAAACAGTAAGCCAATCAACCATGAGAACATTTATCCGGCATGAGCGGCGGATAGAACTGGCCGGGGAAGGTTTGCGTTATTTTGACCTGATAAGATGGAAAATAGGCGAACAAGTGATGCAGGGGCCGATATATACGGTTGACGCGTCTGCCGGAATTGCCGCCATCAGTACAGCAAACGGTCATATCAATAAATATCCTAAAACGGTGATTGAAACCCGATATTTTAATAACCCGAAGTTTTATGTGTGGCCAATCCCTCAATCAGCTATCGACGCTTCCAAGGGGATTTTAACACAGAATCCATTATGGAAATAAAATCAGCAAGCGGTCAGTAACATTTAATACTGGCCGCTTATGATAAGCACTCAAGAGAGAACCCTGACGGAATTTTAACCGGGGGACAATATTTATTATCGCATATGAAAACCAAATTCTTTTTTATAACATTAATCAGCTGTCTTTACCTTTCTTTGGATATAAAGGCCCAGATAAAGGATAGTGAAAAGCCTGAGCTTTCAAAATTACAACGGATGTTTGTAGAGCTCCGTTTCGGTATGTTTATTCACTTCAATATTCCTACCTATGAGGATGCCGATTGGCCGGATCCGGAAACACCAGCCTCGGATTTTAACCCCGCCAAACTGGATGCGGATCAGTGGGCCAAGGCAGCAAAGTCGGCCAATATGTCTTATGGTTGTATAACAACCAAGCACCATAGCGGTTTTTGCATCTGGGATACCAAAACAACCAATTACAATGTGATGCATAGCCCTTATAAAAAAGACGTGGTGAGGCAGTTTGTAAACGCGTTCAGAAGGAACGGGCTTAAGGTGATGCTTTATTATTCTATCCTGGATACCCATCATAAATTACGTCCAAACGAGATTTTGCCCAGCCACATTGAGATGGTAAAAAAACAGCTTACGGAATTGCTAACCAACTATGGTCCTGTGGAAGCGTTAATAATTGATGGCTGGGATGCCCCCTGGTCCAGGATTTCTTATGATGATGTGCCTTTTGAGCAGATCTATAAACTGGTTAAGTCGCTGCAACCCAACTGTATCCTGATGGATTTGAATGGCGCTAAGTACCCGTCGGATGGTTTGTATTATACCGATATCAAAACCTATGAAATGGGGGCGGGGCAGCGTCTTTCCAAAGAAACCAATACGATGCCCGCGCTGGCCTGTTTGCCGTTGCAGAGTTCCTGGTTCTGGAAAACAGATTTTCCCAGCACGGCAGTCAAAGATCCGGCTACACTGGTTAATGAAACTCTGGTACCGCTGAACAAGGCTAATTGTAATTTTATTCTGAATGTGGCACCAAACCGGGATGGCCTTTTTGATGAGAACGCTATAGCTGCCCTAAAGGAGATAGGCAGGCTTTACCATAATCAGGCAGAACCGGCGACCTTCAGAGAAACCGGTGCGCCGATTATTTCAACTAACCTGGCCAAAAAGCAGCCCGCCAACTCCAGTTGGAGCGATGACATGAACATTATGGATTTTGCTAACGATGATAATTTTCACAGCTCGTGGCAATCCAATCCAAAAGTTAAACAACCATGGTATGAAATAGATTTCCGGACTTCACAAACTTTTAACACCATTGTGGTTTTTGAGAGTAAGGCCAATATTAAAAGATACAGGCTGGAATACTATGATAACAAAACCTGGAAAACACTATTTGAAGGCGAAAATCTGAGCAGAGTGAAGTTACACCGTTTCCCAAAAGTGCATGGTGATAAAGTGCGCATTGCTATACAAACCTTTGATAATCCACCGTCGATCGCTGAGTTTGAAGTTTATAACGAACTCCGATGAGTTGTAAAATCGAACAGTTTTCTGCAGGGTTGAATTGAACGGAAAACTGAACAATTAAAAGACCTCTTTACGATGGCGTAAAGAGGTCTTTTAATTGTTACAGTAAAGTTGAGTACTCCCTAACTTTAATTGCCGTTGAATAAATTTGTTCATATCTAGCTGGTGCAGGCGTGGCGTGGCTATCAGAGGAAACATACACCACATGCTTGAGCCTACAATAAATCTTTTATTTAATCATGAAAACAGCTAAGATACTTCTTCTTCAATTATCCCCTTTTCAACTTTAAGAAGAATCCCCTTCTGTTTAATATTAAGTTTTTGTTTACTATCAAATCGCGAATAATGAAGTAAAACGGTATCGCCCACTTCAACAAGATAGGTAATATTGGCATAGGTCAAGTCAAATCTTGATGGCCCCAAATAAATGATCAGGCCATCGCCAGGCGGGTCCTTTTGAGTGATTTTACCGGTTAATATGGTTTTAGGATTATTTAATGATAGTTCATTTTCTTTAATGCTGTAAATAGCATATATATTATACAAAAGCATAAGGATCAGGAAGAAGAGAAAATACCATAACCCTAAAAAAAAGCTTAGAACTAAAAGCGGTAACAGTAAAACATTTCCCTTGTACTGATTCTTTATCTCCTTCTTAATAACTTGTTTGTCTTCTTCTGTTAAAGGCATTAGAACCGTAGTATAAAAATCATTTACGTTTTCGTAAAGCTGCTCGGGCATAATGTAATCTGCAATTTTTGTATTAATGTCAATTATGTTTTGATGATTTCGTCCCCTCAGGATAACCTGAAAGTGCGAATGAGCAGTCTGCAACCCAAGGTTCTCTGAAAGGAACACTGAGTGAAGATCATATTTCAATTCCCTACCGTCACTTTACTATACTTATTTCTGTATTCAATTGGCGTAATTCCCGTAACCTTTTTGAATACATCCCTGAATGCTTTTAAATCACTATAACCAACATCAAACATAACTTCCGATACGTTTTTTCTTGAGCTTTCAAAGCTGCGTTTGGCGGCTTCAATTCTTACCCTTTGCACATATTCAACGGGCGTATTATTGGTAGCCAGTTTAAATCGCCTTTCAAAGGTCCTTTGGCTAATGTCTACTTTATCTGCCAGATCATTAATAGTTAATTTATCCTGATAACTTTTTTCGATATAGTTTTGTGTTTGTAAGATCTCCTTATCATTATGATCTTTCTGTCCGGTGAAAATTGTAAAAGCACCCTGACTGTTCCGGTCTATATCTATGGCAAAATATTTGGCGGCCAAAATAGCGGTATTTCTATCGGTGTATTTTTCTAATATATAAAGCAGCAAATTCCATATCGAATTTGCACCGCCGCTCGAGTAAATTTTACCTTCATCAGTAATAACAGAACCCTCCACAATATTTATTTCAGGGAACATGTCACGAAACTGATTATAATAAGCCCAATGTGTAGAGCACTGCTTGCCATTTATCAAACCGGTTTCTCCTAACAAAAAGGCCCCTATGCATAAACTTGCAACCTCGCTGCCCTGGCCATACATTTTTCCTATCCAGGGAATCGCTTTCTCATTTGCTTTTATTGCCTCGTTGATATCGCCATAAATGGCAGGTATTATGATCAAATCAGTTTTTTGAATGTCTTGTATTTGCCTGTCTATTTTTACGGAGTATTCGCCATCATTGGTAGCCACATAATCTTTTAAGCCTACATATTCTACATCAAATAAAGGTTTTTTATCAAATGCTTTTAAAAAATCATTGGCTGTTTTAAACAAACGGTAGGGCGGGGTTACAGCCTCAATGGCCGCATTTTCGGGCACATAAACAGACACTTTTTTCATTGTTATAATTATTCGTTAATAAGTTGTTTTTTTAGTACTCATGAATGTTGCACAGTTCGTTTTTTAATGGTAATGAAGCTATCATGAGCTGTATTTTTCACGTTATTATTTGTTTTCAACGGCGTTCAAGAAATCGCTGCGCTAAGTTCATTCAGGTTTGTGAGCTGTAGCTCATGATGGTTTCATTGT
>Ga0136846_1243171_pt1 | contig 11984 bp, 8 predicted proteins | sample HopSoiMetagenom2_FD_96841 | JGI IMG/M metagenome (GOLD analysis project Ga0136846, IMG submission 96841) | Grasslands soil microbial communities from Hopland, California, USA - 2 Assembly 2016 (version 4) | ecosystem: Environmental > Terrestrial > Soil > Grasslands | place: USA: Hopland... | reverse complement strand
TCCGATCGGACGACTCGTCGTTCTCGCGAATCCTGAACTCTTCGAGCGTGTGCCCCGATTGGAGCGCGGCAACTAGCCAGCGAGGCTGTTTACCACGCCCCGACCAAGTCTCCGTCGGGCGGAGTGGATTGAAGTATTTTGGCACGACTTTCGGGTATTTGCGGCGCGGCGGCTCGCTCGTTCCAGCGTTGGCGGCCCGGCGTTCAGCTTCACCGAATTGATCCGGCTGGTTGAGTTGCGCAAGACGCTTTTCGAGCTCTCGCTTCTCGACTGTGATCTTTTCGGCAAGTATCTTTGTTAGCTCTTCGTGAAGGAGCCAAAGTTCCTCAAAGTCCATGGCTTCGAGATCTTGCCGACGCATAGCATTCTCGTCACCGTTCGACTGACTCCTGATCCATCTGTCATCCTCAGCTTTCGAGCAATTATTGCCCCAGCACCCGAATCAACGATGGCCCAAAGTCAGTGTTTCAAATCGACGCGACAATGAATAAATAATATATTATTTAATTAATTATGGCGAGGGTTATTTTATTAATGGGAATAGGCAGATCAATGACTTGCTGCAGAGCGAGAAACGGGAAGATCTCGATCGAGTTCCTCCTGGCGGCATAGTCGGAGCATCTTCCCTCGGCTTTACCCTCGGACTTCGGGACCTGGAGCTCAAATCGAGCATGGGCGGTTTTGGGGTGACGGACATTGAGTTGGTTGGCGCTTGCGCATATCCGAAGGCGTTCGAGAACGAAATTGCCCAAAACGAGGGGCAGCCTACGCGCCAACCATATTCATCGAGAATATTGTGGTGCAGATGACTTGTACCGGCGCTCGATGTGATCCCGTCACATCGGTTCGCTTGAATGGTCCCACGGCTGCCCGCTGGGCGTGTAAAATTTACCCGCTCCGCAATTAGATTATGCGGATAGCCCATTGTTTCGGCTTGATTGATTGTTGCGACGCAGTTATCTGGAATGCGGATTTAAGTACGGTTCCATACATTTTGTTGGGTAAATCGAGTTCACCATCTTGATTAATGTCGATCCGGGGCATATTAAGTTTGGCGCAACTACAGGGTGCGAGCATGCCAGCTAAGAAACTCGAGTTAGAATCAATGTCCCTTGACGATCTCTGGTCGCTTCATGAGGAAATTAGCGGGATCTTATCGGACCGGATTAAGGCAGAAAAGCACGAACTGGAGAAGCGCTTGGCGGTTCTCGGGGGCGGGGTGGCTGTTTTGGCGGACTCAAGCGGACCGGGCGTGTCTCCGACTGCCAAGGCGAGACGCAAATATCCGCGTGTGCTGCCGAAATACCGGAACCCCCAGACCTCCGAGACCTGGTCGGGGCGCGGCAAGCGGCCGCGGTGGTTGGTTGCTGCCGTGAAGTCTGGCCGGAGAATTGAGGACTTTCGCATAGGAGATGCAAGTCCGAAGCTTCGTCAGCGCGCGTAACCTGATCTGCACTGTTCGACGGGGTGGCTGGGGTTAAATGGCCGCCGCAGTGCCCGTGATCCTGTGGGCCTAATAGGCGTTGCGTCCCCGCAGCACTTCGAGGGGAGTTCGCAGCAGGATTACGAGATCAAGCCGAAGGCTCCAGTTGTCGATGTACCAGAGATCGTATTGTACGCGTGTTTCGACCGTGATGGCTGTGGGGGTTGGACCGCGGCAGCCATGGACTTGGGCCCATCCGGTCAGTCCTGGCCTGACCCTGCGGCGTAGGGCGTAGTTCCGCACGAGCTTGTCAAATTCTCCGTCATGAGCCAAGGCATGAGGACGCGGACCTACCAGCGACATGCTGCCGTCGAGAACATTTAACAGCTGTGGCAGTTCATCGAAGCTTGTCCGCCGCAGCCATTTGCCGACGCGGGTAACGCGTCGGTCGAGGCGATGGGCCTGAAGGATCGCGGGTCCGTCCTCGAGTACATGCATCGTCCGGAATTTGCGGATCAGGAAGATCCGGCCATTAAAACCACAGCGTTGTTGTCGAAAGAATATGGGGCCGGGCGAGTCCAGCTTGATTGCAAGTGCGGCCAGCACAAGCAGCGGGGCAAATATCGTCAAGGCGAGCGCGGCGCAGAAAAGATCAATGATTCGTTTGGTCGCACAGTCCAGCTGCGTAAGCGGCCCACGCTGGAGTTCAACGCAAACCGCACTTCCAAGGCTTCGCGTAGGGTGTCGAAGCAATTCGGAGGTCGTACCGACCGGCACGAACACAACCGGCAGCGGCAACACCCGCAAGTCGGCAACGAAGGCCCGAAGTTCGGGCCATCGGTCCGGGTTCGCTTCCACCACCACTTGGTCGAGCTCGGAGCTGCGAATGTAGTCGATCACGCGAGCCGTGAGCCGCCTTCGACAGGCAGGACCGAAGCCGATTGGAGGCAAGCTGAACCGGCCTCGGACACAATAGCCGTGCATCGCCAGCGTTTCAGACAGTCCGGCGTTTTTCGATAGCGGCTGGTCGCTGACCAGAACAATGTTTGTGCTGGCGAATTTTCTGCCGCTCAAGCCCTTCCCGAGAAGCGCTCTCACTCCCCACCGCTCGGCCATAAGGAAGCCCAGGCCCAGGACAGCGAAAAGTGTGCCCGCTTGGTGAGAAAAGCCCGAACCAATTGCAAAGCCGTACCCGGCCCATATCGGGAACAACAATGACGCCCATGCAATCCAGACGGCGCGCATTTGACTTCGCAGGACGAGAAGCTCGGCTGGCCGATAAAGGCCGTGCGTCTTCAAGAGGCAAACGAGACATGTTGCGCTGACTAGCGCCAGGCCAAGTGCGTTGCTTAAGTCGCCTGCAGCCCATCCACTCTGAGCTTGGCTCAGCCACGTCGAAACGACGCTCGCAACAAGAATGGTCGCAATATCCGCACAGAGCGCCACGTATTCGATCGAGTCGTAACGAAGGGGCCATTTGTGCTGGCGGGATACCGACGGCTTGGGAGCGATACGGTCCCTATCTTCCTCATGGGGGAGATGTCGGTTTACGAAATTCATTGTCGGGATACCCCGAGACCTACAATTTAATTATTAATAATTAAATGAATATATCAAGAAGAAAATCGCAATTCGCGCTACTTTAAATGTGCCGAGGCTGCCCGATTGACCCATTCCCCCAAGGCCGGCGGATTCTTGATCGCCACGAATTGAAAGGAACAGCCCGGGCAGCTAGCGCGGCCTTCTCTCTCCCGAGACCCTGTTCGGCGGTGAAAATTCTGTTCCGGCCCCTGGAACTCGGATGCCCGCATGCATCCCCTGAAGATAACCCGGATCCAACTCAGAAATCAGATTGTCGGCAAACGCCTGGCCATCGGCTCCTGCAGACTGATAGGCGGCGAGGAGGGCCGGCCTGAGGGCAGGCTGGTCCGCCAAGGCAATTTTCACGTCACGCTTTATCAGCTCACGCAGTTCAGACTCGCTTGCAGCCGAGCCCGTGCCGAGGACGACAGTCAGCCGCAGGGGAAGTAGCGCCAGATCATTTGGTGCGGTGTAGTACGACAGTTTCAGCAAAGCGATGAGGTCATATCCGGTCGACTTCTGCTCCTTCGAGATCGCCGCGAGCATGAGCCAAAGATCGCCTCGCAAAGGCGAGTAGTGCAATGCATCCGCGAACGCATTCAGCGACGCGAGATGTGTTCCATCCTCGGGCCTCGAAGCAGCAGTTTCATCGACCTTGGGCTGTGCCGTGGCGGGAATTTCTGCGCCCAAATCGCCGTGGCCGGGAAGTGACTTCGACGGCGTACTCGAAAGCGCCTGGGTTGAAGTGCGGCTGGAGGCAGGCTGCCCAATCGGCAGACCGCCGAGATGCGGTCGCTGCGTGAGCAGCCAGGCTGATTGCGCGATCAGAACAACCGCGACGAAGCCCAGCCCAAGACGCACTGACGCGTTGCCGAACGCGCTTGAGCGCGTTGGCGGGTTCATCGAATCTCGATTGTTTACGCCATTTGCGGACCGCGATGATCGTGAATAGGAGACCTCGCTGGCAGTACTGGGTCGGCTCTGAGCGAAAGCCAACCCGAACAGCGCAGCAGCGAGCAGCGATGCACCGTATTCGAGAATTCCATCCTCAATCAGGGCCAGTACAGCTAACGAAACCGCCGCGCCTGAACCGATAGCAGCGTAGACGTAGTCGTGACCGCGCAGCAAGGAACGCCTGAACAAGGTAGCGGCGCCAAGCACCGTAACGATTAGCAAGCCGCAAAGAAAGGTCCGGCCCATTTCGATAGCTATGGCAGCGGCGGCCGTGGGGCGCTCTCGCGCCGCGGCTGTGCCGATGTCTCGATGAATTGGTAGCACTACCGGGTATGCTCCTGCGCCGAGGCCGGTCGGCGCGGTGTCCTGCAGCATCCGTTCAGTCGCAGCTTGCTGATGCCGGGATAGGGCGATCGTCAGATCGGTATCCTGCCTTATTGGCACGATGGTGAAGCTCGCGAGAAACAGGACCGCAGACGTCGCAAGCACGCCTGCTGTGCCCCAAATTCCGTAGAACCAGTTGCGGATGGCGAACACGGCCAACACAATTACCATGCCAAGCAGTGCAGCAACGACAATGCTGGTCTGGCCGCCAACAAGAATTCTCGCCAGACAGGTGAGCATTGCTAAAAGAGCGAGCGATAGTTTCGTCGCCCAACCCAGCGCGGAGCCTGAAGGTTGCTTAATGCGTCGGCTTTGCTCCAATGCACCGACCATCATCCCAGAGGATAGCAACAAGCCCAGCGCCGCCGGAACGGCACTATTCACAAGCAAGAGAGCGGTATCCGAGCCGCTTATCTGCTGTAACATTGCATAGCCGCTGATGCCGGCTGCGACAGAGACAAGAAAGTAGAGGAGCTGTGAGGCGCACTGTTTGTCCAACGCGACCACTGCCGTGAGGAGCGCGAGGGCGACGACCGCGTTGTAGTGCAAAATCGCCTGCGCGGTTGTGCGAACGTCAACTGTGATCCGTTCGGCAAGGGGCTCATTCAAGGCAGCTGATGCGGCTTGCCATATCGGACTACCGAGTCCATGGATTGGAAGTGGAACGAGCTGGAGGGCCATCCAAATCGCCGGCGCCGCGAGCGCAAGGACGAGAAGTGGCCGTAGACGCCGTGCTAGTCGCGCGACTGCGGAGGAGGAGATGAAGATTGCTGCTCCCAGTACAGCGACGGCGAGAAGAGCCGAGAATATGCCGCGAACGCGCGAGACTTCGGGCGTTGCAAATGCCGAGGCGATGATCATAAGAACAGCCAGCATTAGGAATCTGACGACCATATAGCATCACCACCTCTGTCTGACCGATCGGCAGATGCTCAGCTCGACAGGCACTCTGGTCTGCCCTCTAGAATTGCAACGCACCGCGACACGGCCAGTTCAAGAGCCCGAAAGGCCGTACCGAATGTAGTGGCTGTCATCATAGTAGTCGCTGCGTCCGGCGTCGTATCGCGCCATCGCCTTAATGTCAGTCTTATTAAAAACTGCGCCGATGAGTGCATCGGAAATCGTCGGAGCGGTATGCAAAGCATGCTGAACGACGTCAATTTTAGTACGCCCCCATTCGACAACCAGTACGTAGCAATCGATCAGCGGAGCTGTCACGCGCACGTCGACAAGAGGAGTGAGCGGCGGAAGATCCACGATGATGTAGTCGTAGCTTTGCCGGAGACGATCAAACAGCTTGCATATCGATGGGTCGGACAGAATCTCGCTTGTATGAAGCAGAGGACCGCGACGAACCGCCGGAAGAAATGCAAGGTTTGTCCTTGGATCTCTCCAGATTGCGTCTTCAAGCGAACAGCAGCCGTTCGCAACTTCAATGATGCCATCTGGGGCTTTGGGCGCGACGCTCGCCGAGAGCGTCGGATTTCTGAGGTCGCAATCGACAATGATGGCTTTCTTGCCGCTGTGTCCGATGAGTTGCGCAAGCGAGGCAGAAATCGTGGTCTTCCCTTCGTTGGGAAGAGCGGATGTTATCCCAATCACCTGGTTCGGTGTCTTCGCCGGACTATGATCAATTGCAAGCTTAATCGAGCGAATTGCCTCGGTATACCGTGAGAGGGGCATGCCGACGACGGCACGATGAATGTCCGGAACGGTCGAAATTATTCGTTGGCTCAGTTCCTCTTGCGTCTGTTGGAGCCGAGCCGCTGGCCTCTGCTGTCGGGACACACTTAGGATCGGGACGAGAGACAAGCACGGCAGTTCCAGCGTGGCCTCGAGTTGGGACGTGGTACGGAAAACACGGTCCATCACGTCCCTGACGAAGGCCAGGAGTATGCCGAGCGCAAGTCCGCTCAGAAGGCCGATGCCGAGCACCACCTTGGTCTTTGGCTTGCTCTTGGTTTGGGCGGCCGAAGCGGGGAAGATCACCCGCGTCTCTGAAATGGGGAAGGTCTCTTGTTGTGCCGAACCCATGTAATGTTGCAGAAACGTCTCGTAGAGCGCGCGCAGGCTCTTGGACCGGCTCTCCAGATCTCGAATAGTCAATTCCGCTGAATTTGTGAGGCGCGATTGCGACACAGCTTGGGTAAGTTGTTTCTCGAGCTCCTGTTGCCGCTGCTGGGCGGCCTCAAAGTCGTTTCGACTGGACTCGGCAAGTCTCCTGACTTCCTCAAGAATCGACGTCCGGAGATCCCGCACTCGATTCCGGAGATTGACGACCGCGAGGTGATCGCGCCCATAGCGCGTCGACCATTCAGATTCGCGTCGTGCCAGGTCGAGATATTGCTGTCTAAGGCTCGTGATGATCGGGCTCTGGAGCACGTCGGCGCCCAGCGCCTCAGGTAAACCGGCCACAGACGAGCTCTTGGAGCCGGTCTGCAGGATGGTTTCATAGCCCTTGAGTTTTACCAGCGCATCGGAGGTCTGCGCGCGAGCGGCCACGAGGCGGGCATTGAGCTCATTGATTTGCTGCTCGCCAATCGGCTTACCACCCGGTGAGACGATGTTGTTCTGAGACTTGTAAGCATTGACGGCGCGTTCAGCCGTCAACGCCTCATCGCCGAGATTGCGGAGACGGTCCTGCAGCCAACTTGTTGCTGTCCGAGTGGCATCAAACTTTGCGCTGAGCTGGCCGTTGATATAGGTGCTTGCGACTGCATTTGCGATCTCCGCGCTCAGCACTGGATCGCTCGAGCTGAAATTCACTTCGATGACATGGCTATAGCTAATCCGGCCTGCAGAGAGGCGGTCCAGAAAAGCCGCAATGGTGGTCTCCGACGGCTGACTTGGTGCCGCAGACTGCGCATCCTTCACGGTATCGGATCTCCACCGCTGGATCCAGCGCTGGAGGGAGGATAGGGACAGGCCCGATGCTTTGAAGTCGGGATGATTGGCTAGCTTCAGTTGGTTGATCACTTCGACAGCGGTTGCTCGTGATTTGATGATCTGTAGCTGCGTCTCGATTTGAGCAACATCGACGAGCGGCTCCGAGAGAAGTGACTGTTGCTGGAGAAATTGGGCTCTTGGATTTCCGAGAATGATTTGAACCTGCGCCGTGTACGTTGGCGGCACCAGCCGCAGGTAAATCAGGCTGCTCGCAGTTACGAGAGCTGCGGTCACAAGGATCACGAGATATTGGCGCCGTACAAACACGATGCCCAATTTGATCAGCTCGCCGACGCCAGCACCATCGAGGCGGTCGGGCTGCAGGATCATTGGAAGGCGTGTTCTTTCGGATTGGAGCGGATGGGTATGAAGCATCAAACAGGCCTCTCGGGCAGTGATGACGTCGCGCGCGGCGGGCGCCGCCCTCGTTTCGAATACGGGCTGCATCATTTAAAATTAATATATACTATAAAATGTCGCTTGCAAATTAAATGAATATTGAATATTTAGGATGACGGAATTAAACGCGATGATCGGCGACCACTCACCGGAGCGCGGATCGATTGAGCCTGACCTGTTCCTCCGACCCAGCTGCTGGGCCCCGCCGGTCAGTTTGGAGGGCTTCGGGGGAAGATCGAGCCGTCTCATTTGAAGGGGCGGCGGCTGGCGGAGAATGCCGATGCTGGAAGTGCGAAGTTTGGCGATTCCGGACGTCAAAGTGGTCCGAACAGAACGGTTTTCTGACGCCCGCGGCTATTTTTGCGAGACTTTTCGTCGCTCCGCTTTTGCCGAAAAGGGGATTCCGAACGACTTCGTCCAGGACAACCAGTCCTGCTCGGAGCCGGTTGGGACGATTCGCGGATTGCACTTCCAGCGACCGCCGTTCGCGCAGGCCAAGCTGATCCGGGTGCTAAAGGGAGCGATCCTCGATGTTGCGGTCGATCTTCGGCGCTTCTCCCCGACGTTCGGCAGGCACGTCTCGGTCAAGCTTGACTGCGAGAGCGACGAGCAGTTGTTCGTTCCAAAAGGGTTCGTTCACGGTTTTTGCACACTGCAGCCTCAAACCGTGGTCTTCCGCAAGGTTGATGAGGTCTACTCTCCCGGCCACGACGGGGGGATCCATTGGGCCGATGCCGACTTGGCGATCGAGTGGCCCGTGAAGGCCTCGGAGGTCCGGCTTTCCGCAAAGGACCGAACGCTTCCCACCTTCGACCAGCTTGCTCCAGTGTTTGAATAGAGGACGTGGCATGCGTGTCCTGGTGACGGGTGGAGCGGGATTTATCGGTTCTGCGGTCTGTAGACAGCTGGTGTTGGAGGCAGGGGTCAACGTCGTCAATGTCGATAAACTGACATACGCGGCCAATCTGGCGTCGTTGGCATCCATCGAAGGCTCAAGCTCCTATCGGTTTGAGCAGCACGACATCTGCGATCAGGAGGCTGTAGATCGTCTATTTGCTCAATGGGAGCCAAGCGCGGTCATTCACCTAGCGGCAGAGAGTCATGTCGACCGCTCGATTACAGGCTCGGCAAAGTTCATCACTACCAATATAGTCGGCACCTACACGCTGATGGAAGCAGCCAGGCGATACCATGATCGGTTGCCAGATCTGCGGCGGAAGCAATTCAGATTCGTCCACGTGTCGACGGACGAGGTCTACGGTTCTTTGGGATCGTTCGACCGCTTCCGAGAAGATACGCCTTATCGGCCGAGTTCGCCCTATTCAGCGAGCAAGGCGGCGTCAGATCACCTCGCGCTCGCTTGGCATAAGACCTACGGCTTGCCGGTTGTCGTATCGAACTGTTCGAACAATTACGGACCGTTCCAATTCCCGGAAAAGCTCATTCCGCTGACGATTCTCAACGCGATCGAGTACAAGCCGCTGCCTCTTTACGGTGATGGCAGCAATGTGCGTGACTGGCTTTATGTAGAGGATCACGCAGCCGGCCTGATAAGGCTGCTGTTCGAGGGCCGGCCGGGAGAAAAGTACAATTTCGGTGGCGACAGCGAACGGTCCAACCTGGAGGTTGTCAGCCAGATTTGTGACGTGCTTGATCGATTATGTCCTGGGCCGGCAGCGAGGCGGTCGCTCATTACGTTCGTGCCGGACCGTCCGGGACACGACGCGCGTTACGCGATCGACGCGTCTAAGGCTCACCGCGAGCTGGGATGGCAGCCGACGCGAAGCTTCGAGCAAGGTCTCGCCGACACCGTGGAATGGTATCTGGCCAGCGGCGCCTGGTGGGCGGGCGCTCGCAACAGCGTCTACGACGGATCGCGTCTCGGTCTCCCAGCCACCCTACACTGAGGTCGCACATGATTGAACGATCGATTTTGATTGCTGGTCGGAATGGCCAATTGGCCAGCTGCCTTCGTGATCTTGCTAACCTTCGCGGCTTGCCTGCGGTGGCCCTCGGACGCGAGGAGCTCGACCTGGAAGTCCGGGAGGGGATCGACAGGATGGTTGCCTCGGTCGCCCCCTCTATGATCATCAACGTCGCTGCCTATACGGCTGTAGATCAGGCAGAATCCGAAACCGGAAAGGCCTTCAGCATCAACCGCGACGGTGCGGCGGCGTTGGCGGATATCGCATGGCAGAGAAATATTCCATTTGTACATTTGTCGACCGATTATGTCTTTGATGGTGCGAAGTATGAGGCTTACGACGAGACAGACGTTCCAGCACCGTTGAACGCGTACGGCGCTTCAAAGCTAGCCGGCGAAGCGGCTGTCTTGGCGGCGCATCCGCTGGCCACCGTCGTCAGGTCCTCCTGGATTTACAGCACGATTGGCAGCAACTTCGTTCGGACGATGTTGCGGCTGGCCGAGACGCGCCCGATTGTAAAGGTCATTTGCGACCAGCAGGGAAGCCCGACTTCGGCAGTGGATCTGGCGGCGGCGCTCCTCCACATTGCCGAGCGGTCGCTCACCGACGATCGCCGTACCGCGGCGGGCATTTTTCACGTGACCGGCCAAGGGACGACGACCTGGCACGGCTTTGCAGAGGCAATTTTCGACGGTTTATCCCGTCGGGGGAGGCAGCCCCCAAAGCTCGAAGCGATTTCGACCGAGCAGTATCCTTGTGCTGCGCGCCGGCCGCGGAACTCGCGACTGGACTCATCCAAAGCGGAACGCGTGTTTGGAATTCGGTTGCCGGCTTGGCTCGACTCTCTCGAAACCTGTCTCGACCAACTCGTCGGAGAAGGAGACACCGATGCTGAAGGGAATCGTCCTGGCTGGCGGCAGCGGAACGCGCCTTTATCCGATCACGCGCGCGGTCAGCAAGCAATTACTGCCCATCTATGACAAGCCGATGATCTACTATCCCTTGTCGGTGTTGATGCTGGCAGGGATCCGCGAGATCTTGGTCATCACCACGCCGGCAGATCGGTGCCATTTCGAGCGATTGCTCGGAGATGGAAGTCAATGGGGCATTCGCCTCAGCTATGCCGAGCAACCCCGTCCGGGAGGACTCGCGGAGGCGTTTATCGTTGGGGCCGATTTCATCGGAACCGACCGCGTGGCAATGGTGCTCGGAGACAATATCTTTTTCGGTAGTGGCTTGCGTGAACTGCTCGCCAGGGCTGCCTCACGCGAGGAAGGCGCAACGGTCTTCGCATATCACGTGCGCGATCCCGAACGATACGGCGTCGTTACGTTTGATAATGCGGGACGTCCTGCACGAATCGAGGAGAAACCGAGCAAGCCGACGTCGAACTGGGCAATCACGGGTCTTTATTTCTTTGACAACCGTGTAGTGCGGTATGCCCGTCGCGTCGAACCGTCGGCCCGCGGAGAACTCGAAATTACCGATCTGCAAATGCGCTATCTCTCCGCGGACGCACTCCACGTCGAACGTATGGGGCGTGGCTTCGCATGGTTGGACACAGGCACGGTCGAGTCGCTTATCGAGGCGGGGACTTTCGTGCAAACCATAGAAAAGCGGCAGGGCATGAAGGTGGCTTGCATTGAAGAGATCGCCTTGCTGCAGGGCTTCATCGATCGAAACCAGCTTCTCGCGCTGATTCAGCCGCTGGAGAAGAGCGGGTATGGCAGATACCTCAGCGAAATTCTGCGCCTTTCGGCTGCTGATTCCGCTATCGAGGTCGCGTGATCCAAATATTAAATTTCACATATAATGAATTGACCTTCGCCATCCATTTAAATTAAATGTATTTATTGGGAAATTGCGAGAGGCTGGCCATGCTGAATCAAAGGTCGAGCGTCTTCTATCGAGGAGCAAGGCCTCTCCTCCCGGAGGAAAGTGACTTCAACCCGCCGATCCCAGGCTTGGAACGGCCGCCCTTCTGGGCCGCGGCCTGGAGCAGCAACTTGCCGGCCTGGCAGCCGCTCTGGATTCCGTCCCGCGCAGACCTGCCGGTTGGGAGCTCGAACGTCGCGGCCGAGGTAAGTGTGGGCGCAGGTCCGGGTGCAAGTTCCCGGCAGCTGACCGCCATTGGCGGTGTGCGCGGTCACGCTGCCGCAGCATTGCAGACGACATTGTCTGCCGAGCTGTCCGGCGCGACTCGTTGGATCAATTCGAGCGGCGGCTATTGGAACGTTGCTGTGAACTGGAGTGCCGGCGTTCCCGATATCTCGTCCACCGCGTTCATCGCAGCGCCGGGATCCTATGTTGTTGCAACCGCAGGCAACGTCGACATAGGCAGGCTGGTTGTCAGTGCAGATGCGGCAGTTTCG
>Ga0136846_1215886_pt1 | contig 11986 bp, 9 predicted proteins | sample HopSoiMetagenom2_FD_96841 | JGI IMG/M metagenome (GOLD analysis project Ga0136846, IMG submission 96841) | Grasslands soil microbial communities from Hopland, California, USA - 2 Assembly 2016 (version 4) | ecosystem: Environmental > Terrestrial > Soil > Grasslands | place: USA: Hopland... | reverse complement strand
GCGCGAACGCCGTGTAGACGTAGCGGTCGGCCAGCACGATGGCGCCGCCCCGGAGCGCCGGGAGGATCTGCTGATAGATGCGGCTCGCGAAGTCGGCCGAGTGGATCAGGCTGAAGGACATCGGGGTCAGCAGTCGCCGCTTCTTCCCCCGACGGGTGGTCTGCTTCACGATCGAGGCGGAGTTCCACTCGGTGGCGACCACCAGGTAGCCCTGGCTCACGAGCCACTTGTGCAGCAGGTCGAGCTGCGTGCTCTTCCCCGACCCATCGATGCCCTCGACGATGAACAGCTTGCCGGGCAACTCGAGGTCACGCATGCGGGGTCCCCGGACCTTCCACTGTGATCACGCCTTCATCCGAGCCAACCGGGGTGCCCGGCGTCGCGTCGCTGGGGACCGAGTGGGGCGCCTCGAGCGCGACCCGATGGCCCCGCTCCTTCCATGGAACCACACCCGAGCGCGTCCCGGGAGTCCTCCGTTCGGACGTACTTGCGGGCAAGCGGTCCGAGTTGGCGCCCTGTCCATCATCGAGCCCGGCGAAGCATCGCGGCCGCGGCCGCGGCGAAGGCCACGAGGACGCCCACGCCGATGGGGTCGACGAGCTTGGCGCCGTCGACCCCGGCGTTCGTCTGGAAGACGCCGGCCACGGCCAGGTTCGCCTGATAGGCGGTGCCGAAGACGCAGAGCGCGGTCGCGGCGACGTTCCCCCAGGGCTTCCCGCGCCAGAGCCAGATCCCGCCGACGGCCATGCTCGGGGCCATCACGGACAGGTCGAGCGCGAACACGAGATGCATGCCGGCGAGCGTCGCCGCGCCGAGCGTCAGGTGACCGGTCGCCGCGTAGATGATGGAGAACGTCGTCCATAACGTCGCGAACACGGCAGCAACCGCGATCAGGAGCACCGCCACCGCGCGATGAGGTGTTCGCACGTCGAATCGACGCGCGATGGCTGCCGTGTCGAGTTGGGTCGCCCATGCGATCAGCGCGAAGACCGACGCCGAGAACGCGATCACATGCAATAGGAAGAGATCGTTGAAGGCGGCGCCGAACACATAGAAGGCGAAGTTGTAGACACCGTAGCCGAGCAGGCCGCCCCAGACGAGGAGCGCGCGCACCGAGCCACGCCGCGCGAGAAGCGTCGCGGCGATCAGCCCGGGGACGATCAGCACGAGCGTGACGAGGTCGCCGCCGCGGAGCGCGGCGGTCGCCCACGCCGTGTCGTCGGTGTACAGACGGTGGACCGCCAGGCCGCCGACGGACGCGATCGTCGCGGCGGCGATCACCACGAACGTCAGGGCGGCCGCGATCGGTGACGTTGCGCTCGGGTGGACCGGTGTTGTTGGACGAACGAGTGTCGCCGGCATGATGGGTCCCCTCCGTTGGGCGATGGGATGGCGCAGTACCGACGGATCGACGGCACGGCGCAGATCGCGACCATCGCTGCGCCGACGAGCAGCAGGACGGGCTGCAGCACCATCCTCTCCGAGAAGGCCGTGAGCTCGTAGACGATCCACGCGACCAGCGTGGCGCCCATCGCGATCGTTCCGACCCACGCCCAGTGGTGATGCAGCGTCGCGTCGATGCGCCGAAGCACGCCCGGCGCCGGCCGCCACAGCAGACCCACGATCAACACCATGCTTCCGACCGCGTACACCACGAGCAGGAACAACCCGGGCAGGAGGAAGTCCGACACCGGGGTCTTCTGCAGCCAGGCGAGCTTCGCGCCGATCGCGGAACCGGTGGGGTCGATCACGAACGCGACCCCTCCCACGAGCCCGCCGACCCCTAGGAAGGCGAGCAACCCCACCTCGAGCCAGACCGCGGCCGGTCTGCGGGTTGGTCGTCGGGTCCGCATCATGGTCGCCTCCATCCCCATCTGACCGCCGATGCGGCCTCGCGACGCCGGCCAGTGGTCCCTGTTTCGAGGGGACCTCCGTCCGAAGGTCGCGCGCGCTCCGCAGCTCGAGCGACGTACCGAGCACATGAACGTTCGGCGACCGAGGCCGCGGCCCCCCTTCTCGGATGACGCGCCAGGTGGTACGAAGGCCACATGCCGGGAGGGATACGGGGGGGACGCGCGGGGCGCACCGCGGTCGTGCTCGCGCTCGCCATCGCGGGCGCGACCGTGACGCAGGCCGCCCACGCGTCCCAGGGCACCACGGTGCGGGTGAGTGTCGCCGCCGGAGGCGGCGACACGTCGGCGAACAGCAACTGGCCGTCGGCCTCGGCCGACGGCCGCTTCGTCGCGTTCTCTTCGTGGGCGGACAACCTCGTGCAGAACGACGCGAACGACAACGCGGACATCTTCGTCCGCGACCTGCAGAGCGGTACGACGCGGCTCGTGAGCGTCGCCTCCGACGGCACGCAGGCGAACGGACCGAGCTTCACGCCGTCGATCTCGGCCGACGGCGACGTGATCGCGTTCCGGTCGGACGCGACCAACCTCGTGCCGAACGACACCGAGGGCCACGGCGACGTGTTCGTGCACACGATGTCGACGGGGCAGACGATCCGGGTCAGCCAGAAGCCGAGCGGGATCGGTGCGAACCGCGACAGCAGCGAGCCGTCGATCTCCGCCGACGGCAAGGTCGTCGCGTTCAGCTCGCTCGCGCACAACCTCGTGCCGCAGCCCGTCGACGCGACGGGGCTGTGCTGCGACATCTTCGTCGCGAAGCTCGCGACCGGGCACATCACGCTGGGCGACCCGATGCTCGCCGGCGGGGGCGCATCGGACAGCTTTTTGCCGGTGCTGTCGGCCACAGGCCGCTACCTGGCGTTCGGCTCGTGGGGTTGCGGGATCGCCAAGCACATCGAGTGCCTGGACGAGAGCAACGTCTACGAGCTCGACCTCAAGACCAGCACGATGTCGCTCGTAAGCCGCGCGTACTCGGGCACCGTCGGGTTCGGCTGCGGCGCCAACCCCGCGATCAGCGCGGACGGTACAAAGGTCGCGTTCATCTCTGACGGCGACAACCTGGTTCCCCACGACACGAACGGCGCCTACGACGTGTTCCTGCGTGACATGACGACCGGCGTCACCGAGCGGGTCAGCGTGACGTCGAAGGGCGCACAGACCAACGGCGGGCTCGGTCGCGTCACGATGTCGGGCGACGCGCGATACGTCGTCTTCCAGTCCGACGCCTGGAACATCGTCCCCGACGACGAGAACGGCGTGAGCGACATCTTCGTGCACGACGACCGGACGGGAAAGACGTTCCGAACGAGCGTGTCGAGCGCCGGCGTCGAGGCCAACAGCTACAGCGCCAACGCGGCGATCTCGGCCGACGGCCATCTCGTGGCGTTCGAGTCGGACGCGTCGAACTTGGCCGGCAACGACAAGAACCTCACGACCGACATCTACGGGCGTACGCTCGGCTGACGGGCCGGGTTGCGAGAACCCGGCCGGCCCGCAACGATGTCGCGTGCGCCCGGGCGACCCCCGGGGAGGGGGCCTGAGCCACGCATGGCGGACGCCGTACCGAACTTTGCATCGACGCAGCCGAACCGCGCGAGCCGACGGTCGCCCCATCCAGAGACGTTCGGATCGTGACGCCGTGACGAGCGCCCCGCAGCAGGGCGCCCCCGATCCCGGCACGATCCTGCGGAGTCGCGGGTACCTCGTCATCCTGGTCTTCGGTGCCGTGGTAGGCCTCCTCGCGGCCCTGGTCGCCTACTTCTTCCTCAAATGGGTCGGGGTCGCGCAGGAGTACGTCTTCACGACCCTCCCGAAGGATCTTGGGCTCGACGCAGAGCCGACCTGGTGGCCGATCCCGATCCTCGCGATCAGCGGGCTCCTGGTCGGGCTCACCATCCAGTACCTCCCCGGGACCTCTGGGCACGAACCCGCCGAGGGATTCAAGGCGTCCGGACCCGTGCGTCCGATCGAACTCCCGGGCATCATCATCGCGTCGTTCGTGACGCTCAGCCTCGGCGTCGTCCTGGGTCCCGAGGCGCCACTGATCGCGATCGGCAGCGGGGTCGGCGTCCTGGCCCTCCGCGCTCTCAAGCGCGACGCGCCGGACCAGGCGGTGATGCTGATCGCCGGGGCAGGCAGCTTCGCCGCGATCAGCACACTGCTGGGATCCCCGCTCGCCGGCGCGTTCCTGCTGATGGAGGTCGCCGGGGTCGGCGCCGCCATGACGGGCGTCGTGCTCCTGCCGGGCCTCCTCGCCGCGGGCATCGGCGCGCTCATCTTCGTGGGGCTGGACAGCCTCACCGGGTTCGGCACGTTCTCGCTCGCGGTGCCCGACCTTCCGGCCTTTTCCACGCCGACGGGGGCCGAGTTCCTGTGGGCTATCGGGATCGGCGTGGCCGCCGCCGTCGTGGGGACGGCGATCCGGCGGCTCGCCCTCCTCGCCCAGCCGATCGTCGCGCGGCGCAGGATCCCGATGACCCCGGTCGCCGGCATTGTGGTCGGTGTTGTGGCCGTCGCCTTCGCCGCTGGGACCGACAAGGGCGCAAGTGAGGTGCTCTTCTCGGGACAATCGGCCTTGCCCTCGCTCATCGACAACGCCGCCACGTGGACGGTGGGAGCGCTCCTGTTGCTCATGCTCTGCAAAGGCGTGGCCTACGCAGCGTCACTGAGCGCCTTCCGCGGCGGCCCGACGTTCCCGGGCATGTTCATCGGCGCCGCAGGTGGCGTCGCCCTGTCCCACCTCCCCGGCCTGCCCCTGGTCGCCGGCGTCGCCATGGGCATCGGGGCGATGACCGTCGTGATGCTGGGCCTGCCGTTGACCTCGGTCCTGATCACGGCGTTGTTCATGCAGTCCGACGGCGTGGCGCTGGTCCCGCTGGTCATCGTCGCCGTGGTCGTGGCCTACGTCGCCTCGAAGCGCTTCACGCCGGAACCCATCGTTGCGGCCGCGCCGTCGCCGGTCCGACCCGGTCCAGAGTAGAACCGAGGGAGTTCATAACTCCTAGACGCTCGCGCCGTGTTGGGTAAGAGTTCGTCAGACGTAGGTCCGCGCCCGATGGGTATCCCGATCGCAGGCGTACGGTGGAACCCTTCTTCCCTGAGGAGACCAGCCTGTGGAGCGATCGCGATCGCGAGCACGTGTCGCGCTGATCGCCGGGGTCATCGTCGTGATCGCGGTTGCCGTGGTGGCGTGGCGGCACAACGATCGCGCAGTGGCCGCATCGGCGCCGGCGTCGCCCTCGGGCAGCGCCTCCCCCGCCATGACGATGCCCATGATGCCATCACCGTCGGCCACCTCCGGCGCGAGGAGCACACTCACCGGATCCACCAACATCTACAAGGCGATCACATCGAACAAGCTCGCGCCGCAGGTGCGCAACGATCCGGAGTACGTCTATGTGCCCAACGGCGTCCCGGGCACCGTCGAGGTGATCGATCCCTCGACGTATGAAGTCGTCCGGCGGATGTCGTTCGGGTTCCACACCTACCCGGAACACGTCACGCCGAGCTATGACCTCCGCTGGCTGTACGCCGACGTCGACGGAGCGAACGCGCTCGCGAAGATCGACCCTCGAACGGGCAAGCTCGTCGGGTTGATCCACGGAATCGAGCGGCCGTACAACCTCTACTTCACACCCGACGGGAAGTACGCCATCGACGTCGCCGAGTACGACAACACGCTCATCTTCATGGATCCGCACACCTGGAAGCCGATCAGGTCCGTCACGATGCCGTGCAACGGGGCCGACCACGCGGATTTCGGACCGCCCCGGACGAGCTACCTGCTGATCAGCTGCGAGTACGACGGCAACGTCATCAAGGTCGACTGGCGGAAGATGGCGGTCCTGCGCGTGCTGAACGTCGGCGGGATGCCGATCGACGTGAAGCTCAGCCCCAACGGGAAGCACTTCCTGGTCGCGAACCAGGGACTCGGCGGCGTCTCGATCATCGATCCCGACACGATGAAGCGAACGGGTTTCATCCCCACCGCCCGCGGTGCCCATGGGATGGCGCTCAGCCGCGACACGACGCACATGTACGTCACCGACCGGCTCGCCGGCGAGATCTCGAGGATCGACCTCGCGACACTCAAGGTCGATGCGACGTGGAGCGTGGGAGGGTCACCGGACATGGCGCAGGTCTCCCCCGATGGTTCGGAGCTGTGGGTCACGAATCGTTTCGGGACGACGGTGTCGGTGATCTCGACGAAGACCGGCACGGTGCTGCACCACATCGAGGTCGGCCCCGACCCCCACGGACTGACCTACTTCCCGGAACCGGGTCGCTTCAGCCTCGGCCACAACGGCGTGTACCGGTAGGGACGGCATCGGGATGCGGCGGATCATCGGATCGGCGCACGGCGCGGCGCCGTCGCGGCACCCTAGCCGAACCGGTCGAGGAACACGCCGTGGCGGATGCCGCGATCGCTGACGGTGAGCTCGTCGACGCCGAACAGGTCCATCAGGGTTCGCACGATGCAGGCGCCCGCGAGGATCACCTCGGCACGGTCGGGCTGGAGCCCGGCGATCACGCGCCTGCTGTCGGCATCCATCGCGCGATAGCGCTCGATCTGGCGCTCGACCTCGTCGGCGGGAAGGGTCGCGCCCTGCACGCGGTCCGGATCGTAGGGGTCGAGCGCGAGCATCACGGCCGTCATGTTCGTTGCGGCACCGCCCATCCCTACGAGCCGGGCCGGCCCCGGGCAACCCGCGACCGGACGGAGATCAGCAGCGATCGCCGCGCGCGCATCCGCAACGACATCGGCGTCGACGGCCCGGTCGAGCCCGAACGCATCCGTGTATCGCGCCGATCCGACCGGCACGCTGAACCATTCGGCGACGCGTCCGCCGTCGCCGAACGTGAACTGCGAGCTGCCGCCGCCGGAGTCGAACACGACGAATGAGCCACCGGCCGCCGGCAGGACCGATCGGACCGCAACGAACGCCAGCCGGGCCTCGTCGTCCTCGGAGATCACCTCGACCGCGAGGCCCGACCGTTCGCGGATCGTCGCGAGCACGTCGTCGCGGTTCGTCGCCGCGCGAAGCGCAGCCGTCCCGATCGTCACGATCTCTCGAACGTTCTGCCTCTTCGACTCGTCCGCCATCCCGGCGACCTCATCGGCGGTGCGCGCCGCGGCGGCGGCCGAGATCGTCCCGTCAGCGTTCATCCCTTCCCCGAGCCGCGTCACCTCGGATCGGTCGACGACGGGACGCCACTCGCCGTCGGCCGCTCGATCCGCCACCCGCAACTTGACCGAGTTGGTCCCGACGTCGATCACGGCGTATCGCGACGCCTCGCTCGTTGCGTCTACTGGACGCAGAATTCGTTGCCCTCCGGGTCCTGCATCACGACCCAGAACTCGCCGCGTTCCTCCATCTCGTGCACAACGGACGCGCCGGCGTCCGTCAGGCGCGCGACCTCAGCCTTGACCGCTCGCACGCGCTCCTCGTGATCCTCGATGCCGGTCGCGGCGTTGATGTCGAGGTGGACGCGGTTCTTCACGACCTTGCCCTCGGGCACCTGCTGGAAGAACAAGCGCGGGCCGACGCCCTCCGGGTCGATCACCGCGCTCTTCGAGTTCCACTGGTCCTCGGGCACGTCCCACACCCGCAGGGCGTCCTCCCAGGAGTCGAACCCCCCGGGCGGCGGCTGTTCCTGATAGCCGAGCGCGAGCGACCAGAAGCGGGCGAGCCGCGCCGGGTCGGCGCAGTCGATCACTACCTGCACTCGGGTTGCCATCGCACCCATGGTCGCACGGATCGCTGCGCCGGGCCGAGGGGATCGGCTCGACTAGGTCGACGCCGACGCTTGGACCGCGGGCGGCGTGGCCCCGTACACCGACGGACTCAAGCGGTAGGCGTCCTTCTCCTGGGCGAGTGCCGCATCCCGGACCTCGGCGAGCGCGACCGCGTCGAGCATCACGCGTTCGGTCAGCACCAACACCTCGCACTCTTCCTCGTTCGGGCCGCCCCAGCCGACCCGGACGTTCCCGACGCCCGGCGCGTAGTACTTCAGCTGGAACGCGCCGGGCTCCGACCGGCTGAACTCCCGGTTGACGAGCACGCCGTCGTAGCAGTCCACCTTCGTGCACGTGTGCTCGCCCAACGCGTAGGTGTCACCGCGATCGTCCCAACCGACCGCGGGGCCCCACCCTTGGGCATAGCTGGGCGTCTCGAGGGCGGGGCTCGCCGGCATGTGGATCCCGGGAAGGGCGTCCTCGACGCCGGCGACCCATCCCGGGTGCTTCACGATCTCGCCGTCGTCGAACTCCTCGGGGTACTCACCCATGTGCCACACGGTCCCGGCGTCGTCCTGCGCGAAGAACGCGAGCTCCGCCTCCTCGAGCTCACCATCCGTGTAGTCGAGCTCCCAGATCACGACGGACGGCACGCCGTCGATCTCCTTGACGAGGTCGGTCACGGTGAATACGACCTTGCGCTCGAGTCGATCCTCGTCGTCCAGCGCATGACCGGCCCACGTCATCTGCGAGCCGGGGACCAACGGGAACCACCGGTTGTCGACGGTGGTCGAGTCGTGGAACGCGACCGCGGCGAAGTCGTCCGCGCTGGCCGGCGTGACGACGGCGGTCGCCGCCGTCGTCGGCGACTTCTCACGGCAGGCGGTCAGGGGCAGCACGGCGACCGAGACGCCGACGAGGAGCGCGCGGACCCTCACGCCGGCACCAGCTCCGGTGCGCCGGTCGCCGGGCCGGTGGCGCTTCCCCGCCCCCACCGCAGGTACAGCGCCGGCACGATGAACAGGTTGCGGAACGTCGAGGTGATCAGTCCCCCGACGATCACGATCGCCATCGGATGCTCGATCTCGTGGCCGGGCAGGTCGCCGGCGATCACCAGCGGGATCACCGCGAGGCCGGTCGCGAGCGCCGTCATCATGATCGGCGACAGCCGCTCGCGGGCGCCTCGGAGCACGAGCTCGGGACCGAACGTCATCCCCTCGTACTTCTCGAGGTGCTGGAAGTGGTTGATCATCATGATGCCGGTGCGCGCGGCGATGCCGAGCACGGTGAAGAACCCGACGAGGGAACCGAGCGATACCTGGGCGCCCGCCAGGTACGTCGCGATGACGCCGCCGGCCAGCGCGATCGGCAGGTCGAGGAAGGCGAGCCACGCAAGGCGCCACGTGTGCAGCGCGATCCGCAACAACAGGAACACCACCGCGATCGCGAACAGCGCGTACAGCAGCAGCCGGCCCTGGGCGGACTGCCGCTCGGCGTACTCCCCCAACAGCTCGGCGTGATACCCGAGCGGGAACTCCACGCCGTTCACCGCCGACTCCACGTCGCCCACGACCGACCCGAGGTCGCGTCCCTCGACGCTCGCCTCGACGTCGATGCGGCGAGAGTCGCCTTCCCGCTCGATCGAGTTCGGCGTGGGCTGGATCCGCACGGACGCGACGTCGCCGAGGGTCACTTGATCGCCGTCCGGCGTGTCGATCGGGAGGTGGCGCACGTCCGTGAGGCTGTTCCGCGTCGCCGGGGTGCTCCAGACGTTGACGTCGTAGGCCTTCCCCGCGCGGAAGATGTCGCCGACCTCCTCGCCGTTGACGAGGGTCGCGGCGGCACGCCGGACATCACCGGGCGTGAGCCCGACGCGCTGGGCAGCCGCGAGGTTCACGCGCACGTCGACCTGCGGCACGTCTTCCTGGAAGCTCACATGCTCCTCGGCGACACCCGGGATGTCCGAGAGCAGGTGCTTCACCTCTTGTGCCTTCGACCGGAGCTCCTCGAGGTCCTCACCGAAGATCCGGACCACGATGGGCTCGGTCGAGCCGGCGAGCACCTCGTCGACCCGTTCGTTGAAGTACGTGAGGACGTCGTGATACAGCCCGGGGTAGCTGTCCACGACCTCCTGGATCTGCGCGAGCGTCTCGTCGTAGTCGGCGTCCGGGTCGATCGTGATCCAGTTCTCGCCGAAGTTGGCGCCGACGATCTCCTCGGCGAGCATCGCCTGTCCGATGTGCGACCCGAAGCTCTTCACGCCGGGGATCGCGCGAAGGTCCTTGCTCGCGAGCGTGACGATCCGCCGTTCCTCCGGCAGGGAAGTCCCGGGCTTCGTGATCCAGTGCGCCAGGAAGTCGCGTTCCTTGAACTCCGGCAGCAGCGCCTCGCCGAGCTGGGGCACGATCAACAAACCGACGACGAAGATCGCGATCCCGACGCTCGCGACCCGAAGCGGCCGCTTGATAACGACGCCGAGGACCCGCTCGTAGGCGGGGCGCATCCAACGGACGATCGGCGACTCGCGGCGCTCGATCGGCGCATCCTTCAGCAGGATGAGCCCGAGCGCCGGCGTCACCGTCAGCGCGACCAGCATCGACGCGAGCACGGCGATGCCGTACGACAACGCGAGGGGCGCGAACAGCGCCCCGGTGAGACCGGGCACGAACAGGATCGGCAGGAGCGTCGCGACGTCGATCAGCGTCGCGTAGATGATCGCGCTGCGGACCTCCAAGGAGGCGTCGAGGATCACCGCGCTCGCGGACGGCGGCGTGTCCATCTGCTTGGCGATGCGCAATCGCCGCACGATGTTCTCGATGTCGATGATCGCGTCGTCGACGACCACCCCGACGGCGATCACCATCCCGGTGAGCACCATCGTGTTGATGGTCGCGCCACGGGCGTCGAGGATGAGCGCGGCGGTCAACAGCGACAGCGGGATCGCGATCAGACTGATCAGTGCGGTCCGCCACTCGAACAGGAACAGCGCGATCACGAGCAGCACAAGGACAGAACCGAGGATCAGCGCCCGCGCGAGGTTGTGCACGGCGAGGTCGATGAAGTCCGCCGCCTGGAAGATCGACGGGTCCATCTCGATACCCGGCAGGCCCGGCCGGAGGTCATCGAGCGCCTGCTCGACACCCTGAGTGAGCTCCAGCGTGTTCGCCCACGGGTACTTCTCCACGACGAGCATCAACCCCGGGCCGTCGTTGATCACCGCGTCGCCGATCAACGGCCACGTCCCCTCGTTCACGGTCGCGACGTCGCCGAGGGTGAGGTGCTCGCCGTGCCGGCCTTCGATCGACACCTTCGCGAGGTCGGCGGGCGTCAGGACCGGCAGGCTGTGCTGGATCTGGAGCCGCTGGTTCGGCGTGTCGATGAACCCGCCCTTCCCGATCACGGCGCCGTTGGAGAACCGCAGGATGCCCGAGTCGACGGCGTTGGACGTCGTCGTCATCACGTCGTCGAGCGTGACGCCGTGGGCGGCGAGCTTCTTCGGATCGACCTGCACCTGCGGCATCTGGATCCGCTCGCCCCAGATCGCGACGTTCGCAACGCCCGGCACGCGCATCAGCCGCGCGCGGATCGTCCAGTACGCGATCATCGACATCTGCCGCAGGTCGACCGTGTCGGATGACAGCCCGATCTCGATGACGCGCCCGGTCGTGGACACCGGCGGCAGCATCACGGGCGGGCTCGCCCACGTCGGGATCGTCCGGACGACGGCGGCCAACCGCTCGGAGACGAGCTGCCGGGCCTCCAGCACGTCGGTCCCCTCGTTGAAGAACAGCTCGATCGACGACAGCTGCGGGACCGACTTCGAACGGATCGTGTCGAGCTCGGGGAGGCCGTTCAGCCCTTGCTCCAACGGGATCGTGACGAGGGATTCGACCTCCGCCGCGGAGAGCCCGATCGCCGCCGTCTGGATCTCGACGCGCGGCGGTGCGAACTCGGGGAAGACGTCCACCGGCATCGCGTGCAGGCCCTGCACGCCGAAGAACATCATCGCCGCGGCGCCCGCCACCACGAGGTAGCGGAACCGCAGGCTCGTCCGGACGATCCAGCGCAACATCGTGGCCGCGCGCGGGGCGCTACTCCTCCCCGACCTCGTACTCCGTGCCGAGCAGCTCGGCCGCACCGACGACCACCACGTCGGTGCCGGCGGGCGGCCCGTCCGACAAGAACGCGCGGTCGCCGACGATCTTGTCCACGTCGATCGGTGCGCGCACGAACGTGAGCGACGCGGGGCTGGTGTAGGTCCACGTGTCGCCCGCAGGGTCGTAGAGAACCGCGGCGTACGGGATCGTGAGCGCGCCGTTCGACGACTCGACCGTCT
>Ga0136846_1218676_pt1 | contig 11990 bp, 8 predicted proteins | sample HopSoiMetagenom2_FD_96841 | JGI IMG/M metagenome (GOLD analysis project Ga0136846, IMG submission 96841) | Grasslands soil microbial communities from Hopland, California, USA - 2 Assembly 2016 (version 4) | ecosystem: Environmental > Terrestrial > Soil > Grasslands | place: USA: Hopland... | reverse complement strand
CGCGAGGAATGCCATTTGGTCGGCAGTTGGCTGCACTTGTTTCTCCAGAATAGCCTGCAGGTTTATGCCTTTCTCAGTGGCAATTTCATACTTATCTCCGGTTGGAGGAAGCAACGCACCGAGCGTTCCTGTCAGCGCATATCCCGCCGCGTTACCAATAAACCATACACCCATCAACAACGATGAAAACCGCCGTGGAGCAAGTTTGGCAACAAGCGATAAACCAATTGGTGAAAGGCAAAGTTCGCCAAAGGTGTGGAGTAAATATAAAATGATCAGCCAGATAATATTGATCTTATCGTGAATGCCAAGGCCTTGTACCCTGGATGCGATGATCCAATAGCCAATACCTATCAGTATTAAGCCGATTGCCTGCTTAACCGTTGATATAGGTTCAAGCTTTCTCTTTTGGAGGGCAAGCCACATATAGCTAAACGGAATTGCAAAAACAACTACGAAAATACCGTTGAAGATCTGCACCATGCTGGGTGGCATCCTCCAACCCAGGAAATTTGTATCCGTTTGTTTATCGGCAATAAAAGTCAATGAAGAACCCGACTGCTCAAATGCAGCCCAGAAAAAGATGACGAAGAACGCGACTATATAGAGAACGAGGATGCGATGCGTTTCAACTTTTGTGAGCGATTTGTCCGTGAGAATAAAAATAGCAAGTGCTACTGCAACAGAATAAATGAGCGGGTATACATACGTTGCGATTGGAGAAACGCCTAAAGCACTAAAATATCCTCCAAGTCCGGTTCCCCTCATCGGCATTTTTACCGGATCCCATGCGAGATATTGAAACAGGAAATATAATATGACGGCGGACCCTATTAATATTACAACTGAAGTAGAATTAAAACTTGCCCTATTCGACTCTTCACCGTGACCCACTTGCTTGTCGGGCCTTCCGCCAATTGCTTTTCCTTCAGGCGTTACCACGTATTTGTTTTTGAGGAAGAGGAACATCAGTGTTCCGAGGCTCATTGCAATTGCGGCAGCTAAAAATCCCCATTTGAATGCGCTAAGATCCCGAACGTCACCATGTTTAACGTCACCAACCAATGGACAGATAAACTGGCCAAGAATTGCACCCACATTAATTCCCATGTAAAATATGGTGAAGGCTGAGTCAAGTTTGCTCCTTTGATCTTTTGGATAGAGCTGCCCCACCATTGAAGAGATATTTGGTTTGAAAAGGCCATTCCCTAATATCAGGATGCCTAACCCAATCCAACTGAGTGTTTGTGCAAAACTTAAATTGCCGGCAAAAATACTCGCGCTTGAAAAGAGAAATAATTGTCCAATGGTCATGATCACGCCCCCGAGGAGGATAGAGTTTCGATTACCCAAATACCTGTCCGACAAGTAGCCGCCGAGCATCGGCGTCAGATAACAAAGGCCAAGATAACCTCCATAAATAATGGACGCTTGCTCCTGCCCCATTAGAAGTGCTTCCGCAAGAAACAACGAGAGAACAGTGCGCATTCCATAGAAATTGAACCGCTCCCACATCTCGGTGGTAAACAAAACGCCTAAACCTTTTGGATGACCTTTATGTGCTGCCTGGGTTGCAACCTCCTGAGGTGTGACTTCCATAAATTTTCAGTTGTAATAAGCAATCGCGTGAATTAACAAGAGGGAAAATACAGATTTTTGGTTTTGCCTATAGAAATTTCATTTTGTGGAATGCGTTAAAATTCGAACTTAGCAATCCCAATCCTATAAATTATCAAATGAATATTCTTCTCCTTGGGTCTGGTGGTAGAGAGCATGCGCTTGCCTGGAAAATCAAGCAAAGTAAAAAAAGCTCGGCCCTTTTTATTGCACCCGGCAATGCTGGCACTGCCACATGTGGAACTAATATCGACCTGAATATTTCCGATTTTGAATCCATTGGCGCATTCTGTCAAGAGAAATCGATTTCATTGCTGATAGTGGGTCCTGAGGAACCACTTGTAAGAGGAATAGCAGATTTCTTCGAGGGCACCGAAGTCAAGGTAGTTGGGCCTTCCAAGGAAGGTGCGCAACTGGAAGGAAGTAAAGCGTTCGCCAAACATTTCATGCAGAGGAACAACATTCCAACTGCCGCCTATATGGAGTTTGACGAGTCTACGTACAATGATGGAGTGGTTTATTTGCAGCAACATTCTTTGCCAATTGTATTGAAGGCCGACGGTTTGGCTGCGGGTAAAGGCGTGGTGATTTGCCAACATCCGGGTGAAGCCATAGCAGAATTTGAGTTGATGATTCAACAGTCGAAGTTTGGTGAGGCCAGTAAGAAAGTAGTTGTTGAGGAGTTTTTGACAGGCATTGAATTGAGCGTATTTATTTTGACAGATGGGAAGGACTACGTGCTTTTACCGGAAGCTAAAGATTACAAGCGCATTGGCGAAGGGGACAAGGGTTTGAACACCGGTGGAATGGGAGCTATCAGCCCGGTGCCATTTGCAGATAAAGACTTCATGAAAAAAATAGAAGACAGGATCATCAAGCCAACGGTGGAAGGAATCAGCAAAGAGAATATCAATTATAAAGGCTTTATTTTTTTCGGTATCATCAAAGTCGAAGATGATCCGATTGTAATTGAATATAATTGCAGGTTGGGAGACCCTGAAACGGAAGTGGTGATTCCGCGATTAAAGACTGACCTTGTTGACCTGCTTATGGCAACAGTAAATGGAAAACTTGGTAACCTTAACGTGGAAACTGATGAAAAAGCTGCCTGCACTATCATGGCTGTGAGTGGAGGATATCCGGGTAATTATGAAAAAGGAAAACCGATCCAGGGGCTTGACATATCGGTAAAAAACAGCATCATCTTTCATTCAGGAACGAAGCAGGAAGACGGACACGTTGTTAGCAATGGCGGCCGCGTTTTTTCTGTTACCTCACTGGCTGAAAATCTTGAGGAGGCAATCAATCAGTCAAAGGATGTAATTGGACATACTGATTTCGAAGGAATGTATTACAGGCATGATATAGGCTTCGAATTTATTCCTCCTCCGAACACAGATCCGGAAAGCCACAGTGCACATTAGTTTAGTGCGCATTAATAAGTATGCATTACAGCGATTATTTGCAAATCGAAAAGATCCTCTCGTCGCAGTTTCCTGAGAGTGATAAGCAGGGAACGCCGGCTCATGATGAAATGTTATTTATCATTATTCATCAAACCTATGAGCTTTGGTTTAAGCAATTGTTGCATGAGACGCGATCCATTGTGGAGATCATGCAGAAGCCGTCGCTTAATGACAATTCACCGGAACTGCAAACCGTGGTGCATCGACTTAGCAGGGTGGTAACAATACTAAGAGTGCTAGTGCACCAGATCGACATTATGGAAACCATGACACCAATGGATTTCCTCGATTTCAGGGATATGCTGCGACCTGCCTCAGGATTTCAAAGCGTTCAATTCAAAGTTTTGGAAGCCACCCTAGGGCTTCAATTCCAACAACGACATGGACAGGAATATTATGTTTCACAATTACGGAGCGAAGAAGTGGAGTCAGTTCGAAAAGGCGAAGCGGCAAATTCTCTCCTGCGACTGGTAAACGACTGGTTGGAGAGAATGCCATTCTTTCAGCAGGAAGAAAACTGGAAAGGATTTGTATTATCGACAGATGCACGAGGAATGCATCCTTTCTGGGCTGAATATCGTGAAAGGTATCGGCAAAGTCTATCCGAAGTTGAATTGTCAAACCTCGATGTATTCGACAAAATATTCATGCAGGAAAATTCTTCTGCTGATCCTGTGATGGAAACAGTTAGTGACGGTCAAAAAATGATTGACGAAAGATCGGTTTCTGCCCCGGCATCCAGGGCTGCGCTCTTTATTATGCTTTATCGCGGCTATCCTATTTTGCAACTCCCATTTCAATTGCTGAATAATCTGCTTGAGATTGATGAACAATTAAGTACCTGGCGATACCGGCACATGAATATGGTGCAACGTATGATTGGCACCCGCATTGGCACTGGCGGAAGTAGTGGCAAGGACTACTTGCGGGCTGCACTGGACAAGCATTATATTTTCCGCGATGTTGCAAAACTCACCAGCTTCCTGATTGAAAGAAGAAAATTGCCGCAATTGAGTGGAACGATGGAGAGGAAATTAGGCTTTGTTCAATAACCAATTTACTATTTCCCTCGATCGCTTATGGAGAGCGCAATTCCCTGGAATATTTCAGCAATTGAAAATAGATTAGCACAAATACTGCAATTGCCGCTGTGAGGCCAAAAGTTGGAGCGGCTCCAAATTTAGTCCACACGAAACCTGCAACGATACTGGCGCACAAAGCACAGACACTCTCAAATGATGTATAAAAGCCGATAGCCGTTGCGGTTTTTGATTCATGAGCCAGGTTGGCGATCCACGCCTTTGCAATGCCTTCCGTTGCTCCGGCATATATACCATAAAGAAAAAATAACGCGTATATCATCCATGTTTCAGACGCAATTGCAAAACCACCATATACAATTGCAAATAAAAGAATGCCGATAGTAAATATTTTGCTGATGCCAAGCTTGTCTGCGAGTATCCCCATCGGAAACGAGCTGGAAGCGTAAACCAGGTTGTAGAATATATACGCGCCGATCACGTGGTTGTCATTGCCCGTAATCTCCTTCGTTCTTAATAACAAGAAGACATCTGAGCTGTTAAAGAGCGCTAAGAGCAACAGGCCGATCACCAGTTTCTTGTATTGTGATGAAGCAATTTTCCAATAATGAAGAAATCCGAAGAAGCTCCTATTAGACTGAATTTGTTGAGGCCGTTTTGTCTCCTTTAAAAAGAAAATAAGGGCTACTGATATCAAACCGGGGATGAATGCGATGAAGAAAACAGTTGCGTATTGATGTGGATAGAAATGAAGCAGGACGAGCGCTACGCATGGACCAAGGCAAGCACCGACGGTGTCCCACGCCCGGTGAAAACTGAACACCCTTGCTTTGGTTTCCCTGCTTGATTCTTGCGAGAGCAGCGCATCCCTGGCAGCCGTTCGGATTCCTTTTCCTAAGCGGTCAAGGGTGCGAGCGAAAAAAATCCAGATTGGCCAAATGAATAAACCCATCATCGGCTTGGACAGCGCGCTAAAAAAATATCCTGTCTTTACAAAAGGAAGGCGAACTCCTTTGTCATCGCTCATCTTGCCAAAGTATCCTTTACTAATACCGGCAGTAAAATTCGCGAGTCCTTCGAGGATGCCGATCCATAAAACTGAAAATCCAATCTGCTGTAAATAGACTGGAATCACGGGGTAAAGCATTTCACTCGCTACGTCCGCAAACAAACTGATAATGGAAAGAATCCAGACTGTTCGGGTGATGAACTTCATGGAAGTAAATGTAATGAATCGAATACCATGAATAAGGAAATCAGCGTTCAAGGGATCGCGAGGTATCATCGGGAAGTGAGGCATTAGAATTCAGGATTCGGAAGCAAGATTTCACAACGACAAATGATTTAAAGTAGCAGGCAAATGATGGTGATGACTGCTTTCTGAATATTTTTCTCTCAGTCATCAACGTCCAATTCTCAATTGTCTAATTCTGTTTCTCTTCACCAATCATTAACAGAATTCACGGCTGTTGAAAAATTAGTGAGGTGCTCGGGGTTTGACTTTGATATTTCCGTTTATTTGCATCAAATTTGCAAGCAATACAAAATCTAATACCGACTCATGGGATTATTCAACTGGTTTACCCAGGATATTGCGATTGACCTTGGAACCGCCAATACCCTCATCATACACAACGACGAAATTGTAGTGAACGAGCCGAGCATTGTAGCTCTTGACCGTAACAATCCAAAAAATGTTATTGCTGTGGGAAAGCGCGCATTGATGATGCACGAGAAAACGCATGAAAGCATTCGCACGGTTCGGCCTTTAAAAGATGGTGTGATAGCCGATTTCAACGCTGCGGAATTGATGATAAGGGAGATGATCAAAATGATCTATCCAAAAAAGCCCTTGTTTCCCCCGAGTTGGCGAATGATGATCTGTATCCCGAGCAGTATTACTGAAGTTGAAAAACGCGCTGTTCGCGATAGTGCTGAACAGGCGGGGGCAAAAGAAGTTTACCTGTTGCACGAGCCGATGGCGGCGGCGCTCGGAATCGGAATAGATGTGGAAGAACCAGTTGGCAACATGATCATTGATATTGGTGGAGGAACTACGGGAATTACGGTCATCGCTCTTGCGGGTATCGTTTGTGATCAAAGTATTAGGATTGCCGGGGATGAATTCACCGCCGACATTATGGAGGCTTTGAGAAGGTATCATAGTTTGCTTATTGGGGAGAGAACGGCCGAACAAATCAAAATCAATATCGGGGCTGCAATGAAGGACCTCGAAACGCCACCGGACGATATACCGGTGAATGGTCGTGACCTTGTGACGGGCATACCAAAGCAGATCATGGTAAGCTACCAGGAAATTGCCGAGGCGTTGGATAAAAGCATTTTCAAGATTGAAGAAGCCATCCTCAAGGCACTGGAAAGTACACCACCTGAATTAGCCGCAGATATTTACAGGCGGGGGCTTTACCTCACAGGCGGCGGCGCCTTATTGAGAGGACTCGACAAACGCCTGAGTCAAAAAATCAAATTACCAGTTCATGTTGCCGATGATCCACTTAAAAGCGTGGTTCGTGGAACAGGGCTTGCATTAAAACATTACGACAGATATCCTTTCGTTATGCGATAAATTGGATAGGCAGAAGGCCCGGTAACAAGACTCAATCAGTCTTCTTACTCACACCTTGAGCCTTGGTTTCTTGAACCTTTTGTTGATGCGTAACATTTTCCTGTTCATAAGGCGGTACCTAAATTTCCTCTTTTTTTTGCTGCTGCAAATTATCGCACTTTCAATGCTGTTCAGGTATAATAAATTTCATGAAGCAGCATTTATGAATGTTGCCAAGGAAGTCACTGGTGGCATTTACGACAAAGTCAGTAATACCGAGTATTATTTTCACCTCAAGCGTACGAATGATTCACTCGTTCAGGAAAACGAAAGACTCAGGAATATGATGGTGACCAACTTCGAAAATCCTGACACCACTTCTTTCATGGCAAAAGATACCGTTCCTTATGATACGCTTGGGCACTATCGAAAGTTCTTATGGAGAGAAGCCAAGGTTTCAAACAATTCAACCAGCACGCAGAATAATTACATCACCATTCATCGCGGCGAAAACCAGGGCGTAAGAAAAGATATGGGAGTTGTGAGTGGAAACGGGGTAGTGGGCGTTGTTGTGAACACAAGTGCAAATTATGCCACTGTAATGAGTTTGCTCCACAGGCAAAACAGGTTGCTGGGCTCATTGAAGAAGACAGGTGAAACAGGAACTGTTCAGTGGACTGGTGACAGTCCATTATTCCTGACCCTGATCAATATTCCAAAAAGCGCCAAAATAGCTCGGGGCGATACCGTGATGACTAGTCAATACGCTACCCGATTTCCGCCCAGCGTTATCGGCACAGTCTATAATATTGTTGAAGACCCAAGTACTAACTTTTATACGCTGACACTTCGGCCCGCAACAAATTTCTTCAGCCTTAATCATGTTTATGTAGTGGAAAACCTGCAGGCCGAGGAACAGAAAAAACTGGAAGAAGCAACTAAGAAAAAGTTCAATGAGTAGTTTCGTTAAAAATATTATTCGCTTCGTTTTCTTTATCCTGTTGCAGGCATTGTTACTGCAACGGATTCCTTTTTTACACAAATCAATCACCCCTTACCTCTATTACTTATTTATCCTTTGGCTTCCCTTCAGTTTATCCCGCGGATGGCTCACTTTTAGTGGATTCATCTTCGGCCTCACGCTTGATTATTTTCTTAACACACCTGGGCTCCATGCCGCCGCGTGCACCCTGATTGCATATATAAGGCCGTTTCTCGTGAACGTACTTATTCCGCAGGAAGGATCTGAGCAGAGCTACGCCTCGCCTTCGGTACGCAGCATGGGATGGGCGCCTTACTTTACGCTCGTGCTTATACTCACGCTACTTCATCATAGCTATCTAGTATTTCTTGAATGGCTGCAAATCGGGTCTTTCTGGTATTTTATTAGCAAAGTATTGGCTTCAACCGGGGTCAGCATGTTGCTAGTCTTACTCACAGAAATGTTATTCGTAAGGAAAGAAAGGTTTAGGACCAATAAGGTCTAATTTATACGATTGAAGAAATATCATTCTCCATAATCAATTTCAAACGGAAGAGCAGCTCTTAATCGAAATTTATAAATTTCTTTTACCTGCACTAATCCTTTATCGATGTTCGTTTAGGATATTTGTACGCAATTCTGATCCTGTAATTATCAGGATCCTGCGTCTTACCTCTAGTCTGAATATGCCGGTTTTCAATCAAAGCAGAAGCACTATTATTAGGCTGATTTTTATCGGGCTATTCTTTATTATTATTCTACAGTTATTCAACCTGCAGGTTATCTCCAGTAAGTATAGTGAGTTGGCGAGGGAAAATGCCTTGTTCCCTAAACGTGTGTATCCAACGAGGGGAATAATTTATGATCGGAAGAGTCGCGCAATCCTGGACAATACCATCATGTACGATCTGATGGTGATTCCAGCAGAAGTGAAGAACATGGATACGCTGGAATTCTGCCAGCTTTTGGAAATGGATACTGCCGAGTTCAAAGCAAGAATTGTGTCTGCCATCATCAAGAATACCAGGGTGCGGCCCTCCATATTTGAGGACTTGCTTGCCCCTGCGATGCATTCAAGGCTGGAGGAAAATCTGTGGAAATATAAGGGATTCTATTTGCAAGACAGGCCGGTGCGCACCTATCCATTCAATGCGGCGGCACATATTATGGGATATATCGGAGAGGTTGATTCGGCCATCTTAAAAAGGTCAGGGTACTTTTATCAATTGGGGGATTATGTTGGAAGAAGCGGGTTGGAACAAGCATATGAACCGATCCTCATGGGGCAAAGAGGAATCCAGTATTGGATCAAAGACAATAAGAACCGCCTCGTGAGCAGGTATGAGAATGGGAAATTTGATACGCCGGCAATTGCCGGTAGAAACCTACGCACGTTTGTTGATATCGAAGTGCAACAATTGGCTGAAAAACTTTTAAGCAGTAAGATAGGGGCGATTGTAGCCATTCAACCAAAGACAGGCGGCATCATTGCAATGGCCTCCAGCCCAGATTATAATCCGAACGATTTGACAGGTCCAGATAAACAAAAGAATTATGCGGGCCTGGTACTTGACGTATCGCGTCCTTTGTTTAACCGCGCTATTAAAGGACAGTATCCCGTAGGCTCAACATACAAGCCACTTGGCGCATTGATTGCGCTTGATGAAGGCATCATTAATGAACGAAGCGGATACGATTGTCATGGCGTTTATCTTGGTTGCGCAAGACCGGTAAAATGTACCGAAAACTGGGCGGGTCATGCCGCTAATCTCAGGCTCGCGATTGCGCATTCCTGCAACTCTTTTTTTAGTAACACATTCCGGTTGACTGTTGATAATCCCGCTTTTCATAGTGCGCGTAAAGGGCTCACCAAATGGAAGGAATATGCGAATGCTTTTGGACTCGGCCATAGAACAGGCATTGATCTGCCAAGCGAAGACGGCGGAAATATTCCGGATACCACCCAATATGATAAAGAATATCGCGGTTCGTGGAATTCGTGCACAATGGTAACGCTTGGCATCGGACAGGATAAGATGACAGTCACACCGCTGCAAATTGCAAACAGTATTTGTATTGTGGCGAACAAAGGCTATTTCTATACGCCGCATTTCGTGGAGAAGGTGGACGGCGAAACAACACGGGACAGTCTTCTCGATAAGTTCCGGCAAAAACATGAAGTGCTGACACACATTTCAGATGAAACATATGAAACCGTTATCAGCGGAATGCAGGATGTGGTGGATCAGGGAACAGCCATGATTGCAAAAATTCCTGGTATCAATATCTGCGCGAAAACGGGAACAGCAGAAAATAAAACTGTAATTGACAGGAGAGTCATTCAGTTAAAGGACCACTCACTTTTTGTTTGTTTCGCCCCAAGAGAAAATCCACAGATAGCAGTTGCTGTCATAGTTGAAAATGCCGGCTTCGGCGCTACCTGGGCGGCACCAATGGGTTCATTAATTGTAGAGAAATATTTAAACGATACATTAAGGACAGAACGGCTCGCGGAAGTTGACCGAATTGCCACGGCTAACTTAATGCCCGACTTTTTGGGCAGACTTCAGTTTATTGCCGATTCAAGCAGGGCAGAAGAATGGTTGAGGATTTCACACGACAGTTCGCGCATCAGGAAGTTTTTGAATAAGCAATACCGGCCATATGTTCCGCCTCCAACCCGGAAGAAAAAAACACCAGCGCAACCAGACAAAAAAGATTTCCCTTTAGGAGCAATTCTTCCCGACAGAAAAAATCTTGTAAAACGAAATATCGGCTGATCAAACAGTGAATACAAAAAGTGCAACCATATCAAAGGGAATCGACTGGAGCCTGGTGTGCATTTACATCATACTTTGCCTCATTGGGATCATGAGCATATTTGCTGCAACCTTCCAGGAGAAAGAAGGATTCAGCACGTTTCAGACCGCAATGCAAGGATTTATTTCACTCAAGACAGATTATAGCAGGCAGGCCCTGTATTTTATCATCGCTTCATTTCTGGGTGTCTTTATCCTATTAACGGACAGTAAATTCTTCACGGCAACAGCCAACCTTTGGTATTTGTTTGGGATACTATTGCTATTGCTTGTTTTTCCTTTACATACGAGGGTTAAGGGCACCGAATCAATTATCAAGTTTGGCAGCTTCAATTTGCAACCGGCAGAACTATGTAAGGTGTTTGTTTGTCTTGCGCTAGCCAAGTATCTGTCGAGAGTAGAGACCGAATTCGCTAAGCCGCGATCGCAGTTCATTGCTTCGGCCATTGTGGTGATACCTGCATTTATTACAATTCTTCAAAGTGAAACGGGATTGGCATTGGTTTACTTTTCATTTTTCATCGTTATGTTCCGGGAAGGGTTACCACCCTTTTATCTTATCCTCGGATTTTTATTTGGTGCGCTCGTAGTGGCGACGTTGTTAATTGAAAAAAATTCACTGGCTCTTATTCTTACGGGCATGGCGGTTCTTGCGGTTTATTTCCTGAGACGGCAAATAAGAAGAAGGCGCAGCGTTTTTTTCCTGGTGCTCTTTTTATGGGCAGGATGTGTGACCGTTCAGCGGTTTGTTGTCCCATTCATATTCGAGCATGTACTTAAACCCTACCAGGTGCAGCGGATTTATGCTACCGTAGGTAAAGATTTTCCGCTCGATCCAACTAAAACTTCAGACGAGGACCTGCGCGAGATGGAAAAGAAAAAGCAGGCAAGTGTATACAACGTGAAGCAAAGCAAAATTGCGATTGGTAGTGGCGGCTTTTTTGGCAAGGGTTTATTGAAGGGGACCCAGACGCGTTACGATTTCGTGCCTGAGCAACGAACCGATTTCATTTTTTGTACCATCGGCGAAGGCTTTGGATTTTTTGGAAGTATGATCTTCCTAAGCATTTACCTGTTATTATTATTGCGCATTGTAACTATCGCTGAACGCCAGAGATCGGTATTCAGTCGGGCTTATAGCTACGGCGTAGCGTCCGTCATGTTTTTTCACATCATCATCAATGTGTGCATGACTATTGGACTTGCACCGGTTATTGGTATTCCCCTTCCATTTGTGAGTTATGGCGGAACTTCCTTGATCACTTTTAGCGTACTTCTTTTTATTTTAATTCGCATCGATGCAGCCCGGCAAATGGTCCTTCGATGATTTGGAATTTCGTAATTGCCTGCCCGGACCATGCGGTTGAACGTAAGAAATTCCGAAATTGAAGACCTATAATTTGTCAATTTCCGAATTTCCCAATTTCAAAATGAAAGTAATTCCCCTATCGGAAGGATCATTCACAATTGACAAGACCAAATTATTTGTTCCCTTCGATG
>Ga0136846_1216795_pt1 | contig 11991 bp, 13 predicted proteins | sample HopSoiMetagenom2_FD_96841 | JGI IMG/M metagenome (GOLD analysis project Ga0136846, IMG submission 96841) | Grasslands soil microbial communities from Hopland, California, USA - 2 Assembly 2016 (version 4) | ecosystem: Environmental > Terrestrial > Soil > Grasslands | place: USA: Hopland... | reverse complement strand
GAAGCGAGCGGCTTATTCGCGTGACCGTCGCACGGCGCTTATGCCCGACGTCGCGCTCGCTTTGCCGACCTCCGCGTGCTCAGCATCGGACATTGCAAGCCAGCGTGCCTCGCGGGAATAAGCTTTCCACGCTGGCACGATGCGCTCTTTCTGCAGCTTTTCTTCGTCGGTCACACGATTCCCCTGTACTTGCCGCGATTGAAGAACCGGATTCCTACCAGAGTGTTACCTGCAACGCCGTGCCCCAGCGCCGCCTAAGCGATCGCGCGCAGAGGGGAAGCAATTATTTATCCTTTTAGGAGCGATTTGTCGCGTTTAGCTCAATGCGGGTGTATGACAATGGAATCGATGCGCATCGCAAGGGGCTGGCGAATGAGTGCGGCATTGTCAGAGTTGCGTCGCGTCTTCGAAGCGGCGACCGCGAATGTCGACAAGGCTTCATTTCCGCCGTGCCGCTCGCGGCCGAAGATATTCTCGCCATGCTGGCCGTCGCGCGTGCTTCGGGCCATCGCTCGGGCGCGGCGCTTCGGCGCGTCGAACTGCCAACGAGAATGGCGCATTCCTTCGGCAAGAATTTTCACTCACGTCGCGGTGAGCGGCGCAGAAGGAACCGACGAATTGAGGCTTTTCTTCGCGCGCGAAAACGCAGAACTCCACGCGGCGGCCTGAAAGCGCGCCAGATTCAATAGTCGACGCGCACCAAAAACAATCCACCGCCAGGCGCGACCGGCCCGCAGCGCGCGCGGTCGCACGCATGAAGCGCCGCGTTGAGCTCTGTGTCGCTCCACTTCCCGGAGCCCACATGTTCAAGCGAGCCGACTATCGAACGGACCTGGTGGTGCAGAAACGATCGGGCGGAGGCATGCACCTCGACAAGATCGCCCGTACGCACGACCTCGAGCTTGTCGAGCGTGCGCACAGGGCTGTTCGCCTGGCATTCCGCCGCGCGGAAGGTCGAAAAATCGTGCTTTCCGACGAGACACTGCGCCGCGGCATGCATGTCCCGCGCGTCAAGCCGACGAGCAACATGCCAGACGTGATCGCGCTCGAGAGTCGGCGGGGCGCGACGGTTGAGGATGCGGTAAACATAATGGCGGGCAATCGCCGAGAACCGCGCCTCGAAAGCCGCGCCAATCTTCTCTGCCGAAAGAATCGCCACAGGCGCGGGCTTGAGATGCGCGTTCAAGGCGTCGCGCAGCCGGTCACCCCGCCACTCGCGCATAAGATCGAGATGGGCGACCTGGCCGCGCGCATGCACGCCGGCATCGGTGCGTCCCGCGCCATACACTACGCGCCGCTCACCGGTGATGCGCTCGACTGCGGCTTCGATCGCCTCCTGTACGGATAACCCGTTCGCCTGGCGTTGCCAGCCAACGAAGGGGCTGCCGTCATACTCGATCGTCAGCTTATAGCGCTGCATCAGCTGCGAAGAGCGCGAGCTGGGAGGCGCGCGCCGCGCACAAAACTCGCCGCATCCACCGGCGCCTTGCCGGCGCGCTGCACATTGAGAAGCCGTACGGCACCGCTCCCGCACGCGAAGGTGAGATGGTCATCGAGGAGCGTTCCCGGCGATCCGCTACCCTCGACGGGTGATGAACGCAGCACTTTTATTCGTTCCATTCCGCGTCCGAAATCCGCATCAAAGAAGGCACCCGGAGAAGGTGAGAGACCGCGAATGTGATTGTGCACCTCGTGCGCCGGCGGTGACCAGTCGATGCGGCATTCCTCTTTCGAAATCTTGTGTGCGTATGTCACGCCGGCTTCGGACTGCGGGTGAAACACGAGAGAGTCGCGCGCAAGATCCGCGAGGGCGCGCGCGATTAGATCGGAACCAAGCTGCGAGAGCCGGTCTTGCACGTCACCCGCGGTCGCCTCAGGGGTAATCGCGAGGCGCTCCGCGAGCGCAACAGGCCCGGTGTCGAGCCCCTCGTCCATGTGCATCATCATAATTCCGGTTTCTTCGTCGCCGGCCATGATCGCCCGCTGAATAGGCGCGGCGCCGCGCCAACGCGGCAACAGCGATGCGTGCAGATTGAGGCAGCCATGGACGGGCGCTGCAAGGATCGGCGGCGGAAGGAGGAGTCCATAGGCGATGACGACGGCAACATCTCCCTTGTGCGCGCGGAAAATCTCCTGCTGTCCGACGTCGCGCAAAGTTTTCGGCGTGAAAACCGGTATTGCAAGCCGTTCTGCCGTCGCTTGCACTGCTGAAGGCGTCAGCGCGAGACCACGACGCCCGGCGGGTTGCGGCGGTCGCGCATACACCGCGAGAACCTCGTGCCCATGCGCGATAATCGCATTCAAGGCGGGGACCGCGAATTGCGGTGTCCCCATGAAGATGACGCGCATCAGCTTCCGGTTTGACGCGGGCGCGTCTCGTTCTCATCGCTGTCGCGCTTCGCCTGCTTGACGAACTTCTTAATAATTCGCTCGCGCTTCAACCGCGACAGATAGTCGATGAAGAGCACACCATTTAAATGATCGATCTCGTGCTGGAGGGCGGTTGCAAGAAGACCGTCCGCTTCGATTTCTTGTGCCTCGCCCTTGCGGTCAAGAAACCGCGCGCGGACCCGCTCCGGCCGCTCGACATCGTCCGTGAAATCGGGAATGGACAAACAGCCTTCCTGATAGACCCGCTTCTCCTCGGACGACCACACGATCTCCGGGTTTGCCAAAAAGAGCGGATGCTTTTCCTCGCCGTCTTTCGCCGTGTCTATCACGACGACGCGCTTCGGCACGCCGACCTGGATAGAGGCCAACCCGATACCAGGCGCGTCGTACATCGTCTCCAGCATGTCATCCATGAGCTGGCGCACGCTATCATCGACGCGCGTCACCGGCTCGGATTTTTGCCGAAGCCGCGGGTCGGGAAGGCTGATGATTGGGCGAATCGTCATGCGCTGCAGCGGTGGGAACCGCCCCTGAAATAAGCATCGGACGCGAAACGGTCAATTTCCCGCGAGTCGCGCGCGAGTGTTGACGCGGGCGGGGGGCGGCTAGCATCGCCGCAACGAATTTCGGGAGGATTTCCATGCGCCCACCGCGCTGGCGACGCTCGTCGCTTCAGTGGCTCTGAGCTGGGTCGGTCTCAGCCGCGGACGAGCCGCGCTTCGAGGCTGACGCCGCCTGGCCGAAGGCGCTGCCCAACAACTGGATCATGGGGCAGGCAGCGGGCGTGGCCGTTGACGCTGACGACCACATCTGGGTCATCCAGCGGCCGAAGACGCTGACGGCGGATGAAAAAGCCGCGACGCTCAACCCGCCGACCAGCAAGTGCTGCGCGCCGACGCCGCCGGTGCTCGAATTTGCCCAGGACGGCACGTTGTTGCATTCATGGGGCGGGCCGGGCCAGGGATACGATTGGGCAGAACGAGCATGGCCATCCATATCGATCCGAAAGGCTTCGTATGGATCGCTGCCAATGGCGAGCAGGATGGGCAGATCCTGAAGTTCACGAAAGATGGCAAATTCGTCCTGCAGATCGGGCATCCCGGGCCGCAGACCAACTCAACCGATACATCGCGGCTCGTCCGGCCTGCCAACGCGATGGTCGACGAAGCGGCGCACGAAATCTATGTCGCCGATGGTTATTTCAATCATCGCGTCATCGTCTTCGATTCGGAGACCGGCGCGTTCAAGCGCATGGGGGGCGCGTACGGCAAGCCGCCGACCGACAACCAGATGGCCGCCTACGATCCGTCAGCGGCGCCGTCGCCGCAATTCGGCAATCCGGTTCACTGCGTGAAGCTCGCGCGCGACGGGCTCGTCTATGTCTGCGATCGCGTCAACGACCGCATCCAGGTGTTCCGTAAAAACAGCGCTTTCGCGAAGGAATTCGTCGTCGAAAAGAACACACGCGCCAACGGCTCGGTTTGGGACCTGGAGCTTTTCCCCGACGAGAAGGAAACCTGGCTCGTCAATGCGGACGGCGCCAACAACGAAGTGCGCACGCTCAATCGCGACACCGGCGAAATCGTCGGTGCTTTCGGCCGCAACGGCCGCAATACCGGCGAATTCCACTGGGTGCACAATCTCGCGGTTGACTCGCCCGGCAACATTTTCACGACTGAGGTCGATACCGGAAAACGTGCGCAAAAGTTCCTGCTGCGCGGCGACATGGTGCTGCGGAAGCGGACGGCGACGCAGTAAGTCAGCCCGGTCCCTCGTCGAGCCGCGCAAGGTCGAACATTTCGACATCCTGCAGAAGCTCGATGAAGGCGGTTGCGCCGTAATCGGCGGCGGCTTCGCCCTTCTCTGCCGTCGCCGCCACGGCATTGCCCGCGGCTCCTGACGACGAAAGGTCCTGCGCCATCCAGCCGAAGCCGGTGGGACGCGCCGTGCGCAGCCAGGCGAAATCGCGCTCGAAATCGAGGCTTGCCGGGACAAAATTCTCCGCTTCACCCATGCGCACGAGATCGGGGCGGAAGGCGAGCATTAGCGATGTCTCGATCTCCCCGCCGTGAATGCCGTGGGCGAGTTCCTGCGCCGAAAACAGCCCGTCGGGATAGCCGAAGCGCGACCATGACGCCATCACAGCAAGCATGTTCAGGCGCACGCGCAGATCGAGCGCGAGGCGATCGATGAGCGCTGAATTGCCGCCGTGGGAATTGAGGAGCACGATTTTGCGGCAGCCGGTACGCGCGACGCCGTCAGCGAGCGCGGCCCATGCGGCGACCGCGGCTTGATCGCTGAGAGACAGGGTCCCCGCGAAGGCGGAATGTTCCTGCGAGGTGCCGATCGCCTGCACCGGCAAAAACAGCACCGGCAGATCGGCGGGGAGGCGCTGCAGCGCCCGCGCGAGGTACCCATCCATGATGAACATGTCTGTGCCGAGCGGCAGATGCGGTCCGTGCTGCTCGATCGCGGCGAAGGGCGCGACCGCGATGACGCGCGCCATGTCGGTGGCGCGGATGTCGGGCCCCGTCAGTTCGCTCCAATGGCGGCTTGCCAGCATTGGCGAAGCCTAGGCGGGGCTTTCCAGACCGGCAAGGTCGAGCCGGCTTGTGTGGACGGTCGCGCGCCGCATAGAAGGGCGGCCATGAAATATCCACGCTCGCTCCTCGTCGCACTTCTCTGGGTTTGCGCCGCATCGCCGGCACGCGCGCTCGATCGCGTGAGCTTCGCCACCAACTGGCGTGCCGAGGCCGAACATGGCGGCTTTTACCAGGCGCTCGTCGATGGCACGTATGAGCGCTACGGGCTCGAGGTCAAGATCATCCAGGGCGGACCGCAGGCCAATAATCAGCTTTTGCTCGCGGCGGGTCGCGTCGATTTTTATCTTGGCACCAACATGATCCAGGCCCTGCATGCGATCGAGCAGGGAATCCCGACACTGGTTGTGGCGAGTCTTTTCCAAAAGGACCCCGTCATCTTGATGTCGCATCCCGCGGTGGGTTTGGACCGGTTCGAGGATTTGCCGAAGGCGACAGCTTTCATCGGCAAGGACAATCTCGTCTCGGTTTACCAATGGCTGAAGAACGCGTATGGCTTTCGCGAAGAGAAGGTGAAGCCATACAATTTCAATCCGGCGCCGTTCATCGCGGATAAAAACTCGATTCAGCAAGGTTACGTCACCTCGGAGCCCTACGAAGTCGAGCGGCAAGGCGGCTTCAAGCCCAACGTTTTCCTGCTCGCGGATTATGGCTACGATAGCTATTCGACCACGATCGAGACGCGCGCCGATCTCGTCGCGCAAAAGCCTGACTTGGTACAGCGCTTTGTCGATGCCTCGATCATCGGCTGGTACAATTATCTCTATGCCGACAGTGCCAAGGCGAATGCCCGGATCAAGCAGGACAATCCGGAGATGAGCGACGGCCAGCTCGCTTTCTCCTCCGCCAAGCTGAAGGAATATGGCATCGTCAATTCCGGCGATTCGCGTAGGCTCGGCATCGGCGCTATGACAGACGAGCGAATGCGGAGTTTTTTCGACAAGATGGTCGCGGCGAAAGTCGTCGCGCCGAATACCGATTACAAGAGGGCCTATTCCCTCGCTTTCGTAAACAAGAAGGTTGGCTTGACGATCGGGGCCGCTGCAGCGCCTGCGCCGCTGTCCAATCGTTGATCCATTCGTGTTGCGGCGATCAGATGAAAGCCTTTTGCGGCTCAGCCGAATCGCCAAGACTTTTCCGGGCGGAGTAGAGGCCCTCGCCGGCGTCGATCTTGAAGTCCGCCGCGGTGAGTTTCTGACGCTGCTGGGGCCGTCCGGTTGCGGCAAGTCGACAATCCTGCGCCTCATTGCCGGCCTAGCCCCGGCTAGCGAGGGCGAGATCATCTGGAGCGATGGCGCGCGGCCGCAAATCGGCTTCGTGTTCCAGGACCCAACGCTCATGCCATGGGCGAACGTGTTCTCGAATGTTTACCTTCCTTTGCGTCTCGCCGGACTTACGCGCGCCAACGCGGCGCCCCGCGTCATAGCCATGCTGTCGCGTGTCGGGCTTGGCGGATTCGAAAAAGCCTATGCGCGCGAGCTTTCCGGCGGCATGCGCATGCGCGCCTCGCTGGCGCGTGCGCTTGTCGCCGATGCGCCATTACTCTTGCTCGACGAGCCGTTCGCGGCACTCGATGAGATCACGCGTTTTGCGCTCAACGACGACCTACTCGCCCTCCAGCGCGAGCTCAAGACCACGATCGTCTTTGTCACCCACTCGGTTTTCGAAAGCGTATATCTCTCAGAGCGCATTGCGATCATGTCGCCTCGGCCGGGACGCATTGTCGATGAGATCGCAATCCATTCGCCCGATCCGCGCGGCGAGGCATTTCGCGTAAGCGCGTCCTTTGCGGATCAGGCGGGGCAAGTCTCGGCGGCGCTGCGCAATGCGATGGCGGTGAGTAGCGCGCCATGACCTCAGAGCCATCCGGATTTTATCCTCGCCTGTGGCTTTTCGACCTGCTGCTGCCCGCATGCGTCTTCCTCGCGACCCTCCTTCTCTGGGAAGCGATCGTGCGAGCTTTCGCGATCCCGCCTTATGTTCTGCCGGCGCCCAGCCTGATCGCCTCCACGCTCGTTAACGATTGGCCGCTGCTCTTCGCCTCGCTGCTCGTCACGTTGCGCATCACCTTCGAGGCGCTGGCGCTCGCCGTGATCGGCGGGCTCGGCCTCGCCATCCTCCTTGCCCAATCGAAGCCGATCGAGCGCGCCCTCCTGCCCTTCGCCATCATCCTGCAGGTGACGCCGATCATTGCGATCGCGCCGCTGCTTCTCGTCTATCTAGAGTCATCGACGGCGGTGCTCGTCTGCGCTTTCCTGGTCGCTTTCTTCCCGATTCTCTCCAACACGGCGCTCGGCCTTGCGTCGACCGACCACAATCTCGTCGATCTCTTCGATCTCTACCGCGCCTCGCGCTGGCGGCGGCTCGCCCTCTTACGCTTGCCGTCGGCGCTGCCGTATTTCCTCCGCGGGTTGCGCATCGGCGGCGGCCTGGCGCTGATTGGCGCGATCGTCGCGGAGCTTGCGGCCGGCGCGGCCGGCCAGGGCACCGGACTTGCCTTCCGCATCACGGAGGCCGGTTACCGCCTGAACATCCCGCGCATGTTTGCGGCGCTAGCGCTGATCTCCTTCACCGGCGTGCTGATCTATGGCGCCCTTGCGCTGATTTCGCGCGTTGCGCTGCGGCGTTGGCATGATAGTGCCCGCGCGCGGCAGATGTGAGGGAAATGGCCAAGGCAAGCCGAAAGCGCACCGAAGGAGACGACGCCCCCGAGTCAAATAAAATCGAGCTCGTCACGTCGATGGACGCGACGAGCGCCGAGGAATTGCGCGCCCGATCGATCGCGATTGGCCTCATGTTCGCCGCGCTCTTCTGTTTTGCTTGCCTCGACACAAGCGGCAAATGGATGAGCCGGCACATCCCGATTTGGGAGGTGGTGTGGGCGCGCTATATGGGCGCGACTCTGTTTGTGTTGATCTTCGTCAACCCCGCCACCACGCCGCGCATGCTGTCGACATCGCGGCCTGGCCTGCAGCTCATCCGCGCACTGCTCCTCTTCGGCGCGACCGTTCTCAATTTTTTCGCCTTGCGTTGGCTGCAGCTCGCGCAGACCGTCTCGATCTCATTTGCCGGGCCATTGCTCATCGCACTCTTTGCCGGACCCATTCTCGGCGAATGGGTCGGACCACGGCGGCTCGCCGCGATCCTGGTCGGTTTTCTCGGGGTGATCGTGGTGACGCGTCCGAGTCTCTCCGGCGTTCATCCGGCCATGCTGCTCAGTTTCGGGGCGACTGCCTGCAATTGCTTCTATAGCATTCTCACGCGAGTCCTCGCGGCGACGGATTCCTCGCGCACCACGACGTTCTTTTCGGCTCTCTCGGGAGCAGTCATTCTGACCCCGGCATTGCCGTTCTTCTGGGTGACGCCCCCGGACTGGCGCGTCTGGCTGTTCCTCGTGCTCATCGGCGCCTTCGGCGCGCTCGGCCATTGGTTCCTCATCCTCGCGCATCACCGCGCACCGGCGGCGCTGCTCGCGCCGTTTGCTTATACGCAGATCGTTTGGATGATCGTGTTCGGTTACATCGTGTTCGGTGATTTGCCCGATGTGTGGACGCTGACAGGTGCTGGAATTGTCATCGCGTCCGGCCTCTATCTGCTCTACAGGTCGCGCGTGGTGAAGCAGGCGAAGAAGGCCGCTTAAAGCTTCACCCCCTCGGCATAAGACCTGTTCCAGGTCGGGCTGATCAAAATCTCATTCAAGCACACATGCGCTGGCATGCGCGCTACGAACAGAATGGTTTCGCCGAGATCGTCGGCCTGCAGCATTCGCGCTTTGTCGGCATCGGACACCGGCACCGGCCGCTTTTCGAGAATGGGTGTTGCGACCTCGCCCGGACAGATGCAGCAGGAGCGGATGCCGTTCACGCATTCCTCCTGGTTCAAGCTTTCGCTCAATGCAACGAGCCCATGTTTTGATGCCGAATAAGCCGGACCCGTCAGCGGTGAGACGTAAACGCCGGCCCAGGACGAGATCTGGATGATTAAGCCGCGTTTCTGTTCGCGCATCATCGGCAGCACGGCCGCGGTCGCGTAGAACGGGCCTGAGAGATTTGCATCCACGACGGTGTCGAACGCGGACGCGTCGACGTCGGCCCATTTCCGATTGCGCACATTGATGCCGGCGCTGTTCACAAGAATGTCGCAGCGCCCACACTCATCTGCGATGCGTTTGGCGACGGCCTCGACTTCCTCGCGTTTGCCCATGTCGGCCGGGGCGACGATCGCTTCGCCGCCTTTGTCGCGGATCATTTTCGCAGTGTCTTCGAGCGGCTCGCGGCGGCGTCCGGTCAGCACCATTTTCGCGCCTTCGGCGGCCAGCCGCACCGCGCCGGCCTGACCGATGCCGGTGCCGCCTCCCGTTACCCAGGCAACTTCGCCTTTGATCGAACGCTGCATGCAATCCCTCGCTTCAGTTTGCCGGCTCGAGCCGGAATGTATCGCCGTCGCGCACGATATAGCCAGCGCCCTGCCCGGTGAAATGGCCGCCGATGACGAGCGTGCGCGTGCCTGCAAGCCGCTCGCACATTTTGCGCCGCATTTCTGTCGATTGCCGCTGATCCAAATCGATGGGCGTTGCCCATTCGAGATGCGCGATTTGGCAGGGATGATGAAAGACGTCGCCGAGCAGGATCGCCGATTGGCCGCCGCTGTCGATGGCGATGCTCATATGCGCGGGACTGTGCCCGGCCGTGGGAATGAAGCGAATTTCATCGCTGAATCGGTGGTCGCTCGCGACGAGATCGACGCAGCCCGCATCGAAGATGGGCTTGATCGAATCCGCATAATGCGGCGCGACGTCGGGCTCGTCCCGGTGCGCGTGCCAGTGCTCGTATTCCTTGCCGCTCCAGATGTAGCGCGCATTCGGGAATGTCGGCACCCAGCGCCCGTCGACAAGACGCGTGTTCCAACCGATATGATCGACGTGCAGATGCGTGCAGATGACGGCGTCGATCGCATCGGGTGCGAAGCCGTGCGACGCGAGGTCCTCAAGGAACGGCGTTTGCAGATTGTTCCAGCGCGGCACGCCGCGTCCCTGCTTGTCGTTGCCGAGACCGGTGTCGACGATAATGCGCTGCGTCGGCGTTTTCACCAGAAAGGATTGCACCGCCATTTTGAGCCGGCCGTCGGGGTCGGCAAAATGCGGTTGCAGCCAGCCGATTTTCAGAACCTCCTCGCGCATTGCCTGCGGCAGGATGAATCGCGTGCCGCCGGCGATCTCGAGTTCGATGACGGGCGTGATTTCGATTGCGCCGATCTTCCACACGGGTGCTCATCTCCGCAATTCGATCGGCTCAATAGCGTGTTTTCGCGTCCTTCGGAATTTTCCGGCTGACGAACGGCGAGCCCGCTTCGATGAAGCGCCAGGGCAGATCGACGGCGCGTGTGATACCGATGCGCAATCCGGGAGCGATGTCCACCGGCGCCCCGCGCGGCTCGAGCGCAAACGGCGGCTCGTCGAGCGCGCGCCCATCGTGCTCACGCGTGATCGCAAGCGCCTGACACAGCCGCCCGGGACCCGCGCAAAGCAGGCGCACGTCTTCTAGTCCGCGGCGCTTGCGCATCACATCGATGCCGCGCCTCGGCTCGATCGCGCGGATCAGAACCGCGCTGCCGATCGTTTTGCCGCAAACGAAATTCAAGCACCAATGAATGCCGTAGGAGCGATAGACATAAGCCCGCCCGGGAGGGCCGAACATGGAGGCGTTACGCTCGGTGGGCCCACCGAAACTATGCGAGGCGGGCTCGGAGGGATCATAGGCCTCGGTTTCGACGATGCGTCCGCCGACCCCATCGACAAACAAGCTGACACCGATCAGATCGCGTGCGACATCGAGCGAGCTTCGCCGGAAAAAATCGGGCTCGAGCGCGGACTTACGTACCGGCGCTCGCCTGCGCAGCGCTCGTTTCGCAGGATCAGCGACGGGCAGTGACGGTGTGGCCGAGGTGACGTGGCCGGTGCGGCGGCAGCGGAAGATCGGCGAAAACAGCCGCGGCGTCTTCCCCGTCCTCTTCTGCTATGGCGGATGGGTTGGCCGTTGCGACACACTGATCCGTCGACACAGACGGCGAGGCGCCGAACATCATCGCAAAGAGGCTCGGCTGCGGCGCCGGCGCTTGGGAGGCGGGAGGCTCAGGCCTGACCGGTGACGAGTCCGCGGTTCGCAACTTCGAGAGCATGCGGCCCTTTTTCGCGGAGGCATAGTAGCCGCTGGCATAGAGCCGCACCGCGCGATTCTCGTCGCCGCCCGCGATCATGTAGGCATTGGCAAGGTAGGGGACCGCGTAGGTCAGGTTGACTTCAGGATCGAGCAGGCCGGCCGGCTTGCCCCTGTAGCCCATGCTCTTGGCGGTCGGGTAGGTGATCTGCATCAGCCCCCAGTAGCGGCGGTGCATGGCTTTCGCGTTGTAGCCGCTCTCGCGCACGATCACCCGGTGGACCAGCTTTTCGGGAATGCCATGCGCCCGGGCGTATTCGGCGACGATCTCCTCGTAATTGCGGTTGGCGGGCGGATCCGCGGCCAAGGCGCCGGCCGTCCAGGCGCATGAGAGAGCGGCGGCGCAAACCAGGCGAACGAGCATCCGGACTTCCCTTTCCTGGCTTAGCTGTTTCGCGGCCGTTTGCGGCCTGAAAGAGGCGCCGGAGGAGGTCGCTTGGGCGGCCGGGCGAAAGCCGGGGGGTGTTGCCTGGAAGCCGCACCGCGAGGCCGACGGTCGCCGCGATCTCGTATCGACAGCATCGGCCGCCGGGTCTACGGAATCCGCAACGAGCTCGGAGGACAGCAATGCGCGAGGCCTATCTCTGCGAGGGAGCACGCACCCCGGTCGGCCGCTACGGCGGCTCGCTTTCCGCGGTGCGGCCAGACGACCTCCTCGCCCATGCGATGAAGGCGGCGCTCGCCAAGGCGCCCGGGTTGCCGCCGGAGAAAATCGACGAGATCTATGCTGGCTGCGCCAACCAGGCGGGCGAGGACAATCGCAATGTCGCTCGCATGGCGCTCTT
>Ga0136846_1235261_pt1 | contig 11993 bp, 13 predicted proteins | sample HopSoiMetagenom2_FD_96841 | JGI IMG/M metagenome (GOLD analysis project Ga0136846, IMG submission 96841) | Grasslands soil microbial communities from Hopland, California, USA - 2 Assembly 2016 (version 4) | ecosystem: Environmental > Terrestrial > Soil > Grasslands | place: USA: Hopland... | reverse complement strand
GTCCCGCTCGGCCTGGTAGCCGGCCTGGAGGATCTCGCTGTCCCGGGTGGCCTCCGACATCCGCGCCGCGGCCTTCTGCTCGGCCTCCGTGGCGAGACGGTTCGCCTCCGCCTGGGCGATCCGCGCGTCCCGCTGGACGGCGGCGGCGTGCGGCATGGCGAGGTTCTTGATGTACCCGGTCGGGTCCTCGATCTCGTGGATCTGGAGGGAGTCGACGATCAGGCCGAGCTTCTCCATCTCCGTGCCGCACGCGGCCCGGGTCTGCCCGGTGAGCTTCTCGCGGTCGCGGATCATCTCCTCGACGGTCAACCCGCCGACGATGGACCGCAGATGACCGGCGAACACGTTGTGCACGCGCTCCGCCATCATCTTCTGCTGGTCGAGGAAACGGCGGCCCGCGTTGGCGATCGACACGAAGTCGTCGCCCACCTTGAAGATGACGACGCCCCGCACCTTGAGCGGAATGCCCTGGGTGGTCACGCAGTCCACGTGCAGCTCGGTCTCGTTCAGGTCGAGCGAGATCTTCCGCACCGCCTGCACCCCGGGCAGCACGAGCGTGCCCCGCCCGGTGACGATACGGAACCCCATGCCTGCCTCGAGGCCTTCGGTCCTGTGCTTCGAACCGGAGATGATGAGTGCCTCGTTGGGTTCAGCGACCCGCCACATCATCTTGAAAACACCGATGAGTGCGAGGACGGCAACTACCGCGACCCCCGCAACGACGCCGACGAACATCGGCATACGCCCCCTTTGCCTGGTGCCCTTTCGGCACCGAACGACGCAAGGGTGCTCCTGCGAGAGCCCGGGGTACAGCGGCAGACGAATCCTTGTTGCAACCTTGACGCATACGTGATCATCCGCAGACGTACGGGCCGCACGGCGGCACGCCGGCGGGCGTCAGCTGTCGTACGCGGGAGTGACGTACACCGTGCGCGGCGGCAGGTACTCGACGACCATGACCACCGTCCCGCGCTCGATACGTTCCTGTGCCACAGCCGGATACGCCAGGAAGTGCTCGGCGCCACCGCGCACCCGGACGATCACCTCGCCGACCAGCCCCGGCCCGATCGTGCCCGTCACCCGCCCCATCAAGCCGACCATCGGCGCGTCGTCCATGGTCACAGCGTACGGGCCCGGGCGCCCTTGTGGCGCTGCCGGGCCGGCAGTCGCGGGGGAGCGGCGGTTGCCGGCGTGAGGAGCACGTCGTATCTCCCAACAAGGCTGGCCTCTCGGCGAGTTGGACGCTCGGGCCCTATGTCGGCTGAGAGGGACGCGCCCGCGCCGCGGTTCGATGCCGATCGGACGGGTCCACGACCGGGGACGCGTCGCACCGCGCCGGTGCGTTCCCCAAAGCGATTCCACAGCCTCGCCGCCGCACGCCGACGGCGCTGTGTCCAGGCAGAAGTTCGCAGGTCCGGCACATGTCCGAGCTATTGACGCGTGCACGACTCGGGCTTACGGTCTGGCCGATTTACCGAACTGCGTTCGCAATGTCGAACGCGGAGAGCCGTTGGTTGGATCATCAAGGAGCCGCACATGACCAGTCCCCGCCCCACGCCCTCCCGTCGCAGCCTGCTGCGCGCGCTGGCCGCCCTCCCCGCCTCGGCGCTCGTCCTGGGCGAACTGCCAGGACTGCTCGGCACGGCTGCCGCCGCGGCCCCGCCCAGCGGCTCCGCCACGCGCTACAGCATCGTGCCGTTCCTCAACAGCAACGACGGCACGGTGAACGTCTACCAGTCCGACGACGCCACCGACTTCCGGCTGGTGAAGGCCTCGGCCTACACCCCGCCCAGCAACCGCATCCGCGACGCGAGCGTCCTCAAGCACACCGACGGCTACTACTACGTCACCTACACCACGCACACCTGGCAGGACACCAGCCCCACCATCGGCTTCGCCCGCAGCTCGGACCGCGTCAACTGGACCTTCCTGTACGACTACACGGTCCCGATCGCCAACCTGTCCCGCGCGTGGGCGCCCGAGTTCTTCGTCGACAGCGACGGCAGCGTGAACATCATCGTGTCCTGCTCGGTCACCAGCGACCAGTGGATCTTCACTCCGTATCTGCTGAAGGCCACCAACACCGCGCTCACGGCGTGGACTTCACCGGTGGCGCTGTCGGGCATCGGACCGAACCACATCGACACGCGCATCGTGAAGATCGGTTCCACCTACCACGCCTTCCCGAAGAACGAGACGACGAAGTACATCGAGTACGCCACCGCCACCAGCCTCGCCGGCCCCTACACCATCTCGAAGACCGGCGACTGGGCAGGCTGGGGCAGCTACCGCGAAGGCCCGTCCGTGATCCAGCTCGACAACGGCGGCTGGCGGATCTTCTTCGACGGCTACGGCGACGGCAAGTACTACTACAGCGACAGCTACGACACCTTCGCCACCTGGACCGCCGCCAAGGCGCTGCCCTCGATCTCGGGAACGGCCCGGCACTTCACGGTGGTCAAGGAGACGGTCAGCGGCGGCCCGAGCCTGTCGAAGGGCATCACGCGCTCCTTCCAGTCGGTCAACTACCCGACGCGGTACTGGCAGGAGCAGTCCTCGCTGCTCAACCTCCCCGTGGTGAGCGGCTCCAGCACCACCGCGCTCAAGCAGGCGTCCACCTTCACGGTCGTCGCGGGACTGGCCGACGCGGGCGGCTACTCGTTCCGCGACAGCTCCGGCAACTATCTCCGCCACTACGCCTTCCGTGCCCGCTTCGACGCCAACGACGGCACGTCGACCTTCGCGAAGGACGCCACGTTCATCGCCCGGACGGGCACGGCATCGGGGTCGGTGCGCTTCGAGTCGTACAACTACCCGGGCTACTTCCTGCGCCACTACGACTACCAGTTGCGCGTGGAGGTGACGGACGGCACGGACACCTTCCGCCAGGACAGCTCCTTCGTCCCGGTGACGGCCTGGGCGTAGCCGCTCCTGCCGCACCAGGCGGGGGATGATGGGGGCGGAATGACGGAACGCGAGGTCAGGAGCTTCCATGGCGAAGCGGGTTCACCAACCCCGTGAGGACGCGGAGTTCGAGTTCATCCTCGGGATGAGCAGAGTTCCGGTCCTCGCGTACTTCACCGGGACATGGCCCAAGGCGATCGAGCCCTGCCGGGAGATGGACCTCGTCGTGGGCAGCATCGCCGACGACCGCGCGGGCCGCCTGACGGTCGTCCGCACCGACATCACGCGGTGTCCGGCCGCCACCACGCGATACGGGATCACGGGAGCCCCCTCCTGCGTCCTGCTGAACGTTGGGGGAGAGGCGGTGGCGCACAGCACGGGGCCCATGACCGTCGCCCAGCTCCGGAAGTTCCTGGACGACTGCCTCTGAGCGGCGCCACCGCATCCGCGACACGCCCGGTGAGGACCGGGGCCCGCCACTACTGGCGGGACCCCGGCTTCGCCGGAGGAACGCCTCAGGGAGCGGGGCAGTTGCGCAGCGTGTCCAGTGGTGCTTGACACGCAGTACCCATTTCCTGTGACGGTGACCGTCCCGGGGATGGTGAACACGGCGAGGGCATGACGGGGAGGCATGACGAGAGGGCCGGAGCCTGTGAGTGCGGCTTCGGCCCTCTCGGCATACGTACGTCATGCGTGCGTCGATCAGACGGCGGCCGGCGCGGCCTCGCCCTGGATCTGGCCGATGATCTCCACCAGCTGCGCGGCGACCTCGGCGTCGTCGGCGGGGTGCGTCTCGGCGAAGCGGACCACGGAGCCGGGGATGGAGAGCTTGGCGCCTTCCAGCACCTTGGCACCGGCGATGCCCGCGGCCTTGCGGGCCTCGTCCTGCGCCCAGAGGCCGCCGAACTGGCCGTAGGCGGTACCGACCACCGCGACCGGCTTGTCGGTGAGGGCGCCGGCGCCGTAGGGGCGGGACAGCCAGTCGATGGCGTTCTTCAGGACGGCCGGAATCGTGCCGTTGTACTCGGGGACGAAGAGCAGCAGGGCGTCGGCCGAGCCGGCGGCCTCGCGCAGCGCGACGGCGGCGGCCGGGAGGCTGCCTTCCACGTCGATGTCCTCGTTGTAGAACGGGACGTCGGAGAGGCCTTCGAACAGCAGTACCTCGGAGCCCTCCGGGGCGTGCTTCACGGCTGCCTCGGCGAGCTGACGGTTGTGCGAACCGGCACGCAGGCTGCCGACGAGGGCGAGAATGCGAACAGACATAAGGAACTCCACAAGGGGCTGGAATATTGCCGTAACGATCCGGACCTGGGTCCGTTTAGAGTTGTACCAGCGAAACGGACCGTGGTCCAGTTTTCTTCCCGGGGCGTTACGCTGCCTACATGTCCGACGACATCCTGCCGCCCCTCCCGAAGCCCCCGCTGTGGCCCGAGGTGCCCCAGTTCCTGGAACTGGCCACCGGTATCGGCGCCCACGCGCAGGCCGACGAGCCGTGTCTGCGCGCCGATGCCGCGCGCAACCGGGCCCGTCTGCTGGAGGCCGCCGCACGGCTGGTGGCGCAGCACGGCGCGGCCGGCGTGACCATGGAGGCGGTGGCTGCCGAGGCGCAGGTGGGCAAGGGGACCGTGTTCCGGCGTTTCGGTGACCGCACCGGCCTGTTGACGGCCCTGCTCGACCACTCGGAGAAGAGGCTCCAGGCCGGCTTCCTGTCCGGCCCGCCGCCGCTGGGTCCCGGGGCGCCGCCCGTGGAGCGGCTGCGCGCGTTCGGGGTGGCGGTGCTGCGCCGGGCCCTGGGCGAGCTGGAACTGCGGCTGGCCGCCGAGGGCGGACCGGGCCGCCGCTTCGCATCCGCACCCCACCTGGTCCGGTCCGGTCACGTCGCCATGCTGCTGCGACAGGCGATTCCGGACGCCGACTGCGAACTCCTCGCAAAGACACTGATGGGATATCTGGACCCGTCCCTCATCCACCACCTGACCAAGCAGTGCGGGATGTCGTCGGCACGGCTGGAGGCGGGCTGGACCGACCTGGTCGACCGGATCACGGGCGGTCCGGCCTCGTTTTGAGGCACGATTTTCGGCCAATCGCGCCGGTCGCACGATGATGTGCGGAGATGGTCAACCTCGGCAACCTGTCCGGGACTTGGCCTCGGCTGTCCGGAAAGCGCGTTCATCGCGCGGCGGGATGGCGGGCGGCCGGGAATCCGTTGTCCAGCGGGTCGGGGGCAACCGAAAATGATCTTTATGAAGCGTTTCAGTAAAGCGCTTTCCTGAAGCGCTTTCGTCAACCGCCTTTGCTATCCGGTCGATTGCGAAGTTCCCCCGGTCCAAACCATGCCCCGAGCTTCTGCAAAGATGCCATACGTCATGGTGCAGATACCGAATTCGGCCGCCCCTGCGGTACCCCAGCCACGCTCCGTGCCCACGAGCGCGGATGTGGCACGCCTGGCCGGCGTCTCACGCGCAACCGTCTCCTACGTCCTCAACAACACCAGTGCCGTGCGGATCAGCGAACCCACCCGCCGTCGCGTCCACGAGGCGGCGAAGGAACTCAGGTACGTTCCGCACGCGGCGGCGCGCAGTCTGCGGGCCGGACACAGCCGCCTGGTCCTGATGCCCGCGCCGAGCGTGCCGATAGGCCCGCTTTTCAGCCAGTTCATCAACGAACTCCAATGGGCGCTCAGCCGCCTGGACTACACCGTCGTCCAGTACGCCTCCGTCGGGCTGCGCGGCGACGAGGCCGCCCGGGCCTGGGCCGAACTGCGCCCGGCCGCCGTCCTCGTACCCGTCGACGGGATCGGACCGGAGGGTGTGGCCGTCCTCAAGCGCTCCGGCGCCCGGGCCGTCGTCACCCTCGGTGCCGAGCGCATCGAGGGAGCGCACAGCCTGATCGTCGACCACATGGGCGTCGGGCGGGCCGCGGGCGCGCATCTGTACGCCAGTGGCCGCCGCCGGATCGGCGTCGTCGTGCCCGAGGAGCAGGGTCTGGACGTCTTCTCCCAGCCACGCCTCGCGGGGGTGCGCGGCGCGGTGGAGGGTACGGACGCCTCGGTGACCGTGCTGCCACTCGCGTACGAGGAGGAATCCGCCGCCCGCCTCGCCGAGCGGTGGCCCGGACTCGGCCTGGACAGTGTCTTCGCGTTCAACGACGAGTACGCGATGCTGCTGATGCGGGCCCTGCAGGACGCCGGCGTCAGCGTCCCCGAGGACACCGCGGTCGTCGGCGCCGACGACCTGCTCCTCGGCCGGTTGCTGCGGCCCAGCCTGAGCACGGTGCACATCGAACTCCCGGCCGGACGGGATCTCGCCGAACTCGTCGACCGCGCGGTGCGCAACCCCGGCACCGACGCCGAGACCCACCACGTCCACGGAGCGACGCTCGTCCACCGTGACTCCAGCTGAACCGCCGTGCGCGTGGCGACTTCGGCGGCGCGGTTCCGTACGGCGTGACTAGGATGTTGCACGCTCAACCAGTAGGGATGCCGTCGACCACCGGACGCCGCGTGCTGCTCTGCCGCGCGCCGGATCACCGCATCCCGCCCCGCGGCTGACGAACGGCCGCGAACCACACGGGACTCGCGTTCGCTCCGCGCGTCCCGCCGGTGACTGATCGGAGAGCCGCAATGCCGTTGCTCGACCCCAAGACCTGGCAGTCCAGCGCAGCCCGTCCCCTCTCGGGCCCCGAGTACGCCGTCACCGAGCCCGCCACCGGCGAGGCGCTCGGCACGGTCGTGCTCGCCACCGGCGAGGACGTCGGACCGGCCGCGCAGGCCGCCCGCGCCGCCCAGCAGTCATGGGCGCGTACCCCGCACTTCGTCCGTGCCGGAGTGCTCCGCAAGGCGGGGGACCTGTTCGCCGCGCACGCGGAGGAGCTGCGCGACTGGATCGTCCGCGAGTCCGGTTCCATACCCGGCAAGGCCGAGTTCGAACTGCACGTGGCCGCCCAGGAGTGCTACGAGGCCGCCGCCCTCGCCTCCCGCCCGGCCGGGCAGGTACTGCCCTCCGAGGCGCCCCGGCTGTCCTACACCCGCCGGGTGCCCGTCGGGGTGGTCGGCGTGATCTCGCCGTTCAACGCCCCGCTCATCCTCTCCATCCGCTCCGTGGCCCCGGCCCTCGCGCTCGGCAACGCGGTCGTCCTGAAGCCGGACCCGCGTACGGCGGTCTGCGGCGGGCTCTCCCTGGCCGCGGTCTTCGCCGAGGCGGGCCTGCCCGAGGGCCTGCTGCACATCCTGCCGGGCGGCCCCGACGCGGGCCAGGCACTGGTCGCCGACCCGCTGGTGCCCGTCATCTCCTTCACCGGCTCCACGGCGGCGGGCCGGGCCGTCGGCGAGGCGGCCGGCCGCCACCTCAAGCGCGCCCACCTCGAACTCGGCGGCAACTCCGCCATGATCGTCCTGGCGGACGCCGACCTCGACGCGGTCATCTCCACCGCCGCCTGGGGCTCGTTCTTCCACCAGGGCCAGATCTGCATGACGACAGGCCGCCACCTCGTCCACGAGTCGCTGTACGGGGAGTACGTCGAGCGCCTCGCCGCCAAGGCCGACTCCCTCGCCGTCGGCGACCCGCACCGCGCGCAGGTCCACCTCGGCCCGATCATCGACGGCTCCCAACTCGCCAAGATCCACGGCCTGGTGGAGTCCAGCACGGCGAGCGGCGCCAGGCTCGCGGCGGGCGGCACGCACGAGGACCTCTTCTACCGGCCGACGGTCCTCGCCGACGTCGACGACCGGACCCCCGCCTACGCGGAGGAGGTCTTCGGCCCGGTCGCTCCCGTACGCCCCTTCACCACGATCGACGAGGCCGCCGCCCTCGCCTCGGCCGGCCCCTACGGGCTCTCCCTCGGCATCGTCACCCGTGACACCGCGCGCGGCCTCGACCTCGCGGAGCGCATCCCGACGGGGATCGTCCACATCAACGACCAGACGGTGAATGACGAGGCCGTCGCTCCCTTCGGCGGGGTCGCCGCGTCCGGCACCGGTGCGCGGTTCGGCGGGGAGTCGAACCTGGAGGCGTTCACGGACGTGCGGTGGACCACCGTGCGGGGAGATGTGGCGCCGTACCCCTTCTAGGGTCATCCGGTGCGTTTGCTCGGCTGCGGGTGCGTCGTGGCCGTTCGCGCAGTTCCCCGCGCCCCTGGAGGGAGGGCTGCGCCCCTCCCTCCAGGGGCGCGGGCCCGACGGTTTACTCGGCCTGCTGGGCGGCGACCGACTTGCGGACCTCGTCCATGTCCAGCTTGCGGGCCTGCCCGATGACGTCCGTCAGGGCGGCCTCGGGCAGGGCGCCCGGCTGCGAGAACACGGCGACCTGATCCCGGACGATCATCAGCGTCGGGATCGACTGGATGCCGAAGGCCTGTGCCAGCTCCGGCTGCGCCTCCGTGTCGATCTTGCCGAACACCAGATCCGGGTTGTCCTCGGCGGCCTTCTCGTACACCGGGGCGAACTGACGGCACGGCCCGCACCAGGACGCCCAGAAGTCGATCAGCACGAACTCGTTGTCCGTCACCGTCTGGTCGAAGTTCTCCTTGGTGAGCTCCACGGTGCTGCTCATGACCTGATTCCTCTTCCTGGTGCCGGCAAGTTACCGGTGGTGCCCGCACAACACGCCCCGGCCACCGCCTATTCCGCGCACGTACCCGTGTCGCCACGGGCCCACACCACTTACCAGACTGACCCCATGACGGAAACGGAAACCAACGTGTACGACGTCGTGGTACTCGGTGCCGGACCCGTGGGGGAGAACGTGGCCGACCGCACCCGCGCGGCCGGCCTCTCCACCGCGGTCGTGGAGAGCGAACTGGTCGGCGGCGAGTGCTCCTACTGGGCCTGCATGCCCAGCAAGGCCCTGCTGCGGCCGGTCATCGCCCGCGCCGACGCCCGCCGGGTACCCGGACTGCGCCACCTCGTCCAGGGCCCGCTGGACGCCGAGGCGGTCCTCGCCCACCGCGACTACGAGACATCCAACTGGCAGGACGACGGCCAGATCGGCTGGCTGGACAGCATCGGCGCCGACCTCTACCGGGGCCAGGGACGCCTGTCCGGGCCCCGCACGGTGACAGTGACGGGCGAGGACGGCTCCACGCGGGTGCTGACCGCCCGGCACGCGGTCGCCGTGTGCACGGGCACCAGCGCCCAGCTGCCCGACCTGCCGGGGCTCACCGAGATCGGCCCCTGGACGAGCCGGGAGGCGACCAGCGCCAAGTCGGTGCCCGGCCGCCTGATCGTGGTCGGCGGCGGTGTCGTCGCCGTCGAGATGGCCACGGCCTGGCAGGCGCTCGGTTCCCGGGTCACCCTGCTGGTGCGCGGCAAGGGCCTGCTGCCCCGCATGGAGCTCTTCGCGGGCGAACTGGTCGCCGAGGCGCTGGCGGAAGCGGGCACCGACGTCCGCACCGGTACGTCGGTCAAGTCGGTGACCAGGGAGAACGGCACCGTCGTGGCGGTCACCGGCAGCGGCGAGCGGATCGAGGCCGACGAGATCCTCTTCGCCACCGGACGCGCTCCGCGCACCGACGACATCGGCCTCGACACGGTCGGCCTGGAACCGGGCTCCTGGCTGTCGGTCGACGACAGCCTCCGGGTCACCGGCAGCGAGTGGCTGTACGCGGTCGGCGACGTCAACCACCGCGCGCTCCTCACCCACCAGGGCAAGTACCAGGCCCGGATCGCGGGCGCCGCCATCGCCGCCCGCGCCGCCGGCGTGCCGCTCCTGGAGACCGACCCCTGGGGCGCCCACGCGGCGACCGCCGACCACGGCGCCGTCCCGCAGGTCGTCTTCACCGACCCGGAGGCGGCGTCCGTCGGCCTCTCCCTCGCCGAGGCGGAGCAGGCGGGCCGCCGGGTGCGCGCGGTCGACGTGGAGTTCGCCTCGGTGGCGGGCGCCGGCCTGTACGCCGACGGCTACCGGGGGCGCGCCCGGATGGTCGTCGACCTGGACCGCGAGACCCTGCTCGGCGTGACCTTCGTGGGCCCCGGCGTGGGCGAGCTGATCCACTCCGCGACCGTCGCCGTCGCCGGAGAGGTGCCGCTGGGCCGGTTGTGGCACGCGGTGCCCTCGTACCCGACGATCAGCGAGATCTGGCTGCGGCTGCTGGAGGCGTACCGGGACGGCAAGTAGGCGCCGGAGGGCAGTCGGGCCGGGCGGTCAGAGGGGGAAACCCAGCTCTTCGGCCGCCCGCGCGGGCGTCGGCTGCGCCCACCGCTCCGCCATGGCCGCGCCGGAGGACAGCGAGCGCAGCTCGGCGCGGTCGAGATAGAGGGTGCCGTCCAGATGGTCGGTCTCGTGCTGGACGATCCGGGCGGGCCACCCCGTGAACACCTCGTCCACCGCACGCCCGTACTCGTCCTGGCCCGTGAGCCGCACCGCCGCGGGCCGGGACACCACCGCCTGCCAGCCCGGCACGCTCAGACAGCCCTCGAAGAACGCGGCCCGCTCGGCGCCGACCGGGGCGTACGAGGGATTGACCAGCACCCGGAACGGCAGGGGCACCCGCCCGCGCACCACCCGTACCTCCTCCGGCACCGGCGCCGGGTCCTCGATGACCGCGATCCGCAGCCCCACCCCGACCTGAGGGGCCGCCAGACCGACGCCCGGGGCGGCGCGCATCGTCTCGCGCAGCGCCTCGACGAAGCGGGCCAGCAGCTCCGGGCCGAGCTGCCCGTCGAAGGGCACGGAGACGCGGCGCAGCACTGGATCGCCCGCCGCGACGATCGGCAACGGGCCGCCGACGGCGAGGAGTCGCTCGACCCGGTCGGCAAGGGCGTTCGGATCATGGGGAGTTGGCATGGCGCCAGGATGCCACGCACGGCTGACAACCATCGCCCCTTTGTGTGACGTACACCACTTGGGGGGCTGGGAACTCGACGGCCACGCGATCCGGCCGCCCGATTCCACGCGGCGCCTGGCAGCAGGTACCCCCACTGCTCCTCGTGGCGCTGATGGCGGGCGTGGCCGTCGTGGGCTACTTCGTTCCGCTGCTCGGCATTCCACTGGCCGCTTTCATCGCCGTCGACGTGATCCTGGGCGAGATCGACCACCGGCGGGGCAACCGCACGTACGCGGAGCGGGCTGGCGCGAAGCGGTAGGCGGTGGGGGAAGTCCGACGGCCCGGCTCCCGTTTCCTGGGGAGCCGGGCCGTCGGACACTCCGCCTGCCTGTCCGTCGTACGGAGATCCAGTCGTACGGAGATCCAGTCGTATGGAGATCTACTCGAAGTCGCCCGCGAGGGCTGAGGCGAGCTTCATGTGCGACGCGGCCTCTTCGTGCCGGCCTTGGCGCTGGAGTGTGCGTCCGAGCAGCAGCCGGGCGTACTGCTCCACCGGGTCGCGCTCGACGAGGACACGCGACTCGGCCTCGGCGCGCTGCAGTTGGGCCGAGTGGTAGTAGGCGCGGGCCAGTAGCAGCCGGGGTGCGGTCTGCTCCGGAACCTCCTCGACCAGCCCGCCCAGAACGCGCGCCGCGCCGGCGTAGTCCTTGGCGTCGAAGAACAGCCCGGCCCTCTCCCAGCGCTCCGCGGCCGTTCCGTGGTCGTAGTACGAGTACGTCGTGCTCTCCACCTGTGCCTCCTTCGGAGACGGTAACCGGACGCGGCGGTTATTCATTCCGCCCGGGTCCGCCCTGGTCCGGCCGACGCGGCCAGCTCGGCGTTCGCCCGTTCGTTGATCAGCGACAGCACCCGGCCGGCGACGGCCAGATCATCGGCGGGGATACCGGCGTAGATCCGTGCGGTGAGCGGCGCGGTCTCGGCGGTCGTGGTGCGGTACAGCTCGCGTCCCGCGTCCGTGACGGCGAGATGGGCGGAGTCGACCGACAGCAGCCGGGCCTCGACCAGTTCCTCGACCACCGTGCGCACCTCGGACTCGCCGATCTTCAGCGCGTCGACGACCTCACCGACGAGCCACTCGCGGTCGACGGGCCCGTCCGCGACAGCGACGAGCCTGAGTGTGACCGACTGCTGGAAGGTGACTCCCCGCCAGGCAAGCACGCTTTCGAGGACGGCCCGCCCGGCGTAGTGGGCGAGGGCTATGACCCGGGGGTTGAGTGTGGGGGCGATGGGTGCGCTCATGTCTGCTCCTGATCGGGCTCGGGCTCGGG
>Ga0136846_1233413_pt1 | contig 11994 bp, 10 predicted proteins | sample HopSoiMetagenom2_FD_96841 | JGI IMG/M metagenome (GOLD analysis project Ga0136846, IMG submission 96841) | Grasslands soil microbial communities from Hopland, California, USA - 2 Assembly 2016 (version 4) | ecosystem: Environmental > Terrestrial > Soil > Grasslands | place: USA: Hopland... | reverse complement strand
GGCGATGTCAAGAGCAAATACTTGTCCTGAGCTGATTGCTAAGACTAAACATGGAATGGCATAAGAACAAAAGCAGGAAAGGCCCAGCCACCTTCAGGTTTCTGCTCCTAAATGCCCATAGAAAACTGAAAGAGATCACTCCCTGCAACCAGGTTAATGTAACTAAAGGAGACACAAAGAAAGACGACCCGAGATCGTTGACCGTAAAAACTGCTTGGGGAGGCTGGTTCGGCATCATCGGCAGGCAAAAAAATGCGATCAGCCCGGCAACATACCCGCCGAGAACACCACAAAGAGCATAGGCCAGGAATTTGACAGAACGCCCGAGAAGCCCCGAAAAGCATATTGCCAGCACGAGGAGCACACTCCAGACGATGACTTCGAACGGAGTGTACTTGGCTTTAAGAAGTGTCCATGCCACTCGGTTTATTCGAAGCGCCCAGCAGGCTACATACGCGAGGGCCACGGACGCGCCTGCAAACAGCAATCTGCGGAGCATGTGCCTTCTAAAACACATGACTGTCCCGGTTTCTCGAGGTTTCTCAAGCTTTGCCGTTTTGTTTGGAACCTCGCTTATCGTATCGCTGAAGAGCTATACCAATGCAGAAACCGATTGCACCACCGACGGCCGCTCAGGTCAGTTCGAGCGATAGGTTCTCTACTGCACCCCTTGAAGGCCTCCCCTTTTTGAAACGTCCATAGATCGTCTAGGACGGGTGGCGTAACCTTCACCCTCGGTGATTTTCTTGGATTGCGATAACTATAAAGAAAAGGGACAGCCTGAACTGCGCTATTTCTTGTTGGAAGTGAACGGATCGAACTGTCGACCGCTGAATAAAAATGGCGCGGATCAGGCTGTCCCTCTTTTCCCCTCTTTTCCCCCTCTTTTCCCCAGCCAACGGGGCGCACGTCCATCCTGCGTGATTTGTCCTGTGAGTTTTGCGTAATCATCGGCTGTTATTTGCTTTGGATTCGCCTACTTACAATGGCGAGAAAAATGCTTTACGGCCGCTGCAGCTACATATTGCGCTCAATCTTTGAGGCATATACTGCACTTTCCACAGTTCATCCGCCTTGGTACGTTCCATTTAGGGAATGAGTTTTCAACAGCTCTCCACAAGAAAGACCTGTTCTGCACAGGCTTATGGCTAAATTGTGCGATTGAACTTGATCCTTCAGCGAGTATGCTCTGCCACATAGTCGGGCACACACAAGTGGAAAAGAGCTGGAGAGAACTTGAGCAATATGACTTCTGACGCTCGCAATATGGTCTTCATTAGCCATGCGAATCCCGAGGAAAACAACCTGGCGCGGTGGCTCGCACTGAGGCTAGCTGCCGACGGATACGCTGTCTGGTGCGACGTTACCAAGTTCCTGGGAGGAGAGGATTTCTGGAAAGTTGCGGAAGCGGCGATTAGAGATCGTACTGCCAGTTTCGTGTATCTGCTGTCCCGCACTTCAAACTCAAAGGATGGTCCGCTCCAAGAGCTTCGCATCGCGAAGAACGTCGAGCGTCGCTACAAATTCAAAAACTTCGTAGTCCCTGTTAAAACTGATGACCTGCCACATTCTGAGATAAACATTGAGCTAGCACGTTTGATTGCACTCGACTTCAGCGGAGGTTGGGCCCCCGGATACCAAAGTCTATTAAAGCGATTGCGCGCGGATCAGGTTCCAACCGACTCAAGATTTAATCCGGCAGCTGTCGCTGAATGGTGGCGAATGAACTTCAGTGCTGAGGCAGGGGTCTTAAATCAGCATGAGGATTACCTCTCAAACTACTTTCCATACGAACTTCCAAAGGAGATCTTCGTACATACGTTGGTTCGGACGAGACTGGGTGAGTTTGATTTGAATTTCAGTTCTTTGCAATACCCGGCCTACGCCGATGGTATCGACTTGATTAGCTTCGCCTCTAAGGCGGATCTCGAATCGGCGATTCATGAGCCTTACCAGATTGCTGCGACTAACAGCCTGCCGCTCGAAAGGTTCATTCAGAATCCGGAGCGGGGGCAGACGAACCGTAACATCTTGATAGCTCTTTTCAAGCAGGCATGTAACAAATATCTGCGAAACCGTTCAGAACTCCTGATTCGTGAAATGTCGAACGGCCGAATCGCATGGGCGTTCAAAAAAGGCTTTGCTGAAAATGATTACGCTCACTTCGTAGGACCAGATGCTCTGTCCCAGAGAAAGCAGCTGGTTGGGTATAAGACTTTGACGAGTGGCACAAGGCGGATTTGGCATTTCGGCTTCGATATCTATCCCAAACTCTGGCCAATGCAGTGCGCCATCCTCAACGCGCATGTGTTTTTTTCAAATGATGGATCATCCCTTTGGGACGAACCAAAGCGCGTCCATAAGGCCCGACGTTCTCAGTGCAAGGATTGGTACAACAGCGACTGGCGCGACAGACTTTTGGCCTCAATTGCTTTTCTAAGCAGTGGCGGACCCTCCCTCCGAATCCCGTTATCCGCGGAGAAGTCCCTTGCAATCGCGACAATTCCAGTCACATTCGAAGCACCCGTTACTTTCATTGAACCAATCCGGGAAGCCGAGATCAATGACTCCGTTGAAGACGAAGAATTTGACGAGATTGCTCTCTCACCGGATCTCGATGTTGCTCCCGAGGACCTCGACGAGGAGGACGAAATTGCGTGATCTAGCCTTCATTCCCGAACCGAAATTACTTTTCGGTCTGGACCAGCAGCTCGAAGATCCCAGGGATGGACTTAGGATTTTTGGTCCATTTGACTCTGGCGCAGTTCACGGAATTCGATGGGCGGCGATCGGAACGCCTGACGGATTGATGAGATTCAAGAGATGGGTGGCGGCTCTGCAGCGTCCAATGTCATCAAGCGATGACGAGCAGTCTCGGTTGTTCCGTCCTCCTTTTCCGGGTTTTGAGGCAGCCTATGGGATTCCATTTCCCGCCGCGCCGGTCGAGCAGATCGCCATTGACAGCGCGGAGCTTTCGCAAACGTTGAGGTACGAGGATCAGCATGACCGCGTACATGCAACGGTGGATCTATTTGCGAAGAAAATTATCGAAGCGTTGAAAGAGGAGGAAGCAAGGCCAGACATCTGGTTCGTAGTGATTCCAGATGAGGTCTACAAATACTGCAGACCGAGATCGACCGTCGAATTCGATGCACGAATTCAACGCAGCCTCCTCGTGAGCGCAAGATTTGGAAAGAAAATCGCATTTGCGCCCACCCTGTTCGAAGACCTAAACATAGCGTCTAAGCCGTACGAATATGAACCACATTTCCATAACCAGCTCAAGGCTAAGTTGCTGGCTCACAAGATTCCCACTCAAATCATCCGCGAAAGTACGATCGCGCCCAACGATTTCCTGAACGATTTTGGATATCCACGGCGAAGAGTCGACGAGCCTTCCACGATCGCTTGGAATATTTCAAATGCCTCCTTCTACAAGGCGGCGGGCAAACCATGGAAACTGGCATCAGTTAGGCGGGGTGTGTGCTATTTGGGACTGGTATTCAAGCGGGGTGAGCGATCGGGCGATGTCCGCAACGCGTGTTGTGCTGCTCAAATGTTCTTGGACTCAGGCGATGGAGTTGTTTTTCGCGGAGCGGTGGGCCCGTGGTACTCGCCAACTGATCGCACTTTCCATCTGAAACGAGATGCCGCTAAGGAACTCATCGAATTGGCCATTGCGACCTATGGCAAGCTGAACGCATCGACAAAGCCAGACGCCAGCCCGCTCGTCCCGTCAGAGCTCTTCGTTCACGGAAAGATTGCATTTGACGACGAAGAATGGGCTGGCATGTTGGAGGCCGCTGGCACAAAGACGAAGGTTGTGGGCGTAAAGATTCAGAGGCGCTTGGGTTTGAAGCTCTATACGAGGAGAAACTACCCCGTTCTTCGAGGTATCGCCCATGTCTACCATCCAACGGCCGCTAATCTATGGACTGTCGGGTTCATACCGCGCCTGCAGTCCTATATTGGAAAGGAACTTCCGAATCCTTTAACGGTTGAAGTTTGCAGAGGAGAGTGCGACCTCGAAATCGTCCTCAAAGACATAATGTCGCTTACAAAGCTCAATTTCAACTCATGCATCTTTGCAGATGGGCAGCCAGTCACGTTGCGCTTCGCGGATGCGGTTGGGGAGATCTTGACAGCAGGTCCACCACCCAATTCGGCACCGTTACCATTCAAGTATTACATTTGACTTGATAGTCGACTAAGCCGGTGTTGCTAGACTCAAGATGTCGGCACTGACACGAGCTTGGTTTCATAGTCTTCTATTGTCCCAACGACGCGATCCAGAACAGAGGTAAAGCCACTGTAGTCTATCTTCGCAGCGTTCTCTCGCACGTACTGCGCTAGGATGCTTTTTCCGAAATATTGGGAGGAGTCTGCTTTGCTCTGTTTTTACGGAAACTCAGGACCAGAGCTCTGACGGCGCGCAGTCCCTTTTAGCCACCCGTTCGGCATAAGCGCAAAGGCAAGTTCCATATCGGGAAGAATCAGCTTCAAAGAAAAAGGGAGGACCGGCTTCAGCCGCCAGTCCTCCCGTTTTACTACTTCGTTGTGCCGGTGCCGTTGATATCGAACGGGGCCGTCGCGTCAGCCTGCTCCGAATTGCCTAGCTCGAGCCGGAAGCCCACCGGAGTTGTCGGATCGCTCCCCCCGAAGAACGTCGACAGACCTGTGATCGAGTACATTCCCGCACCCGACTTGATCCCGAGCGTGCTGGCGCTTGTCGTCAGCGTCAACGTGCAGACACCACTCGGAGGCGGTGTTGCGACGCACGTTCCGCTGACTGTCGCCGCTTGCGTGCGGTGGTACTCGAGCGACGTGATCGTTGGGTTGAGATTGTCCATCCTGCCGGCTTCGCCAACCGGCGGGCCGTCGGGTGTGTTGTCGCGATAACCGATGTAATAGCTCTCACCGTAGCCTTCGGGATTACCGTCGGAGGCAGCCCAGAACTCCGCTGACCAGATGCCGCCGGTTACCACTCCCGGCGCATTGCTGCACGCCATCGCCTTTGCAGCAGTCGGTGGCGAGTCCAGTGTCAATGAGATTGTGATCGTGTCTCCGTTGCGGTTCGCGCTTGCTCCCAGAAGATCCATTCCGGGACAAGCTGGATTGGCAACGCCAAGCTCATTGAAGGTGTCGCCTGCGGGATCGGTGACCGAATGATCTTTCACCGGCCAGGTGTTCATAAGGCCGATGTTCTGATTCTTGAACACGCTCGACCCGGAGAGCTGACGCGAAAACTTATTACGCGTATCGCTGCCCCGGCTGGTGTTGTCATCGGCCCAAACCACGTTGGCGGCGCCGAGGTGATCGATGTCGACAGTGAAAAAGTCGAGCAGGTCGCGATCGCCCGAGCACGAAAGTCCTGCGGTGCAGATGCCGCCGAGATGATTGGGGTGATCGCTGATCTGGACGCTGTTGAAGTTCGAGCCCGAGTTCAGTGCATTCATCGATTGCGCAAAGTAGACATTCCACACCATCGGCGCACCGCTTGTATCGAAGCCCACGTTCGAGTTCAGGCCGCTGTTGGCCTTGTAGTAGACGAGGTCAACCCGACCTGCATCACCCGCAACCATCCACGGCATGACGGCGCTGTCGTTCGCTTCTTGCGTAAGCGGAATGGGAGGCACCCACGTCGCGCCACGATCGGTCGAATAGGTGTAATAAACGTCCTGCTCGCCGATGAAGCCGCTTGAATCCTTTGCGGGTCCCTGAGTTTGCGACCAGGTGTAGTAAAGATTTCCTGCTTTATCGATCGTCATTTGGGGAAAGAGATTGACGGGATTGTGATCACCGAGAAAGGCGACTTGATTCCGCGTCCACGTCGATCCGCCGTCAGTAGATTTGGCCACCCAAAGCGAATACGGCGGCCCCGAGGTGACACCGGGGATGATCGGTGTAGCGCGGACGAACGGAATGTAAATGTTGTGCGTGTTGTAATAGTCGACCACCGGCGGGCCGGCGACCTGCAGAGCAACGTCAGCAGCATCTGGGCAAACAGCGTTGTCTGGAACCTGAGCATTAAGGGTGTTGCAGACGGAATCGGTAATGAACGTTCCAGGAGCGCCGTCGTGAGTACTACGCGCGAGTGCGAGCGTCGATGCCACAGGATTGGTGACGTTGATGAATGAGACATAAACGTTTCCAGTGTTGCCCGCCGGCAACGGTGCGGTCTCATCCACAGCGTCCCATTGCCGATCATCAATTGCGCCGGGACTCTGGCCACAGCCGATGTTGTCTCCTACCCAAGTCTCACCTTGATCAGCAGACGTGTTCATCGTGATGCAGGCCGGCCCCGGTAAGTCGACGAAGAAGACCTTGTGGGATACCTGGCCAATGACCTGATAACTGTCACCGCCGCCACCTCCGGTGCCGAAGGTTTGGCCAAAACTCGGGACATGAGCGGGAATGCGATACGTCTGGCCCAGGTCCGCTGATTTGAAGAATGGACTGTAGTGCGGGAAGACGAAGCCATTAGGGCCGGATACGTAGGCCACGTCATTGCCGCCGGGATAGTGGTCGACGGCGACCGTCGGTTCACCACCGAAGCGCTTGTAATCAACGAACACCGAGGGCGAGAAGATGTTCGTGCTCGAAGTCGTCGAGCTGGTATTGCCGCCATTGCCGCCGTTACTCGTGCTCGATTGGCTGAGCAGCACGGCGGTGCCGGAGACCAATTGTGTTTGGGAGAATGTCAGCACTGCTGAACAACACAAAACAACCAGCAGCAGGAAGAAATCGCGGGCAGGCCGCAATCGCATCATTGAAACCTCCTCTTCCCCTTCGGTCAGGGTGATGCCGATTCATTCAGAACCCCGAAGAAGCGGACGGTCAGCAGTGATGCCACGCTGAAAACGTAGGTTGGCCTTTGTCGCCAAGCGGGTGGCAGGAGAGCAGCTGATCTTCACATCAACTAGCTGTTCTCCGCGACCTCGTATGTCCGTGGTAAAAAGACGTGTGCTGAAAAAAACGCAGAACAGCGCATACGGCAGCCGGAGGTATACAGCGCAAGTTCCGTATCGGGAAGCGAGTAAATTGCACCATAACGCGGGCGGGTGGCGCACCCTCGCAAGGTTTTGGTTTCGTGTTCGATACCCAAATGAAGGTGCGCAGCCGGAACCAGAGAGCATAAAAAGTATGCGGCGAGCGGCGACCCTTCAAGCAACGGCTGATGGAGCATTATTCGCGCATATCTTGCGGATGGTGACGAACTGTCCGTCAAGCGAATAGCGGCCGTTCGTCATCAACAGCACATTGTCTATCGCTCCGCGTGTCTCTCCTTCTCGACTGATTTCTAACCACAAACAGATATAGTCTTCGCTTTCCGGCCCAAGCCCCTCCTCCGTATCAGACAACGTGCGGCACACGGTGGCAGTTATCTCATCACGAGATATGTCGTCGAAGGTCAGACTGATGCGATCACCGACCAATAGATCTTCCATTTTGAACCTCGTTTCTCGCGCGCTAACGATCGAGCTGGATGCAGCATCTCTCGGGAGTTGTCGATCATTTCCCACAAACCGATTTGTCAGAACCTCACGCCGGGCAGATCGGCGAAGAAATCCGATCTGCCGCGGCGTCAAGATTCAGGCTGCCGTCCTGCGAGCTTTTTGAACCGAGTTCAGAAATTTCAGCAAGTCGGCGTTGACTTCGTCCGGGTGCGTGGCCGTTAGGCCGTGAGGCCTGCCCGGATAGTAAATTTCCTGCGCTCCTTTGATGAGCCTCGCCGATTTCTTCGCTGAATCTTTGATTGGCACGATCTGATCGTCCTCGCCGTGCATGACCAGCGTGGGCACGTCAAACTTCTTGAGGTCCTCGGTGAAATCGGTTTCGGAAAATGCCTTGATGCTATCGTAGGCGTTCTTGAGACCGCTCTGCATGCTCCATAGCCAGAACTGGTCGAGTATCCCCTGCGAAACGCTCGAACCTGCTCGATTGGCGCCATAGAACGTTGCGGCAAAGTCTTTGTAGTACTGTGAACGGTCTCTGGCAAGACTGCTTCGCCCTCCGTCAAACACTTCGATCGGGACGCCTTCCGGGTTGGAAGCGGACTTCACCAGGAGCGGCGGCACAGCAGCGATCAGAACGGCCGCGACAACCCGCTTTGTGCCGTGCCGTCCGATATAACGTGTCACTTCGCCTCCGCCCGTGGAGTGACCGACTACAGTCACGTCCTTCAGATCAAGCGTCTCAATGAGCGCCGCCAGATCGTCGGCGTACCCATTCATGTCGTTCCCTGACGAGGCCTGGCTGGACCGGCCATGGCCACGCCGGTCGTGCGCGACGACTCGGAAACCGTTCTGCGCGAGGAAGAGCATTTGGCCGTCCCACATATCCGAGTTCAGCGGCCATCCGTGTGAGAACGTGACGGCCGGGCCTTCGCCCCAGTCTTTGTAGTAGATTGTCGTGCCATCTTTCACGGTAATTGTGCTCATACAAATTTCTCCTTGAATTTTGTCGTAATGGAAATGCTTGCGGTTTTTGATTTAGTTGGCGGGTACCAACACGGGAGCGCCTTTGTCCTTCACGAAGAACACCACGAATTTCGCTGGTTTGCTTTGGCTTGCGTTCCGCCCAACCACGTGAACATCGTCGGGGCCTTCGTAGAAGGTCTGACCAGGTGTCAGCGTAACTTCCTTTCCGCCTCTCACCTGCATCACGATCGAGCCTTCCAGCACATAAATAAAGCCATGTGCATTGTGGCGATGTATTGGGTCCACACTTCCCGGCGGATAATCCACGATGAGCATCAGACCTTCTTTGCCAGGAAGGTTTGTGAGGTCTTTCGACAGGAGCTCCGTTACCTTGGCCTCCTGTGCTACCAGCGTGCCGGACATGAGAAATGCCAGCATCAGAATTAATTTTGTGAACGTCATAAATTCACCTTTCGCTTGACCAACGCCATACGCGGCACGAGTTGCATGTGTGTTAGCTGACGCGCCGCGCCGCTACGGTTGCACCGTTTTTGCCAGCGCTTGTGGCAGCCACCACATCATGCTGCGGGTTGCGATTTCGCATGAGGGATCTGACTTGCGGGCTGATTCAGCCAAGTTTCGTAGCGGGTCTCTCCAAGTTGTGCGTTATTGCCTGGAACCAGTGTTTTGTCGTTGATCTTCGCTCCAGAGTAGAGCGCAGTTGGATCAGCCACGACCTCTCGAGGATCTCCGAGCTGAGCCAAACGCCGCTGGACTAGTTCATCCATACGAAACTGTTCCGGCCCCGCTATTTCGACTGTGCCATTGACTGGCGGGCCTACCGCGATTCTGCCTACGAGAGTCGCGACATCGTCGGCAGCCATTGGCTGGAAAAGCACAGGAGGCAAATGCACCTTGTCGCCGACCATGGAAATGTCGGCAAGACCCTTGACGAACTCGAAGAACTGCGTTGCCTGAACAATGGAGTAGGGAATTGACGATTCTTTGATCAATTTCTCCTGAGCGATCTTGGCGCGGAAGTAACCGCTTTCGGACAGCCGCTGGGTCCCAACGACGGATAACGCAACGTGATGTCCTACGGCGGCGTCCGCTTCATGAGTGAGGAGGTTACGAGTGGATGTGTCGAAGAAATTCAGCACCGCTGCGTCTTCCCACGAGGGAGAGTTCGATACGTCAACGACCACCGATGCACCCTTGAGCGCTTCGGCCAGTCCCTCGCCCGTGAGGGTGTTGACCCCAGTATTGGGAGCTGCCGCTACTGCTTCGTGTCCCTGCTCACGAAGCTTGGGGACGAGCTTTGATCCGATGAGTCCAGTGCCGCCGATGACTACGATTTTCATGACTGTCTCCTTTAATAATCAGGTTTGCTTTTCAGGCGTGTTCAAAAACCAGAGCGGTGAACGACAGGCTCCATTCCTTCACTAGGTCAATGAAGTGAGGCTATCGAAGCCTACCTGAGTACGCCGTCCTAATCGACCGGTTTTGGACGAATCTTCCGATTTCTTTTCAGCACAAACCGCTTCGCAAGCTAGCCCTGTGAGCCCCGCCGGGTGTATTGTTTTGTTCTCCAAAAAAGGTCATGGGCGCCGAACCTGTTGTCGACCTTTCAAGCTCGGCTCAACCTGCCGGTGCACGAGCATCGACTGTCAGCCGCATGGTTGTTCCCGCAGTTGAGGTGCTGCGTGACGGCCGCACAGTGCCGTTCCTCGATGCGCGTCCGACGTTATCAAGCGCCAGATGTAGTTGGCCTGGGATCGCGTTACAGAACTACTCCGTTCCTGCTGTATTGATACCTCGTCATGAACACCCGGAACACTTCCTGCACCTGGTGCTAAGCGGAACAGTCACATACGAAGTGCGCACCAGAGGACGATATTTCCGATTCACCTCATGCCCGGGGAGTCTCTTTCTCCTCCCCAGGGGCACAGTGGACGAAGTGAATTGGCAGGGTCCAACACAGCGCGTCGCCGTCGCCCTTCATCCGCGCGCGTTGACGAAAGCTCTGGAACAAACCGCGCATGAAGCTGATGTCGAGCTAACTGAACACTGGAACTTGATCGATAAACACGTGTCAGCCCTGTTGCTGGAAATGAAGGCCGATCTCGAAGACGGCTGCCCGGCGGGAGAACTCTACGGTGAATCGCTTGTCAACACGCTGGCGGTTTACTTGCTCCAGCGATATGCAGTACGACGAATAACGCCCGCCGTATACAAAAGAGGTCTCCCGGCCGCCCGCCTTAAACGCGTGATCGATTACATTGCTGAGAATCTTGACGAGAACATTACCTTGTCGCAGCTCGCGAACATTGCGGGCATGAGTTCCCACTATTTTTCAGAGCTATTCAAGCAGAGCACAGGTCACGCTCCCCATCACTATGTGCTTCTAAAGAGGATCGAGCGCGCCAAGGAATATCTTTCTAGTCCGAGACTTAGCATTACAGACGCGGCACTCAGCTCAGGATTCCAAAATCCAAGTCAGTTCGCGCGAGTGTTTCGGCAGGTCGAGGGCATGACCCCCTCACAGTTCCGAGCGGATTATGTAACTAGGCCTACGCGTTGAGAAATGCGACGGCGGTGGCGGCGCGTCATTCCCGTTTACGCCATCCTGCAAACACCGCGGCGACCCGGGGTCCCCCCAGACACGGGTTTGTCGCTGGCGTGGGAGACCGGGCTCCCGAGCTTCGGGAATCAGCCTTGTGAATGGTTAGCTAGAAACTGGATCCAGCGTGAGTCCCATTTCGGAACCAGAAAGTCCCTGCAGGATCCCTGATGTTTTTGCCACTCGCGCGGCAAACCGGCACTAAAGTGCCGGAAATGTGTGAGTTGCAGGGCAAATACTGGTAATCCCTGTTAAATCCCTGCCTCAGACGAAAATTTGCGGATTTCGGGCAGAATTCACCACTTTCCATGGAAAAAATCGGAAATCACTGTATATGTCGCTGTTCTTTTTCGTAACTTATTCGGCGTAAGGACGACAACGCTCAGATACTTGCGGAGCTGGAGTCTCTGCGGAATGAAATCCGCGAACTGAGGTCAGCGCTGATTGGGTGAGTACTAGCTGTTGGCTGCTGGCTACTAGCAAACAGCCCAGAGCTCTGGCGAGGCTGGACGGTTACTCGCTCTCGCCGGCAACGGCCTTCATCACGATCTGCTCAGGTTCGCTGAGCTCCGGCGCCGGCTGTTCTGGCTCGATCAGCTTGGTCAATACTTTCGCTGAGTTCAGCAAGGTTCGGCCGAGCGATCCGTTGTAGCCTGTCCATTCACCATCAGGCTCGCGCTCGAAGTGGGCACGCATGCTTTCCATTTTGGAATCAAGATCGTCGAGGTAGTGCAGCATGAGGGCTTCCGGGAACATCGGCAGCTTGGGAGAGCCGAATTCGTACTTGCCGTGATGACTGATGATGAGGTGCTCGAGCAGCAACTTGAGTTCGGCAGGGAAGCCGGGAACAAGAGCGATCTTGTCGTGCAGCATCTCGAGCTCGATGATCATATGCCCGAGAAGTTGGCCCTTGGTGGTGTAGGAGAATGAACGCTGGTAATTCAGTTCGTAAAT
>Ga0136846_1227641_pt1 | contig 11994 bp, 7 predicted proteins | sample HopSoiMetagenom2_FD_96841 | JGI IMG/M metagenome (GOLD analysis project Ga0136846, IMG submission 96841) | Grasslands soil microbial communities from Hopland, California, USA - 2 Assembly 2016 (version 4) | ecosystem: Environmental > Terrestrial > Soil > Grasslands | place: USA: Hopland... | reverse complement strand
TGACCGGGGCGGTGGAGACCGATCAGGCCGATGCGTTCCTCCGCGCCGAGATCGAACGGCCGCGCACCGGCCCGATGCGTGACATCGTCGCGACCATCCAGCCCGAGCAGGACGACCTGGTCCGGGCACCGTTGCACCCGAGCGTCTGCGTGCAAGGCGCTCCCGGGACCGGCAAGACCGCAGTCGGGCTGCACCGCGTGGCGTACCTGCTCTACACCGAGCGCGAGCGGCTCGGCCGCGGCGGCGTGGTGATCGTCGGCCCGAACCGCTCGTTCTTGTCCTACATCCGCAAGGTCCTGCCCGCCCTCGGTGAGGTCGACGTCCGGCAGATCACCATCGACGAGCTGCTCACCCGGCCGACCGCGGCGGTCGACGACGTGGAGGCCGAGCGGCTGAAGGGCGATGCCCGGATGGCCGACGTACTGCGACGCGCGTTGTGGTCGTATGTCGGTACGCCGACCGAGGGAATCCTGTACAGCAAGGGATCGCGGCGCTACCGGGTCCACGACTACGAGGTCGTCGACATCGTCTCGGACCTGCGGGAGTCGACGCGGTACGCGCCCGGGCGGAATGCTTTGGCCCAGCGGCTGGCGCATGTCGTCCTGGTTCGGATGGAGGAGCGGGCCGAGTCGCCGGACGACCGCGTGCAGAACGCGGTGGCGCGGTCGAAGCCGGTGAAGGACGTGCTCGACTCGGTCTGGCCGCGCGTCGTACCGGAGCAGATCTTGCACCGGCTGTTCTCCGATCCGGAGTTCCTGGCCCGGGCCGGTGAGTCGTTGACGGACGACGAGCGTACGGCGCTCCTGTGGCGCAGGCCGGCTCGTTCGTGGAAGTCGGCGAAGTGGTCGTTCGCCGACACTGTGCTGCTGGACGAGCTCGAGGACCTGATCGAGCGCCGTACCGGTTCACTCGGGCATCTCGTGCTGGACGAGGCGCAGGACCTGTCGGCGATGCAGTTGCGGGCGTTGGGACGGCGGTGCCGGACCGGGTCGGCGACGGTGCTCGGCGATCTGGCGCAGGCGACGACCCCCTGGGCCGCCGGGCCGTGGGACCGGGTGCTCGGGCATCTCGGCAAGTCCGACGGCGTCGTGGCTGAGCTCGACCGAGGATTCCGCGTGCCGGCCCAGATCATCGACTTCGCCGCGAAGCTGCTGCCGGCGATCGCGCCGACGCTCGCAAAACCGAGCGGCGTGCGGACCATCGCCGACGCGTTGAGCATCGTGGCGACCGACGATCCGCGCTTCGACGACGAGGTCGTGGCAGGGTGCAAGGCGGCGCTGGCGGGTGAGGGATCGGTGGCATTGATCGCGGCCGACGACCAGGTGGCCCGACTGCGGGACGCCCTGGTGGCAGCCGGGCTGGAGCCGGCGTTGCTGGGCGAGACCGAGGACGAGATCGACACGACCCGCCTGGTCTGTGTGCCGGCCACCCTGGCCAAGGGCCTGGAGTTCGACTCGGTGATCGTCGCCGAACCGTCCCGCATCGTCGCTGCGGAGCCCCGCGGCCTGCACCGCCTCTATGTCGTCCTCACCCGGGCCGTCAGCCGCCTGCACATCATCCACGCCGAACCACTGCCCGGCACCCTCGGGCAGGTCTGACCCCGGTCGCCCCGCGCGAGGCTATCGTCGCGGGGGACGGTTGGCCGTGAGCTGGGAGGCGTGCGTGCGGGGTCTAGCGGTGGTCGTAGTGGTGGTGGGCGCGGTGGCGATCACGTGGGCGATCGTCGCCCTGGTACGGCGGCAGCGCTACATCACCTCGTTGCGGCAACGCGGGTGGACGTTCGTGAACAGCCCGACGTTCGACGCGGTCGCGCGGTTGGGGAATCCGCCGTTCGGCATCGGGTTCCGGCGGGAGCCGGATGACCAGATCACCGGGACGACCGGCACGGGCCGGCCGTTCCAGGTGATCGAGTACCGGACCGAGCACTGGTCCGGCTGGGTCGGGATGGTGACGTTGTCGCGGCGGCTGCCCGAGCTGTTGATCACCATGGGCAGCGCCCGGCCGCGGTACGGCGTACTCGCGCACGCCGTAGCCGCTCCGGCGCAGCTCGGACCCGGGTGGCAGGTCGGCGCGCTCGATCCGGTGTTCGCCGCGGAGGTGCTGACGGCGCAGGTGTGCTCGCAGCTGAATGCGATGACCGCCGGGAAACCAGGGCTGAGCGTGAGCATCGACGGCGACCAACTGGTGGTGCTCGATCCGCCGCGGAAGGATGCCGACCTGCTCGGTCCGTGGCTGGAGCAACTGGCGGCCGTCGCGGCCGGTATCGACGCAGCCGTGCTCGACCGCTGGGTTCAGCCCGAGCGGCCGGCGCGCCTGACGTTCTACCACCACCCGGACTGGTCGTGGGTTGGTGTCGACGACAGTCTGCTGGAGTACACGCGCGTGATCCGCAGCGGCCACGACCACCGCACCAGCGAGGTCGTCCGCGGCAGGGACGGGGACGGCCCGCCGTTCGTCGCGTTCACGCACCGCTGGAAGACGACCCGGACCGAGAGCTACACCGACAGCGAGGGCCGCACCCAGACCCGGACGGTGACCGAGAACCACAGCGAACCGATCCTCGGGTTCCAGTTGCCGATCGGGATGCCGCGGCTGCAGGTCGGGCCCAAGGGCGTCTTCGGCGGCGGCATCAGTTTCGAGAGCCAGGCCTTCAACGAGCAGTTCGCCGTTCACGCGCAGGACACCAAGTTCGCGTACGACGTACTCCATCCGCGACAGATGGAGTACCTGATGGCCGATCCGCCGGCGCCCTTCCAGATCGAGGACGACTGGGCCTGGTTCTCGCCGGGTGAGCACAGTCAGCCTGCGATCGCCCGCAGCTCCGAGTTCTTCCGCGGCTTCCTGGCCCGGATCCCGCGCTTCGTCTGGCGGAACCTCGGCCTGCCGGACACGCCGTACCCGGTGATTGAGAACGCCGCGGCACGGTGACAGGGAATGTGGTTCCCGTCCACCTGGTTGCGTCTGAGGGCGTGGTTCCAGGTGTGAACCACGAATGAGCTTGGGAGGCATCATCAGTACGCAAGCGGCCCTGCTGCCGGTCGAGGGCGGATCGGCGGGAACGGACCAACGAGCCCTGGTCATCTTCGGGGCCAGCGGCGACCTGAGCTCCCGGTTGCTGCTGCCCGGTCTGGGCAGCCTGCTCGCCGGACCGCGGGCCACCGGCGTCCGGATCATCGGCACCGGCCGGTCGGCGCTCGCGCCGGAGGAGTGGACCGACCGCGTCCGGTCCGCCTTCGCGTCCCGCGGTGAGATCGGCCCGGTGGCGGCGGAGACGCTGGCAACGACCGAGTACGTCGCCGGCGACCCGACCGATGCCGAGCACCTTCGCGCGCTCCTGGAGCTCGCCGGTCCGGCCCCGGTGCTGTACTTCTCGCTGCCGCCGGCCGTGACGACCGCGATCGTCGCTAGGCTGCGGGACGTCGAGCTGCCGGAGGGCACCGAGCTGGCCTTCGAGAAGCCGTTCGGCACCGACGCGGCGTCCGCGGCTGAGCTGAACAAGCTGGTCGGCTCGCTCGTGCCCGAGGAGAACGTGCACCGCGTCGACCACTTCCTCGGCCGGACCGCCGTCCTGAACCTGATCGGCCTGCGCTTCGCGAACCGCCTGTTCGAGCCGGTCTGGAACGCCGAGCACATCGAGAGCGTCGAGATCGTGTACGACGAGACGCTCGGACTCGAGGGTCGCGCGCAGTACTACGACAACGCCGGCGCCCTCGTGGACATGATCCAGAGTCACCTGCTCCTGGTCCTGGCCCTGCTCGTGATGGACGCACCGGCCACGATGGACGCGGTCGAGGTGCGCAGCGAGATGGCTCGCGCGCTCCGCAGTACCCACCTGTACGCCGGTTCGGCGATCGAGGCCGGTCGCCGGGCGCGTTACACCGCGGGGATCGCCGACGATCGCGTGGTTCCGGCGTACGCCGACGAGGCCGGAGTGGACCCGGAGCGGGAGACGGAGACGCTGGCCGAGGTGACCGTGGAGGTCGACACCAACCGCTGGGCGGGCGTTCCGTTCACGCTGCGGTCGGGCAAGGCGCTCGGGGTCGCGCGCAAGGAGATCGTGGTCAGGTTCAAGCCGCTGCGGCACCTGCCGTCCGGCCTCCACGGCGGCCGGGACGGCGAGACCCTGCGCATCGGTCTGAACCCGGGCGAGCTGTCGCTCTCGGTCCCGGCCCTCGGCGTCGACGGCCCGTACACGATGGGTCAGGTGTTCCTCGACGCCACGCTGCCGTCGTCGTCGGTTCTCCCGTACGGCGAGGTACTGAGCGGCATCCTCCGCGGCGATCCGCTGCTCTCGGTGCGCGGCGACGTCGCCGAGCGCTGCTGGGAGATCGTCGAGCCGGTGCTGACCGCCTGGCGTGCCGGTGAGGTACCGCTGGAGGAGTACGACGCGGGCTCGGACGGGCCGGCCGACTGGCAGGACCAGATCGAGTCGGTCGCCTGACACCAGGGACTTTCCCTGGGGCGACGCGCGGTCGCGGGCTGGAGAGTGAGGGCGGTAATGAATCACTCTCCAGCATGAGGTGCAACGAACAATGAGAACTGTCCTCCCGCGGCGTGCACGAGTCGTGTTCGCCGCCCTGGCTGCTGCCCTCGCCATCGGTGCCGGCGGACTCACCGTCGCTGGTGCCGCAACTGCCGACTCCGGTCCAGTCGTTGCCTCCAGCACAGATCCGGTCGTCGCAACGAACAACGGAATCGTCCGCGGCCTGTCCGTCGACGGGACGTATGCCTTCCGCGGACTGCCGTTCGCCGCGCCGCCGACCGGCGAGCTGCGCTGGCAACCACCGCACCCGGCGGTCAGTTGGCAGGGAGTGCGCGACGCGACGACGTACGCATCTGGCTGTCCGCAGGCGCCCGGCATCGCGCCGCCAGGGCCGCTGCGCGAAGACTGCCTCTACCTGAACGTCTCCACCCCGACGCTGCATCCGGTCTCCAAGCGACCGGTGCTGGTGTGGATCCATGGCGGTGGACTGATCCAGGACAGCGGGTCGAACTATGACGGCACCAAGCTCGCCGCGGCGGGTGCGGTCGTCGTGACGGTCAACTACCGGCTCGGTGCTCTGGGCTTCCTCGCGCACCCAGCGCTTGCCGCGCGGCCCGGCGGTCCGGCCGGCAACTACGGCCTGATGGATCAGCAGGCTGCGCTCCGCTGGGTGCAGGCCAACATCAGCCGGTTCGGCGGCGACCCGCACAACGTCACCATCGCCGGCGAGTCAGCCGGTGGTCTGTCCGTGCTCGCGCACGTGGTCTCGCGAAGCTCGAACGGGCTGTTCCACCGGGCGATCGTGCAGAGCGGAACGTTCGCGCTGCAACAGGAGTCGCTCGCGCAGGCCGAGGCGTTCGGTAAGGAGTTCGCCACGAAGGTGGGCTGCCCGACCCAGACCGCGGCCTGCCTGCGGGAGGTGCCGGCGCAGACCCTGGTGGACAACGTCTCGACGGCGACCGCGCTGATTCCAGGAGTGGTCGACGGAGCGGTACTGAAGGAGTCGATCGGGTCCGCCCTTGCCGCCGGACGGTTCAACCGGGTCACCGTTCTCAACGGCAGCAACCACGACGAAGAGGCGCTCTTCACCCTGGGCGGTCGCGTCGTGAGCCGCGGATACAACGTTGCTTACACGAGCCCGGTCACGCGGCAGAACTACCAGAGCAACATCGCCTCCGCGCTCCGGGTATCGCCGTCCCGGGCGGCTGCCCTCGCGGCCGAGTACCCGCTGTCGGCGTACCCGACCCCGGACAAGGCGTTCGGCACGCTGATCGGCGATGCGACGTTCGCGTGTACGGCGGCTCAGGTCGATCAGTGGACCGCGTCGCGCGTTCCGACGTACGGGTATGAGTTCAACGACGACACCGCGCCGTTCATCTTCGCCCCGGCGGGCACGCTCTCGGTGGCGACTCACGGGTCCGAGCTGTGGTACCTCTTCGACCTGCCGAACGCACCCTTCCCGGCGCCGCTGAACGCCGAGCAGACCGCCCTGGCCGACGCGATGCGGTCCGCCTGGGTGAACTTCGCCGCGACCGGCGACCCGTCGACACCCTCGGTGCACTGGCCGGCCGTCGGGCCCGCCGGGCATGTCCTCTCGCTGCTGACCCCGAGTCCGCAGGTGGAGACGAGCTTCGCGTCTCGTCATCACTGCACCAGTTTCGCACAGAATCTTGACAAGGTTAAGTAATAGTTCCAATATCCTATCCGATTCGGTTTTCTCAGAGAGGTCACCGCCATGACCAGATCCGTTCGGAGCAGGGTGTTGCGAGCCGCGCTTGCCGGTCTTGTTGCAGCCGGGCTGCTGCCGGCAGGTTCGAGCATTACGTCATCCGCTGCACCAGCCCCTCCCGCCGCCGTGCAGCTCGCGGCGCAAGCTCCGACCGTGGCCACCACCGCCACGGACGTGCTGTCCGGGCCTGCGGGGGACAAGGCGCTGAAGCCCTACATGGGCTGGAGCAGCTACAGCATGCAGGTCTACAACCCGAACGGCGGCAGCTGGATCACTGCGGACCAGCTGATCGCCCAGTCCGACGCGATGCACCAGAAGCTGCAGCCGTACGGGTACAACTACATCAACATCGACGCCGGGTGGAACGACGGCATCGACGCGTACGGCCGGCCGGTACCGAGCAAGAAGCTCTACCCGAACGGTCTGCAGGCGGTGATCGACCACATCCACGCCAACGGCCAGAAGGTCGGCCTGTACGCGATCCCGGGAATCAGCAAGGCACTGATCGACGCCAACCTGCCGGTGTACGGCGCTCCGGAGTGCAAGACCGGCGATCTGCCGATCCAGCCGCTGCAGAAGGCGGACTACTGGGGGATCGGCTTCCGGCTCGATTTCTCCAAGCCCTGTGCGCAGAAGTACGTCGACTCGATCGCCGACCTGTTCGGCTCCTGGGGTCTGGACTTCCTGAAGTTCGACAGCGTCACGCCGGGCTCGGGGATCAGCGACCTGTCTGTCGACGCCCGCGACGATGTGAAGGCTTGGTCGCAGGCTCTGGCCCGGCACAAGATCTGGCTGGAGCTGTCTTGGGCGCTGGACATCAACTACGCCGATACCTGGAAGCAGTACGCCAACGGCTGGCGGATCGAGTGGGACGTCGAGTGCTACTGCACCGGGGTCGCGCTGACCAGCTGGCCGAACATCAACCGGCTGTTCCCCAAGCTGGCCGACTGGTGGCGCCACGCTGGGCCGGGTGGCTGGAACGACCTCGACTCGCTCGATGTCGGTAACGGCCAGATGGACGGTCTGACCAAGGACGAACGCCGTACCGCAGCCACGTTGTGGGCGGTCTCGGCCGCGCCGATGTACATCGGCAACGACATGACCAAGCTGGACTCCTACGGTCTCGAACTACTGACCAACCCTGAGGTCATCGCGGTCAACCAAGCTGGTCGGCCCGCACAGCCGTTGTCGACGAAGACCAATCGGCAGGTGTGGTTCTCGCTCAACCCGGACAGCTCGTACACCGTTGCCCTGTTCAACCTCGGCCAGACCGACGCGGACATGACGGTGAACTGGGCCGATCTCGGGCTGAACGGCGCGGCGACGGTTCGCGACCTGTGGGCCCGCAAGGACCTCGGTCAGTTCGCTTCCGGCTTCACCGCGACCGACGTTCCGATCCACGGCGTCCGGCTGCTGAAGGTCACGCCGCAGAAGAGCGCGGCGATCACCGTGAACGACGACGATCTGCGGGTCACGTACGACGGGGCGTGGCAGCGCAACAACAACTACGAGGTCCCGGCGGTCTCGCAGGCGCTGACCGTCGGAGTCTCGGATTCGTCGGCGACCGCCAAGCCGACGACGACGCCGGACGGCGCGTTGCAGAAGAAGCTCGCCGAGACGCCGGCACCGCAGCAGAAGGCGGTGGCGACGACGTCCGATGTCGGCACGCGGACCGTGGAGATCAACAACGACAACTCCCAGATCGTCTACACCGGTTCGTGGAACCACAGCACAGGTCGTGGCCTGGGTGACTACCAGGACGATGTGCAGTGGACGGAGACCAACGGAGACTCCTTCTCGTACAGCTTCGTCGGAACCGGCGTCGACTACGTGACGGAGACCGACCCGGGCCAGGGTGACGTCGACATCTACATCGACGGCGAGCTGAAGCAGACGGTGAGCACGTACCTGGATCCAGCGCAGGGACACAACAAGCCCCAGCAGGTCGTCTACAGCATCTCGGACCTGCCGAACGGCACCCACACCATCCGTGGGGTGAAGAAGTCCGGTCAGTTCATGTTGCTGGACAAGCTGAACATCCGGCAGGAGAGCCTGCTGAACCCGGACACGGCGGCCTTCGACAAGAGCGCGCCGGCCGACGTCAGCATCCAGCTCGGGCGTGACCCGGGCGAGCTGGCCGGGATCTCGAGGGCCGGCCAGGAGCTGGTCAAGGGCACCGACTACACGCTCGACGGAAGCGTGACGATCAGCAAGGCGTACCTGAGCAAGCTGCCGATCGGCAACGCGGCGCTGGACTTCCGGTTCCGCGGTGACTATCGCGACGACATCCATGCCACCAAGGCCGACGGCGCGGCGGTGAGCTTCGGCTTCACCGGCACCGGGGTGCAGTGGATCACCGCGCTCGGGCCGGACCAGGGCGAGGCCGACGTCTACGTCGACGGCAAGCTGGTACGGCGGGTGAACCTCCACAACGCTGCCCGCGTCACCGCTCAGCAGGCCTTCAGCGCCACCGGTCTGAAGAACGGTCCGCACACGGTCCGCATCGTGAAGGTCAACGGCGACGTACTCCGCAACGACGCGATCCGCTACACGATCGCCAAGTAGATCAGTCGCCGATACAACCGCGGGTGGTGGTCCTTTCGGGCCACCACCCGCGGTCATGTGTACGGCGTCACAGGAAAATAAACTGACTGTTCAGTCAGTCACCTTGCTACTCTGGACACCGGGGGATCGAGCGGGCATCCCCGGGGGACGGAGTGAGGTGCCGCGTATGTCGTTGAGCGATGTGACCGCGTCACGCCGGCGGGCCCGGCGGCGGGAGGATGCCAAGCTGGCTGAGCATGTCGAGCGACTCGGTGAGGAGCATCCGCCGATCCCGCTCGACAGCGTCGACTACACCATGAAGAAGCCACGGGCGCTGGCCGACCGGTTCGGGGCCGTGCTGTCCTACATGGCCAGGGTCGAGCTCGAGGTCGAGCGCAACGTGCTGGAGCTCAACATCCTGCTGCCCGATCCACCCGAGGTCGACCGGCGGTTCTACGCCGACGTCTGGCTGCCGCAGGAGACCCACCATGGGCTGATTCTCGACAAGCTGCAGCAGTTGGCCGGCCTGGACCCGTCCGATCCGAACCTGGACGACGTCTCCTTCAAGCTCAAGTTGCTCGGCGCCCTCGGCCGGATGCCCGGCGTCCAGGACATCAGCCGGATGCTGTACTACCTGACCGGTGTGGCCACCGAGCGGTCCGCGGTGCTTGCCTACAACAAGCTTCACGCCGGTCTGGTCGAGCTGGGCGAGCGCGCTATTGCCGCCACGGTGGTCGCCCCGATCCGCCGCCAGGAGCCGGGGCACTTCGCCTACTACCAGATGGCCGCACAGCAACTGTGGGACCAGCTGTCAGGCTGGCAACGGTGGCTGACGCGGTCGTTGCGGAAGCGCACGTTCGAGGTGGTCGGTGCCTATGACAAGCATCAGATCGCGGACTTCGGCGATGTGATGGACGCGCTGGAGATGAGCAAGGGCGGAGAGGCCGAGCTGCGGGAGTACGCACGGCAGGTCGGGCGCGCCGAGCTCGAGCTGATGTGGGCGCACCGGCGTGGACTGCGGGTGCCGGACTACGTCTTCAAGTCTCTCCGCCGCGCCGCCGAGTTGGCCGCAGACCGGAAAGGTGAGGCCTGGCCGGCCGTCCAACCAGCCGGATCATGACGGCCAAGGCGCACGCGCGTCACACCAAGCGGCAGCTCATCATCGAGACCGCCGAGCGGCTGTTCGCCGAGCACGGGTACGACGCCACGTCGACAGCACGGATCGCGCACGAGGCCGGCGTACCGTCGGGGCTGGTCTTCTACCACTTCGCGACGAAGCTCGAGCTGTTGCTGGCGATCGTGCAGGAGCGGCCGACACCCAGCGAAGTACTGCGTTCCGCTGCACGTGGCCGTACGGTACGGCGGAGACTTCGGGCCGTCGTCACCGCGATGGCCGAGGAACTCGAGCATGACCGCGCGGCCCGGATCATCGTGTTCCGCGAAGCACCGGCCCGGCCCGAGATCGCGTCGCGGGCGGCGGAGTTGTTCGAGGACGCGACCGCGACCGTGGCCGACGTACTGAGCGAGGCCGAGGACGTGGTGGCCGATCCGGCTCGGATCCGCACAGCTGCCGAGCTCGTGGTGAGTCGGGTGTTCCTGGACATCGTGCCCCTGGGCCAGGCGGACACCGCGGCGAAGCGGCACGCCGCGATGATCGACCTCCTCGCCGACTCCCTGACAACACCACCAGGTCACCCCGGCGGACCTTGATGGTGGCGCGGCGTAACCAGCCGCGCACCGCCGTGGAGGTCTGACCGTCTGTGCGCGGCCCCGCGCCGACAGTCCCTGGGGATTGTCCCCGTGGGGATCCGGGTACTTGGTTGGCACTTGGAGGTGGGAGACCATGACCGAGGAACAACCGATCGGCCTGGTGCGGCTCAACGACACCGACCTCACGCTCGCGCGGCCCGAAGACGATGTTCGCGGGGCGACCGTGGTCGGCTCCGACGGTGAGGAGATCGGCAAGATCGGGGGCCTGATCGTCGACGAGACCGAGCGCCGGGTCCGCCTGCTCGACGTGGAATCCGGCGGCCTGCTCGGACTGGGCGCCGAGCATCGGCTGATCCCGGTGGACGCCGTGATCGCCGTCACCGACGACCAGGTGACCATCGGGCGCACTCGCGCCGAGATCGCGCACGCACCGGGCTACGACCCGGACCTGAAGGAACACAAGCCCTTCGACGACCTGGACGAGCTCTACGGCTACTACGGCGGGACCCCGTTCTGGGTCCCTGGCTACCGCTACCCAGGCTTCCCGTTCCGCTGACCGTCTGATCGTCACGGCGCTTGGCTGGTGACCGGGCGGGTACTTGCGGCCAGACTGGTGAGTAGTGCCTGCGCCGGAGGAGGGAACAACGTGCCGGATGTCAGCGAGCGCGAAGCCCGGTCGGTAGCTGAAGCGGCCCGGGAGAGTGAGTGGACCAGACCGAGCTTCGCCAAGAAGCTGTACCTGGGTGACTTCGACCTGTCCCTCATCCACCCCCAGCCCCGCGTCGAGGCGGACGGGCAGACAGCGCGGGGCGAGGAGTTCATCGCCAAGCTCCACGCGTACTGCGAGACGCTCGACGGCCTGCTGATCGAGCGCGAGGCCAAGATCCCGGACGAGTACCTGAAAGGGCTGGCCGACCTCGGCGTGTTCGGCATCAAGATCCCGACGGCGTACGGCGGCCTCGGTCTGTCGATGGCGTACTACGGCGAGGCGCTGATGCTGATCGCGTCGGTCCATCCGAGTCTCAGCGCGCTGGTGTCGGCTCATCAGTCGATCGGCGTACCCGAGCCGGTCAAGCAGTTCGGCACTGATGAGCAGAAGCAGAAGTTCCTGCCGCGCTGCGCCGCCGGTGCGATCACGGCGTTCCTGCTCACCGAACCGGACGTGGGGTCGGACCCGGCGCGGCTCGCGTCGACCGCGACGCCGACCGACGACGGTACGGCGTACCTGCTCGACGGCGTGAAACTGTGGACCACGAACGGCGTGATCGCGGAGCTGGTCGTGGTGATGGCGCGGGTGCCGGAGCACGACGGACAGCGCGGCGGCATCAGCGCGTTCGTGGTCGAAGCCGACTCGCCCGGCATCACGGTCGAGAACCGCAACGCGTTCATGGGCCTGCGGGGCATCGAGAACGGCGTCACGCGGTTCCATCAGGTCCGGGTGCCGGCCGAGAACCGCCTGGGCAGGGAGGGCGACGGTCTGCGGATCGCTCTGACCACGCTGAACACAGGCCGCTTGTCCATCCCGGCG